>Ga0164242_10007187_pt1 | contig 12191 bp, 11 predicted proteins | sample OricomgcompostMG_FD_108783 | JGI IMG/M metagenome (GOLD analysis project Ga0164242, IMG submission 108783) | Miracle-Growth compost microbial communities from Emeryville, California, USA - Original compost - Miracle growth compost (MG) ... | reverse complement strand
CGTCGGTGAGCTGCGGCACCGCCCACAGCGTCCCGTCCCGGGTGAACTGATTGACCACCGACGGCTCCCAATCCGCCCCGACCGCATCGATTTTCATCAGCCGCCCGCTGTCGGCATAGCCGGCCAGGTAGGCGTCGGAGAGCCAGAAGATGTCGTCGGCGCCGCCGCCGGCGACGTCGGTGCGCAGCGTGTCGAAGTAGCTGGCGTAGGAGACGACGTTGACGCGCACGTCGATGTCGGGGTGGGTGCGGTTGAACGCCGCGAAGGACTGCCGGTAGGCCGCCGCGACCGGCTCGTCCCACAGTCGCACCGTCACCACCGTCTTGCCGCCGGCCGAGCGGGTCGCGGCGTGATCGAGCAGCACCGCCGCCAGGCCGAACAGCGCGGCCACTGCGACGACCGCGATCGCGAACAGGGTGGAGAACCGTGGCCGACTCATTTGATCCCTGTGACGACGATCGAGGCCACGATCCGGCGCTGGAACGCCACGAACATCACGATCAACGGGATCATCGCGACCGTGGTCGCCGCCATCACCAGCGTCCACTGCGCGTTGTAGCGCGACTGCAGCGCTGCGGTGGCCACCGTCAGCACCCGCCACTTGTCGCCGCTGGTGATCACCAACGGCCACATGAAGTTGTTCCATTGCGAGACCACGGTGATCAGTCCGAGGGTGACCAGGATCGGCCGGCTGGCCGGCACCATCACGTGCACGATCACATCCAGGGTGTTCGCGCCGTCGAGACGCGCGGCGTTCACCAGGTCGTCGGGGACGGCCCGGAAATACTGCCGCAACAGGAAAATCGCGTATGGGGAGCCGAAGACGAACGGCAGCACCAACGCCCAGAACGTGTTGCGCAGACCCAGCTGCGCCATCATCAGGTACAGCGGCACCACCGTCACGGTGGCCGGCACCATCAAGGTGGCCACATACACCCAGAACAGCTTGTCGCGGCCCGGGAAGTCCAGCCGGGCGAACGCATACGCCGCCAGCACCGAAAAGCTCAGCTGTCCCAGCACGATCACCGCTGTCATCAGCGTGGTCACCGCGGCCGCGCGGCCGAACCCCGCCCCGCCCAGATCGGCGTAGTTGTCCAGGGTCGGGGGATCGGGCCACGCCAGCGGAGTGCCAGTGGCGAACTGGCGGGCCGGGGTGAACGACGTCAACAACCCCAGTCCGAACGGCGCCAGGGTGATCAACGCGCCGAGCGTCAGCAGCGTGTAGACGCCGGCGTTACGTGAGGTCATAGCTGACCCGCCGTCCCAATGACAGCTGCTGCACCACCGTGACACCGACCAGCACCGCGAACAGCACCAGCGCCATCACCGCTGCCCGTCCGATCGCTGCCGCCCCGAACGCTTCGTCGTAGATGCGGTGTGCGATCAGGTCGGTGCGACCCGCGGGGCCGCCCCCGGTGAGCGCGTACACGGTGTCGAACACCTGCGCCGCACTGACCACGCCGGTGACCAGGACGAAGAACATGGTGGGTCGCAGCATCGGCAACGTGACCCGCCAGAACCGCTGCCAGCCGGTGGCCCCGTCGATGCGCGCCGCTGCGAGCACCTGGGTGGGAATGGCCAGGATGCCGGCCAAGAAGAACAGGGCGACGTAGCCGACGTTGGTCCACACCACCACCGCCGAGGTCACCGGCAGCGCCAACCCGGGGTCGGTCAACCATTCGATGCGATGCCCCAGCACGGCGCTCACCGCGCCGTCGGTGGGGCTCAGGATCCAGCGCCACAGCACCGCGATCGCCAGCGGCGCGCAGATCCAGGGCAGCACGTAGATGGTGCGGAACGCACCGCTGCCGGGCAACTCACGGGCCAGCAACACCGCCACCCCCAGCCCCAGCGCGGTCTGGACCGGGACGACGATCGCCACGAAAAGCACCGTCACCGCAAGTGAATTGCCGAACACCGGATCGGTCAGCACCGAGCGCCAGTTGTCGGTGCCGACATAGCTGATCGGCCCCAGCAGGTCCCAGCGGTGCAGACTCAGCCATACCACCACCAGCATCGGCAGCAACAGGAACGCCACCACCCCGAACAGGCTGGGCGCCAGCAACGCGTAGGCCAGCGAGGTCGAGCGGCGCGGCGAGTCTGCCATGCAGGTATTAAAACCGCTCGTTACCGTGGACCGGTGACACCGAACCGGGGGATCGATGCCGATTTTCTGGCCCTGCCCCGCCACGAGCTGGCCGATGCCGCCTTGTCGGCGGCCAGAGCTGCCGGCGCCGAGCATGCCGACCTGCGGATTCACCGGATCGCGACCGAGATCGTCCGGTTGCGCGACGGCGAGTTGGAGACCTCCGTCGTCAACCGCGAACTCGGGTGCGCGGTCCGGGTGATCGTCGACGGCACCTGGGGCTTCGCCTCACATGCCGAACTGGCGCCGGGGGTGGCCGCCGACACCGCACGCCGGGCCGTGCAGGTGGCCCGCACGCTGGGCGCCCTCAACCGGGAACGCGTCGAGTTGGCCGCCGAGCCGGTCTACCGCGACGCGAGCTGGGTGTCGGACTATCGCATCGACCCGTTCGACGTGCCCACCGCCGACAAGATCGACGTGCTGGAGGACTACTCCGGGCGGCTGCTGGCCGCCGACGGGGTGCACCACGTCACCGCTGCGCTGACCGCGGTCAAAGAACAGACGTTCTACGCCGACACCTTCGGGTCGTCGATCACCCAGCAGCGGGTACGGCTGATGCCGGTCTGCGAGGCGGTCACCGTCGGAGCGGACGGTTTCGACTCGATGCGCACACTGGCCCCGCCGACCGCGCAGGGCTGGGAGGCGGTGGCCGGCGACGAGGTGTGGGATTGGTCGGCGGAGCTGGCCCAGCTGCCGCTGCTGCTGGCCGAGAAGATGAAAGCCCCCAGCGTGACGGCCGGGCCGACGGATCTGGTGATCGATCCGACCAACCTGTGGCTGACCATCCACGAATCCATCGGGCACGCAACCGAATACGACCGGGCGATCGGCTACGAGGCAGCCTACGCCGGCACGTCGTTCGCCACCCCGGACAAGCTCGGCACGTTGCGCTACGGCTCGCCGGTGATGAACGTGACCGCCGACCGCACGGTGCCCTATGGCCTGGCCAGCATCGGCTACGACGACGAAGGGGTGGCCGCGCAGAGCTGGAACCTGGTGCGCGACGGCCTGTTCGTCGGCTACCAGCTGGACCGGGTGTTCGCGCCGAGATTGGGTCAGGCCCGCTCCAACGGCTGCTCGTATGCCGACTCGCCGCACCATGTTCCGATCCAACGGATGGCCAATGTCTCGCTGCAGCCGGGCACCGAGGACGTGTCCACTGCCGACCTGATCTCCCGGGTCGACGACGGCATTTACATCGTCGGGGATCGATCGTGGTCGATCGATATGCAGCGCTACAACTTTCAGTTCACCGGGCAGCGGTTCTTCCGGATCCGCGACGGCCGGCTCGACGGGCAGCTGCGTGACGTGGCCTATCAGGCGACCACCACTGATTTCTGGAACGCGATGGAGGCCGTCGGCGGCGCCGCGACATGGCGGCTGGGCGGGGCGTTCAACTGCGGCAAGGCCCAGCCCGGCCAGGTGGCTGCGGTCAGCCACGGCTGCCCGTCGGCGCTGTTCCGCGGGATCAACGTGCTCAACACGCGGGCCGAGGGGGGCAGGCAATGATTCCGGCGCAGCAGGTGATCGACCTTGCCCTGGACGCCGCGGGCAGCGGCCGGCACGCCGGCACCGACACCGAGACCATCGTGCTGGTCACCGACCGCACCGAGGCGTCACTGCGGTGGGCGGGAAACTCGATGACCACCAACGGGGTCTCGAGCAGCCGGACCACCACGGTGGTCACGATCGCCCGCGACGATGAGGGGCCCCGGGTCGGCTCGCTGTGCTCGGCGGAGGTGGACCCCGCGCTGATTCCCGAGCTGGTGGCGGCCTCGGCGGAGGCCGCCGCGGGTGCGCCGGAAGCCCGCGACGCCGCAGAGCTGGTGGGCGGCAGCGGTATGCCGGATGACTGGGACGCCGACGCACCGGAGACCGGGGCCGAGGTCTTCGCCGGCCTGGCGGCGTCGCTGAGCCGAGGCTTCCGCGGGGCCGACCAGTTGTACGGCTTCGCCCGACACGAGGTGGCGACGACGTTCTTGGCGTCCTCGACCGGGCTGCGGCGCCGCTTCACCCAGCCCACCGGGACGGTGGAGATCAATGCCAAACGCGCTCGCGCCAGCGCATGGGCCGGGGTCAGCACACCGGATTTCGTTGATGTGCGCTGCGATTCGCTGCTGGAACAGTTGTCGAGGCGGCTGGGGTGGGCGGCGCGCAGCGTCGAACTGCCCGCCGGGCGTTATGAGACGTTGATGCCACCGTCGACCGTGGCCGACATGATGATCTACCTGGGCTGGACGATGAGTGGCCGCGGCGCCCAGGAGGGCCGTACCGCCCTGTCGGCGCCCGGCGGCGGGACCCGGGTGGGAGAGCGTCTGTCCGATCTGCCGTTGACCCTGTATTCCGACCCACACGCCTTCGGACTCGAGTGTGCGCCGTTTGTGGCGACCGGCACCTCCTCGGAAACGGTATCGGTGTTCGACAACGGCCTGGACATCGGCTGCGTGGACTGGATCCGCGGCGGGGTGATCAACGCGCTGGCCTACCCGCGGGCCGCGGCCGCGGAGTTCGGTGCCCCCGTCGCGCTGCCCGCCGACAACCTGCTGATGACGGGCGGTTCGGCCAGCATGGACGAGATGATCGCCTCCACCGAGCGCGGGCTGCTGCTGACCACGCTGTGGTACATCCGCGAGGTCGACCCGACCACGCTGCTGCTGACCGGGCTGACCCGTGACGGCGTATATCTGGTCGAGGACGGCCAGGTGAGGGCGGCGGTGAACAATTTCCGGTTCAACGAGAGCCCGCTGGACCTGCTGCGCCGGGCCACCCAGGCCGGTATCGCCGAACCGACGCTGCCGCGGGAGTGGGGCGACTGGGCGACGCGGGCGGTGATGCCCTCACTGCGGATTCCCGACTTCCACATGTCGTCGGTGAGTCAGGCGCAGTGATAGCAGGGGTTCAGACCAGCTCGGTGGCGTCGCATATCCAGGACATGTCCTCGGTGGCAAGGTTCTCGAGGTAGTTGGGCGGCGCGAAGGCCAGCACACTGCCGTAGTCCCAATAGTCTTTCCACACCGTGATTTTCCCGTCGACAACCCGATGCACGGTGGCGAACCGCAGGGTGCCCTGCTCACCGGTCGGGAATATCCACGTCTCGGAGTGCTCGTACATGACATCCGGACCGTTCGACACCAACTGACCGCCGTGGTGCCGGTAGTCGGCCAGCCGGTCAAACAGCAACCGGAGCCGTTTGACGATGTCCTCGGGGCCGCGCGCCGCCGCTGCCGGCATCGGCATATCGACGTAGAGGCAATCGGGGGCCAAGAAGGTCTTGAGCGCGTCCCAATCATGTCGCGCCAGCGCCTGCCACATGCCCAGGACGATGTCGCGGGATGCGGTGGCTGAATCCGAAGCCGAGGCGTCCATCATGATGGTCACTGAACCGGGTCGCCGGGCTGGTGTCAATCATCGAGGAGGGAAGATCTCAATGAACGCGCGTGTGGAGCAGCTGGAGTTTCAGGCTGAGGCCCGTCAGCTGCTGGATTTGATGGTCCACTCGGTCTACTCCAACAAGGACGCATTCCTGCGGGAGCTCATCTCGAATGCCTCCGACGCACTGGACAAGCTGCGGCTCGAGGCGTTCCGCAACAAGGACCTCGAAGTCGACACCTCCGACCTGCACATCGAGATCGAGGTCGACAAGGCGGCCCGCACCCTGACCGTCCGCGACAACGGCATCGGCATGTCGCGCGAGGAGGTGGTGGACCTGATCGGCACCCTAGCTAAGTCCGGCACCGCCGAGCTGCGCCAGCAGCTGCGGGAAGCCAAGAATGCGCAGGCCTCGGAGGAACTGATCGGGCAGTTCGGCATCGGGTTCTACTCGGTGTTCATGGTCGCCGACCGGGTCGAGATGCTCACCCACAAGGCTGGGCAGAGCGAAGCCATCCGGTGGGAATCCAGCGGTGACGGCACCTACACCATCGAACCGGTTGAGGATGCGCAGCAGGGTACGTCGATCACCTTGCACCTCAAGCCCGAAGACACCGAGGACGAGCTGCACGACTACACCGCGGAGTGGACGATCCGGAGCCTGGTCAAGAAGTACTCCGACTTCATCGCCTGGCCGATCCGCATGCAGGTCGAGCGCCGGGTCCCGCAAGACGCAGAAGCAGAGGGCGGCGGGGAGACCGTGACCGTGGAGACCGCGACGCTGAACTCGATGCAGGCGCTGTGGGCGCGGCCCAAAGACGAAGTCTCGCAAGAGGAATACAACGAGTTCTACAAGCACATCGCGCATGCCTGGGACGACCCGCTCGAGGTCATCGCGATGAAGGCCGAGGGCACCTTCGAATACCAGGCGCTGTTGTTCATCCCGTCGCACGCCCCGTTCGACCTGTTCAACCGGGACGCCCACGTCGGGGTGCAGCTCTACGTCAAGCGGGTGTTCATCATGGGCGACTGCGACCAGCTGATGCCCGAGTACCTGCGCTTCGTCAAGGGCGTCGTCGACGCCGCGGACATGTCGCTCAACGTCTCCCGGGAGATCCTGCAGCAGGACCGCCAGATCAACGCGATTCGCCGGCGGCTGACCAAGAAGGTGCTGTCCACCATCAAGGAACTGCAGGCGCAGCGCCCGGAGGACTACCGCACGTTCTGGACCGAGTTCGGCCGCGTCGTCAAAGAAGGACTGCTCTCCGACTTCGACAATCAAGAGACGCTGCTGGCGATCAGCTCGTTCGCCTCGACGCACAGTGACTCCGAGCCGACCACCTTGGCCGAGTACGTCGACCGCATGAAAGACGGCCAGGAACAGATCTTCTACGCCACCGGTGAGTCCCGCCAACAACTGCTGAAATCACCGCACCTGGAAGCGTTCAAGGCCAAGGGCTATGAGGTGCTGCTGCTCACCGACCCGGTCGACGAGGTGTGGGTGAACACCGTCACCGAATTCGACGGCAAGCCGCTGCAGTCGACGGCCAAGGGCGAGGTGGATCTGGATTCCGAGGAGGACAAGACCGCGCACGAGGCCGAGCGCAAAGAGCAGGAGAAGGATTTCGCCGAGCTGATCGCCTGGCTAAAGCAGATCCTGACCGACCACGTCAAAGAGGTGCGGCTGTCCACCCGGCTGACCGAGTCCCCGGCCTGCCTGATCACCGACACCTTCGAGATGACCCCGGCGTTGGCGCGCATCTATCGAGCCAACGGTCAGGAGGTGCCGGTCGGCAAGCGCATCCTCGAACTGAACCCGGGCCATCCGCTGATCACCGGTCTGCGCCAGGCGCACAGCGAGCGGGCCGAGGATGCCGGGTTGGCCGAGGCCGCGGAGTTGCTCTACGGCACAGCGCTGTTGGCCGAGGGCGGGTCCCTGGAGGATCCGGCGCGGTTCGCCGAGCTGCTGGCGCAGCGACTGGCCCGCACTCTGTGAGCTCAGGGCACCAGCACCACCTTGCCGACGTTTTCTCGCGCTGCCAGAATGCGGTGCGCCTCCGGAGCTTCGGCGAACGGCACCGCCGCGTGAACCAGCGGTGCCGCGGTCCCGTTGGCCAGCGCCTGTGACAGTGGGGCGATCCACGGTTCGAGCGTGCCGCGATCGTCCCACAGCCGCAACATGTTCAGGCCGATGACGGTCTTGGATTCCTCCATCTGCTTGAGCAGGCTGAAGCCGCGCAGCATCGCCAGCGCCTGGGGTGCCGCCCGCCGCAGTGACCGCTTCTCGCCCTGCTGCAGCGACGATAGGCCGTAGGCCACCAGCCGTCCGCCGGGCCGCAGCAACGCGAATGATCGCCGCACCGAGGTGCCCCCGAGCGCGTCGAGCACCAGGTCATAGGGTGGCAGGCCATTCCACCAGCCGGTGCGGCGGTAGTCGATGGCGCGGTCGATGCCCAACGCGGTGAGCTGATCGTGCTTGCCCGGCGATGCGGTGCCGTGCACGATCGCGCCGGCGGCCTTGGCCAGCTGGATCACCGCGATCCCGACCCCGCCGGCCGCGGCGTGCACCAACACCCGCTCTCCAGCACGCAGGGAACCGTAGCCGTGCAAGGCAGCCCAGGCCGTCGCGTAATTCACCGGTATCGCAGCGCCCTGCTCGAAGCTCATCGCCTCGGGAAGCGGCACCGTGTCGGCGGCGCTGGCGTTGACGATCTCGGCGTAGCCGCCGAACCGGGTGCCGGCCAGTACCCGCTCGCCGACGCGGGCCTTATCAACGCCCTCTCCGACCGCTTCGATGGTTCCGGCCACCTCGTAGCCGACCACCGCGGGCAGCTTCGGCGCTTCGGGATACAGCCCGACCCGGGCGAGGTGGTCGGCGAAGTTCACGCCCGCCGCGCGCACCGCGATCCGCACCTGGCCGCGGGCGGGCGGCGGCGGATCGGGGCGATCCTGTACCTGCAGCACCGACGGCGGCCCGTGTTTGGTGATGACGACGACGCGCATGGCTTTCAGCCTATTGCGGTTGCGGCCATAATCCTTGGGATGGACGTTTTCGATGAGCTGTACCGGTTGGCGGCGTGGTCGGGCGAGGTGGCCGCCGACGCAGATCCCGCGGTGGCCGAGTTCGCCGAGCAATTCCGGGTCGACGTCTCGATGATCACTGACGCGCAGCGCGCCCGGCTGCGGGAGGCGTTGGGGGACGCCACCTTTGATGCCGTGGTACGGATCTTCCTCGCCGACTTCGTGCCACGGGTGCTGGCCGGCCTGGATGCGCTCGGGGTGGCGGTGCCACCGCCCCCGGTTGCCTCGGATCCCTCGGGCCATCCGGCTGATGTGCTGTTCAACGGCTTCATGCCGGCCGTGGCGCGCCTGCGATCGCTGGACGCGGTGACCTCTGAGCTGGTGCGGTTGCGGGGTGCGGCCCAGCACAATTGCCGCTTGTGCAAATCGCTGCGGGAGACCACCGCCCTGGATGCCGGCGGATCCGAGTCGCTCTACGGCCAGATCGAGCGGTTCGAGGACTCGGAGCTGCTCAGCGAGGCGCAGAAGGCGGCGCTGCGCTACGTCGACGCCCTGATCTGGACACCGGCGCACATCGACGCCGAGGTGGCTGCCGGGGTACGCCGGCACTTCAGCGACGAACAGGCCGTCGAACTGACCCTGGACGTGATGCGCAACGCGGGCAACAAGATCGCGGTCTCGCTGGGCGCCGACGCCCCGCGGGTGGCCGAGGGCACCGAGCGCTACCTGCTAGATGCCGACGGCCAAACCGTGTTCAGCTGACGCCGTCGCCGTGGCGGGCCAAAAAACCCAGGACGGCTTCGGCGAAGATGTCGTTGCGGTCCCCGGCGACCATGTGGCCGGCGCCGGCGACATCGATGAACTCCACCTGGGGGAATCGGGCCAAAAACGCTTCGGCGCTGCCCGCGCTGACCAGGTCGCTGAGCTGGCCGCGCACCAGCAGCATCGGCACGCCGCCGTCGAGGATGGCCTGCACCGCGGCGTTAAGACGCTCGACGTCGTGGATCTCCATCGGCCCCTGGTGCTCGGGGCCGCTGATGAACTGCGGATCCCAGTGCCAGTACCAGCGATCGCCGCGGCGGCGCAGGTTGGCGGTGAGCCCGGTGAGGTCAGTGGGGCGGGGCCGGTGCGGGTTGTAGGCGGCGATCGCGTCGGCGACCTCGTCGAGGGAGTCGAAGCCGGACTCCATGTTCTCGGCCATGAACGCCTGCACCCGTTCCGCGCCGGAGGTGTCCATATTGGGCACGATGTCGACCAGCACCACCGCGCTGGCGGCCCCGGGCGCCAGTTCGCCGCAGAGCAGCATCGCGGCGCACCCACCCAGCGAGGCGCCCACCAACACCGGATCCGGCGGCAGGGTGCGTAGCACCTCGTGGATGTCGGTGGCGAAGCTGACCAACCGGTAGTCTCCCTCGGCCGCCCAATCCGATTCGCCGTGCCCGCGCAGATCGACGGTGACGGCCTGCCAGCCACGCTCGGCCACCGCCGCCGCGGCCCGGCCCCAGGAACGACGGGTCTGGCCGCCGCCGTGCAGGAACACCACAGCGCGGGCGTCGGGGTCCCCATGGCGGTCGGCGATGATGCGCACATCGCCGGGCGCGTGGGTGACGAACGTTTCCGCAGTCATTCTGGGATGGTAAGCATGTGCTGCTGGGCGGTTCTCAATTGGCCAGGCAAAACCCCTATTGAGCTGGGCGTTACCGGGGCTACGATGGAGTATTCCTCACCTTGGGAGGCCGTCATGGCCCGCTTTCTCGCACTCGCATACGGGGTGTTCAACTATCTGGTCTTCCTCGTGGTCTTCCTGTACCTGGTCGGCTTCGTCGGCGACTTCGTCGTGCCGCGCAGCGTGGACCACGGCCCGCCGGCGCCGGTGGGGTTGGCGATCGTCATCGACGTCGCGCTAGTGGCGCTGTTCGCGGTGCAGCACAGCGTGATGGCGCGCCCGGCGTTCAAGCGATGGTGGACCCGAGTGGTGCCCGAGAGCATCGAGCGCAGCACCTACGTTCTGGCCTCGAATCTGGTTCTGGCCCTGCTGTTCTGGCAGTGGCGGCCAATCCCGGCGACCCTGTGGAACCTGACGGTGCCGGCGGAGCGCACGGTGCTGTGGGGACTGTTCTGGATCGGCTGGGCGATAGCTTTGGCGTCGACGTTCATGATCAGCCACCTGGACCTGTTCGGGCTGCGCCAGGTGTACCTGGCGTCGCGCGGAGAGCCGTACAACCATGTCGGCTTTCAGACCCGGGCGCTGTACCGGGTGGTGCGGCACCCGCTGATGCTGGGGTTCGTGATCGCGTTCTGGGCCACGCCCACCATGACCGCCGGCCACCTGCTGTTCGCGGCCGCCGCCACCGGCTTCATCCTGATCGCGCTGCAGCTCGAGGAGCACGATCTGGTCGGGGCGCTGGGCGAGGACTATGAGCAGTACCGCACCGAGGTGCCGATGCTCGTGCCCGTGCGATGGCGCGGCGAGTTCAGGCGAACGGCTGCAGGGCGAACCGGCCCCAGGCCAGGAACGCGAACAGGGCGATAAAGACGATGTCGCCGCCCAGGTAGCCCCACTCGCTGCGACGCAACCTGATTGTGGCGGCCCCGGCCATGAACAGCATCAGCCCGCACGCGGCGATCGGTACCAGCAGCGGTGCCACGCCGACGGCCGCGGGAAGCACCAGGCCGATCGCGCCGATCAGCTTGAGGGTCCCGATGGCCTTGAGATGACTGCCCCCGAAGTCGTCGACCCAGTGCTGGTTGGCGCCCAATGCCCGGTACTTCTCCTTCGGCAGCAGCAGCAGGGCGGCGCCGCCGGCAACAAACCCGGTGGCGACGACGCCGGCGATGATCCACAGCGCGGTGTTCATGTAGTACTCCTTCGTGGTTACCTCGGTCGGGTGCGGTTCGTCATTACCTATGACGGACCAGGACCACGAGAGGTAACCGATGACCCCCGAGACCCAGTTGGCGGAAGCTTTCGAGCAGCAGCGCCGTCGCCTGCTCACGTTGGCGCACCGGGTGCTGGGCTCGCGATCCGACGCCGAAGACGTGGTCCAGGAGGCGTGGCTGCGGTTGTCCCGCCAGGATCTGGAGGCGATCGACAACCTGCCCGGGTGGTTGACGACCGTGATCAGTCGCATCTGCATCGACACCCTGCGGGCGCGCGCCGCGCGACCCCCCGAGGTCTCGATCGACGACGATCTGCCCGAGCTCGTCGTTACCGACGACCAGGACACGCCAGAAGACGTTGCGGTGTTATCGGATTCGGTCGGGCTGGCGCTGCTGGTCGTGCTGGGGTCGTTGCGTCCCGATGAACGGCTTGCGTTCGTGTTGCACTACATGTTCGCCGTCCCGTTCGCCGAGATCGGGCCGATCATCGGGAAATCGGCCGATGCCGCCAAGATGCTGGCCAGCCGGGCCCGCCGCAAGGTCCGGGGTGTTCCGCAGCCGGCGGGGGATCGGCGTGAGCAGCGCGAGGTCGTTGATGCCTTCCTGTCGGCCGCCCAGTTGGGCGACTTCGACGCCCTGCTGCGGATACTCGCTCCCGATGTCACCTGGCGCCGGCACACGGCCCGCGGCGTCACCGTCACGACCGGATCCGGCGAGGTCGTGGAGGCGGTCCGCCGGGGTCAGGGGGCGCGCATCACCGCACGTCGCGTCCTGG
>Ga0164242_10007186_pt1 | contig 12192 bp, 9 predicted proteins | sample OricomgcompostMG_FD_108783 | JGI IMG/M metagenome (GOLD analysis project Ga0164242, IMG submission 108783) | Miracle-Growth compost microbial communities from Emeryville, California, USA - Original compost - Miracle growth compost (MG) ... | reverse complement strand
CCGATATCCGTGTCGTGGTGGCGCTCTACGGCATCGCGGCCGCGATCGGGGTCCGTGACCTTGACCCCGCCCCCACCTTCGAGAGAGAGCCCGTGGAATCGGTGGGCCACTTTGGTGCGCGGGCTGTTGCTGCCATCCTCCGGCAACGACGGGGGGACGCCGAAGGAGAACCTGGCGGTGTTCAACGAGGGAATGTCCTCGGCGAGGAGCTGGCTGCGTTTCCGCTTCGGCGTGGTCATAGGGCTGTCCATCACGGCTGCTGGGGGGCTATTCGAAGCGCTAGTTGGCTGATTGTTGGATAGTGAGGGGGCCAGTTGTGCTGATCAGAGAGCGGGACTTCTAGGAGCAGCTGCCCGGTAACTTAAAACATCGGAGAGTGAAGAAGCTGGAAGCTCTATGAATGTTTGGCGAAGGGGGTTATTTATTCGGCACGGACACGAAGGCCGGATGTGTGCGGTGTCAGGTTTAGAGCTTCGTTGAACGCAGGACAAGGTTTGGAGCCAGGGCAATGCACAGCAGTTGGGCGGATTTACCGGGGCGGTGGCAGCTGTTGGCTGACGCGGGCCCGGCCGTGATTGCTGCGAACTGGTGCGGTGACAGGCCGCCTTCCCGCTGTCCTTAGCAAAGCAGCCACCTGTTCCAACCGATTCGTGCCAGCTGGCTAGAGGCAAACTCAACCCGAGGGCAGGTGCGTTTCGTATCGATAAACCATAAAAGCTCACCAACACACCTTTATCGCCACTCAGCTTCAAAAAAAAAAGGGCGACGGTCCTCTTTTACCAGCTTTTGTTGGAACAGGTGGTGCCTGTAAACCCGTCTACAATCAAGCCATACGTACTGTGCGGTATGTACTGTACACGTACAGTGCATCAAGGGGCCCTCTACAATGCTAGCCCCTGATCCCAACTGCTGCAAGGGATAAATATTGTTGGTTTAACTCCTAGCTCATACGATTGTTAGCTACCTGTAGTTACTGGGTTGGGCTTGAGTATCAGGCAAAGGATAAACAAATTCTCTTACAAATTCACCTCAACTTAATTTGTCCAAGTGAGCTAGATGCATTGAATGTAGCCATTACCTTAGGGAACATCCTCAACAGACCGCGAGTGGAAATTGTCGGTTATGTGCCTTAACACCGGGGAGCATCCAGATAAGTACTAAGGTAATCATGACCAGTAGGAAGTTTAGTGGACCTGTCTATAGTGTTCAACCTACTCTAGAAGTCTATGAAGCAGAATATTCTATACAAGAGTCGTCACATTATCCATATTCTCAGTGAGCGCCTCCCACGGGGCCGGTGTAAGGGGTATTTTGAATCAGTTATTATACTCGCGGTCGAGTAGGTCCACGCACGTAGTCTCGGAATGGTAATTATCTCTGAGGCGGTTTAAGCTTGCTCACTATCTCCGAATAACAGCGCCAGCTTGTCTACCTCGCTTCGGGTGCTAAGGCATGCCCCACGCTACCCAGGCCCGCGCTACCTAGGCAGTCACCAAGCCAACGGGATGGCGGGATTTGCGAGAATAATAGCCTCCCTGTCCTTCCCCGGCTATGCAACGCCTGCAATACCAGTGAGTTCGGTGTCGAAGACTGCAGTGGTTGATTGTCAGCGTTGATCAAGATACCTCGCTTAGACATGGCTTACTCAAAGTTGAACCAGGTGGAATAGGGCCAACCGCTTCATCGCCATAGGCATACTCCGGGGGGATAGTCAATTTTCTATAGCTGTTAGCCTCACGGTTTGCAATACGATAAACGAATCTTAAACAGACTCCAGGGACAAATGCATACCTCCTATCACCAATACACATATCTAGCAAACCCAAGTCCCACCTGTGGTATGTTAGATATACGGATGTGAATATTGGGTTCGGTGTGTAAACTCATACCCCTTGATTACATCACCTACGCCGAGGGTGAAGACGATCGGGCCAACGCCATCATAGCCTGCCGCAAGTTGTTAGACTCGTTACCGAAAGTAAGGGATCGTTTGGTGAGGTGGGTAACTCACTGGTGTCAAACAGCGTGCCGTCTGTCAGAGTCCCGTTGTACATGACCGATATGTTATCGCCCTTTTTCGTACTCCTGTCACACTTGACAGAGTAGGATACCTCAATGACAAGATCCTGCGCGGCTACAGAGCCTATTGCCGCGGAGGCCAAAACGGAGATGATGAAAGCTCGCATATTTGCGGCTGGGACGCGAGTAACTAACAACAAGCAATGGTAATGTACGACCGCACATTGGACAAGACAAAAAGCTTGGGGGCGACTTGTTCGTTCATATATGTTGGGGGCTGCCCTAGGCTGAATCTCGCGGTTGAATCGACATAGTATTATATGGTAGCGCCAAGGGCAGGAGAGGACATACTGTAAAAATAGAACTGTGTAATTTATCCAAATCTAGCGATTGACCACACTCACTGCGGCGTGTGACGTCTAGAGAGCCCTGCGAGAGTTTTCAAGACCGACATGTCGCATAAGCGATAGAGAAGATGATATAATTAACGACGGTCCATTTCGGACTGTTACCCTGCTGTCGCCTATTTTACAGTCGGGGCTGGAAAGTCGACATCGTGACGATATTGGCTATCTATCAGTTTGCAATCCCCTTTCGGCAGAGTCTTCCGCACGTATGCGACGAAAAAGGACCGAGACCCTTATCAAGGATCCAAGTCAACGTGGGAGGTATATTGAATGCTCCCTCTGTGTTACAACGGAATGCGCAACGGGTAGAGTGACGTACGCCGCAGATTAGTTGTCGGGCGTTTGGGCAGTGGAGAAGCCGCTTGCCGGAGTGAATCGGGTCCAGGCCGATGATGGGTCTAATGTAAATCACGTGATCAGGATTCAGACACCCATCTCGACTTTCCATGCCCGCTTGTAGGAAGCTCCACATCACGTGGAGACGAGAGGTGGAAAAAAAAGAATAAGTGAGCCAGTGCCAAGCTGCAGATGGAGCTCCTCATCCACTTCAACGCGGTTTATAGCCTGAATATAATACTCGACATGGCGGGGGAATTGTCCCCTGCGGGGGTGTCATATCAATGTCCTTCCCTCCCTACCTCCCAGACATATCTTCCGCAGCTTCTCAATAGGCCAATACTACCCTCCTTAGTTAGCTATTCGTATCGGACAGCTTCTTAAGCTCTAAAAGTACCTCATCAATCCTGCCGGCACCATGTCTGACGCCCCTGTAACCTTCCTTCCCCTCGGCGCCATCATCCAGACCCTCAACGTCGGCGGCGTCAACATCGTCCAGGGCTTCCCCGACCAGTCGCTCTACGAGAGCCACAACGGTCCCTTCTTCGGCGAGACCATCGGCCGCATCGCCAACCGCGTCAAGAACGCCCAGATCGACAGCCTCAACGGCGGCAAGACCTACCGCCTCGCCAAGAACAACGGGCCCAACTCGCTGCACGGCGGCGTCGTCGGCTGGGGAAAGCGCGTGTGGGACGGCCCCGAGACCGTTGCCGCGAGGCAGGTCCCCGGCGTCGACGGGCTGCGCGACGCCGAGAGCATCAAGTTCTCGCTGCTTAGCGAGGATGGCGATGAGGGCTATCCGGGCGCCGTCCAGGCCAGTGCGGTATATACCGTCGGGAAGCAGGATCAGGACGGGAAGGAGGTGACTGTCCTGGACTTGGATTACGAGGCTGAGCTAGTCGGCGGCGCGGACGAGACGGTGATCAACATGACGAACCACTCGTATGTCTACTTCCTCTTAACCCTTCTAATTTCCCAGACATCTTGTCTGCGAGCTATACCTCTAACCTCAACGGTAGCTACTTCAACCTCACCGGCGGCCCCTCCATCGAAGGCACCGTCGTGACTCTCGCAACAAACACCTACCTCCCCGTCGACGATGGCGGCATCCCCACCGGCGGCACAAAACCGTACAGCGGCGTCGAGGGCAACAAGGCCTTCACGCTCGGCCCCGTGGAGCCAGACATCGACGACTGCTTCGTCGTCAACGAGGACTCCAGCAGCGTGCCTATCGACACCCGGTCCCTCCCGCTGACCAAGGTCGTCTCCGCGCACCACCCGGCCTCAGGCATCCACCTCGAGGTGCTCAGCACCGAGCCCGCCTACCAGTTCTACACGGGCAAGTACATCGACGTCCCCGCGGTCGCCGGCCTGCCGGCGAGGGGCGCGCGCAGCGGCTTCTGCGTCGAGCCTAGCCGCTTTGTGAATGCGTGCAATGTCGACGAGTGGAAGAGCCAGATGCTGCTGAAGAAGGGCCAGAAGTACGGTTGCCGTATCGTGTACCGCGCGTGGAAGGAGTAGGGGCGAGGCCGAACAAGATCCCCTTTGCGCCCCGGAACTAGAACCGAGGGGGAAGATAGATAGGTAGCGTCCGCCACCTAATATCACAGTTTTGTCATCCTTCCTCCTCGTTGCCTTCCTCCGCTACCTCGCCCCTGCTTGTGCTTGGCGCCTTCGCCTCCTGCTTCCTCCAGAGGCCGGCCAGGAATTCACTCGTGCTCGCCTCGTCAATGCCCTTGTCCTCCCTCTTCCTAAGGAACCGCGGAAACCGCAGACTGAGTCCCCTGTCCTCGCTGGCTAGCCCGATGGCCGCCGTGTACGTCGGGCTGAGCGTGATGTCCGCGAACCCCATCTCCCAAACCTCCTGCGGCTCGAACCACACGTCGGGGTGGCCCGCGTACTCTATGAAGCTAGGCTTTTTGGCGTGAATGTTTTTCGGCTCGCCGCCCACGCTACCGTCGTCGTAGAATTCCTTGTTCGCCTTGTAGAATGTGTCGGTGAAGCCAGACATGCATTTGCACACGGCCTCTAAGGAACCAGTCTCATCGTTCCGGACGGCGAGTAGGACCGGAGACCACCATTTCGATTTGCGGCCCTGGCCGTGCCAGCCTGCGACGGGAATGAGGTCGAGCGTGTCGAAGCTTGAGTGATAGTCCTTTTTGACTTTCAGCCAAGAGTCGAGGCGCTTGTCGGGTTCGTATGTTGCTAGCAACGGCTTGCGACGTGACTTGGACTTTTTCTCAGAAACTCCTTTGCCCGAAACAGACCTGCTCTTGCCTCTGGCAGCAGAATTCGCGGGCTTCTTCGAAGGAGAAGCTGGGTTGTCTGTCGGCTCCGCCACATCGGCATCACCAGCCCCGTACTCGAGGTCCGGAAGGTTGTCAAGTATCTTGACCATGATGCCCTCACACTTCGCTTCTGTCGCCGACTTGAAAAAATCGAGCACAATCTCCGAATCCTGCGACGTAGCGTCAATGCTCTTGACCCAGGTGAAATGATGTGGTATCTCCACAAAGAGAGACCGAAGCAACTCTCGCCGCTCGCGGAATGCCCGGTCGAGGAGGGGCTCGCCGTTAAGGTACATGAGATCGAATGCAAAGAGACAGACGTCAATCGTGATGCTACCAATCTCGACATCCTTCCGCGCCCGGTTGGTCAGTGTTTGAAAGTTCCGCAGTTCTCCGGTCTGCCGGTCGACGGCAACCACTTCCCCTTCCATGATAAAGCTCTCGACGCCTTCTCCCCTGAGCTTAGGCACTAGAGCCACTAGGTCAGGGTACTTGTCGGTCATCAGCTCGAGATGCCTCGAGAATATGGACACCTTTCCCGCCGCATCGCAGTGCACCTGTGCTCGTTGCCCATCGTATTTGTACTCGCACGCAAAATCGCGTCCCTGAAGCTTGGTGAGCATCTCAGAGAGGTCCCTCGTGATGCTCCCAAGCATGGGCCGTAAGGGTATATGCAAGGAGAGCCCACATCGAAGGAGCAACTCCTCTGTTATGCCGATCTCAAGTAGGACAGGGATCAAGTCGTCGTAATTTGGATGTCTAGCAAAGCAGGCCTTGACAATTTCTTCCCCTCGGGCCCAAACCTCGGCGAGTTCTTCTTTCTTGAGTTGTGCGAGTTCCTTTGGCTCCCGGGTTGGGAAATCAGCGGTGCCAGGTCTTGTTAGAAGGAATGCTCTTGACACCGCGATAAGCATTGTTGTCTTGACCGCCCCGATACGTAGCTTTTTGGAGAGTTAGCGATGGTTCCCTCCCACGCATAGAGCAAGGGCTAGCTTACGTTCTGGCACAATGTTCTCACGATATACCTACTCTCCTCGCCACCTCTTGCGTCCTGGAGGAGTCGGTCCACTAGCTTCTGCTTAACCTCTCCGCTACCTTGGCCCTGACTCTTAGCAATTTTTACCAATGACTGGTATACGCTTTTGATAGTTAGAGGCTTTGGCTTGCGCAGGGTAAAGCTTTGCTTCTTCTTCGCCTCGAATGCCACATCACCGGGATCGCCAAGCTTGTTGTATATCGCTTTAAGTGCCCGATTATCAAGGCCGCAGACCTGCTTCAGGGCTTTAGAGATCGCGGAGCCACCAAGGCCCAATTCCATAGAAATATAGGGCGGCGAGATGGCGTTGGTGGCTAGCCATACCGCGGGTAGGAGGCTAGATGGATCGCCCTCGATAAGGAGACGTACGCAGTTAACAAGTGTATCGACTATTTTGATACGGCTTGTAGTTCCGTTCACTAATACAAAGCATCTTGTTAGGAGGGCGTACGAGGCATCGCCGCCGTCTCCGGACCAAGATTCCTGTAGCTGGGAAATGTACTTTGCGGTATCAAACGTGAGGGGGCTTTCATCGAGAGGAATAGACACTGAGGCGCGGTCCTCTGTCGCCGCGGCTGACGAGAGTGATAGAGTGTTACCGGCTAGGCTCGGCGCGACTCTTCCCGGAACAGGGGCTAGATCGGGTGTTGTCCGAGATATCGCTGCGCTGGCATCTTCGGCCGCGGGCGAGTCACGTTTAACTTCCGATCGAGGTTGATCATGGGCTGTCTCATTCCGTGCTTCCTCGTCCCAATCAGCTTGGAGCTTCCTTGCAAGTTCCTCATCCGTTAGCTCTCGATGAGGAGACTGCTTCGTTGATGGATCCCCCTCTCCTTCATGGGCTGGCGACCCAGATTTAGACGATTCACTCTGCCTCTGCTTAGAGAAGAAATACTCCAATCCCCTCGACGGTATGGAGGCCGCTTTCGTGCCGTTGTTCAGCTTCCGTTTCTTTGTTGGACTGACCATGACGCCGAGAGGATGTTAGAGGATATGTTTGAAGAACAGCGGAGCATGTCATGGCACTAGTAATCTTATTTTGTTGAACAATCGGCGAGGAGGGCATCGCGAAGTCGACTTACTTCACGACTACCAAGTTTACAGGGTGGTAAGTAATATTTACCGTTTTGTTCTCCAAACGTGACTCTGCTGACATCTACTATTATTTGAAAACGGAGCGTATCGCGCGTTGGTCTGAAGATACGCCACACCTGTACGTGGCTGAACACAAACCTCAAAATCTTGACTAAACCAACCTGAGTTTAGCGCCACACACACATCGTTGGAAACTTCTGACCCCGCCACGAGCGTCGAAATCTCAAAGTCCTCCCTCCAACCCCCGGATTTTTCCTACGATACTCAGCCCAAAATGACTGGCGAGGATCCCGCAGAGAGGCCTGACTACGTCAGGAACATCATCGGCGGCCTCGAGCGGTACAATCCCGAGGCAGCAGGCTCCCTCGAGGGCTACGTGCAGCAGCAATGCGAGGAGAAATTTTGTGACTGCCACGCCAACAGGGCGCTGTTGAAGCTGTACGTGTATCTTTTCCTCTCTTTTTTTTTTTGCCCTACTCCCCAAACTTCCCTGGGTTTCGCGTGATGAACCATTGTATACGTTTCCTATTATACCGAATGCTTCGCGGACCTTAACCGGCCGTAGTTGCGGATGAGGTAAACTGGTATTGCTGACGGCCCTCGGTCTCCTAACGAGACTATAACCCTACCATCCTTCGCACATCTCCCTAACCCAACGACCGTTGCTGACATGGCCGGACTAGATACCAACTCAACCCGGACCGCATCAAGGATGAAGTCATCACCAACATCCTCGTTAAGGCCATGACGCAGTTCCCTAGCAGCCAGTTCGACCAAGCACTGCACCTGCTCTCCCCCGCCGTATCCAACCCGGGGCCCGGCGCGGCGTCCGAGCTCGCCGAGGCCGTCGGCAAGCTGCGGGCGCTCAACGCTCAGCTCGAGGGCGCGCAGTACGCGCGCTTCTGGGCGACCATGGACAGCGACGACCTGTACGCCGACCTCACCACCGACATCGCCGGCTTCGAGGAGATGGTGCGCCTGCGCATCGCCCAGCTCGTCAGCGAGGCGTCGCGCGAGGTCCACCTCAGCGTGCTGGAGGCCTGGCTAGGCATGGACGAGGCGGACGTTAAGAAGTTCGCCGTCGAGACGTGCGGCTGGAAGATTGGTGCCGAGGGCATGGTGCAGATCCCGAGGAACGTGGAGAACGAGGCTAAGAAGTCGGAGATAAGAGAGGATGTTAACGTTGATATGTTCGCGAGGGTGATCAAGAGGAGTTGGGAGGAGGCGGCCTAGGGAGGGTTGGGTAGTCGGGAAACGGGATTCTTGGTTGCAATGCAACGACCCGTGACGAGCCTCGGGCTGGCTCCTCTGCATCTGGCGGCAAAAGCTCCGGCGTTCAAGGGTTTATAGGACTGGTAGAGATTATGAATGTAATTGTCATGACCATGTTTTTACTCGTAAACTCCTGCTGGTGTCGACGCTTGAAGACGACCGTGATTTGTTGCTTGTCATAATGGACTTTCCTCCCTAGTAGCAGACTAGGCTATGCCTTCAGTATCACTTGAACCTCACGGCTATCTCTTCACAATCAGCTCTTCCCACTGCACGCCAACCCACTCCTCTACATATCCCGCCTCCAGGACCTTCTGTCCTCTCTCCTGGCAGTCCTTTTCACACACGCCCACAATAATTGTCCCCCAATCCATCCCATCGAGATCATCCTCCTCCGCCTCTAGTTCCTCGATCGCATGCGGTGTCAGCTGCACCTCAAACACGCGACCTCCACCGCAGTTTCCGCACCGAGGCATCCCGCTGGCGGCCGCGACGCCAACCTTGGATTCCCCCGCAGCAAGCAGGAGAGCACCTACAGCGTCGGCTTTGGAATACAGAAGAGGCTGCCCGGCGTATTCGTAGCGGATGCACTGGTCTGGGTTCTGGCCGACACGGTCGGCAAAACGCTGGAACGCTCCGTCCATGGTGCTCTCGAACACCTCCTTGTCCTCTTTGCCTGACGTCGCCCCGCCCTCGCCCGAGTCGACTTCCATCGCCGTAACAGAGGCTGGGACGCGCGGGGAGGGCGTCGGGTCGAGGGTTTCGAACTCGGCTTCCGAGAGCCACCTCATCGGATAAGGCGCTGGCTGGTCCGACTCTGGAGGCCAGGGTTCTGGGGGTGATGGTGGGCCTTGGGAAACCTGGGGGTTATTGATGGAGAGGGTCTCGGCGAAGGTCTTGGGAAGGTCCGCCGCGTCGTCCTCTAGTTTGGAGACAGGAGTGTCAATTTTGGCTGGTTGCGCGAGGGTAGCTACCGGTGGTGTCTTGGAAAAGGGATTCGCAGCCCCAGGAGACGGTTTCGCAAATGGATTCGCGCCCGATGACATGGTCGAGAAAGGATTCGCTTGCGGCGTAGATCCGGCCGCGGGCTTTACCCCGAAGAGGGCCTCTCCAAGTCCGGTAGGCGGCGGCACTGCCGTAGACCGTGCCGGCTTGTCCTCCTTCACCTCCTTCTGTTTCGGGGCAGGGGGTGCGTCCGTCGTAACTCTTACGCCACGTAGAGCACGTATACTGCCTTCCTTCCTGCGGCAGGTCTTCCGCCTACACGAGAAGACGTATAACCGTCGGTCGTGGCTCGGGAACCGTTCAGGTAGCTCGCCGTTCAGTTGGAGTAGTAGGACCATGAGGTCCTTGCAGGCTTTGCATTTTGCCAATGCCGCAGACGGGGGTTTTGCAGGATCTAACCACTCCTATATCCATCACCAGCATTAGCAAGCTGAACTGGTAGTGTTGAATGCGCACGACTTACAGGTCGGCCGCCGAGACGACTTATCGTCTCATCTTTGGGGTCTTCTGAGGAGTAGCCCAGAAGCACGTTGGTTTCCGTATACTCCTGCTCTTCTCCGGCAGACGAGTCACTGTCGTAAGACGCCATTTCTTTCACGGGATGGGCGGGCGATAGGGGTAGGTACGTCTGGCCGCAACGTTAAGTGTGGTCGAATTTTTTGGTGTTTAGATTTTAATCCGATTTTTGGCGGGGTAATTTTCTAGCCCCTCCATCAGATAAGAAAATCAGAGACCGCCGCCTCAGACAAGTAGTAAGTAACGGCACTTAGCATCTTTTCCTTCATACTCGTGCTAGAGTCGGGGGAGAGTATATCGGCGCAGGATTTGTCTTTCCTTTGGAGTCTACTGTTTGCCTTTTATGTACCGAAGGTATCTAGGTGATCTTACAAAAACCCAACGAAGACATAGCTCGCTCCATGTTCCCCTTACTCCTCAGGTCCGTCCATACCTGGTCCTGGCCCTCCTTGACGGCCCATCTGCCTGGCCTTGAGCATTTCATCGCACAAGAGCAAGTTAGACGCAATGCTAGAGCTTGAAGCTACGCTGTTCCTCAGGACGCGGAACGAGTCGTAGACGCCCTCTAGGGTCGGGTCCATCGGTTCACCCGTCGCCAAGTCGAGACCTACAACATCGCCATCGGCATACTCGTCCTGTAAGTTGGCAACTAGTGGGATTTGATTTAGCTGAATAGTATTTCAGGGGTGGAAGGGTTGGCAAGAACTTACGGGCATCCTGGACGTCGTGGCCGGCATTGGCTGCTAACGTCTTGGGAATGATTAGGAGAGCATCAGCAAAGGCTGCAACGCCCCATTTCGCCTTGCCCTTGACCGTCTTGGAGAAGGCGTCGCTCTTGAGGTGGGCCGCGCAGGCGACCTGGAATGCGCCACCGCCGGGGACTACGCTCTTGTCCACGATCATGTTGTAGACGCTCCGGAGGCCGTCACGGACGGCATCGGTGACCTGGCTGATGGTGTGCTGGTTGGGGCCCTTGATCAGGAGAGTCACCGACTTCGGGTCCTTCACCTCCTCGACGAAGGTATACTTCTCCTCCCCAAGTTGCTGCTCGTAGACAAGCCCTGCCCAACCAAGGTCCTCGGGAGTCAGGTCATCCACGCTGTTCTGTGAGACGCCGCCGCAAATCAGCTGCAGTCTCTCCATGTTCCTCCGCTTGGCTCGGCGAAGAGCTAGAATGCCGTTCCTTGCCAGCACATCGAGAGACAGAGGGTCAATCCCCTTCTGGTTGATGATGACAAAGCCCTTGTTGGGGTCGTTGCCACAGACTTCCTTCTTCAGCTCCACAATCTTCTTCAACTTGGCGTCAACAAACCGCCGCTCGCTCTCGACGAGCTTGTCCCTCTGCTCGGCGCTGGAATAGAAGAACGACGAGTTGATCTCCGATTTCTCGTATTCTAAGCTAACGTTGAGGGTCAGGATGTGAGCATTCTCCACCCGCCTCGGCATGTCTGGGTGACGCGCGCCGTGGTCGAGCGCCAGACCGCGGATCAGTTGCGTATCCGCGGCCGTGCGGTGCTGCATCTTCATGATCTCCACCATGTGCAGGTCGGGCTTCGCGGGGGCTTGATAGATGGACAGGACGGCATCGACGATATCCGGTGTCAGCTTCTGCGCTAAGGAGGCATTGACTTTCGTGGTGAGCGATGTCCTAGCAACGGAGAGGAGTAGCTCGCGGTCGACTTCTTTCTCTAGTTTGAACTGATCTAGGAACTGCAGGAGGGGTCAGCGTGGTTCTATTCGCCATCCGGGGCCGGGAAAGGCGCAATACCTTGAGAGACTCGTTCTTCGCAATCTCAAAACCCTCAGTGATGATGCGAGGATGTAAACCTTCGGCGATGTGTCGCTCAGCTTGCTTCAGCAGCTCGCCAACCAGTAGGACGACCGACGTCGTGCCGTCCCCACAGATGTCGTCTTGCGCTGTTGCAGCCCTCGCGATCATAACAGCAGTGGGGTTTTGTATTTGCATCTCTCGTAGGAGGACGTTTCCATCCTTGGTGAGCTTGATCTACATCGGGGGTATCAGTATTGAGCTGCCCTTCATAGGGTAGGTATCCGGCGGGTCGCAAATACCTGTCCTGAGCCGTCCACGAGCCTAGAATCGACTGTCAGTCTTCGCCCGTACACAAGTGTGTAGGAACAGGAGTAAATACATCTTAATGGTCCCGAGGGGACCCAAGTTCGACTTCAACACATCTTGTAAACCTTCACCGGCGCTGAT
>Ga0164242_10007185_pt1 | contig 12193 bp, 14 predicted proteins | sample OricomgcompostMG_FD_108783 | JGI IMG/M metagenome (GOLD analysis project Ga0164242, IMG submission 108783) | Miracle-Growth compost microbial communities from Emeryville, California, USA - Original compost - Miracle growth compost (MG) ... | reverse complement strand
GCGCCGTAGAGTTTACTTTTTGCGTACCGCCACACGCCTGCTTCCAAACACGATCAATGCGATAAACGCGATAAGAGCGCCCAGTGTCAGCAATCTCATAGGCAAATTGGCAACGAATACGTAGCGCGTTGGCAGCTGTTCAGTTTTATCTAGGTACGTCACCGTGCCGCTCACTTTAAATAGGCCGTAAGTAGCACCGTTTTCCCAGCTTATTGGTATATCACGCAGTTTTTGTGGCAATATTTCAGGGCTACGCTCGTAAGAAAATTTCTTTGATCCGAATAAATCGCTCACGGTAACCTGGACCTTTGCCTTAAAGTGCACCGACCCTGCGTTAGCCACTTTTACGTCGGCACGTAGTGGAGCTTGCTGTATCCAGCCGACATTCCATGAATTAATCGAGCCCGATTCTTTTACATTACCCGACACGCGAAGGTATACAATCATACCAACGCGTTTACGTGTTACCACGCCTCCTGCGCCGCCCTTGTCCGTAGTCTCCGCAAATACAGTGGCGTAGTAGCCACCAGCACCTACATTCTTTGGCACCGTAATTGTGTATGGAATACTCTCTTGCATTCCGATTTTCAATGAATGATCGGTGCTTTTATCAAATGTGAACCATTTTGTAATATCCGTTGCGCCCTGGATCGGGCTAAAATACGGCTTATACTCTTCGCCTGTCACGCTATATGGTGTTGCATACACTGAATATGCGATGTCCAACTCGCCCTGATTCATAACCAGCATTTCACCTTTATAGGTTCCACCCGGAGCAACAGTCACATCAACTGAAGTTGGCGATATCGTAAGTCCACCCGAGGCAGCGTGAGTCGTCGCAGAACTTGCTACAACCCCAACGCATGCCGCTGCAACTATTGAAAATAAAAGGATGCCGCTTCGTATAACGCTTTTCATATTAAACCGCTAGTTTGCTGTACAAGTGTACGTTACTGTATCGGTGTATGTACCGGTTGGTTGAGATGTGTTTGCAGCCACACCATACCAAACCGTGGTTGTGTCGTTGCTTGCTGTCGTGGCAGTTGTCTTTATGGTATTAGGTGAGCTATTTGCAGGCATACCAGCAAACTTAATTGCACCTATAGCTGCGCTACTTTGGCCGCTCGTTGGGCCCGCGCCAAAGCCACCAAGCCCATCAACACGGTAACCCCAAGTGTTGACTGCTTGCGCGATAGGGCTCGCCTGCGTACCCGTTGAGGCTGCCAATGAGTTTGCGCCCGATGTCATCGTCGTTGTTGCATCAGAGTCTGCAATTTGGAGCGTGTAGCCAAGCGTGTCATTCGTACTTACCGTAATCGTATCACTAGCGATTGTCTGAGCACCCGAACCGGTAGGTGTAACGTTAGCTGTTACCGTGCCGTTGCTTGTAAATACGCTGATCACAGAGCTAATAGCAGAATTTATTGTTGTTGAGGTAGTTGCCGCACCCGCTGCCGTAGGAAGCGCGAGGACACTGAACAGAACCATAGCTGCATAACCATAAAACTTAAGTCTGTTGATAGCGCTCCTCATACCCCTCTTCCCGTCGAAAGACATTATATATTTAGAGTTTACTATAATGATTACGTTTTGTATATGATAAATTTTACGGTTTCATGATAATTTAATCTATCTTTCTATATGTGGTAGACTATTTTTAATGTATTCACCTGAGGCAGTCCGGCGACCACGTGAGAGACAGATTGAGCGCATTACGCAACAGTCGGTTTTCACGAGGCTGGGCGAGAAAGCTCTCAGCGCCTGCGTGCCAACTTGCTTTTATATGGCGGCGCATGAAGAAGGCCATTTGCCCGAGGAAATAAGTCTCGCAGACTTTTGTAGCACACTTAACTGGGTACATGCCGAAACGTCCACCGGCTGGGTTCGCCCTGAACTATCAAACCAATTGCGCAACCTGTATGATCTTCCCGTGGTATCTTGGCAACTCAATGGAAACCACGATGATAGCCCTGAAACAATTGAAAAGATGTGCCAATCCGGGTATTTACAAACTCAAGAAGAAATTGACTTTTACAGGCAACAGGTTATTGGCCGAGATGTCGCCGACATTGTTCAGCATTGCAGCCCTGTGATTGTTGGCGTAAAGGCCGGGTTTGGGGCGAATCAGACAGCTCATGCAATCATACTCAGCAAGTGGTCAGAGGACGGTGTCGTTGAAGTCATTGATCCGGATGATCGTAACTCAAATACAACCTACTCGGCCGAATACGTCCGAGCTTTTCTTAACCCCGACGGAGGCGGCTGTAGCATTGTCTTACCGCGACAGCACAACAGTGAGCTAGCCGATAGTCACGCAGCCAACGAATTTAACACTCTAGAGTTCCCGGCAACGTTGGGCCTGGAAGAACGTGAGCGCTTCATATCCCAGAAAATCGCACATTGTATAAGCGCCCCGGAATTCGATCAACTTGCGAGTCTTTACGGGGAAATACTCCCCTCTCCGGACGATTACCCTGCACGGCTTGCGGCACTTGAACACCTTGCTGCTACCTATTGGGAATTTCGCCGTGGTAGATCTCGCCAGGACGCTGAGCTTGCAACCGTATCGTCAGAAGATCGGCTGCTCGTAGATCTCGATGATTCATACGCAATTACTGTCATCGAAGCAGCGGCTTCCCGTTTTGGCATGGCTATCTCTTCACAAGCGAGCCGTGATCGATATGACGGCCTCATTGTACCTGGCGGGGCATCCGTGAGCCCATTGCTACGCCTTCAATATGCCCTTGAGCAGACAGGGCCGAGCGAGCATCCACTACAATACGGATGGATTGCACTACTAGGCAGTGACCGCAAGGTGGGCGAGATTGAACGGGCGATGGTGCAGACTTATGCGCCAGATGCGGAAACTGAATTTGACTTACTTACCGCTGCAGTTGAAAAACTTCTTGACGCCACGCCACTCCGCGACGCAAGCTTAGAAAGTGTTGGCTACGAGTATAATCCTGACACGAGACCACATGTTCGCTACTACAAAACCCCAGAAGGCATGCCAATTTTCGTCCTGAGCGCACCAATACCACAAGATGATGTAAAGGCTAACACCCTTCGCACCTACCAACTACTGCGCGCGGTGGCGGGCAAGCGTTTAAGTGCAGACAAGAATGTCCTCATATCGACAATGGCCCTCGTAAGACCCGTTCAACACACTGATGCCGAGAAGTTTCTCGGCCTGCCAACTGGAGTTAATTTAGAGACTATTGCATACGGAAAAGATTATTCCATGGGACTCAGAAATAATCGATCCAACCGACCTCCTAAAGAGCTATTACAGGAGATTAAGGCATACATTGATTCGCTCGTACGCCTTAACAATGATCTTGTTTAAGCAATTCAAAGACAAAGAGCCGTAATTACCCTGATAAGCAAAGCACCCCCATGGGAAGGGCCAATGCCCACCTATGAGGGTGTAACGAGGATCCAGCTTGGTCGCCGGCCTCTTCCACGAAGACGCATATATTGTTTAGGCCGGACCTGACGGTCACGGCGTTCTTAGACGAGATACTGCCTAAGATGGTTGAAGACATTTTGCTTGATGCGCCCTAGTGTGCAAACGCTATAGGACACGATCAAGGTAGTGCCATTCTCCATCACGGTCACACCAGTAACGAAATGTACATCGCGCAGCAGCTCAGCAGCCTGTTCGGCCTGAATGCCGAGCTGGTCACACTGTACAGTTATCGCAAGCTGGCGTGCCACTTTGTGCATGTTGAGCCGGCGCCGCTCACTGGCATCGCTCACCTGGGTCACCTGTCTCTTCCGGATTTTAAACGTGTGCCTTCTGTTTTTATATTTTGTACTATATCTTTTATATTGTCAATCCCTCCCCTGTTCAACAGAAAGATTGGTTCGGTATCATGGGTTGACTATCTTCCTATCGTCGCCTGCGATACACGAGCATGGTCGGCATTTTCTTCGGCGGAAAACTGCCTGGCTTCAAATCGCAGATGCGTGCCCGGAGGCTGATAGAGTAGCTTTGTGACTTCCCGGCCAATTAAATACACAGCCCGTGGTAAAACAGCTTTGCTCGACTGCCAATCGGCATATTCGCTGCCTTCTTCTTGCACAAATAGGTCCTTTGCACAGGCGTACACATAGCCATCGGTAGTCAAATCTGTGTCGCCCGCCATCATTGCGCTGTACATAGGCTCGGCGAACGCATACAATCCCCGCACGCCATCGGGGCTTTCAAAGCCAGCAGTCTGTGGTGGTAGCAATAACTCACCGGGTAGTGCGGTTCGGTTAATCTCTCTGCAAAACGCTGAGATAGATTGCCGCAAGCGCCGATTAAGTGTCGCACGGTACAGTGCCTGTGCGCTGATTTGCGTTGCATAAATTGCTGTGCGGCAACCCTCTTCTCGGCACAGATCATGAGCAAGTTGTGGCTCAAGATATAGATACCGCCCACAGCTACCATGCAGCAACCAGTCTTCCTCCTCAATCGTGACATCAAGGAAAGCCGCTACCTCTTCTGGTGACATCTCACGCAAATCAACTTCGCCAGTACGAGGTATGGATTCGTATGTTTTCATTGATGTCTATTATAGGGCCGAGGCTCCTAGACTGTGCGACTCACTACATAGAAATAGTCCAAACTTTTGATGAACATCTAAGGTGTGAGATTGCGGAGGCAAAAACATTTATTGGCGAAGATGAGCTATACGCTCATTGAAATAAACCCGTCCTCTGTCATAATCTGAGTATGATTACTCGCCTACTCGTCACCAACTACAGGTCACTTCAAAGTTTCGAATTTAAACCCGATGGAAAGCTGAATCTACTCGTGGGCGACAATGACACAGGGAAATCTACCATTCTCGAAGTTATCGCACTTACGCTCAGCGGACGAATAAAAGGCCGTTGGGCAGCGGACGACCTAAACCCCCACTGGTTTAACCATAAATCGGTAGAAGCCTTCTTCGATGATCTCGAAGCTGGAAATTCACCTTCCGCACCTGAAATCTCAATTGAGTTGTATTTGTCAACGACAACAAAGGGAGCAGAAAGACTTCGTGGTATCCACAACTCACGCAATGAAGATACCCCTGGTATATCTATCCATGTTAAGCCGGACCCTGACCATGCAGCCGAGCTGACAGAATACCTTACGCAAGAAAACGTACCCCGGCTAATCCCCACCGAACTGTACATGGTTGAGTGGCGAGATTTTTCCGATGGAAAACTTACCCGCCAACCAGCTGGGCTTGGCCACACTATCATTGATGCAAGTAATACGGGGTCTTATCCTGGCATTGACTTTAAGATGCGACAGCTACTCAAAGATTTTGTAACCACGAAAGAAAGTGCACAAATTTCACTAGCATATCGCCAAGCACGAGTAGCTATTACTGAAGGTGTTTTAAGAGAAGTTGATGACCGGATTGCCCAAGAGGGAAATTCGTTTGGCGTAGGCCTCCAAATGGACCAATCCTCAAATGCAAGCTGGGAGACAGCAGTAACACCTCATATTGAGAAAGTGCCTTTTGCGCTTCTGGGTCAAGGGAAGCAAGTTGCTACAAAAGTTGCCTTGGCAATGAGTCGGAATAGCGATCGGAATCAATTTGTTTTAGTTGAAGAACCAGAAAATCATTTGTCACACTCAAATCTTCAAGAACTAATCTCACAAATTTCTAGTCTTGCAGGATCCCGTCAAATTTTTATTACTACACATAGCTCCTTTGTGCTTAACAGGCTTGGGTTCGATCACCTCTACCTAATGAGTGAACACGGGCCAAAAGGCCTCAACACAGATCTCGTCACAGGCGACACAATTAAATATTTCCAACGTCAGTCTGGTTACGATACTCTCAGGCTTGCGGTTGCAAAGAAAGCAGTTATAGTCGAAGGACCTTCGGACGAAATGATCTTCAACAAGGCGTACAAATCAATCAAAGGCGTCGAGCCTCGTGAATCAGGTATCGATGTTGTCACCTTGGGCACAAGGGGTAAGCGAGCACTCGAACTGGCTCATGCATTGAATAAAAAGGTTGCTGTACTTCGAGACAATGACGGCAAGGAACCGGAATACTGGAAATCAGCTGCTGCCACCTACCTCGAAGCTGGGCGTCGTGAGATGTTCATCGGATCGGTTGCAACAGGAGTTACACTAGAACCACAAATGTTAGCTGCAAATAGCGTCACAACATTACGCTCGGTCCTTGGCCTTGATAGCACCGTTGACGTAGCAGATCATATGAAAAATAATAAGACCGACAGTGCATGGCAAATCGTTAACTCAACAACATCGCTTGAATGGCCTGCTTATATTAAAGAAGCAATCGAGTTTATCAATGCCGAGTAGAGTTCAGTTGGCTGTTGCTGGTAGCGGAAAGACGAGCAGCATTGCATCGCAAATTGAAGCGCAAGCCGCTCAGGCAACTTCTTTAGCGCTCACCTATACAACAAATGGCCAACGAGAGATTGCTTCCCGAGTACCGAACCTACGCAACGGAAATCATGAAACAATGGGATGGTTCTCATTTCTTACTCAGCATATCGTACGCCCTTATCTTCCAGTACTGCATCCCGGTATCCATGCTCATGGACTTCACTTCGTTGAACATTCCGGCCAAATTCCCCGCAATCGATCTGGATGGAAATACTATCTTGATGATGCCCATCAGCCGTATAATATTCGATTAAGCCTTCTAGCAAAGCAAGTTCTCGACGCAACAAACGATGCGCCGATACATCGCATTGAAGCTATTTACGACCACCTATATATCGATGAGGTCCAAGACCTAACAGGTAATGATTTGGTAATCCTAGAGAAACTTATGCGCTCTTCTATAAATGTATTTATTACGGGTGACGTAAGGCAATCAGTGCTTGCGACTTCTCGCTCGGACCGTCTAAACACAGCCTATCGTGGAGTGCATCTAGTCAAATGGTTCAGAGAAAGAGAAGCTGACGGTATATGCGAACTAACTTTTGCCGAGACCTCACAAAGATTCAATCATACGATTGCTCGCTTCTCTGATCTTATTCATGATCCCGCACTCCGCTTACCAACAACTACAGGTTCTTTCGCGGAGAACAGTGGACATGATGGCCTGTTTCTCGTAGACGACAATCATCTTGAATCGTATATTCAACAATGGAAACCGACACTACTCCGAGCAAAGATTAGTAGTCGAACTCTACCGAATGCCGAAGTAATCAACTTTGGTGTCTCAAAGGGTATAACTCGCGAACGTGTTGCAATCTTAACTACGGATCCCATTCGAAAATGGCTAGCAAATAAAACTCTATTAGCAAATCAATCAGCGTGCGGCTTCTATGTTGCGTCAACGAGAGGCAGGTACAGTGTCGCGTTAATTGTACCCAGAGCCGATAGAGTATACTCACGTCTTCACGCCGATTTCAGTGAAATCATACAACTATGGTCGCCTAATGAATAACACCTCCTCCGATCCACTGGTTGTGCCAGACCCGCTTGACGGTGAACCGTTCATCATTCATTCAATAAACGGCTACACCAACGTATTGATTGAGGTTATTACTGAAACCCAAGGCTTATCAGACCACGAAATTCATAAACTCCTTCACACTATGCATCGACAAGTAGTGCGTACTCTATTAGCAAAGGGCATAAATTATAACGATCTTAGTGCGGCGCTTACGCCACGCTCTAATAAACGTGAGATTGCATTTGTGTTTGACTCATCACAATCGACAAGTTCGTATTACGGGGGCGAATTCTCGGAAGTTTGGCTGTCCGCGCTCCGTTCGGCTGGCGGCCCGGCCCGAACTGCAATTTTAGAAGGCGATGTTATTGGGTTATCACCTAAGCTCGTATGGAAAATCCTGGATGAGCAACTTGTCAAACCCTTAGATCAAAGGATTCCGCATCTTTCGCCTGAGCAATACTTCGTCGTTTATTTCACGAATGTCTCTGACAGCCACCTAAATAAAATCAACCACGCAATGAGGCTTCTGTCCCCCGCCTACATTGGTTATATTGACTGTTCCGGTTCCATATTATTCAAAACCGGCCTGCCATTAGTCCAAGTTGCTCTTCGCATCGATAATAAAATAATAACCACAGAAGACGAGGATGGCAATGCGAATCCACATGGTTACGCATTCAATCAATTTGGATTCGACGTCACTGGAGTCAGTGAAGACCTTTACGGCACCTTGCTCGACTTCAGGATCGATATGGGCATCCCTGATTGGAGTGAATCGGATGGCGTAATTGCACTTGGTGCTTTATCGGGCATAATGCGCAACATCGCAAGTATGACTCTCACAATAGACGATAGTCGCTTTGAGTACCTAAAAAGTGAGAATCCTAGGCACGGTCATGGTGCTTCAATACGCAAGGCCGGACTAGAAAAACTCAGCAAGGATAGGCTAGCGGAAGCCATTAAGGTTGAACTCAACAAAAGCCTCCTCTACAAGCTAAGGTATGTCACCGGCAGTAAGATTGTTAACAATGAACGGATTGCTGCGCCTGAGAACGATGCACTTTTATTCAGTGTCCAGGTAGAGTTCCCTGATAAAAACGGATTAAAGCAGCGATATCAAGTGGGCGTCAAGTACCACGCTAACGAACATCGAGGTGAGGTCACGACCATGTTCGGCTAATGAGGCCAAACGTAAATTTATTACTGGAATCAAAGATTTCTGTACGGTCTCAGAACACACTCAAAGCTATTCGCGCTGTGGCACTATACAGCTACTCGGTCAGCTCATCTCCAACACATTCAGCAAGGCAAGAAACACAAAAAGACCGGGCTTGGGAGTACAGTCTTAATGCTGTAGTAATCACATGGCTGGGATAGAGGGATATTGGCTCGAGCCTCCTCCGCTTGCTTGTTCTGGCAAGAGCGAGCTCTTCCAGAATTTCGCTGCGCTTTGCCGAACCCCGCGACGTTTTGCTTTGCAAAACCGGGGATTCAAACTACTATCCGAGGACAAAGAAAAAGCTCCAGATCAGAAGATCTAGAGCTTTTTCCATGGCTGGGATGGAGGGATTCGAACCCCCGAATGCTGGGACCAGAACCCAGTGCCTTACCACTTGGCGACATCCCAATACTGGTTACAGTACGGTATATTTGCGATACCGCCAGGTAATAAGGTTCTGATCCTGGGACCGATATTCATTTACTCGCGTAAACGCTCGGACAGGCCAGTGTCTTACCACGTGACGACATCTCAATAGATGTATTACGTCTGGTAACTTGCCCAGTATACCATTTACCGCCCCTTTGCTCAAGAGGTATGCACGTTGATCGTTTCGCGCAGGAAGGCGTCGATAGCGTCTTGAATCATCTCATTTTTCTTGCTGCCAAGGTCTGGGCCGATAAAGCCGTGGTGTGCACCAGGAATTGCTAGGTATTTTGAGCCGTTCTTCGTCGCCTGCAACGCGCTATAGAATTCCTGCGACTGCGCGATTGGCACGATTTTGTCGTCGGTGCCATGCACGAACAGGAAGCGCGGTGATTGTTTTGTCACATATTTCACCGGGCTCGCCTTAGTGGCCATTTTGCCGTATTGTGGGCCAAGGTAACGGCGCGCGTTGTAATCTGGGTGCGGGCCGTTGATGATCTTAGAAAAGTCTGACACGCCGTAAAAATCTATCACGCCGCGTGGTGTGTCGTATTTATATTTGCCGTAGGGGTTATTGAGCGCCGCAAACGCCGCCAAGTGGCCGCCCGCACTATCGCCAAAGAAGATTGCTTTTGCTGGGTTGATGTGTAGTTCCCCGCTGTGGGTATTTATATATGTCAAGGCACAGGCTACGTCGTTGTTTTGCACTGGGTACGGATTCGCACCAGAAAGCCTATACGCGACAGATATCGTGGCAATGCCGCGGGCCGCGAAGAACTTTGCATAGTAGCTAATGAGTGCGTTGTGTTTGTTGCCGCTGCTCCAGCCGCCGCCGTGCACATATACCACCACTGGTAGTGTTTGGTCGGCAAGCTTTTTCGGCCGGTATGTATCGAGCATTTGGTATTTGCTTTTGGTATTGCAGTACGGAATATCTTGCTGCTCTGTCATCTGTGTTAATGCGAGCACATCACTATCGCCATGCTTAAACAGGAATACTACATAGGCGCCCCCAAGTAGCAGGCACATGAATGTCGCCACGACTGTTAGTCGATGCCTTACCATCCATTTTGTTACGCGTTGTATCTTAGACATACTACGCTCACTTTTTGCGCTGCGGTAACTCGCGTACGCACAGAACAGCCGCCCAGAGCCATAGTAATGAAAATACGATACTCCAAATACCCACTGAAGTTACGATTGTTGCACCAAATAGGCCGGTATTTAGTGCACCCTTTGCGGCAATATTTTGCCATGCGCTAAGAAATACCCATACGGTTGGGGCGAGCAATACTGCTGCGCGTGAAACTTTATATGATACCGGGTTGAGCTTCATTGAGATTAGGTATGGCAATGCTGTAGCAGATAGCAATGGTAACAGCCAGGTAAGCGCCACGGCCGTCACATCGCCACCAGGCAAGTCAAATTGCCGTGTGACTTCGGCAAACTTTTCAAAGGTAAATAGCTGCAGCAGCAAGGTACCGAGGTACACTGAACCAAGCACAATCGCTCGTGCATATACGGGCGATGCAAAGAACTCAGGTGGAAATAGTTGATGCATAAACTTCTTCACTCCCATCAGTATACCTTTTCCACACGTTATTTCATATTCTTCAAAAAAGTGCTTGCGCTTACGGCCAAAAATGTGTAATCTAAAGACAGCGAAATTACAAAAACAAAAATTCCACCTTTTAAAAAAATGTAATCATCGCTCTACGATATATCCACCACAACTATATCTTGCTGGCGCCTCTTCTGAGGCGCTTTGCGTTTGCATACGTAAAAACACCGAGAATTCCTCGGTGTTTTTGATACTGGATTGTACTCTACTCGGCTTTTTTGCTATTTTCGGCACGCCACTTGGCAACTTCGCCGTGATGGCCGCTGAGAAGTACGCTAGGTACTTTCATTCCCTGCCATTCTTCTGGGCGAGTGTACTGTGGGAATTCTAGCGTTTCGCCATCACTAAAGCTTTCGATAATTGCGCTTTGTTCGCCGCCGAGTACGCCGGGGATGAGACGTACGATACTGTCGATAATCGTCATCGCTGGTAATTCGCCACCAGTGAGCACGTAATCACCAACACTCACTTCTTGGTCGACAAGTTCCATAATGCGCTCGTCGTAGCCTTCGTAACGGCCACAGATAAAGATATAGCCGTGATCCGTTTCGCTGTAGCTTTGCGCCACTGCTTGCTTCCAGCGGATACCACGCGGTGTCATAATGAGTACCTTTGCGGTTGGGTCAATTGCTTTTGCATGCATGACTGCGTTCCAGAGTGGCTCTACCATGAGAAGCATACCATCGCCACCGCCATACGGTGTGTCGTCGACGGTTTTGCGCTTACCAAGGCCAAAGTCTCGTAGGTTAATTGTGCTCAGTTCAACAAGCCCGTCTTTCTGGGCCTTCCACATCATTGAGTTACCGAATACCCCTGTAAACATTTCTGGGAATAAGGTGATAACCTGGAGCTTTTTCATCTTTGATAGTATAGCAACACTTGACGTACATGTCTATATATTCTTTTCGATGCTTTGCAGGTTTTCTATAATTATGTTTTTGTAGAAATATATCACATCACAAAAAATGAAGACTCTTTCCTCGATTTCTCGGGTGCGCAAAACTATGTTAAAGTATAAGTAGTATGGAATTTGACTCAAATAAGTCCGGCGATAAGTCACCGGATATCTCAGATGAAACCCGCATGGAGGCAAGCACACGCCAGAAGAGCGTCGCCCCAATCCACGATGACGTTGTAGCCGATGACCTACCTGATGAGATTATTGCCAACCAGCACATCGTACAGGGACCCCTCGCTAACGCGACCAATGATAGCGAAGCAACGGTAGGTTCTAGCAATGCACCAACCGTAGAGCACCATCATCACTTCATCTTAGTGCTCTGTGGTATCACGGTTGCCATTATTACTGCGCTCACCGTGTTTGTTTGCATCCATTAGATCCATTAGTCACTCTAGAGTTTAACACTCCGGCCGGAGTGTTTTTACTTTTACGTCTCTAAGAAATCTGACCACTAAAAAACCTAGGCATTGCACCTAGGCTTTTTAGCACAAATAAGTCTCTCTAAACCTTTTGTAGGTATAGCTCGCATGAGCTCTTTT
>Ga0164242_10007184_pt1 | contig 12194 bp, 13 predicted proteins | sample OricomgcompostMG_FD_108783 | JGI IMG/M metagenome (GOLD analysis project Ga0164242, IMG submission 108783) | Miracle-Growth compost microbial communities from Emeryville, California, USA - Original compost - Miracle growth compost (MG) ... | reverse complement strand
CAACGTCGAGATCGACTTCGCCAGCCGCGAGATCCGCTTCAGCATGCCGGTCTCGCTGATCGCGTCTAACTGAGTTCGACACGCCGTTCACGCAAGCACGAACGGCCCCGTGCCGCCCCAAGTGCGTAGCGGCGCCCGTGCGATCCTACACCGTCACCTGCTCGCCCAGTTCGAGCACCTTGCCCGGCGGGATCTGCAGGAAGTCGGTGGGGTCCGAGGCGTTGCGCTGCAGGAACATGAAGATGCGGTCCTGCCACAGTGGCATGCCTTCGCCCTTTGACGGCTTCAACGTGTTGCGGCCGATGAAATAGGAGGTCTTGTTGAGCTCGAGCGAGACGCCGCGGCCCTTGGCATCCAGCCCCAGGTCGCGCGGCACGTCGGGTGATTCCATGAAGCCGTAGGTCAGCCGGACCCTGGTGAAGGCGTCGTTGATCCGCTCCACCTTGGTGCGTTCCGACGGCGGCACGATCGGGCGGTCGTCGGTCTTTACGCTCACCACCAGGTTGCGCTCGTGCAGCACCTTGTTGTGCTTGAGATTGTGGAGCAGCGCGCCGGGCGCGCTTTCGGGGTTGGCGGTGAGGAACACGGCGACGCCCTCCACCCGCTCGGGCGGGCGGCGTTCGAGCGCGGCGGCGAGATCGACGAGCGGCACGCTGTGGCGCTGCTCGAACACGCGCACGATGCCGCGCCCGCGCACCCATACGCTGATGATGAGCCCGATCCCGGCGGCGACCGCGAGCGGCACCCAGCCGCCCTCGACGACGCGCAGCAGGTTGGCGGCGAAGAACACCACGTCCAGCGCGAAGAACGGCCCGACCAGCAGCGCCGCGCGCGGGCGGCTCCACCGCCAGCGGTGCCGCACGACGATATAGGCGAGCGCGGTCGTCACGAGCATCGTGCCGGTGACGGCGATGCCATAGGCCGCGGCCATGTCGGTCGAGTTGCGGAACTGGACGATCAGGATCAGCACGCCCGCGAGCAGCAGCCAGTTGATCGCCGGCAGATAGATGCGCGTCGAGTCGCTCGACAGGCTGCGGCGCACGCGCAGCCGGGGCAGCAGACCGAGCTGGATCGCCTGCTGCGTCAGCGAATAGGTGCCGCTGATCACCGCCTGGCTGGTGATGATCGTCATCACGATCGCCAGCAGGATCAGCGGCACGCGCAGCGAGACCGGCGCCATCAGGAAGAACCAGTCGGCGTTGAGGAAGCGGCCGTTGGCCATCGTCGAGCCCTGCAGCGCGTCGAGCGCGACCGCGGCCTGACCGAAATAATTGAGCACCAGCGCGGGCAGTACCACCGCGAACCAGCCGCGGCGGATCGCGGCGCGGCCGAACCCGCCCATATAGGCGGTCATCGCCTCGGCGCCGGCGACGGTCAGGCTCATCGCGCCGAACACGAAGAAGCCGGTCAACCCATGGCCGGCGACGAAGCGGATCGCCAGCAGCGGCGACAGCGCGTCGAGCACCGCCGGCTCGCCGATCAGCCGCCACAGCCCCAGCGCGCCGATCGTGACGAACCAGACGAGCGAGACGGGGCCGAACAATCGCGCGACGCGCTCGGTGCCGCGCGCCTGGACCGCGAACAGCGCGACCAGGATGATGATGGTGAGGAAGAAGATCGCATGCTCGCTGACTGCGGCCCTGGCGCCGGGCAGCGTGCGCAGCCCTTCCGACGCGGCGAGCACCGACAGCGCCGGCGTGATCAGCGAATCGCCGTAGAACAGTGCCGCTCCCGCTGCACCGAGGAACAGCGCGACGCGCGCGCGGGTGCCGCGGCCGCGTCGCGCGATCGCCGCGAGGGCGAGCACCCCGCCCTCGCCCTGGTTGTTGGCCCGGATCAAGAGCAGCACGTATTTGATCGTGACGACGATGATCAGCGACCAGAAAGCGAGCGACAGCACGCCGAGGATTTCGGCCGGACCGATGCCGCGCGTCCCCGCCTGGTCGAGCGCGTCGCGAAAGGCGTAGATCGGGCTGGTGCCGATATCGGCGAACACGACGCCGAGCGCGGCGACGCCGATCGCGACCTGCGAGCGTCGGGTGGTCCCGGCGGCCTGGGATTGAGGTTCGGACATTGCGGGCCGCGCCTTTACGCCGATCATTGCGCAATGCCAACGCGCGAGGCGATTGAACGGCTGCCCGCGAAGCGCCATAGCGGGACGATGGTTCGCTTTTCGTTCGCCGGTCATCGTTTCGACGCGCTGCCCCAGGGCGCGCTGTTCTGGCCGGCGCGGCGCGCGCTGATCGTCGCCGACCTCCATCTGGAAAAGGCGAGCTGGTTCGCGCGGGCCGGGCAAATGTTGCCGCCCTACGACTCGCTCGCCACGCTGGCCGACCTGACCGCCTTGGCCGCGGCGACCGCGCCCGCCGAAATCTGGTGCCTGGGAGACAGTTTCCACGATTCGGCGGGCTGCGAACGGCTGCCCGAGAACGCGCGCGCGATGCTGACCGCGCTCACCGCGCGCCATCGCTGGGTATGGATCGCCGGCAACCACGACCGCCATCTCGTCGACCGCTGCGGCGGCGAAGTCATGGACGAGGCGCAGGTCGACGGATTGGTGCTGCGCCACGAAGCCGATCCCGCCGAGCCGCGGCCCGAGCTGTCGGGGCATTTCCATCCCAAGCTGCGGGTGACGGTGCGCGGGCGCAGGGTGGCGCGGCGCTGCTTCGTCGCGAGCCAGCGAAAGCTGATCCTGCCGGCATTCGGTACGCTGACCGGGGGGCTGGACGCGGATCACCCGGAAATCGTGCGGGCGGTGGGGGCGCGTGCGGAGGCGCTGGTGGCGCTCGGGGACCGGCTGCTCAGGTTCCCGCTGGCGGCTTAGCGGCGCAATTCTTCTCCCTTCCTCCGTTCGTGCTGAGCGAAGTCGAAGCACTTCGTGCGACCTGCCCTTCGACTTCGCTCAGGGCGAACGGTTAGGTGCTTAGTCCCGGCATGTGATGGTTGGCGGCCGCCGCTACACCGCCAGCTTCGGAAATGCCGCGCGGAAGGCCGCCAGCTTGGGCTTGTCCCAGCGCACGATGTACGGGTGCAGCGGGTGGCGGTCGAAAAAGTGCTGGTGATAGGCCTCGGCCGGGTAGAAGGTCCCGTTTTCGATCCGCGTCACGATCGGCGCCTTGAAGGCATGGACCTGCTTCAGCTGCGCGATATAGCCGGCGGCGACGCGCCGCTGCTCCTCGTCCTGCGGGAAGATTGCCGAGCGATAGCTCGGGCCGCTGTCGGGGCCCTGGCGGTTGAGCTGGGTGGGGTCGTGCGCGACCGAGAAGAACACCCGCAGCAGGGTGCCGTAGCTCACCACCTGCGGGTCATAGACGATACGGATCGCCTCGGCATGGCCGGTGCGCTCGGTCGAGACCGCGGCATAGTTCGCCTGCGCTGCGCCGCCGCCGTCATAGCCCGCCGTGACCGACTTCACCCCCCGCACATGCTCGAACACCGCTTCCATGCCCCAGAAGCAGCCGCCGGCGAGCACCGCGGTCGCATCATGGCCGCGCGCGGGCACGTCGCGCGCGGGCGGCGGAATGCGCACGGCGTGCTCGGCATTCGCGATACCGCCATATGTCGCAGCGGCGGCGAGCGCGGCGAAACCCGAAATAGCGACGATCAGGCGGTTCATGCTCTCTCCCGATGGGGGAGCGTGCCGCTTAGTAGGAGGGAGATGAACCGAAGCTGAGCTGCGATCGGCCTATTCCGGCGACCGATCAATCACCGTTCGCGTCGCGGCTTCGCGAGTGAACGGATTAGGCCGAAAGCCCCGGAATTACCCCGCGGCGACCTGCTCGACCGGCGCGGGATGATGGAAGCTGTGCGCCACCGCGCCCGGATGCAGCGCGACGACGCCGACCGCGCCCAACGCGAATCCACCGACGAACCGCCAGAAGAATCCCGACTTCAGCATCGAACGCATACGCTTTTCACAGTCCCTTTTTGCCGTTCGTCTAATACGGCAGAATCGCTGACCGACAGATCGGAATCGCCCCGATCGCTTTCAAGCCCATTACTGGAGTCGGTGTTAACGGAAGCTGGCTTCCTCGTTCATCGAAGCGCGGCGCAGGCGGTCTGGATCCGCTCGCACGCCTGGGTCAGCAGCGCTTCGGAGGTCGCGTAGCTGATCCGCATCGCCGGCGATAGGCCGAATGCGACACCGGGCACCGCGGCGACCTTGGCGTCCTCCAGCAGATAGGCGACCAGCGCCGAATCGCTGTCGATCGCCGCGCCGCCGGGGGTCGCCTTGCCCATCAGGCCGGACAGGTCCGGATAGACGTAGAAGGCTCCCTCGGGCGTCGGGCAGTCGATGCCGTTGACCTGGTTGAGCATCGACACGACGAGGTCGCGGCGCGACTGGAAGGCGGCGGCGCGCTCCTTGAGGAACGACTGGTCGCCGGTCAGCGCGGCGGTCGCGGCGGCCTGCGCGATCGAGCAGGGGTTGGAGGTCGATTGCGACTGCAGCTTGGCGATCGCCTTGATCAGCGGCGCGGGGCCGCCGGCGAAGCCGATCCGCCAGCCGGTCATCGCATAGGCCTTCGAGCAGCCGTTGACCGTCAGCGTGCGCTCGTAGAGCGAAGGGCACACCTGGGCGATCGTCGCGAATTGGAAATCGTCATAGGTGATATGCTCGTACATGTCGTCGGCGAACACCCAGACGTGCGGGTGCCGCTCGAGCACTTCGCCCAGCGCCTTGAGTTCGTCGGCGGTATAGCCCGCGCCGGTCGGGTTCGACGGCGAGTTGAGGATCAGCCACTTCGTGCGGGGGGTGATCGCCGCCTCGAGCTGCTCGGGCTTGAGCTTGTAGCTCTGCGCCGCGCCGCATTCGACGAACACCGGGGTGCCGCCGGCGAACTGGACGACGTCGGGGTAGCTCACCCAGTAAGGCGCCGGCACGATCACCTCGTCGCCGGCATCGACCGAGGCGACGATCGCGTTGAACAGGGTGTGCTTGCCGCCGACGTTCACCGTGATCTGCGCCGGCGTATAGTCGAGGCCGTTGTCGCGCTTGAACTTGGCGGCGATCGCCTCCTTCAGCTCGGGCGTGCCATCGACATTGGTGTATTTGGTCTTGCCCGCGCGGATCGCCGCGATCGCGGCTTCCTTGACGAAATCGGGCGTGTCGAAATCGGGCTCGCCGGCGCCGAGGCCGATGACGTCGACGCCCGCGCGCTTGAGTTCCAGCACCTTCGAGGTGATGGCGAGCGTGGGCGAAGGCTTGATGCGGCCGAGCGCGGCGGAAGTCTGCATGGGTTGGCGCCTGTCCTGAAAGGGAGGGAAGCGGCCGCGCCTATAGACCGCCCGCCTTCGCAACTGCAACAGCGGGAATCAGCCCGCGCAACGCATTTCCGATGAAAAAGCCACCGGCAAGGTCGTCGGGGGTCAGATCGCCCTCGATCGCCCGGCCGGTTTCGATGAGCTCGGCGCGCAGCACGCCGGGCAGCAGCCCGCGCGACAGCGGCGGCGTGACGAGCGTGCCGTCGCGCTCGACGAACAGGTTTGTGAAGCTGCCCTCGGCGAGGAAGCCGTCGCGATCGACCAGCGCCACCTCGAACGTCCCGGCCGCCCGCCGCGCCGCCTCATAAGCGCTGCGGTCGCTGGTCTTGTGCGCCAGCCGGACGTCGTCCGCGGCGAACGGATGCGGACCGAACGCGACCGGCACCGGCTCGGGCGGCGCGGCCGGCATCGGCGAGACGTGGATGGCGAGCGCCCCGCTGGGGCCGAGCAGCAGCCGGATGCGCTTCGGCGTGCGCAGCCGGAAGGTCGCCGCCTGCAATTCGTTGCGCGTCGCGTGCCGGTCGAAGCGATAGCCGAAGGCGAGCGCGCTCGCCTTCATCCGCGCCAGATGGCGTTCGAGCAGCGGGATGCCGTATTCGGGATCGAACCCCATGGTCTCGATCAGGTCGAAGGCGCGCTGCCCGGCGGCGACGAACGCGCCCTTGGCAAGGCACTCCTCCCATTCCTCACCGCTGCGCGAATCGGCGACGATGCCGGAGCCGAGCCCGAGCCGCGCGGTCCCCTCCCCCGTCACCGCCAGCGTGCGGATCGCGACGTTGAAGATCGCATCGCCCTGCGCGTCGATCCGGCCGATCGCGCCGGTATAGATGCCGCGCGGCGCCCGCTCGGTCGCGGCGATCACCTCGCTCGCGCGGATCTTCGGCGCGCCGGTGATGGAGCCGCACGGGAACAGCGCCTCGATCACCGACACCGCATCGCGACCCGGCGCCAGCGTCGCGGTAACGTCGGAGACCATCTGGTGGATCGTGGGATATGTCTCGACGCGGAACAGCGACGGCGCGGCGACGCTGCCGGGCATGGCGACCCGCGACAGGTCGTTGCGCAACAGATCGACGATCATCAGATTTTCCGCGCGCTGCTTCTCGTCGCCGGAAAGGCGCGCGACCGCGGCGCGGTCGGCGTCGGCGGTGCTCCCGCGCGCCGCGGTGCCCTTCATCGGCCGCGCGAGCAGGCGGTCGCCGTCGAGCCGGAAGAACAGCTCGGGCGAGAAGGACAGGATGCGCTGGGCGCCGGTGTCGACCAGCGCGCCATAGCCCGCCTGGGCCTGGCGCCGCAGCCGCGCGTAAAGTGCGAGCGGATCGCCGACGAAACGCACCTCGGCCGGAAAGGAGAGGTTCGCCTGGTAGATGTCGCCCGCCGCGATCAGCTCGAGCACGCGCGCCAGCCGGTCGTCATAGGTGTCGCGGTCGATCGACGGCTCGGGCGCCGCGGCCCAGGCGCCCGCCGGATCGGGCAGCCAGCCCGGCACCGCATCGGCGGCAATCGTCTCGAACCCCTCGAACAGCCCGAACCAGACCAGCGGGCCGTCGGGCGCGCCGGCGCTCGCCAGCCTCGGCTCGATCCCGCTGCCCGCCTCATAGGCGAGGAAGCCGGCGGCGTGCAGCCCCTGCGCGACGCCGGCGCGGACCGCGGCGAGCGCGGGCCGCACGTCGTCCACGCTCCGCGCCTCGACGATCCGCGCCGGAGCGCGATAGAGCCGCGCCGGCGCCCCGCCGGGCGCGGCATCGTCCAGCAGGACATACGGGGCGGGACAATCGATCAACATCTTGACGTCAAATGCAACGGCGAGCGTATCGAGGGCAACCCCGCGCTTGCCCGTTCATCGCACGCCGCCTATCTCCCGGCCATGTCCACCCCGCCGCTCAGGGCTGCGATCGTGCCGGTCACGCCGTTGCAGCAGAACTGCACGCTGATCTGGTGCACCGCGACCGGACGCGGCGCGTTCGTCGATCCCGGCGGCGACCTGCCCAGGCTGAAGGCGGCGATGGCGCATCATGGCGTCACGGTCGAGAAGATCATCCTGACCCACGGCCATATCGACCATTGCGGCGAGGCGGGGACGCTCGCGGCCGAGCTGGGCGTGCCGATCGAGGGACCGCACGAGGCCGACCGTTTCTGGATCGCGCGGCTCGACGAGGACGGGCGGCAATACGGCATCCCGGGGCGCGTGTTCGAGCCCGACCGCTGGCTCGACGAAGGCGACCAGGTGACGGTGGGGGCGCTGACGCTCGACGTTCATCACACGCCCGGCCACACGCCGGGGCATGTGATCTTCCACCATCGCGAGTCGAAGCTGGCGCTGGTCGGCGACGTGCTGTTCGCGGGCTCGATCGGCCGGACCGACTTTCCGCTGGGCGATCACGCCACGCTGATCGACTCGATCGTCACCAAACTATGGCCACTGGGCAACGACACTGCCTTCATTCCCGGCCACGGCCCGACGAGCAATTTCGCGCGCGAGCGGCAGAGCAATCCGTTCGTCGCCGACACGGCGCTGGCGAGCTGAAGCTGCGCGCCGATTCCGAAGCGGCGCCCGCTATGCGGCGCCGGCACGCGCCGAGGCGGGCATGGTCGACGTCGACTCCTCGTACACCGACAGGTCCTCGTCGATGCCGACCAGCCGGAAGACCTGTCCGCCCGGCGCCTGGAAATAGAGGTGCGGGTCCGGCACGTCGAGCTTCCTGACCCCGAAGGCGAGTATCCGCCGCGCCATCGCCTCCACGCGGTCGGTCTTGAGTTCGAGGAAGGTGGCCCTCGCGAAATCGTCGGGGCCTAGCGCGCTGTCCTGCCAGACGAAGCAGAAGTGCATGTCGCCAAGCTGCATGCGGTCCACGGCATCGCCTTGCGCCCGGACGATGCAGCCGAGCACGTCGCGATAGAATCCGCGGATCCTCTCGCGCTCCGCCCGTGCCGCGACGACCGCCGCATGATTTCCCAGGATCACGGTCATTTCCGCCTCCGTTCCTCGGGCCGGCCGCTTACGCCGCCTCGAAAAGACGCTCGATAAGGCGCTCCCACAATGTTGCCTGCATCGACGGCCGCGCCTCGATACGGTCGAGCCAGCGCGCGAGATTGGCCCGATCAGAGGTCAGCTCCGCCCATTCCGGCGCCCGGCGATAGAGTTCGAGCTGCGCCCCGATCATCAGATCGGCGAGGCTGATCGCGGCGCCGCCGAACCAGTCGCGCTCGCCCAGCAGCCGCGACAGCTCGGCGAAAACGGTGTGCGAGCGCGGCATCGCGGCCCGGACCGCCGCCTCGTCGGTCGCGAACCCCGGCATGATCGCCGGGCCGACGACCCGCTGGAAAACGACGATGCGCGCGCTTTCCGGGAACAGATAGGCGTCGCAGATGCCCATCAGCTGGTTCATCCGCGCACGATCATCGATTTCGACGGGGATCAGGCTGCGCCCTGGAAGCGCCTCGTCGAGGTAGCGCAGGATCGCGTCGGTCTCGTACAATCGCCTGCCGTCCCATTCGAGCACCGGCATCTTGCCGAACGGGTGAAGCGCGACGTGCGCCGGCCCATGCACATCGGCCTGGGCGATCGGCGACAGCTCCCAGTCGGCGCCTTTTTCCTCCAGCATGGCCATCACCGAACGGCCATAGGGACTGCCGGGGACGGTATGGACGAGATAGCGGGTCATAGCGGCGCTCCTTCTTCCTCATTGGCTTCGGCGAACCGGGCGAAGCCCTGAAGCTGCTTGGGCCAGCCCTTGTTGATGCTCTGGGCGAGGCGTTCGGCGTCGGCGCCATAGGCTTCGAGCTTGCGGTGTTCGAGCGCGACGCGGGTGCCGCCCGGTATCGCGGTGAAGGTGATCTCGATCTCGGTGACGACCGACGGGTCGTAGCGGAAGCTGCCGTTCATTTCCCAGATCAGCAGCAGCCGGCCGGGCGGTTGCCATTCGACGACCTTGCCCCATTGCGTCTCGATGCCGCCGGCATCGACCTCGAACCAGCGCCCGCCGGCAAACGGTTCGAGCGTGATCGCGACCGCCGGGTTCTCGCCCGGCGTTCCTTCCCACCATTCGCCCATGCGGGACGTGAACAATGCGAAGGCCCGATCCGGCGGCTGCCGGACGTCGATTTCGGCGCGAACGGGTGCGATGGTCATGTGCGATCCTTTCCTTCCTCTTCGTCCGCCAGCCGATCGGCGAACTGCCTGAAATTGCCGAGCGCGCGCCGCCAATGCGCGTCGAGCGCATCGCGCATCGCGCCGATCCCGCGCGGGTCCAGCCGGTAGATGCGTCGGGTCCCCATGGCCTGATCCGTCACCAGACCGGCCTCCTTCAGCGCCCTGAGATGCTGCGAAACGGCGGGGCGCGAGATCGGCAGGCCTTCGGCGAGGTCTCCGACCGAAGCAGGCCCGCCCGCCAGCCGCTCGACGATACGCTGCCGGTTCGGCTCCCCAAGGGCGGCAAAGCTGCGTGCGAGATTATCGTAAGCCATGACTTACCGTAAGCGATAACTTACGCTCTGTCAAGCGACCTTCGGAGGCTCCAGGACGTGTCGAATACGCAGTGATTCCAACGCTGGACGACCGATGCCCACCCACGCTGCCGCCCGCCGGCGACGGGCGGCCGATTGCGGGCTACGGAAAACGGATTATGGTCCATCTTTATAGATAGTGAGAAAAAATGCAGGAGAGGCAGTGGACCAAGGCAACCGCCTCAGAATCATGCAATGGGTGGTCCGGGAAGTGGTCGTTCACGAACCGGCTCTCCGCACATGGCTCAAGCGGGCGGCGATAGGTAGCGATATCGAAGATGTCATTCAGGAGAGTTATTGCAGAATTTCAAACCTGAAGGACATCTCCCACATCAGGAACGGTCGCGCCTATCTTTTTACCACGGCACGCATGATCGTATTGGAGCGTATCAGACGATCGAGGGTTGTTAATATTGAAACGATTGCGGAGCTGGAGACTCTTCAGAACATGTGCGAGTCTCCGTCTCCGGAGGATGAGGTAATCGTTCGAAATTACCTCGAACACGTACAGAAACTGATAGACGAGCTGCCGGAGCGCTGTCGCCGTATATTTCGCATGCGCAAGGTCGACGGGCTGTCCCAGCGTGAGGTAGCGACGCGGCTCGGCATCGCCGAGCACACCGTGGAAAACGACGTTGCCAAGGGCCTGAGCTTGATCCTGAAGGCGATTGCGGACGGCGAACTCCAGGCGGAAACATCCTTGAAGAGTATGGACGGGCATGGACGAACGTGGCTCAGCACAGGTAATCAATGAGGAGGCGGCCCTGTGGGTCGCCCGCATTGATTCCCGGCCACTCGATGGCGCGGCCAGGCTCGAATTGGCGCAATGGGTGGCGCGCGACGAGCGCCACCAGGGCGCATTGTTCCGCGCGCTTGCCGTTTGGCAAAGTCTCGGCGACGGCAATACGGTCGATCCGGACGTCTGGGACGCGCTTCGGGCGTCGCAGGGGTCGGAGGACGATCGGGCCGCGGAAGATCGGGAAGCCGCGGCGGCGGAGGACCCGCCCTCGTCCGATGCGAGAATGGCGCGGCGGCGCCTGCTGTGGACCGGCGGCGCCATCGCCGCAGCGCTCGTGCCCGTCGTGTTCGTGCCCCGGCTGTGGAATTCGCGGGACAGAAGCTCAAAGCGGATCAGGACGGGGCTCGGCGAGACCGCGAAGGTGTCGCTCCAGGACGGATCGCTGGTCGTCGTCAACACGACCAGCGTGCTGGACGTCGATCAGTCGGCGCATATGCGCAACGTCCGGCTCGAAAAGGGCGAAGCCTGGTTCCAGGTCGCAAAGGACGCCGATCGGCCGTTCGTCGTCTCCGCCGGCAAGGTTCGCGTGCGCGCGGTCGGCACCGCATTCTCGGTCCGGCGCCGTCCGGGCGGGGCCGATGTGCAGGTGACCGAAGGCACCGTGGAGGTATGGGCGGAGGGGCACCGGGTGCGGCGCGCCCGGATGTCGGCCGGCGCGCGTACCTTCGTGAGCGATCGGATCGGCGCGCAGGCGCTGGTCGAAGACCCGGCGGATGTCGAACGAAGGCTGTCGTGGCGCGAAGGCGCCCTGAAGTTCCAGGGGGACACGATCGGAGAGGCGGCCGCCGAATTCAACCGCTACAATGCGATCAAGCTGGAAGTCGACCCAGCCCTGGCCGACGAAAAGATCGTCGGCCGATTCAGCACGAAGGAACCCGACGCCTTTGCCAATATGGTATCGCTGGCGTTCGGGGCGCGCGTCGAACGGGACGGCAAGCGAATTCGGATCGCGAGGAATTGAGCGAGACCTGCAACAAGGCCGCGCCATCGAGAGACGGTAAAGGTTTGCGAGGGGAGAGATGAAGGTGTCGGGCTGGCGGGCGGCTCTCGCCGCGGCCGTGAGCGTATATTGCACCGTCGGCGCTACCCCTGCCGAGGCACAGGCCACGACCATCGACGTTCCGAGCCAGTCGGCGATAACCGGCATTCCCGAACTGGCCCGGCAGGCCAATATCCAGATCCTGGTCAACGAACGCCTGGTCCGCGGAAAGCGGACCGCCGCGGTGAAGGGCGTGATGACGCCGCAGCGCGCGCTCGATCTGCTTCTGGCCAGGACCAATTTGCGGGCGGTTTCCACCGACGGCCACACCTTCACGGTGATTGTCGTACCCCCCGCTCCCCCGCGCTCGAGCCAGACGCGGCCCCAGCCGGACCGAAGCCCCGCCGCGGCGGCGGCGGCCACCGAAATACGCGCGCCGCCCGACATCGTCGTCACGGGCTTTCGCTCGAGCCTCGCCCGTGCCCTGAAGCTGAAGCGCCTGGAAACCGCCGCGGTCGACACGATCCTGGCCGAGGACGTCGGGAAGTTCCCGGATTCGAACCTGGCGGAATCGATGCAGCGGCTGCCGGGCGTGTCGCTGTCGCGCGGCGACGGCGGCGAAGGGCGCACGATCACCGTGCGCGGCCT
>Ga0164242_10007183_pt1 | contig 12194 bp, 10 predicted proteins | sample OricomgcompostMG_FD_108783 | JGI IMG/M metagenome (GOLD analysis project Ga0164242, IMG submission 108783) | Miracle-Growth compost microbial communities from Emeryville, California, USA - Original compost - Miracle growth compost (MG) ... | reverse complement strand
CGACGCCGATGGCACCCCCGACCGGCATGCCCGGCATGCCCGGAGTGCCGGCCGCCGCCGCGGGCGCGGCCGGGGCCGGATACCGCGGGTTCGGCGCGCCGCGCTACGGAACCGCATTGACCGTCATGCCGCGCCGCCCGTTCGGCGGATAGCACCAAGGGGTCTAGTGATCGACTACGGGGCATTGCCACCGGAGATCAATTCCGCTCGGATGTATGCGGGAGCCGGATCCGGCCCGATGCTGGCAGCCGCAGGCGCCTGGGATGTGCTGGCCGAAGAGTTGAGCCTGACCGCGGCCGCGTTGGACATGACCATCACGGATCTGACCAGCGGCCCGTGGCGCGGGCCCTCGGCCACGGCCATGGCGACCGCGGCACTGCCGTTCACCACCTGGTTCAAGACCACCGCCGCGCAAGCCGAGCTGGCTGCCAGCCAGGCCAAAGCCGCCGCGGCCGCTTTCGAGGCCGCGTTCGCGATGACCGTTCCGCCGCCGGTGGTCGCGGCTAATCGGGCGCAACTGATGATGCTGGTCGCCACCAACTTCTTCGGCCAAAACACCCCGGCCATCGCGGCGACCGAAGCCCACTACGCGGCGATGTGGGCGCAGGACGCCGCGGCGATGTACAGCTACGCGGGTGGGTCCGCCGCGGCCTCGCAGCTCTCGGAGTTCAACTCGCCGCCACAGACCACCAATCCGGGCGCGCCCGCCGGGCAGGCCGCCGCGACCACCCAGGCCGCCGGCAACTCCGCGACGTCGCAGACGTTGACCACGACGCAGTCCCTCGCCCAGGCGGGAACCGCGACCGGGTCGCCCGCGACGCCGGCCTCCGGTACTGCGGGCGGCGGTACCACGGGCGCCGGTACCGCGGGAGGCGGTACCGCGGGAGGCGGTACGGCTGGAGGCGGTACCGCGGGCGGCAGTACCGTGCCACCGGCCGTCACGTCTCTGCTGCAGCAGTGGACATCATTAAATCGGCTTCTCGGAGGTGGACTCGGCCCGACACCGATCGGCGACTCCGCCTCCCAGGCGTTGATCACTTGGGAACATGCGCCCAAGGCCTACACGGGGATCAGGGACGCTCTCGCGAACGCATCGCAAGCAGCCAAGGCGCCGGGAACCGCGGGGTTCGTGGCACCGGGCACCGGCGGCGGGATGCCGGCCGCGACGCTGAGCCGTGGTATGCAGATCGGCGGCCTGTCGGTACCGCAGAGCTGGCCGGTGGCTCCCGGTTCGGCCAACCCGGCGACCCTGGTGTCGAGCCGGGTGGCGGCGGCCGCAGAAGGCGCCGCGGCCTCGGAAGCCGGCATGATGTCCCGGGCGGGCGTGCCCGGCATGGCCGGCCTGCCCGGCGCCAGTGCCGCCGCCGCGGGCGGGCCCACCGGCTTCCGGTTCGTGCCGCGCTACGGCTACCGGCACAAGATGATGCAACGGCCGCCCAGCGCCGGATAACCCCGGATCACCGGCCCAGCGTGAAGCTGGCTTCACGCTCACGGCTCGAGCGTGAAGCCAGCTTCACGCTGGGCGTCGGGGTTTAGCGCTGGACACCATCGGCTGGGTGTCGCGGGAGAATCAGGCCGGTTTGGCCGGTTTGGTATCGGTACCGCCGACTACCTCGGCCGGTGCGTCACCGAAACGGCTCGCGACCACCGGCACCCAGATCTGGGCGCCGCGCTGGCCGCACTCGTTGGTGTCGACGGTGGCGACCATCGCACCGTGCAGCACGCCCGGGATGGTCGGCTCCAACGACAGCACCTGGGTGGTGGTCTGGTTGCTCAGCCGCCCGTCGGCGCCCACACACGGGGCCGTCAACTGCTGTGGCCGGGACCGCCAGGTGTCGCTGACGTATTCGAGAACCATCTCGGTGCCGCCGTCGGGCAGTGTGGCCGCCTTGTGGTGGTCCTTCTGGTCGAGCATCGTCGCCGTGGCGGTACACACTTTGGTGTCGCAAGACGACCGGACCGCCCACCAGGTGCTCACGTTGGGCGGCTGCGGGTTGGGGACACCGTTGTACTTCTCCCCCGCCCGGTTGGCGTCGACCCGGAAGGTCCCCTCGAACGCCGGCGCCGTGGGCGGTTGCGCCACCACGCCGGCCGGTGCCTCACCGGCGGCGGCGGCCGTCTCCACCGGCTCGTCGGCCAGTAGTCGCGGGACGACGGTCGCCACCGATCCCACCAACACCAGGGCCAGCGGCAGCACGACAGCCGGGCGGGCCAATACCGCCAGTCGGCTTCGCGGTGCTGCGGCGGCGCCCGCCGGTAGTGGCACGCCCCGAACGACGGTGCTGGCGACGTCGGAGGTCTCCTCGGCAGCCGGGTCGTCCAGCCGCTCCGCCAGCGCCGTGACGAAATCCGAGCAGTTCCGGAACCTCTCGCCGGGGTCTTTGGCCAGCGCCGCCGCGAGTACGTCGTCGAACGGGTGCAGCTCGGGACGGTGCGCGCTGACCAGCGGCGGAGGCGTGTTCAGGTGGTGGCTGATGACGGTCACCGGGTTGTCATGCTGGAACGGCGGCGTCCCGGTGAGCATCTGGAACGTGGTGGCGGCCAGCGCATACTGGTCGGCGTATTCCAGCCCCTCCGAGCCCATCAGTTGCTCCGGCGCGGCGTAGGCGATGGTGCCGATCGCCAGGTTGCTCGCGGTCAGCCCGCTGGGACCGCTCAATTGCCGGGCGATACCGAAGTCAGCCAGCACCGCGCTCAGCTCGCCGTCCTCCTGCTCGGTCACCAGGATGTTGCTGGGTTTGACGTCGCGGTGCACCACACCTTTGCGGTGGGCGTAGTCGAGCGCATCGGCGATGGACGCCACGATCGGGATGACGGCCGCCGCCGGCATGCCGGCCGGAAACCGGCGGCAGATCAACTCACCGAGCGTCTCACCGTCGATGTACTCCATCGCGATCCACAACCGCCCGCGATACTCACCGCGATCGTGCACCCGCACGATGTTCGGGTGATCGAGCACCGCGGCGGCTTCGGCCTCCCGCCGGAAGCGCTCCTCATACTCGTCGTCGGCGCTCAACGACCGGCGTAGCACCTTCAGCGCATCGTGGCGCGGCAGGCGAGGGTGCTGAGCGAGATAAACCTTGCCCATCCCGCCTGCGCCCAACAGTTTGAGGATGGTGTACTCAGCAAAAATCGAGCCCGCTGCCAGAGCCATGCCGCCGATGGTAACGATGCTGGGTGAACGGCTGGGTGCTGCAAAGCGGCCAGCGGGCAAAGAACGTCACACCAGCGCCGCATACCGGCGCCTGGCAGGATGAAACCGTGACCACTTGGCCGGCACCGACCACCAGCACCCCTGTCGAGGCAACGGTCACCGTGCCCGGCTCGAAGTCCCAGACCAACCGGGCGCTGATCCTGGCGGCGCTGGCGGCGGCGCGCGGCGGCGAGGTCTCCACCCTCTCCGGCGCCCTGCGCAGCCGCGACACCGACTTGATGCTCGACGCGTTGCGCGCCCTGGGACTGCGGGTGGAGGCGGTGGCTCACCAGGTCACCGTCAGCGGCGAGATCGACCCGGAGCCGGAAACCCGGCTGAACTGCGGCCTGGCCGGGACGGTGTTGCGGTTCGTGCCGCCGCTGGCCGCGTTGAGCACCGCCACGGTGACCTTCGACGGCGACGAACAGGCCCGCAGCCGGCCGATCGCGCCGCTGCTCGATGCGATGCGCAGGCTGGGCATCGCGGTCGACGGTGATGGGCTGCCGTTCGCGATCAAGGGCGCCGGGTCGGTCGCCGGGGGCACGGTGGAGATCGACGCGTCGGCCTCCTCGCAGTTCGTCTCGGGCCTGCTGCTGGCCGGTGCCGCGTTCGACGCCGGACTGACTGTGGTGCACACCGGTCCGTCCCTCCCGTCGGCACCGCACATCGCGATGACGGTGGCGATGCTGCGGCAGGCCGGAATCGACGTCGCCGGCCGCACCGGCAACCGCTGGCAGGTGCGGCCGGCGACTCCGGCGGCCCGGCACTGGGAGATCGAGCCGGACCTGTCCAACGCCACGCCGTTCCTGGCGGCCGCCGTGGTCACCGGCGGCGAGGTGCGCATCACCGACTGGCCCGCGTTCGGGGTGCAGCCGGCCGATGCCATCACCGACATCATCGGTCGAACCGGCGCAGCGATCCGCCACACCGATTCGCAGCTGCTAGTCCGCGGCCCGGACAGCTATCCCGGCTTCGACGTCGACCTGCGCGCGGTCGGCGAGCTCACCCCGACGGTGGCTGCACTGGCGGCGCTGGCGGCGCCGGGATCGGTGTCGCACCTGCGCGGTATCGCGCATCTGCGTGGCCACGAGACCGACCGGCTGGCGGCGTTGACCACCGAGATCAACCGGCTGGGCGGCAAGGCCGTCGAGACCGCCGATGGCCTGGTGATCACCGCGACACCGCTGCACGGCGGAACCTGGCACTCCTATGCTGACCACCGGATGGCCACCGCCGGCGCGATCATCGGATTGCGGGTCGCCGACGTCGACGTGGAGGACATCGAGACCACCGCCAAGACGCTGCCCGCGTTCCCCCGGATGTGGGCGGAGATGCTGGCCGATTCGGGTTCGGGCGCTTGAGGCCCAGCGACTACGACGAGTCCGACGTCAAGGTCCGTTCCGGCCGTGGCTCCCGGCCGCGCACCAAGATCCGCCCCGAACACGCGGATGCGCAATCGGCCATGGTGGTCAGCGTCGACCGCGGCCGCTGGGGCTGCGTGCTCGACGGCGACCCGGGCTGCCAGGTCACCGCGATGCGGGCCCGCGAGCTGGGCCGCACCCCGATCGTCGTCGGCGATCACGTCGACGTGGTCGGGGACCTGTCCGGCCGGCCCGACACGCTGGCCCGCATCGTCCGCCGCGGACCCCGGCGAACGGTGTTGCGGCGCACCGCCGATGACACCGACCCGACCGAGCGGGTGGTGGTCGCCAACGCCGACCAGCTGCTCATCGTGGTGGCCCTGGCCGACCCGCCGCCGCGCACCGGCCTGGTCGAGCGGGCCTTGATCGCCGCCTACGCCGGCGGCCTGGCGCCGATTCTGTGCCTGACCAAGACCGACCTGGCCGATCCGGAGCCGTTCGCCGGCCAGTTCGCCGACCTGGATCTCACGGTGGTCACCGCCGGCCGTGACGACCCGCTCGAGGCGGTGGCCGAGTTGTTGACCGGCCGCATCACCGTGCTGCTGGGCCACTCCGGGGTCGGCAAATCAACCCTGGTCAATCGCCTTGTCCCCCAAGCTGATCGAGCTGTCGGTCAAGTCACCGACATCGGTCGCGGGCGGCACACCTCCACCCAGTCGGTGGCGCTGCGGTTGGTCGGCTCCGGCTGGGTGATCGACACCCCGGGCATCCGGTCGTTCGGCCTGGCCCATATCGCCCCCGACGACGTGCTGATGGCGTTCTCCGACCTGGCCGCGGCGATCACCGAATGTCCGCGCGGCTGCGGGCATCTGGGGCCGCCCGCCGACCCCGAATGTGCGCTGGACACCCTGACCGGGCCGGCGCAGCGCCGCGTCGAGGCGGCGCGCCGGCTGCTGACGGTGCTGAGGGAGGCGTAGCGCGCCATCCCACGGCCGACCCGGAATCTCACGACACCCGTGCGGCGTGTCGCGTCGTGAAATTCCGAGTCGACACGGGAGATCAGGCCGCGAGGTCGGCCCGCCTGTCGCGGCGCCAGCCCCGCACCGCCGAGATCGCGGTTTTGAGCCCGCGGCGCCGCCCGGTCACCGGATCGGCCCCGGCGTAACCGGGCTGTAGCCCGGCGAACATCTTCTCGCTGCGGGTCTCCGGGGCATCGTCGGCGGTGTCGCGCAGGAATCGATCGGGCAACGACAGTTTGGCGATGGTGCGCCAGGTCTTGGCGTACTGCACCAGGAACGGCCCGGACGTGTAGGGCAGGTCGTACTTCTCGCACACCTGACGTACCCGCTCCGCGATCTCGGGGTAACGGTTACTGGGCAGGTCCGGGTACAGGTGATGTTCGATCTGATGCGACAGGCTGCCGCTGAAGAACCGCATCGCCGGACCGGCGTCGATGTTGGCGCTACCCAGCAGTTGCCGCAGATACCAGTGGCCGCGCGACTCCCCGACCATATCGGTCTTGGTGAACTTCTCCGCGCCGTCCGGGAAGTGGCCGCAGAAGATGATCGCGTTGGACCACACATTGCGGATCACGTTGGCGATCGCGTTGGCCCGCACCGTTGCCCAGAAGGTGGCACCGGGCGACAGTGCCGTCAAAGCCGGGAACGCGACGTAATCCTTGAACAACTGCCGGCCGGCCTTGGCGGAGAACTCCCGCACCCGCACCAGCGTCGCCGCACGGTCGCTGCGCCCCTTGAAGATCTTGCCGATCTCCAAGTGCTGCAACGCGACTCCCCACTCGAAACCGATCGCCAACATGGTGTTGTAGAACAGGTTGAACAGGTTGAAACGCTTCCAGGGCGCATCGCGGGTGACCCGCAGCAGGCCGTAGCCCACGTCGTCGTCCATCCCGAGGATGTTGGTGTACTTGTGGTGCTGGAAGTTGTGGGTGAAGCGCCAGTGCTTGGACAGCCCGGCCATGTCCCACTCCCAGCCGGTGGAGTGGATCTCCGGGTCGTTCATCCAGTCCCACTGGCCGTGCATGACGTTGTGGCCGATCTCCATGTTCTCGATGATCTTGGCCACCCCCAGGGTCGCGGTGCCGGCCCAGCGGGCCGTGCGGCGCGAGCCGGCCGCCAGCAACACCCGGCCGGTCACCTCGAGCAGGCGCTGGGCGGCGATGGTGCGACGGATGTAGCGGGCGTCGCGCTCGCCGCGGGAGTCCTCGATGTCGCGGCGAATGGCGTCGAGTTCCGCGGCGAGGTTCGCCACATCGGCGTCGCTGAGATGCGCGAACGCCTCGACGTCGGTTACCGCCATTGGACCGCCTTCCACAGAGCGTCTTACTACTTGACCTACGCTATCGTAACCTACGTTCCCGTAGGTTACCAACGGGTAACCGTCAGACGTCCAGCTCGCAATCGCCGGCGGCCGTCGAGACACACGTCTGGATGCGGGTGCCCGGCTCATGGTCGACACCGCTGCGCAGATCGCGGACCTGGCCGGCCACCAACTCCACCACGCAGGACTGGCAGATCCCCATCCGGCAGCCGAACGGCATCTGCACCCCGGCGCTCTCACCCGCCTCGAGCAGTGTGGTGGCCGCATCGGTGACGACGCTCTTGCCGCTGGCTGCGAAGGTGACAGTACCCCCACCGGAGGCCACCGCGGTACGGGCGATCGTGAATCGCTCGATGTGCAGGTGGTCGGCGATCCCAGCGTCCGCCCAGATGCGCTCGGCATCGCCGAGCAGCGCCGCCGGCCCGCACGCCCAAACCTGTCGGCCGCGCCAGTCGGGCACCTCGGCGTCCAGCATGGCCGGCCCGGACAGGTCCAGCCGGCCCTGAGAGCGGGTGGCGCGGAACAGCAGCCGGTAGCCGGGGTGCTCCCGCGCCAATGCGGCCAATTCCTCGGCGAACAGCATGTCGGCGGGCGTGGGCGCCGAGTGCAGGTGCACCACATCGGTGATCCCGCCCCGGCGGGCCAGGGTGCGCAGCATCGACATGACCGGCGTGATCCCGGACCCGGCGGTCAAAAACAGCACCGTGGCCGGCGCCGGTTCGGGCAGCACGAATTCGCCCTGCGGAGCGGCCAACCGCACCACGGTGCCCGGCACGACGCCGTCGACCAGGTGGCTGGACAGGAAGCCCTCAGGCATCGCCTTGACCGTGATGGCGATGGTGCGGCCCCCGGTCGGGGCCGACGTCAGCGAGTAGGACCGCCAGCGCCAGCGCCCGTCGACCAGCAGCCCGATGCCGATGTACTGCCCGGGCCGGTAGTCGAAGTGGAAACCCCAGCCGGGTTTGATGACCAGCGTCGCCGAATCGGCGGTTTCACGTCGCACCTCCAGCACCCGGCCGCGCAGTTCGCGGGCCGACCACAGCGGGTTGGCCAGCCGCAGATAGTCGTCCGGCAGTAGCGGCGTGGTGATACGGCTGGCGATGCGCCGCAAGGCATTCCAACCCGGATGGCGGTCGGCGCCGACGACGGTCGGCCGCTTGGTGTCGCCGATGTTGGCACTGATCGACGCATATTTCTTGCTCACTGAAACTTCCCTGCTCGCTACCGAAGGTCGGTAAACCTACGGTAGCGTAGCTTGCCCGATCCGACATCAGAGCAGCTCAAGCAGGAACGGCAGCTCCTGGGTGGCATACCAGGCCAGGTCGTGATCCTGGGCGTCGCCCACGGTCAGCTCGGCATCCTCGTCGCCGAGATCGGCGTCGTCGATCGCTGCCACCGCCGCGCGCACCGCCGGCTCGGCGGCCGCGTTGTCCACATACGCCGCGACCACCTCGCCGATCTCGACCGGCCCGGGCAGCCGCACCACGGCGGCATCGAGATCCGGGCGGGCGGTGACCGGCTCGACCTCGGCGACCAGCACCGCCCTGCGGGTCGGCAGTGTCTCGCCGCCCGGGGCCGGGTCGGCGGTAGCGAGCAGCCGCAGTGACGCCAACGCCGCTTCGCCCAGGGCCACCTCGGCCAGTTCCTCGTCGTCGCCGTGCGCGTAGGACTCCCGCAGCGCCGGCGTCACGGCGAACGCGGTCCCGCTGACCGGCCGCAGTGAACCGTCGGCGACCAACTGGGTCAGCATGGCCAGCGTCGCCGGGATGTAAACCCGCATGAGCTCAGACCCTAGCCGCGATCGCGAGCGCGGCGAAGCCGGGCGAAGCGGGTCGCGGCCATCAGGCACGCGTCGCCGGGATGGCTGCTCACGCCTCGCTCACCAGAGTGGCGGCGTAGTCGGGTACGTAGTGGTAGCTCCCGCGGTCCGGGCGCTGATAGTCACCGGTGACGACCGGCCGGTCCGGCAACTCCAGCGGCGGAAGCGCTGCCTCGGAGTAGGGAATCGTCGACAGCAGGTGCGCCATCATGTTCAGCCGCGCGTGCTTCTTGATCTCCGCCTCGACCACATACCACGGGCTCGCCGCGACGTCGGTGTGCGCCATCATCTCGTCGCGGGCCCGGGAATAGTCCTCCCAGCGGTTCACCGCCTCGAGGTCCATGGGAGACAGCTTCCAGCGCCGCAGCGGATCGTTGCGCCGCTTGCGGAACCGGCGCAGCTGCTCGCGTTGCGAGACCGAGAACCAGTACTTGCGCAACAGGATTCCGTCGTCGATCAACAGCTGCTCGAAAACCGGGGCCTGCGCCAGGAACTGCGCGTGCTCGTCCGGCGTGCAGAATCCCATCACCTTCTCCACGCCGGCGCGGTTGTACCAGGACCGGTCGAAAAGCGTCACCTCGCCGCGGGCCGGCAACGCTGCGACGTAGCGCTGGAAGTACCACTGCCCACGTTCGCGTTCAGTGGGCGCCGGAAGTGCCGCCACGTGCACCACGCGCGGACTCAGGCTCTCGGTGATGCGTTTGATGGCACCGCCTTTGCCGGCCGCGTCGCGGCCCTCGAAGAGCACCACGATCCGGGCGCCGGTAGCCCGCACCCATTCCTGCAGTTTGACGAATTCGATTTGCAGGCGCTGCAACTCGGCTTCGTAGACGTCGTCGGCGATCCGGCGCTCGGCGAGCTCACCGCTCACGTGGCCGCCTCCAGCAGCTCAGCGAGGGCTTCGTCCAACAGCGCCGAGACCAGCCCCACGTCGCTCATGGACTTGCGGTCGGCGTTGACCCCGTAGTACAGCGTGCCGTTGTAGGAGGTGACCCCGATGGTAAACGCCTTGTTGGGCAACAGCGGTGGCACGCTGTAGGTCTCGAGCAGTTTGGCACCGCAGACGTAGAGCTGGCGCTGCGCACCGGGGGCATTGGTGATCAACAGATTGAACACCCGCCCGGAGAACCCGGCGAAGGCGGTCGCGACCCGCACACCCATCGCGTGCAGCGTCGGCGGGGCGAACCCCGACACGGTCAGGATGGTGCGGGCGTCGACCAATCCGGTCGAGGTGGGGTGGGATTCGGTGGCGTAGGCGATCTGGGAGAGCCGCACCACCGGATTGGGTTCTCCGACCGGCAGATCCACCAGGAACGGGGTGACCGCACCGATGGGCTGCCCCGCGGTGTCGTATTCGTGGTCGGGGTAGACCGACAGCGGCGCCATGGCCCGCACCGTCCGGGTCGAGCCGACCGGCTCGCCGCGGGACAGCAGCCAGTTACGCAGCGCCCCGGTGATCACGGCGAGCACAACGTCGTTGATGGCGCAGTCATAGCGAGCCCGCACCGTGCGATAGTCCTCCAGCGCGCCCTTCGCCACCGTGAACAGTCGGTTCTGCGACACCTGAGTGTTGAGCGGACTGTGCGGCGCCGTGCCGCGCGCGATCGCCCGCGCCGTGTCGAAAGCCTTGCGGCCCAACCAGGTCAGCGGGCTGCCGGCGGTCGATCCCACCGCCTGCAGCTGCGTGCGCGGCGCCGCCACCCAATCCCCGACCGCGCCGAGGACCAGTTCGACGGCGCCGGGCTCGCGCCGCGGAACCCAGATGTCCTCGTCGAACGGCGGTGGCCGCTGCGTCCGGTCGACCAGGACGTGGCCGAGGGCCGGCGCCGCCATCCCGTTGACCAGCGTCTGATGCGACTTGATGTACAGCGCGATCCGGTTGCCGGCCAGCCCCTCGATCAGGTACATCTCCCACAGCGGCCGGAACCGGTCCAGCGGCTGCTGGCTGAGATAGGCGATCAGCTCGTGCAACTGCCGGTCACTGCCGGGTGACGGCACCGCGAGATGGCGCACGTGATAGGTGATGTCGAACTCGTGGTCGTCCACCCACACCGGGCGGGCCAGACTCATCGTGACTTCGCGGATCTTCTGCCGGTAACGCGGGGTCTGGGGCAGCCGTTGCTCGACGGTCGCCAGCAACTTCTCGTAGCCCAGTCCGCCACGCGGGTTACGCAGGATGTACAGCGACTGCACGTACATCGGCGTGGTGGTGTTGTCCAGGCGGTAGAAGGACGCATCCGTCGCCGACAACCGGTTCACCATGCGGCCCGCCCTCCCTGCTGACTCGATCCGAACGGGCGCCGCCAGCGCCCCGAACCCGAGAAAAGTACTGCCGCTCACGGTAGCCCGCCCCACGCGCGAAGCGCACACCGATACGGCCGCGCGGCGCACGCGGATACGGCCGCGCCGCGATTGTGCAATGATCGCGCAGACAGACCCCTGCCACTCTCCAGCAGGACCCCGATCGGATCGACCGTGGAGAGCTGCCGTGACCACCGACCCCACCCCGCCCGTGCGTTGCACTGTCGTGCCGGTGACCGACTACGAACCACCAGCCCGCGCGGCGGTGCCGCGCCGAGGCGCACCGCGGGCATCGGCGCTGTGCTCGCGGCCCCACCGCGCCCATCCGGCGGGACCGGGGCCGGACCGGCCCGCACGAGGCGGGCTGCCGGCGCCGTTACAGTCAGCCGCCGTGTTCGCCGACGCCGCGCTGCGCCGGGTGTTGGAGGTCATCGATGGGCGGCGCCCACCGGCGCATATGCACCCGCTGTTGGCCGCCGGGCTGGCCGAATCGGTGCTGTCGGTGCGCCGCGGGGCGGCCGCGGCCCGCGGCGGGCCGGCGACCTTGGAGCGGGTGCGCGTTCAACCGGCCGGCCCCGTCGACCCGGCCACCGCCGTCGAGGCGTTCGGCACCTACCGGCGCGGCCGGCGTACCCATGCGCTGGCCTGCCGCATCGAGCGGGTGGCCCGGGCCGGACCCGGCACCCGAGTCGGCATGGCCTGGCAGATCGTCGCCCTGCACATCGGCTGAGGGCGGGCCTCAGCTCTTGCGCGGCGTCTTAGGCGGCTTGGGTCCCTTGCCTTCGCGGCGGGCCGCTTCGCGGCGCTCCCGGCGAGAACTCGCTCCCGCCGGCTGCAGGTCGCGGTTGCGCCGCACCTGCGCGGAGCCGTCCTCGTCGGGACCGGAGTAGGTCAGCCCGGCCGCGCCGTCGGCACCGTTGGCGCCGTTGGCGCCGTCGATTCCCTTGGCGCGCAAGCCGAATTCCGCCAGTCCCTCGGGGGCGTCCACCGGTGCCACCGACGGTGCCGGCGCGGCCTCGACGGCGACGTTGAACAGGAAGCCGACCGACTCCTCTTTGAGCCCCTCGAGCATGCCGGTGAACATGTCGTAGCCCTCCCGCTGGTACTCCACCAGCGGGTCGCGCTGAGCCATCGCCCGCAGACCGATGCCCTCCTTGAGGTAGTCCATCTCGTAGAGGTG
>Ga0164242_10007182_pt1 | contig 12194 bp, 7 predicted proteins | sample OricomgcompostMG_FD_108783 | JGI IMG/M metagenome (GOLD analysis project Ga0164242, IMG submission 108783) | Miracle-Growth compost microbial communities from Emeryville, California, USA - Original compost - Miracle growth compost (MG) ... | reverse complement strand
TCGATGCGGAAGCGCGGCTTGGACGTCCGCGCCGGGGCGCCACGCCGAAGCCAGGCCAGCTCCTTGCGCAGCAGGTTCTGGCGCCGAGCCTCGGTGGCGCTCGCCTGGCGGGCGCGTTCGGCGCGGGCCAGGACGTATGCGGCGTACCCGCCGTCGAACGGGTTGACCCGGCCGCCCTCGACCTCCCAGGTGCGCTCGCAGACCGCGTCGAGGAACCACCGGTCGTGCGTCACCGCGAGCAGCGCACCGCGGCGCTTGACCAAGTAGTCCGCGAGCCAGGTGATGCCTTCGACGTCGAGGTGGTTGGTGGGCTCGTCCAGGACGAGTAGATCGGTGCGCTGGACGAGGGCGGCGGCCAGGGCCACGCGGCGTCGCTCGCCGCCGGACAGGCGCGTCAGCTCGGAGTCGAGACCGACGCGGGCCAGGCCGAGGCCGGTGAGCACCTCACGTACGGCCGCGTCGCCGGCCCACTCGTGCTCGGCCGCCTCGCCGACCACCGCCGCACGCACCGTGTCGCCCGGCAGGTCCCCGTGCTGGTCGACCTGCGCGAGCGTGATGCCACCGGTGCGGGTCACCCGGCCGCTGTCGGGTTGTTCCTGGCCGAGGATCAGCTTCAGCAGCGTCGATTTGCCGTCTCCGTTACGGCCGACCACGCCGATGCGTTCACCGACACCGATGCCGAGCGAGATCGACTCGAAGACCGTGGTCGTGGCGTACGCCTTGGCGACGTTCTCGAGGTTGACGAGGTTTGCGCGCGGCTGGTTCATGCGCCGACGATCCGGGCGCCGTGGACCGGCCCGTCGGCGATGCGCGCGTCGCGGCACACCCCGCCGCGGATCAGGGCGGAGGCCATCTCCTCGGCAGCGTCCGGACCCGAGACGAGGAACGCACAGGTGGGGCCGCTGCCGGAGACGATCGCGCCGAGCGCGCCGCGGTCCAGACCGGCCTCGATGGTGCGCTCGAGTTCGGGGGCCAGCGAGAAGCACGCCGGCTGCAGGTCGTTGGCCAGCGCGGCGCCGACCCGGACCGCATCGCCCGCGCGCAGGGCATCCAGCAGTTCGTCGACCGATCCGGCCGGCTCGCAGGCCACGCCCTCCTCGCGCAGCCGGTCCAGCTCGCGGTATGCCGCGCCCGCCGAGATGCCGAAGTCCTGCACGGCGAAGACCCAGTGCAGCGCGGCCGTGCTCAGCACCGGTGTCAGCTGCTCGCCCTTGCCCAGCCCGAGCGCCGTACCGCCCAGCAGCGCGAACGGCACGTCCGCTCCGAGAGAGGCGGCCAGTTCGGCGAGCTCGGCCTTGGATATCCGGGTGTTCCACAGCGTCGCGCAGGCGAGCAGTGCCGCGGCGGCGTCGGCTGAGCCGCCCGCCATGCCACCGGCGACCGGGATCTGCTTGTCGATCTCCAGGTGGACGTCGGTCGGCAGGTTCACGTGCTCGGCGAGCAGTTCGGCGGCGCGCCAGGCCAGATTGGCGGCGTCCAGCGGGACCTCGCCCTCGCCCTCGCCGCTGTGTTCGAGGGAGATGCCCGACCCCGGCCGCGCGAGGATCCGGTCGTAGAGGTCGACGGCCTGGAACAGGTTCACCAGATCGTGGTAGCCGTCCTCCCGCAGCGCGCCGACGCCGAGATGCAGGTTGACCTTCGCAGGGACCTGGACGCGGACGGGGGCGGCGAGACGCACCGGGCGATGGTATCGGGGCGGTGGTCTCGGCCCCGTGCGTTGACCGGCACAAGCACCGGTTTGGAACGTAGGAGCCCCTGTCGGTAAGCTGTCCCGGTTGCCCCGGCGAGGGATCGCTGCATCAGAGCGTCCGTGATCGACGACGGTATTCGTGCCTTGGCGCGTGCCTGCCGATCTGCGTTCTCGCGATCCGTGGCCGTGGCACCGCAGCCGAGAAGATCCGATCGTCTTGAGGAGTACCGCCGTGTCCGAGGTCCGTCTGTCCGCCGAATCGCGTTCCGAGTTCGGCAAGGGCGGTGCCCGCCGCACCCGCCGCGCCGGCAAGATCCCGGCCGTCATCTACGGCCACGGTGAGAACCCGCGCCACGTATCCCTGCCGGCCCGTGAGTTCACCGCCGCGATCCGTCGCGGCGGGATCAACGTGCTGCTGACCCTCGATCTCGAGGGCGGCGAGCAGCTGGTGATCCCGAAAGCGATCCAGCGGCACGCCATCAAGGGCACGTACGACCACGTCGACCTGCTGGCCGTCCGCCGCGGCGAGAAGGTCACCATCGACGTCCCGTTGGTGATCACCGGTGACGTCACGCCCGGTGGCGTGCTCATGCAGGACCACACCAGCATCTCGATCGAGGCCGAGGCCACCCACCTGCCGACCGAGCTCGAGGTTTCGATCGCCGGTCTACAGATCGGCGCGCACATCACCGCCGGCCAGGTTGCGCTCCCGCAGGGATCCAGCCTGCTCACCGATGCCGAGACCGTCCTGCTCGTGATCAACGAGACCCAGGCCGCAGCTGTCGAGGGCGGCGAGAGCGCAGCCGCCGAGGGCGCGGCCACCGAGGCTCCGGCCGAATCCGCGGAATAGCACCTCTCAGCTCCGGCCCGGAGTTCCCCGCTCATGTCTGACCGTTCGCCGAGCGACCCCCCCGCAACCGGGGGGACCCCCGGCGCAGCGAGCAAGTTCTTGCTGGTCGGTCTGGGCAACCCCGGGCCGAGGTATTCCGCCACCCGACACAACGTCGGGTTCATGGTGCTGGACCTGCTCTCCGCCAGGGTCGGCGGTGCGTTCAAGACGCACAAGTCGCGCTGCGACGTCCTCGAGGGACGCCTCGCCGGCGTGCCCGTCGTGTTGGCCAAGCCCAGGTCGTACATGAACGAGTCGGGTGGGCCGGTCAACGCGGCGGCACAGTTCTACAAGATCGCGACCACGGACATCGTCGTCGTGCATGACGAACTCGACCTGCCGTACGGCGACATCCGGCTCAAGCGCGGCGGTGGCGAGGGCGGCCACAACGGTCTGCGGTCGATGTCCTCGGCGCTCGGGTCGAAGGAGTACGTGCGGGTGCGCTTCGGCATCGGCCGTCCGCCGGGCCGCCAGGACCCCGCCGACTACGTGCTCCGCGAGTTCGTAGCGTCCGAGCGCAAGGAGCTCGACTACCTCGTGGACCGAGCGGCAGACGCGGTCGAGGCGGTGCTGAACGTCGGGCTGGTCGCCGCTCAGAACACGTACCACGCCTGACCCATCCCCGAAGCGGATCAGCTCGCGAACAGGCCGGAGTGCGCGGCTTCATGCGAGAGCAGCCAGCGCTTCGCGTCCAGGCCGCCGCCGTATCCGGTCAGGGAGCCGTCGGCCCCTACGACGCGGTGGCACGGGACGATGATCGAGATCGGGTTCTGCCCGTTCGCCAGGCCCACGGCTCGGGACGCCGTCGGCCGCCCGATGCGTGCCGCCTGCTCGCCGTAACTCGCCGTTCGGCCGAAGGGAATCTCGCTCAGGGCCGCCCAGCAGCGCAGCTGGAACTCGCTGCCGACCGGCTTCAGCGGCAGGTCGAACTCGGTGCGCGTGCCGGCGAAGTATTCGGCCAGTTGCGTCCGCGCGTCGTCGAACGCTGCATCGTCGCGGGCCCACCCGGGACCGGGTTGCCTCGCGTTCTTGCCGGTCGGCAGCCAGAGGCCGGTGATGCCCGCGTCGTCCGCGATGATCAATAGTGCGCCAAGCGGGGACTCGACGTACGAGTACTTCATGACAGTGACCTCCAGAGGTGATGGGTCGCGTACGAGCGCCACGGCGCCCACCGGTCAGGGCGCAGCGTGATGCGCAGTCGTTCGGCGGCGTGGCGCACGCCGAGGTCGGTGTCGAGCAGTACGTCGGGGTCGGCGAGGGCACGCATCGCGAGATAGGACGCCGTCCATGGGCCGATGCCCGGCAGGGCCAGCAGCGTGGCCCGTTCGGCATCGCGATCGGCCCCGGGGTCGAGCCTCAACACACCGGAGGCGACGACCTGGGCGAGGGCGATCACGGTGCGTGCCCGGGCCCGCGGCATCGGCAGTGACGCCGGGTCGAGGTCTGCCATCGCGGCGGCGGATGGGAAGAGCAGGCCGCCGAACGAGGATTGCCCATGTGCGGCGGCGATCCGTCCGAGCAGGGTACGTGCCCCGGCCACCGAGATCTGCTGGCCCACTACGGCACGTACCGCCATCTCGAAACCGTCGACCGCGCCGGGTGACCGCAACCCCGGGTGAACACGTACCAGTCGTGTCAGACCGGAATCGGACAGCGCCGCATCGATAGCGACCGGGTCCGCATCCAGGTCGAGCAACCGGCGTACCCGCGCGACGACCCAGACCAGATCGCGATAGTCGGTGAGCGCCACGCGGGACAGCACGGCGCCCTCACCGGCGGTGACCGACACCCGGGCCGGACCCCCCGGCGCGCGCAGCGTGCGCGTGTATCCAGACTCACCGGACTCGACGCCGGGGATCGCGCGGGCGGTGAGAAAGTCCAGCGTCGTGGCGAGGTCCATCGGCTCGCGGTACGGCAGCCGCAGGGTGATCGTGCCCGGCTCGGACGCGCTACGGTGCCGCTCCCCGCCCTCCCGCAGTCCGGTCGGCGTCGTGGCGAACACCGCCTGGACGGTGTCGTTGAACTGCCGCACGCTGGCGAATCCCGCCGCGAACGCGACGTCGGTGGCGGGCAGATCGGTAGTCTCGAGCAGGATGCGCGCGGTTTGTGCTCGCTGGGCCCGGGCCAGCGCGACCGGACCCGCGCCGACCTGTTCGATCAGCACCCGGTTCACCTGACGCTCGCTGTAGCCAAGGCGGCGGGCCAGACCTGGTACGCCCTCCCGGTCGACGACACCTTCACCGATCAGCCGCAGGGCCCGTCCGGCAAGATCGCCGCGGACGTCCCAGTCCGGCGATCCGGGCGAGGCGTCCGGGCGGCATCGCTTGCACGCGCGAAAGCCGGCCCGTTGCGCGGCAGCGGCGCTCGGGTGGAACTCGACGTTGCGCCTGCGCGGCGTCAGCGCGGGGCAGGACGGCCGGCAGTAGATCCCGGTCGTGCGCACCGCCGTGAAGAACCAGCCGTCGAAGCGCGGATCACGTCCGCTGACGGCTCGATAGCAGGTGTCGAAGTCCGGGAGCACGCCTCAAGTCTGACAACCGACCCCGACAACCACTGGCGGAAATCAGACATCGCGGTCAGCCGGTGTTGCGCAGCCCGGCGGCGACGCCGTTGATCGTCAGCAGCAGCGCGCGCCGGACGTCGGCGGAGTCGTCGCCCGCCCGTACCCGCCGTAGCAGTTCGACCTGCAGGTAGGAGATGGGGTCGAGATACGCGTCGCGGGTCTCCAGCGTGCGCCGCAGCGTCGGCTGGTCGTCCAGCAATGCGCCCTCCCCGGTCACGGCCAGCACCTGCGCCACCGCGCGGTCGTGCTCGGCGCGCACGGAGTCGAACACGTGCTGCAGCGCCGAAGGCACGAGCGTTGACACGTAGTGGCCCGCGATCTCCAGGTCGGTCTTGGCCAGGGTCATCTCCACGTTGGAGATGAATGTTCTGAAGAAATGCCATTCTCGATGCATCTCCGCGAGCACATCGCCCAGGCCGGCTCCGCGCGCCGCCGCCAGCCCCGCGCCGACGCCGTACCAACCCGGCACGATCTGTCGCGACTGCGTCCAGCCGAACACCCACGGGATCGCGCGCAGCCCGGACAGGCCGCCGTCCGAGGACGGACGCCGAGACGGCCGCGAACCGATGTTGAGCAGCCCCAGCTGCTCGACCGGCGTCGAGGCGAGGAAGTACGCCGGCAGATCGGGGTCCTCGACCAGCTCGCGGTACGCGGCGAACGCGGCCGAAGACACGAGCGCCATGCACTCGTCCCACCGCGCCAACTGTGCGGCGCCCTGCCGCGGCCTGCGGTGCAGGGCGGACGCCTGCAGCACGGCCGCCACGGTCAGCTCGAGGTTCTCGCGGGCGAGGTCGGGCAGCGTGTACTTGTCGCTGATCACCTCACCCTGCTCGGTCACCTTGATCTCGCCGTCGAGCACGCCCCACGGCTGCGCCAGGATCGAGTCGTACGTCGGCCCGCCGCCGCGCCCGACCGTGCCGCCGCGGCCGTGGAACAGCCGCAGCCGCACCCCGTGCCGCGCGGCCACGTCGCGCAGCGTGCGTTGGGCGCGGTGGATCTCCCACTGTGAGGTCGTGATGCCAGCGTCCTTGTTCGAGTCGGAGTAGCCGAGCATGACCTCCTGTACCTCGCCGCGGAGGGTGACGATGCGGCGGTACGCCGGATCCGACAGCAGCACGTCGAGGATCTCGCCGGACGACCGCAGCTCGGCGACGGTTTCCAGCAGCGGCACGAAGCCGATTCGGGCAAAGGGCGAACCCGCGTGCAGGTCGACGAGGCCGGCCTCCCGTGCGAGCACGACCGCGGCGAGGATGTCGTCCGCGCCCTGCGTCATCGAGACGATGTAGCTCTCGATCACCTCCGGACCGTAGCTGTCGAGCGCGCCGCGGATCTCGGTGAACACCGCGAACGTCTTCGCGCCGGCCTCGTCCAGCGGCGGCGGCACCGAGGAGAGTGGACGCCGCGACTGCAGCTCCCGTGAGAGCAACACCAGGCGCCTGTCCCGCGCTAGCTCGGCATAGAGCGCGGTCTGCTCGACGAGCCGGTCGACGAGCTGGCCCACCGCGTGGTGGTGCGCGTCGGCGTGCTCGCGCACGTCCATCGTCGCCAGGTGCAGGCCGAAGGCGGCAACCGAGCGGCGTACCCGGGCCAACAGCCCGTCGGCGATCAAGCCGCCGTTGTTGCCCCGCAGGGACTCGCCGAGCAGGTCGAGTTCGGCGACGATCTCACTCGCGCCGAGGTAGTCGCGACCGGGGACGTGCGGCGTGCCCTCGTCCCAACGCCGCCGCGTGTTCGCGATCTTGGCGCTCATGCAGGTGAGCTTGAGCCGGTAGGGCTCGGTCGCGTTGAGCACGCGGATGCGCGGGTCGACGGCGAGCACGGCGAGGTCTGCCTCGATCGAGGCGCCCAGCGCGTCGGACGCCGGCACGACGGTCGTGGACGAGGAGAGCTCGGCGATCAGGGTCGCGAGCGAGCCGGTCAGCGAGCGCGCCGCGAGGTGGTGCTGCATGCGCAGGATGTCGCGGGTTGCCGACGCGGTGACGTTCGGGTTTCCGTCGCGGTCCCCGCCGATCCAGGTGCCGAAGCTCAGCGGTCGTGCGTCGACCCCGAGCCCGGCTCCGTGCCGGGCGAGCTCGGCGGCGAGATCCACTGACAGTTCCGGGACGGTGTGCTCGATGAGGTCCTGCAGGTAGAACGCGACGTTGCGCGCCTCGTCCATCGGCGTCGGCCGCTGCTGTCGAAGCTCGTCGGTCTGCCAGATCAGGTCGACAAGCTCGGCCAATTCTCGATCCTGGCGCGCCCGTGCCGTGGTCTCCGGTTCGGTCGCGACCTCCAACACCTCGGCCACGCGGCGCACTTTGGTCAGCACGGAGCGGCGGCTGGCCTCGGTCGGGTGCGCCGTGAACACCGGGCGTACCGCGAGATGGGCGATCGCCTTCTCCAACCCCTCCGGTCCGAGGGTGGCGGCGACCTCGGCGGCCACCCGGGCGAGCCAGCCCCGCTCGGCGGGCCGGGCCCGCAACGCGCGTACGCGGTCGACCTGCTCGGCCATGTTCGCCAGTTGGAAATAGGCAGAGAACGCGCGTACGAGCAGCGCCGCCGTGGGCGGCTCGGCCGAGGCCAGCAACTCGCGCACCTGCTCGCGCGCCGCCGCGTCCTGCTGCTCCTTGGACTGCTTGGTCAGGGTGCGGACCCGCTCGACCAGGTCGAGGGCATCCGGTCCCTGCTGGCGGACCAGCGACTCGCCGAGCAGGGCGGCGACCCGGCGTACGTCGGCGCGTAGGGCTGCGTCGTCGGTCATGCCCTCAGTGTTCCCGATCGCCCGGGGCGCCCGCGCGGTATTTTCAGCGGCATGCGCGTCCTCGTCACCGGCGGTGCCGGATACATCGGCAGCGTCGTTGCCGCACGGTTGCTCGCCACCGGCCACGAGGTCATCGTCGTCGACGACCTGTCGACCGGACACGAGGACGCGGTGCCCGCGGGGGCGACGTTCCACAAGACGGCGATCACCGCCCTCACCGACCTGTCGGAATGGAACGTCGATGCGGTGATCCACTTCGCGGCCAAGTCGCTGGTGGGGGAGTCGACGCAGCAGCCGGCGGCGTACTGGCAGAACAACGTGGTGGGCACGGTCGCCCTGCTCGAGACGCTCCGGGCGGCCGGAATCGGCACGATCGTCTTCTCCTCGTCGGCCGCCACATACGGGGGTCAGGAGCAGCAGCCGATCACCGAGGACGCCCCCACACGGCCGACCAGCCCCTACGGCGCGACCAAACTCGCCGTCGATCTCGCGCTCACCGACTATGCCGTCTCGTACGGCCTCGCGGCGGTGAGCCTGCGCTACTTCAACGTCGCCGGCGCGCTGCGGACCGCGCAGGGGCAGTGGTACGGCGAGCGGCACGCCACCGAGACGCACCTGATCCCGAACGCGATCAAGGCGGTGCGCGGTGAGATCGATGCGATGCGCCTGTTCGGCACCGACTACCCCACGCCGGACGGCACCTGCGTGCGCGACTACATCCACGTGGTCGATCTCGCCGATGCGCACATTCGCGCGCTCGACGCGGCCACTGCAGGGACGCACCACGTGATCAACCTCGGCTCGGGCACCGGCTCGTCGGTCCGGGAAGTGCTGGACGCGGTCGGCCAGGTCGCCGGTACGCCGGTGCCGGTCCTCGAGTCCGCGCGGCGGGCAGGGGACCCGCCGGTGCTCGTGGCGTCCAACGCCCGGGCGCGTGAGGTGCTCGGCTGGGAGCCCCGGTTGGGCCTGCTCAGCATGGTCGCCGACGCATGGGCGTTCGAGCAGCAGCGCTCCACCGCCTGACTTTGGGCCCGGCAGACCTGCTCCGCGTGGTCTTCGCAGGCCCAACGTGACGTCTTTGGGCCTGACGGGCACGCTGTGCGCGGCCCCCGGAGGCCCAAAGTGGCGCGGGTAGGCTGGAACTACACCCCCCGTCTCGTCGTGCTGGGGGTCTTCATGCTGTCCTGAACGGGGTGCTGCCTTGAGTCTGCTCGGCCTGCTGGAGTTCGCGGCGGACGACCCGGGCCTGCGGGCACTGGGCGAGCATGTGGGCGCCGCCGAGTTCGCGATGAGCGGCCCGGCACCGGCGCAGCCTCTCGCGATCGCCGCCGTCGCGGTGAAGGCGCCGGTCTTCGCGGTCACGAGTACGCCCCGCGAGGCGGACGATCTGCTCGCCGCGCTGCGCAGCCTGCTGCCACCGGACCGCGTCGCGCTCTACCCGGGTTGGGAGACGCTGCCGCACGAGCGACTGAGCCCCCGCGCGGATACGGTCGGGCAGCGGCTGGCCGTCCTGCGCCGGCTTAAGCACCCGTCGACAACGGACGAGGCGGCCGGTCCGATCGACGTGGTCGTCGCGCCGGTACGCAGCCTGCTGCAGCCGCAGGTCCCCGGCCTCGGTGACCTCGAACCGGTCGAGCTGCACCCCGGGGACAGCCGCGAGCTGGACGACCTCGTGCGCGATCTGGTCGCCGCCGGATACACCCGGTCGGAGCTGGTCGAGAAGCGCGGCGACTTCGCGGTACGCGGCGGCATCCTCGACGTCTTCCCACCCACCGAGGAGCACCCGCTGCGCGTGGAGTTCTGGGGAGACGACGTCGAGGAGATCCGTTACTTCAAGGTCGTCGACCAGCGCAGTCTGGAGGTCGCCCAGCACGGACTGTGGGCCCCCCCCTGCCGCGAGCTGCTCCTGACGGATGCCGTTCAGGCGCGGGCCGCGGAACTGCTCGCAGAGCACCCCGAGCTGTCCGAGTTGCTCGAACCGATCAGCCGCGGTGAGGCGGTCGAGGGCATGGAGGCGCTCGCTCCGGTGCTGGTCAGCGGGGGTAGGCCGGTCAACGAAAAAGGAGCCGGTGGGCTCGCGCTCGTGCTGGACGAGTTACCGGCCGGCATGCACGTGGTGCTCTGCGACCCCGAGCGAATCCGTGGCCGTGCCCAGGACCTCGTGCGTACGAGCGCGGAATTCCTCGAGGCGTCCTGGGCCGCGGCGGCCGGCGGCGGCAAGGCGCCGGTCGACCTCGGTGCCGCCAGCCTGCGCGATCTCGACGAGGTGCACGAGGCCGCCCGTGCCGCCGGCATCCCGTGGTGGGGACTGACGGCGCTCACGTCGGAACAGACGGTCGCCACCGATTTCGAGCAGGCCACGGCGTACCGGGGCGACACCGATGCGGCGGTCGAGGACATCAGGGCGTGGCTGCGCGAGGCGTACCAGGTCCTACTCGTCTTCGACGGCCACGGCTCCGCGCAGCGTGCCGTCGAACGCCTCACCACGGCGGACCTCCCGGCCAAGCTGGTCGCGAGCGTCGAGCACGCCGACTATGTACAGGTCACGACCGGCAGCTTCGGCTCCGGGCTGATCAACCCCACCGTCAAGGTCGCCATCCTCACCGAAGCCGACCTCACCGGGCAGCGGGGGTCAGTCACCAAGGACCGCATGCCCACGCGGCGACGTAATGCGATCGACCCGATCACGCTCAAGCCGGGCGACTACGTCGTGCACGAGCAGCACGGTGTCGGCAAATACGTCGAGATGATCCGACGCACCGTCAACGGCGGTGAGCGCGAATACCTGATCATCGAGTACGCGCCGAGCAAGAAGGGCCAGCCGGGCGATCGCCTTTTCGTGCCGACCGATTCTCTCGATCAGGTCACCAAGTACGTCGGTGGCGAGCAGCCCAATGTCAACCGCCTCGGCGGCGCCGACTGGGAGAAGACCAAGGGCCGCGCCCGCAAAGCTGTCAAAGAGATCGCCGCCGAGCTGATCCGGCTCTACTCCGCGCGCATGGCGACGAAGGGCCATGCGTTCGCGCCCGACACCCCGTGGCAGCGCGAACTCGAGGACGCCTTCGCCTACGTCGAGACGCCCGACCAACTCGCGGCGATCGACGAGGTCAAGGCCGACATGGAGAAGACCCTGCCGATGGACCGCATGATCTGTGGTGACGTCGGCTACGGCAAGACCGAGGTTGCCGTGCGCGCTGCATTCAAAGCGGTGCAGGACGGCAAGCAGGTCGCGGTCCTCGTGCCGACCACGCTGCTCGCACACCAGCACCTGGAGACCTTCTCCGGACGCATGGCGCAGTTCCCGGTGACGGTCAAGGAGCTGTCGCGGTTCACGCCGGCCTCCGAGGTCGACGCGATCAGCACCGGCATCGTCGACGGCTCGGTCGACATCGTGATCGGCACACATCGGCTACTGCAACAGACCGTCCGCTTCAAGAGCCTCGGTCTGGTGATCATCGACGAGGAGCAGCGCTTCGGCGTCGAGCACAAGGAATACCTGAAAGGCCTGCGTACGGCCGTCGACGTCCTCACCATGAGCGCCACGCCGATCCCGCGGACGCTGGAGATGTCGCTCACCGGTATTCGCGAGATGACCACGATCCTCACCCCGCCGGAGGAGCGGCACCCGATCCTCACCTTCGTCGGGGCGTACGACCCGCGTCAGATCGCCGCCGCGATCCGCCGCGAGCTGATCCGCGACGGTCAGGTCTTCTACATCCACAACCGGGTCGAGTCGATCAACCGCGCGGCGGACAAGCTGCACGAGCTCGTACCCGAGGCGCGCATCGCCGTCGCGCATGGGCAGATGAGCGAGCAGCAGCTCGAACAGATCATGCTCGGGTTCTGGGAGAAGGAGTACGACGTCCTCGTCGCGACCACGATCGTCGAGTCGGGTCTGGACATCCCCAACGCGAACACGCTGATCGTCGAGCGCGCCGATACGTTCGGCCTGTCCCAACTGCACCAGCTGCGCGGTCGTGTCGGGCGTGGTCGCGAGCGCGGGTACGCCTACTTCACCTACCCGCCCGAGAAACCCCTTACCGAGACGGCGTATGACCGCCTGGCCACCATCGCGCAGCACACCGAGATCGGCGCCGGCATGGCTGTGGCGATGAAGGACCTCGAGATCCGCGGATCCGGAAACCTGCTCGGCGGTGAGCAGTCCGGACACATCGCCGGCGTCGGTTTCGACCTGTACGTGCGGCTCGTCGGCGAGGCTGTCGCCGACTTCCGCGGCGAGCCTGAACAGGAGTTTGCCGACGTCAAGGTCGAGCTGCCCGTCGACGCCAACCTGCCCGTCGACTACCTACCC
>Ga0164242_10007181_pt1 | contig 12195 bp, 10 predicted proteins | sample OricomgcompostMG_FD_108783 | JGI IMG/M metagenome (GOLD analysis project Ga0164242, IMG submission 108783) | Miracle-Growth compost microbial communities from Emeryville, California, USA - Original compost - Miracle growth compost (MG) ... | reverse complement strand
GGTGTTGCCGTTGCATCAGCAGGGCGATTTTTTCAAATTCGCGCAAAGCCACAATATGATCGGTTTCGATTCCGATTCGCTGCTGGGATATTGGGCGACGCAGGGGCCGATGTATTATGTGATCGCGCGGTTGATGACGCATCCCGAAATGAGCGTGGATGATATTATCAACGAATATTGTTCCGCCTTCGGCAAGGCGTCGCCGGACATTAAAAATTATTTGCATTATTGGGAAGACTTCACCACAAAAGCCGCCTATCCCGCGCCGGCCGGCGGCGCGGCAGATCCTGTGAAACCGGGGCTTGTCGATCAATTGGTCAAAGAACACAATTTATCCACGTCGCCGCTGGCGCAGGGCTGGCAATTGCTTCCGTATCTTTATACGGATGACGTTTTGAATAATGCTTATGCGATTTTGGATCAAGCAGATAAAAATGCCGCGAATGATAATTCTTTTGTGAAACAGCGCATCCAATTTTTGCGTGATGGATTGGATCATCTAAAACTGACGCGCGATGTGGTGCAATTGGGATATTTAAAAACGCGGACGCCCGAACAAGAGAAGCAATACGAAACGCTATCAACGCAATTGCTGGAAATGCGCCAGAAATTAACGCCACAACATGTGATCTGGGGCGAAGCGCTATATTCCACTGACACGCGCCGCCACGTTCCGACAGTAGCGAAGAGCGTTATGGGAAAGCAGGAAGATTTGGCGGGGCAATAAAAGTACTTTTATGCATCCTCATGCCGACATTATCAGAAATTCTCCGCACCAAAGTACTTCCCTGGTCACAACAAAATGCTGCGGAACGTTTCATCGTGGGACGCTCTAAAATGAGTCCGGCGAAAATGCCTGATGGAACGCAATTAAAACGGCGCAAAATTACGGAGAAACGTATTATCAGTAAAAATCAACGTAACTACAACAATACGCGAAACGTGGCTGCGCACTGGCCGGAAGCCGGATTGAATGAGGTGAATAAATACAAGTTAGCTTGCGTGCTGGACGGATATGTAGATTATCAACTGGGTGATAATGCACTGTTTTGCGGGCCTGGAAACTTCATTTTTATTCCGCCCGGAATGCCGCATCCTAACGGCTCACGCTCGTATGTAGATACAAGCAAAAGTACTTTTTGCGAAGTGCTCTTTTTTCTTTTGCACGCTGACGCCATTGAATGTTGGATTAATCATCGGGATGAACACTCGATGCGATTGGTGGGTAAATATCTCATTCTTCATGAACGGGTTGTTCAATTATTTCACGCATTGCTCGAAGAAGTCAATAGTAACGAACAGAATTCTTTGCTCATCGCTGCGGGTTTGCTGCCGGTTTGCATTTTAGCGCTGCAACGGGAAGCAGATGCCGGCCGCATGCAAACCGTTCGCAGTAACGCGCCACGTTGGCCTCATGAATCCAGATCAGGTATTGATCCGCATGCGGATTTTGCCACGCGATTAAAAAGCTATATGCAAACTAATTTGCAGAAAGGCTTGACGATGGAAAAGGTGGCCAAAGAAATGTATTTATCCCGAGCACAATTCGCGCGCGTGGTGCGCCGTGAAACGGGTTTATCTTTCAATGCATTGCTAACTGATTACCGCATTGAGGAAGCAAAGCGCCTATTAAGTGATTCGCATTGGACAGTGACAACCATTGGCTATTTTGTAGGTTTCAAATCTTCCAGTTATTTTCGCACCTTCTTTCAGAAAAATACCGGCAAAACTCCCACTGAATATCGGGAACAAATAACTAAAATATCAAAACGTAAAATATGAGTTGTTTTCAAACAGCGTGAGACGATAAAGACGTTTGAAAGTATGACGTTAGAGGTATAATAAGAGTAGCTGGTTATAAAAGTACTTTTACGGAGTCAACGATGACAACACCACAAAAGCGGCGAGGATTTACGTTAATTGAATTATTAGTTGTAATTGCCATTATTTCTATTCTTGCGGCAATCCTTTTTCCTGTGTTCGCACGCGCCCGAGAAAACGCCCGGCGCGCCAGTTGCATGAGTAATTTGAAGCAAATTGGATTGGGCGTGATGATGTACACGCAGGATTATGATGAAGCATATCCTTTCAGCTCTGTATCACGCACCGGCCCTTGGGCGAGCATTCCCACCAGCGCTGATTTTGCCGATACAAGTAATGTATATTGGCCGCAATTTATTTATCCTTATACGAAAAGCATGGATATTTTTTATTGCCCCTCTGGGCGAAAAAAGAGTGCTGGAGTGGATGGAGTTTACGGTCAATACGGCGTTAATCGAGCGGTTTTATTGGCGACAACTTCAGTAGTTGCTAATCAGAAAACCATTTCCATGGCCGCAATGGCTTCTCCCACGGCGACATATATGATGATGGATTTGGGAGCTTATCGTGTCATCGCGTCGGATACGCGAAACCTCACTAAAATCGCCCAAGGATCTTATATTCCCGGCACCGGCCCGGGGAGCGCAGTCAATTTAGGCGATGTGACAATGGCATCCTCAATCACAGATTTGAAGGATGACTATTTATCGGGACGACATTTAGGCGGAGTAAATGTTGCATTTGCGGACGGTCATGTTAAATGGTTAAAAAGTCAGTTGGTTTATTTAGAAGCCGCAAAATGCCCCAGCGATTGCGACGCTACCAAGAGCGCCTGGAATCCGCTTGTTGATAACTCTTAATATCTTGGTTCTGAAAATACAAAAAGAATTCATCATGAAAAAAATCCTTTATCTCGTTTTTCTTATTACATGTACCGGCGTTTTAGCCATATCTGCGCAGGCGGATATTACTATTGCGTCGCAAGGGAAAAGTACTTTTACGATTGTGCTGCCGCAGAAATCTCCCGTGTCGGTGCAAGAAGCCGCAACAGAATTGCAGCGCGACATTGCACAATCCACCGGCGCAAAACTTTCTATTCAAAAAGATAATGAAAAAATTATTGGAGCGTTCATCAGTCTCGGCGCCACTCAACAAGCGCAAGCTGCGAACGTCACGACCGAAGGCATTGCCAATGAGGGATTTCGTATTCTCACCCAGGCAGGAAACATCTACATTCTTGGGCCGGACACCGCTGCGCTCATCAGTTCCAGCCGCGATTCTTTGCCTTACGACACTTATAAATTGCAGCCTGATATTCCCGGACCACAACTCACCAAAGACGGCGGTTTTAGTAACGGAACGGCGAATGGCGTTTATACATTTTTAGAAGATTATTTAGATGTTCGCTGGTTATTCCCCGGTGATCTGGGCCGGGATATTCCAACCAAAAGTACTTTTACAATACCTGATATCGATCACACCGAAGCGCCACAATTTATCTGGCGCGATTTTCCTTATTTGCAAAATACGCGCGCTGCCGCCGCGTGGCGCGATCAGCAAAAACTGGGTTTTTCCTACCGTCTTAATTTCAATCACAACTGGATAGAAACCGTAACGCCCGATCTCTACAAAGATCATCCAGATTGGTTTGCCATGATTGACGGCAAACGTCTCGCGCCGCCCACATCCGGACCACACACCAAACATTATAAATTGGAAACCACTAATCCGGAGTTAGTCAAGTTCTTTGCAGAAAAGGCGATTGAATTCTTGAAAGCTGATCCCTATGCCAACACATTTTCTCTCTCGCCCAGCGACGGCGGCGGCTACAGCGAAAGTCCAGAAAGTAAAGCCCTCTATGATTCGCCTGCTCCGGGAACAGATTTGCCGTCAGTGACGCCCTTAATTCTAAAGTGGTATCATGACGTGGCAACCATCGTGGAGAAAGAATATCCGCAAGGTAAATTATCGGGATATCTTTATCAACGGTACAAATATCCGCCCGTCAAAGGTGAGATGACATTGCCGGATAATTTCACGCCGGTCATTGTTTTAAGCGACGGCGGCTATCAACTCTACCGTGAAAACAGCCGTCAGGAAGCGACGCAACTTATGAATGGTTGGTCAAAAGTGGCGCCACCGATTTGGTTCTATTATAGCTTTGCCACCTGGTTGCGCAGCAATAGCGGAATGATCATCCCGGCAGCGCCCGACAATTTGAATTTTACCTTTTCACTGCTGCGTAAAAGTCATATCAAAGGCGCGCGCCTCTACGGCACATCTTCGTGGAGTCAGGGAGCCATGACCAACTACTTGCAAGCGAAAATGTTGTGGAATCCCGAGCTGGATGCAAAAGTTCTCCAGCATGAATGGCTGATTCGCGCCTATGGCCCGCAAGCTGGCGCCGTCATGGAACAGTTCCATCAGAAGATGAATGACTGGTTCGCCGAATATATGCAGAAATATTCCTGGGCAAACCATAATGTTCGCGAACTCACATTTAAATATCTCTATGCGGCTCATTACCCTGAATTAGAAAAAGTGTTTCTCCAAGCGCAGCAGCAACCCATGTCCACCATCCAAAAACAGCGTTTGGCATTGATTGAAGAGAATTTGATAGTGCTGCAATGGCGCTTGCGTAACGCTAATTATTTGCCGAAAGATTTCTCGTCTCCGTTGCAACGCAGCGATGAACAAGTTGTAAAAGTACTTTTGACCCAAGATCGTGATTTCGATCATTTCCCCGATATTCTCAAAAGCGGCCCGCACATTTCGCCGACCAAAGTGCAAGTCGGCAGCGCGCCACAAGCTGTTACAAAACCCAGCGCCGAGCCTAACGCCAATTACATTCTGCTCTACTCTGCCAAAGATCAGGACGTTCACCTGACGCCGCGCAACGTTCAACCGGGCAGCTCCTTTTTGAGTTACTCCATCCGTGAAAATTCGGACAGCGGTACAGAAATTCAGTCGGGGATTTTGTATAACGGCGAGGATATTACATTCAAGGCCAAAGCAAATTCCGCGTATTATTTTCTCGCAGTTCCAACAGGAATTGATGTCTTGCCGAAGGTGAGTTGGGAACTTTCCGTGGCCGATGCCGCGCCCGCAACGACCGTGTTTCAACAAAAAGTACTTTATCTCCAGGGTTCGGCGTCATCGTTGTATGTGCACGTTCCTCAAGGTTTGCCTTTGACTTATGAAAAAGTTGCAACAGGTGTGAATATTCGCCCCAAAACGTCAGCCGATGAACGCAATGAAGCAGCGCTGGCGCTTTATCCTCTTGCGAAACCGGTTCAGGATTTGAATACCGCTTGGCGTTTTATGACCGATCCCGCAAACAAAGGATTAGAACAAGGTTTTAGCAAATCTGATTTTAACGACGCTTCCTGGAAAATCATTAAAGCCACCGACTGGTGGCAGAACCAGGGATTTGGTAATTATCACGGTACGGCATGGTATCGCAAAACCTTTGTCGCACCACAAATGCCGGGCGATCAATTGTTGATCCTGTTCTTTGGCGCCGTGGATGGCAATGCCGAAATTTATTTCAACGGACAAAAAGTGGGAGAACATCTTCTGGGCGCAGATGGTAAAGGTTGGAACGAACCGTTTGGATTTGATGTGACCGCTGCTTTGAAGCCGGGACAAAACACCGTCGCGGTAAAGGTCACCAAAAATAGTAATATGGGCGGCATTTATAACGGCGTGAACTTGCTGATGATGGAAGATAAAGACACCTACTAAATCTAAAAAATCACCGGCCATCATTACGGTGAAAAAGTACTTTTATATTCCGAACTAAAAGATAACTCCCCTGATTTTATTAAAAAATCAGGGAAGTTATCTTTGCTGTAAAAGTACTTTTACGCCGTCACGGTTTGGGGCTCAGTTTCTTTGCGCGCCGTCAAGCCGGTGCTGCCTTCCACTTTTTGCTTGGTGTCTTCGGCCAACAATTCTTTATAATTTTCCGCCACTTTTTTAATGGCGTTGACGTATTGATCGATTTGCTCGGTGCGATATTTCTTGAACCACGGCACATGAAAAACGCGGCCATTGACGGCTTCGCTGATAGGCAATGATCCTGCGGGCTGGCGCAGATCGCGGTCGCTGTTGGCGATGCGCGTGGGTTTGCCGTCGTGATAAATATCGCAATCGTTAAATACCGGATGCAGATGCAGCGGCGCGTTGCAGCCCGGCGAACAACTGACGCCTTCTGCAGCCACGGCCTGGCAGAATCGCGATAGCGATAGTCCGCCCAATTCTTCGGCGACATATTGTCCCAGGGTGCAATACCAACCGCCCATCGTGGAGCCGTCGCTTTTATCAACGCGATGCGCGCGAATGCCGGGAACACCTTCCAACTGATCCCAGAAGTAGTTCATGGCTTTATCGATTTCAGCGCAACGTTCGTCATAATATTTCAACTGCACGCGCCCCATGGCGGCGCTCAATTGATTGACGCGACCTTTGATTCCGCCCAGCGGCAGGCCTGCGTAAGGTTGCAGAGATTCGGTTGTAATATCTTTTGTATAGCGATCATAATGACCGAAGGCCACCGCACGATCATAAATCTCCTGACTATCCGTCACCATGATTCCAGCTTCGCCGGTAGCGAAAGATTTGCCGCTCATCAGCGACATCGCGCCCACGTCGCCGATCGATCCCACTTTGCGGCCTTTGTAAAATCCGCCTTGAGCGTGCGAAACATCTTCGATCACTTTGAGGTTATGCTTTTTGGCGATTTCCATAATGGGATCCATGTCGCATGGATAGCCGACATAATGCACCACCATTATCGCCTTGGTTTTTTCGGTGATGTGATGTTCAATATCGTTAGGATCAATACAAAGCGATACGGGATCAACTTCGGCAAAAACCGTCGTCGCGCCCAGACCAAAGCACGGCAGAATCGATGCCCAATAAGTGATGGACGGCGAAATAATTTCATCGCCGCGGCCAATGCCGCAACCAAACATGGCGGCTTGCAAAGCGGCGGTGCCGTTGTGATAACCCAGCGCGAACTTTGTTCCCTGCCACGCGGCGAATTCCGCTTCAAATTTTTTGGTAATGTCGGTGCCGCTCATAGCGCCGGCGCGCAACACTTCGAGCACGGCGTCTTCGTCTTCTTTGGTCACGATCGGCCAGGTAAAAAGATCATCCGGCGGCGTTTGCACGGTTTTTTCTCCGCCCAAAAGCGCTAAATTGTCGTCAATGCTAATGTGCGATTCGATAGTTGAAGTCATAAAAGTAATCTCCTGCGATTCACAGATGAGGAGGATTTTAACATGATGGAAGTTTATGACAAGGTTAAAGCGCTTTATCATTTTTAGGAGCGCGACTTACCGTGTGAATATTGATGAATTGCTATACTTGTATTACGGAGGAAGAAGCAATGAAAACGACACTCGCAATTCGATTACCGGAAGATATTAATGACCGGCTTGATAAATTGGCGCGCCAAACCGGACGCACCAAAACTTTTTATGCGCGCGAAGCAATTCTGGAGCATATTGAAGATTTGGAAGACACTTACATTGCCACAGAGCGACTTAAAAAGTCCGAGCGCACTTGGACAATGGAGGAAGTGGAGGAACAACTTGGCATCCTGGACGATTAAGTGGCGCGATTCTGCTCTTAAAGAACTTAAAAAGGTTGATAAATATAACCAGCGGCAAATCACTCAATACCTGAAATCACGTGTAAAAACGGACGATGATCCCAGACGTTTTGGTAAAGCTTTGGGTGGCGACAAAGCTGGCCTGTGGCGTTATCGCGTAGGCGATTACCGCATCATCTGCAAAATTGAGGATGAAGAACTTATTGTTCTTGTGGTCACTGTCGGTCATCGGCGCAATGTTTACGGATAAGTACTTTCGCGGCCTTATTCATACTCTAAAGCCAGTTCTCCGCCTTCGACTTCCCACGCGTGGGTTCGCTCGGTCTGACAAAAGTACTTTTACCCAGAACTCCAAACCAAGAACGCAGAACCTATGAAGATATTAATGACAAACGACGACGGTATTTACGCGCCTGGCTTGCACACTGCCTGGCGCGCTTTGCAGAATGCCGGTCATGACGTTTTTGTGTGCGTGCCGGATCGTCCGCGTTCGGCCTGCGCGCACAGCATTACCATGCACAAACCGTTGCGCGCGCACCGCGTGGAAACGGAGGAAGGAATCGCATTTACATCTAATGGAACTCCGGCAGATTGCGTTCCGCTGGCGTTGTTGCAGTTGATGGAATGGCAGCCGGAACTGATAATCAGCGGTATCAATCTGGGGCCGAATTTGGGAGATGATGTGCACTATTCCGGCACTGTCGCCGGCGCGATGGAAGGCATGTTAAATGGCATTCCCAGCATGGCGGTTTCCTTGGCAGATTGGGGAAATGCGCATTGGCAAGCGGCTTGCGATTTCTGCGTGGAGCTGGCGCCAAAAGTACTTTTGATGGAGCTGCCCAAAGACACCTTTCTCAATGTCAATGTACCCAATTTGGAGCCGGCGAAAATTAAAGGCGTCAAAATCACCTCGCAAGGCAGCCGCCGTTATAAAGGTGATATTATCAAATACGAAGCGCCGCAAATTGGCACCTATTATTGGCGCGGCGGAGAACTGGTAGATCGCAGCGAAAACAACGATACTGATATCCTCGCTGTGCGCGATGGATATATTTCCGTGACGCCGTTGCATGTGGATTTAAGTAATAAAGATGCCATGGCGGCGGTGGGAAAAGTACTTTTGTAAGCCAATATCATGATAGATAAAGTGGGGGCAGGCCTCCGTGCCTGCTAATAATTAGTCAGCTTGCTGACACTTTTTCAAAAAAGCATAACGAAAACGGCTTTTTTAAGCAGGCACGGAGGCCTGCCCCCACTTATTATTGATGATAATTTCCAAAAGATCATCAAAGGACGAACGTAATGAAGAAACAAAACATCACAGGCGGTGGCGAGCATGCCGAACCAGACCAACGAAGAATTTGTGCATCAGCTGGTGGCCGCCTTGCGCATTCCGCTTTCCAGCGGTGGCGATACAGGTCTCACCGCAGTTCTATCCGATAAACGTCCCGAAGACATCGCCGAAGCGATGCGCGATCTGACGCTTCCCGAATCGCTGGCGCTTTTCAATTGGCTTGATAATGAAATAGCGGCCGAAGTGCTCAGTGAACTGGAATCGGAAACCACGCGTTATTTGCTGGACAATGCGCCGCCTGGCCGCGTTGCCGAATTGCTGGATCATTTGCCCGCCGACGATGCGGCGGATGTTGTTTCCGAAGCCGATCCCGAACAGGCGGAAGCTTTTCTTTCCGATCTTTCACAACGCGCGCCCGAAGATGCCGCCGCGGTTCGCGAATTGCTGGGCTACGAAGAAAATACCGCTGGACGTTTGATGACCGGCGCTTTTGTGCGTCTGGGGCCAAATGTCACTGTAGCAGAAGCCATCCAAACTGTGCGCAACGCTGATGACGAAGTGGAATCGCTGACCGATATTTATGTAGTTGATCAGCCGCATTCCGAAAACGCTCATTTATTAGGTGTCTTTTCGTTGCGCGAATTAATCAGCGCCAGCGCCGGTCAGCGTCTATCAGAGATCATGACCACCGAAGTGATCACATTGGATGTGGACACCGATCAACAAGTGGTAGCGACGCAGATCGCCAAATATGACTTGCTCGCCATGCCGGTTTTGGACAAAGGCGGATTCTTGGTCGGCATTGTCACCGTTGACGATGTCATCGACGTCATGGTGGACGAATTCAACGAAGACATCATGCGCATGGTGGGTTCGGACGCCGAAGAAATGGAACGGCGCACGCCCGCGCAAATTGCCAAAGTACGTTTCCCCTGGCTGCTGGGAACCATGCTGATCGAACTATTTGCCGGAGGCGTCATCTCTCGTTTCAGCGGCGTTCTCAAAGAAGTGATTTTGCTGGCTACTTTCATGCCGGTCATCTCCGCGCTTTCTGGAAACGTAGGTTTGCAGGCCGCCGCTATTATGGTGCGCGGTCTCGATACAGGCACTGTCAGTATGCGCGGCTGGGCACGTGCCCTGCGACGCGAACTGGCGGCATCATTAATAATGGCGATTATGTGCGGATTAGTGCTGGGCGGCGTGGCCGTTTTCTGGTCAGGACGTCCCTTCTTCGGCGTGGTTGTCGGCATCGGCATGACCTGTTCCATGCTCACCGCCAGCGTTATGGGAACGCTCATTCCCATGCTCTCCAAACGCCTCGGTTTCGATCCCGCCGCCACCGCCGGACCGTTCGAAACAGCGTTTCAGGATGTTATTGGATTTGGTGTATTCTTGTGGTTGGCGTCTTTATTGTTGCCGTGGTTGCGATGAGGGTAAAAGTACTTTTATCATCCAGCAATATACAAGATAATCAGCATAGGAATGGAAAGTTTATTTTGCCCCATTCGTTCTGTGTATCGCTATTCCATTTCTGCGCGGTATATTAAAAAATTATCCCATTTTGGAGGCCAACATCATGACCAATATCCTCAAAGAAACTCTCGCGCAGCTCAAAGCGCTTGGTAATGAGAAGATGCAGGCGCAAAATAGGAGGAATGGCGCCGGTGATAATCAATTTGGCGTTCGGCTCGGCGACATTCGGAAAGTAGCGACCAAGATTAAAACCAACCACGAGTTGGCCCTCGCTCTCTGGGATACGGGAAACATTGATGCCCGGCTCCTGGCAACGCTTTTGATCAAACCCAAGAATCTGTCTCGCGAAGCGATGGATCGCATGGTGCGATCGGTTGACTTTGTGCAAGTGGCGGACTGGCTAAATTCCTATGTGGTCAAAAAGCATCCCACCAAAGAGGCTCTTCGCCAGGCGTGGATGATCGATGATGATCCCTGGGCTGCCCGCGCCGGATGGAGTTTGACCGCCGAACGAATCGACAAGAATCCCGATGATCTCGACCTGCCAGCGCTACTGGAACGCATCGAGTCAGAAATGAGCGGCGCTGCTCCCGAAGTGCAATGGACGATGAACTTCTGCCTGGCAGGAATCGGAATCCACTTTCCCAAACATCGCAAACGCGCCATTGCCATCGGAGAAAAATTGGGAATTTATCGCGACTATCCGGTTTCCAAAGGTTGCACCTCACCCTTCGCCCCGATCTGGATCAACGAAATGGTGAGACGGCAAGGTTGAATGATTAACGTCAGCTTGTGGAATAACAATTAATAACGCCGTTGTTGCAACAAGAGTAAAAGTACTTTTATCCTATATCAATGTATATGACGGTCAAGATACTAATGAGGCACTTTTATCTGAGTGGTTGAATAAAAAACATCTTGGAGGAGATCATGAATGACGAATCAAAGAACGCGGTAACTGATGCCGATATACCGGCAGCGCCTCAAGTGGTGGATCGGGCTAGTTACCAGGCTGAATTGGATGCATTACGAATCCGCGAGAAAGCACACACCCACGAAGGCGACGCCATCGCGGCTGCGCGGCGAAGATTGCCGATGGTGGAAGTCGATGCCACCATTCCACTGATTGGAGAACACGGGCCGGTCACGCTGCTTGACACCTTTGAGGGACGCCAGCAGTTGATCGCTTATTACCACATGTGGCACACGGGAAAGCCCGCTCCTGATCAGTGCGAAGGCTGCACGTTTTTCAACAGCCAGGTGCGCGAATTGTCTTATCTAAATGCTCTCGGCATCACTTACGCCACCTTCTGCCAGGGGCCTTATGAAGAAAGTGTGCGCTACCGTGACTTCATGGGCTGGGATGTTCCCTGGTATTCCGCACTGGATTCCGCTGATATTTTGCTAATCGGCCGCCGTGTCGGCATGGCTCATCTGGTGTGTTATTTACGCCAGGGGGAGCGGGTATTTGAAACCTACTGGACGACCGGCCGTGGCTTTGAGCCGATGGCTCCCACATTGGGACTGTGGGACATGACCGTCTACGGAAGACAGGAATCGTGGGAAGATTCCCCCGCCGGCTGGCCGCAGACCAGCGGATACGACAAGAGTGATCGAGCCTGGCGCACCAAAGGACGCCCTACCGCTCAATGGTCACGATTGGAAGCTGGACGTTCCGATGATTTGGGCAATGGCGGGAAATAAGTAACGGCATTCGTATCAAAAAATTAGATAACTCAAGTTGCCACCTATGAACATCGCTTTGCTGTCATTCCCGCACAGGCGGGAATCCAGTGTTATCCGACAAAGTTAAAAGTACTTTTCCATTGTTACATCTTCTGGATCCCGCCTGCGCGGGAATGACGAACGCAAAACAAGTGTCTTATTCCGTAGGTAGCAACTTGCGTTAGATATAAGCTGAGTGAGGCGTGGCAGCCGATGAGCTTGGGCGTTGTTCCGTTTGCGCACAGTGTTGCGATATGTGAATATT
>Ga0164242_10007180_pt1 | contig 12196 bp, 10 predicted proteins | sample OricomgcompostMG_FD_108783 | JGI IMG/M metagenome (GOLD analysis project Ga0164242, IMG submission 108783) | Miracle-Growth compost microbial communities from Emeryville, California, USA - Original compost - Miracle growth compost (MG) ... | reverse complement strand
CGATTGTTTCGCCTGTACCTTTCTTGAGTATCTCGCTCGTCGTCTTCGTAATGCTCTTGGCGCTATATTTTTTTACTAGTGATTTTTTCTGCGTTATTACCGAAGAGTAGTATCTCTCCGAGAGTTTCTTTTTATCTTTGTCGAGTGCTGTCTGCTGTGCGTCAGTCTCTTTCTGGTATTGCGATGCCTTCGATTGATAGTCAGCCAGTGCAGCCTGGCCTTTTTGTTGCTCCTGCGAGCTAAGAATCATTACTGCAAATCCCACTACTGTACCTGCGATCATTGCAATCGTAATAATCCAAATACCGGTGCGCTGCGCCTTACTTGTTGCCATACTTCCCTATTCTCTTTTTATTGACACTATATATAGTGTAGCATAATTACGGCAATACCGGTCCGATACTCACCATGAGGCAGAGCAAGAGAATTTGCCACATTGCGGTCTTGAACATCTGCCGAGACCATCTATCTGCGTCCTTCGTTTTCAGTCCCTGGGCGGCCATATATACCCAGTAGACGCCCGCGAGCAACATCACGAAGAAATATACCCATCCCGTATAACTGAAGGTAGTTAGCAGAAGCGTCGCGATGACATATAGTGTGGTGTAGATAAAAATCTGGATGATCGTCGAACGAACTCCATACACCACCGACATGAGGGGTATTTTTGCCGCTTTATACTCTTTCAGGCGATAAATGGAGATAGAATAGAACTCGGGAAACTGCCAGAAAAAGATGATAAGAAACGCGATGATCAAGCCCACATCGATGCGGCCGCTGACAGCGGCATATCCACCTGCCATCGGCAATGCGCCGCTCACCGCGCCTATAGCCGTACCGTGTACCGATGTCCGTTTTGACCACCTTCCGTAGAGCCACACGTAGGTGACGAATCCCACGATACCGATGACGACCGTAAGCCAATTTGTCCAGACCGCCAACACAACTGTTCCGATGAGAAATAGCAACCAAGCAAACAGCACATTGCCGCGAGAGCTCACGTCGCCAGTCACGCTCGGACGCCGCTTCGTCCGCGTCATCTTTACGTCAATATCCCGATCATAATGGTTATTCAACGCGCAGGCTCCGCCGACGACCAAGGTCATGCCGATTGTCATCGCGACCAAGATCCACCAATCATACCTTCCCGCCGACGCCAAAAAGAATCCTGCTATGGCAGTGAGGACATTGCCGTACAAAACTCCCGGCTTTGTCAGTCGATAGTAGGCAACGGCCTTATTCACGCTAGAAGCCTTCTTTATTCTGGTCGATCATATACTCCTGCATGCCGTCCGGACCCATGCCCATACGATAATTCAGGTGTATCATGATCCATAGCGAACCAACGACGACAATCGATAGCGTCAATACCGTAAAGAGGAACGTCCAATTACGCCAATATGGCTTGGCATCACTCGACAGGTGAAGGAAACTAATCAACTGCACGACCAGCTGCACGATACCCAGTCCCAATACGATCACACTGAGTCCTACCACTGATGTTGACCAGTGATGCACGACCGCAAAATAGCTCAATATCGTAAGGCCGAGCGCTAATACCGCACCGATGAGATAACGTGAGACGATTTGTTCAAATGTTTCCGTTTTCATGACAGCCCTCCGATCAAATAAACTACCGCGAAGATAAATATCCAGACAATGTCAAGGAAGTGCCAAAAGAGTGCAAATAGACCGACTTTCCTCGTCAGGTTTTCATCCGCGCCGCGCTGCAAGATCGCATAAAAAAGTGTGATGGCCCATATGAGACCGATCGAGATATGAAGCCCGTGCGTCGCGACCAATGTAAAGAAGCCCGACAAAAACGCGCTCGCCTGCCAGGAGTTCCCCTCAGTCGCGAGCTTGATAAACTCATGCAATTCAAGCGTCAAAAAGGAGACGCCCAGCAGAATCGTAACAAAGAGTAGTATTTTTGCCAGATCAATTTTCTTAAAACGATACGCCGCCGAGGCGATACCGCATGTCACGCTGCTAGTCAGCAGAATGATCGTCTCGGCAAGCGCATACGACGGATCGAGAATATCATGGCCACTAACACCGCCGGCTGTCGCATCTTTGAGGATCATAAAGGTCGCGAACAAGCTGGCAAACAACACCATGTCGGTCATCAGATAGATCCAGAAACCAAAGTTTGTCTTATCTGCCCGCGCCGCTAGCTCATTCATACGTTTGCCTCCTGTCGCAATTCATCGGCCGTAATGGTACGCTCTGTATTATCATCCATCACTCTCGTAATTATCAGGACAACCGTCGCAACAAACGATACGGCAACCAACCACCAGATGTGCCAGATCACGCCAAAGCTAAACAGGCCCCCTGTGACGGCAATATAGATGCCGAGCGCGCTATTTTTTGGTACCGTAATATCCTTTATTTCGCCGTCGTCGCTTGCTTTTATGCCATGCTGCTTGCGATACCACCATTCATCTCGATCATGCACTGTCGGCAGAACGGCGAAGTTGTACTCAGGCGCTGGACTGGTAGTCGCCCACTCGAGTGTGCGTCCATCCCATGGGTCACCAGTTGTGTCGAGCAGCTCATTACGCTTTTTGAGGCTTACAAATAGCATCAAGATCATCGTTGCTACGCCAAGGCAGATCAATCCTACCCCAACCGCCGATACGATAAAGAATGGCGTCCACGATGGATCCGTATAATGATCGATACGACGTACCGCGCCCATGAGGCCAAGTGCATATAGTGGCATAAATGCCAGCAGGAATCCAAGCTGCCATAAAACTGCCGACAATTTTCCGAGACCTTCGTGCAACTTGAAGCCAAAAATCTTCGGCCACCAGTACGTCACTCCCGAGAAAAAACCAAACACCACCCCGCCGATAATGACATTGTGAAAATGCGCAACCAGGAACAAGGTATTGTGCACCTGGAAATCAAGCGCTGGAATTGACATCAAAACTCCTGTCACGCCGCCGAGTGTAAAGGTAAAGACAAAGGCCATAAACCACCACATTGCCGCACCGAAATGAATCCGTCCACGGTACATCGTAAATAACCAGTTAAATATCTTTACACCTGTCGGGATAGCAATCACTGCCGTCATGATACCAAAGAAAGCGTTGACGTCCCCACCAGCTCCCATAGTAAAGAAGTGGTGTTGCCAGACGATGAAGCTAAAGAACATGATCGCCGTAAGGGCTGCGACCATCGTCGGATAGCCGAAAATCTTTTTACGGCTAAATGTCGATACAACATCGGAGAAGATGCCAAACGCCGGCATCACTAATATATAGACTTCCGGGTGACCCCACGCCCAAATGAGGTTTATATACATCATCGGATTGCCGCCAAGATCAGACGTAAAGAAATGCATGCCCATTGTCCTGTCGAGTGCCAGCATCGTCAGTGTCGCCGTCAAGATCGGAAATGCCATCATCAGCAGCGTCGTCGTTACGAGTACGCTCCAGGCAAAGATCGGCATCTTCATCAATGTCATGCCTGGCGCACGGCACTTTATAATCGTCACAAAGAAGTTGATACCTGAAAGCAAGCTTCCGACACCAGCAATCTGCAAGCTCCATATCCAATAGTCCACGCCGGGTCCTGGATTGTATTGCAGCTCAGTCAGCGGCGGATAGCCAAGCCATCCTCCATTCGAGAAGCCACCAAAAATCAGCGAGAAATTACACAATATCATGCCGGCCGCAAAGAGCCAGAAACTCACGGAATTCAGCCACGGAAATGCGACATCACGCACACCCAGCATGAGTGGCAGCGCGACATTGATCAGCCCGAACATCAGTCCCATTGCGACAAAGAAAATCATGATCGTGCCATGCGCAGTAAAGACTTGCTGGAAGGTATCGGTCGAGAACGGACCGCTATGACCGCCGACGCTCACTGCAGTCTGGGCGCGAATCATCAGTGCATCCGATAGCCCCCGCACTAGCATGATAATCGCCACGACGATATACATAATACCGATCTTTTTTGCATCGAGCGACGTAACAAAATTCCATAGGTAACGCCACTTCTTGAAATACGTTACCAGCCCGAGTACCACAAGCAGACCGAGCGGCATACCGATGGCTGCACCGATCGTTGCTGGCTCATGTGGCAAATAGTCGAGTGACATACGGCCGATTAGCGCATGTAGCATATCCATTACATCTTTCCTCCACTCATATCCATACCGCCCATACCCATCATCGTATCGAGTACTTCAGAATACAGCTTTTTATCACCAAGCTTATAGGTCTGTTCCGAATGTTCTAAGCCTGGCTTGGCAAGCTTATGAAACTCTGCCATGCCAAATGTCTTCGGTGACTTTGCTGCCTTTTTCGTCCATGAGGCAAAGTCCTCTTTGGTCATCGCATGGACAGTAAACTTCATATCAGCATAACCTTCGCCGTTAATATTGGTCGAATACCCGCCGAAGTTGCCAGGATGGTTGGCTTTCAAGTTCAATTGCGAATCCATGCCATTCATCGCATAGATCTGCGAGCCCAGGGCCGGAATCCAAAACGCACTCATCGGAGCATCCGCCGTGATATTAAAATGAATCGGCGCTTTTTCAGGTACAGGCAGTTGATTGACTGTCGCGATACCGTAATCAGGGTAGATAAACAGCCACTTCCACTGCAAAGCAATTACCTGGACATTGACTGTTTTCTGATCGGAAGCCAAGCGTTTATAGGGGTCCAGGGCATGCGAGGTCTGCCACGTTACTACTGAAAGAATGCCGATCATCGCAATCGGGATGCCCCACCAAAATATTTCAAGAATGGTATTTTTATGCCAGTCCGGCCGGTAAGTTTTCGCTGATCGTGGATTTTTCTCGCTGTATCGCCACGCAAACATACCAAGCATCGTGTATACGGGGATGACGACAAGCGCGCTGAGACAGAGTGTAAAGATCAGAAGATTGCGCTGCTGGTCGGCGATTTCACCGCTTGGGCTCAGTACGTCAAAGTGGACATTGCGTACCAACAACCAGGAGCCCACGATGAGAATCACCGCGATGATAACCCCAATGCCTACACCAACCCCTCGTTTCATTATCCTCATAATACCGCGCTTGTGGCTACTATGCAAACTCTAGCTACTACGAAGTGATTTCAAACTGGGCTAATTGCTCTTTGGCGGCTTCGTTACTACCGAGTTGCAAAGCGAGCAGCTGGTGGTAGATACCGTCTGTTTTTGCCAGCTCTTTTGGCGAGCCAATCTCATCCACGCGACCTTTTTTGAGCGTCACGATTGTGTCAACCGATGCAATCGTACTGAGACGGTGCGCGATAATCAACACTGTTCGATTCTTCATGAGATGATCAAGCGCCATCTGGACTTCGTGCTCAGCCTTGCTGTCAAGGCTTGATGTGGCTTCGTCGAGAATCAAAATCGGTGCGTCCTTTAGGATTGCGCGAGCGATCGCTATGCGCTGTTTCTGGCCGCCGGAAAGCTTGATCCCGCGTTCACCGATCTCCGTATCAAACGTATCACTCAAGCCTTCGATAAATTCCAACGCATTGGCTGCTTTTGCCGCCTTTTTGATTTCTGCATCAGAAGCATCTGGTTTTGCATAGGCTATATTTTCACGGATTGTGCCGGAAAAAAGCGCCGGATCTTGAAAAACGGTCGCGATTTGACGACGAAGGCTGGCTTTTGTCACTTCGGCTATATTTTGTCCGTCGATAAAGATCATCCCCTCAACTGGCTGATAGAGTCCCATCAAGAGATTTGAAATGGTCGTCTTGCCACCGCCAGATTCACCGACCAGTGCCAGTTTCTTGCCAGGAGAAATCTCAAAATCGATACCGTGAAGCACGTTTTTCTCGCCACCGTATGCAAAACTTACCTCGCGGTATTCGACCCTGCCGTCTGTTACGACGAGTGCCCTCGCACCCTCCTCTTCTGGCTCCGACTCTTCCTGAAGCGCTTCGATATAATCTTTGCTATTCGCGGCCGCCCGCTGATACATCTCGATGAAGAAATTCATGCGCTGGAGGGGGAAATTCACTTGATTTACCAGTGTAATGAGCAACACCATATCGCCAATCGTCAGGCCGCCCGTGGCTGTCTGGTAAAAAAGTACCAGGAAAATACCACCGTAAATGATCGATTGCAGCATGCCGCGCTGGGAATTACGAATGTGCCAATGACGCGACTGCTTCCTCGTCAGACGCACCATATCATTAATTCGTTCGTCAAAGAAACGCAGCTCGCTTTTCTCGGTTCCAAAACTTTTTACCAGCCGCATCTGCCCAACGACCTCCGCAAACCGGCCGCTCGCGACGTCAAAGTGCGAATTTTTCTCATGCTCCAACTCTTGCCAAGTCGTACTGGAGCGCCTAGAGAGGAACATGTGCACAGGAATGAGTAGCAGCATGAGTATGGCGAGAATCGGACTGTAGTATGCCATGATTCCCAGCGAAATGATGACCGTCAGCAGCATCTCTAGCAGGTTATTTGCAAAGAAGTTCAAAAACTGCGTAATCTCGCTGATCGCCCTGGAAAGCCGATTGATAATCTTGCCTGTTACTTCGCTATCATAGTAGTGCTGCGGCAGCGTCATGAGGTGTTCGTAGTAACGCTTCGAGAGCTGTTGTCGCACACGCACCGCCATGATATCGCCATAGTACCCAGCGATGTCTCCCAGGCCGTAGCTAATCAGATTTACCACCAAGACTCCCCCTGCGAGCAATACAATTGGTGTCAAGTCAAATGTTTGCTTGTGCGCGACGATATTTACCATGAGGTTCGTTGCGTCGCGAATCAAAAACGGAGTGACAAGCCCTAGGAGCGCCGTTATGACCGATGCAATGGTAATAAACACAAACAGGTTGCGAAGTCCGCTGGTATAGCGCAAGATTTCCCGAATATTTTTCACTGTTTTTATTATACAGGAGGGCTCTGCCCTCCACTGCTTTTTGGAAATAAATTCCAAAAATTGCCCCTCCCGCTGAAGCTCGCCCATCGGCTCGTACTATATGTATTCTCTTCCCCCTACACAGCAAGTAAGTCTTGACACGTATACCAATATTCGATAAGATAGTACTTGTGTCTTTTTATGTGTGAGGTAAGAAGTACACGTTTCACCTCTGTTATTGAATACTACTAAGTCGTCTGTCACTGGCGCATAGCAGGGGGTATAAGGAGGAAAATTAATGCGTAAAATTACGCCACTTCTGGTGGGGCTATTTGCCGTGATTTCGATTGCTGCATTTGGCGCGCCAGCGGCTCACGCCGCGTCAAAATCAACACCTAAAAAACAGTACTACACCGTTCAGGCTGGCGATTCGCTCAGCTCGATCGCGGTAAAATACAAGACGAAATGGACACGCCTATTTGATGCGAACAAGAAAATTTCTGATCCAGATGTTATCAATCCTGGCCAGAAAATTCGTATCCCAGGCAAGCACGAGAAGTTGAAATCGCGCACCGCTTCGACAGCTCAGGCTACGTCATATTACCAAGCAGCTAGCTATAGCTACCGTGCGCCAAAGGCTAGCCACGCGACCTACTCGGGCGGTGATAGCGTATGGGACAAGCTCGCGCAGTGCGAAGCCGGCGGAAACTGGAGCACGAATACTGGCAATGGCTATTATGGTGGCCTGCAGTTTACCCAAGGCACATGGACTGCCAACGGTGGCACCGGCTCTGCGTCAGATGCCAGCCGCGAAGAACAGATTGCCGTAGCAAAGCGCGTTCAAGCCTCACAAGGCTGGGGTGCATGGCCGGCATGTTCTGCCGCACTTGGCTTGTAACATTCAACATACTATATAAAGTAAGCACCTCACAAAAATACGCTGGTCTGGAGACCGGCGTATTTTATTTGGTATACTTTTCGATCCTAAACTCGTTCAGCCTTCAGGCTTTGTTTCGCGACCACGGCTACTTTATCGACAAGCGCCGTGACTTCGTCTTCACGCAACGTTTTCTCAAGGCTTGTCACTTTTACGCGAAATGTTACTGTCTTTGTCGACGCATCATCGGCAGGCTGATAGATAGTGACTGGTGAAATATCGATTGTCAGTGCGCCTTCTTCCAGGCTTTCGCGGACAACTTTATACAATTCATCATAGGTAGTATCTGCCGTGACTTTGAGCGAGATATCCTGGGTAACACTTGGAAACTTTGAGAGCGCTCGATAGGTTGTCCTATTTTGCGGCACCAGCTCTGCGAGGTTATCAATATCAATCTCGCAGCCGGCAGTTGCGGGCGCTAATTTGAATGCGCGTGAAACAGACTGCTTCAACTCACCGACAATACCGAATACCTCATCGCCCACATGCACGAATGCGCTGCGGCCTGGCTCAAATGGAGCAAGCGCTTCTTGATCGGAAACTTCCGTTGGCGTTTGATCGACAGGCATAAATTCTGGCGTAATTCCGAGGCTACCGAGCAGCTCTTTGACATATTTACGAGCCATGAAATATGGCGCTGCCTCTATACTGTTCTTTGCATCAGTCATAACAACTGCCAGCCGAGAAAACTCTCGTGGCAGACCTTCTGCGTCATCGCTTCCTTTGACATGTGCTTTGCCGAGTTCGAAGAGTGCAAACCTGTCATAGCCTGCGCGCACATTCATATTAACCTTGTCGAGCAAACTTGGTGTCAGGCTGAGCCGGTAATACTGTAGATCGGGACTCAGTGCATTTGAAAGCCGAAAGGCGTGCTCTGGATTTTGGCCAACTTTTTTCATCAGATTTTCATGCACGAAACTATACGTCAGTACTTCGTTTGCACCCGCTCGCGACAAGTTCTCACGGATCGCCTGCTTCAATTCGCGTAGCTCATTCTTTGCGCTCGGCTTCATGCTACGCACTGGCAATTCGCGTGGTAATTTATCGAATCCGTAGAGCCGTCCGACTTCTTCCACGATATCTTCAGGAAGCTCGATGTCAGTGCGCCAAAACGGCGCAGTAATCCGCAGCGTGTTTTCATCAGTCTCAAGCGGATATGAAGCGAAGTTCACTCGACGCAGCAGATTGCCAATCTGGTCGACTGTCAGATCTATACCGAGGCGGTCATTGATAAATCCTACGCTTACCTCGATCTCACCACTGAGCGACACCTCGCGTTGCCACTTTTTCTCGGGCAGGTCGAAGACATCGCTCGCCTGTTCGGCGCTGGAGACATCTTTGACGCTCATCATCAGCAGATTCATAATGTGATTGTTTTGCAGCGGCGACTGGCCCTTATTAAACCGCGTCAGAGCATCGGTAAACACGCCGTGGCGCATGCTGGTCTTGCGAACTGCATACATATCAAATGTTGCAACTTCGAGGACAATATTCTTTGTATGTTCATCGACTTCGCTTGACCCGCCACCCATAATGCCGCCCAGGCCGATCGGTCCTTCCCCGTCGGCAATAACAATATCATCTTCGGTTAGCTCATATGTCTTATCGTTGAGCAGTTTGACCGTTTCACCATTTTTCGCCATACGTGCGCCGATTTTCTTGCCACGAAGCTTGTCGTAGTCATAGGCGTGCGTTGGCTGAGCCGTTAATAGCATCACGTAATTTGTCACGTCGACAATATTATTGATCGGTTTACTACCCATGGCAACGAGTGCACACTGTAGCCACAACGGACTTGGTTTGATCTCGATATTTTTCATCGCCACAAACATGATACGCGGAACATTTTCCGGCGCATCGTTGTAGGTTTCCAGGGTAAGACCTTCGCCGCTTGCAAATTCAGGTATCAGCCAATACCAATCAGGATTTTCAAATCGAGTGTCAACAAATCCTTCCTCAGCAGCCGTTACACCACCGAGAATGGCTGAGATCTCACGCGCCACGCCAAGCTGGCCGAAAAGATCCGGGCGGTGTGTAAACATCTTGTTTTCGATGCCGATAATCGTATCGTTCAGTCCATAGACTTCGGCAAAACTGACGCCAGGCTTGATCTCTATGTCACTTGGCTTCCACTCGTCTGGATTAATTTCTAGAATTCCCTCGTGGTCGGTACCGACGGCTAGTTCATCGGCAGCCGCGAGCATACCGTTACTCATCACACCGCGCAGTTCACGCGCGCCGAGTTTGAATTCGCCTGCCAAGCCGTACGTACTCGGCACGATACTTTCTGGCGGTAACCACACAGCCCACATATCCGCATGGACATTGGGCGCGCCGCAGACCACTTGGATCAGCTCGCCGGTTCCACCGTCAATCTTACAGACATTTAGCCTATCCGCATTCGGATGCTTTTCGCACTCGACAACCTTTACAATCTTGGCGTCTTTGTACTTATCCGCGAGGTCGATCACTTCCTCGACGCCACCAAGCTGCTCATTGATTCGTTTTACTAACTCATCGACTGGTGGCAATGCAAAATCAATGTATTGTTTTACGGTATTTAAACTGACTTTCATCCCTATAAGTATACCACGCCCACGCGACCTTGCTATTTACTGAAACAAAACTGAAACCTATTTCTGTCAACCCACGTCTGACAGGGGTGAGAATGACTCCGCTCATGTTTAAATGCTATAATAAAGTATGCATAGTAAGTAATGCAGAAGGAGGATTTTTATGAAAATTCCAACCAAGCATATCAACACTAAGCATGTCACACTCGCTGCTGGAGCAGTCGCTACGATCGTAGGACTTTCCGCACCGGTTTCAGTTTTCGCGCATGGAGGGGATACTACCTCAAGAGTTGGTACACATTCCCATATGAGGAGCCATCATAGTCATCATCAAAATTGGCGATGGCACAACGGTTATAGTTCGCTATTCTCGGCCAAAGCATTTGCAAAGGAGAATAAAACCCTTCTTAACAAATACGATGCGTACATTACCAAGCATCATTTGAATGTCGAGAATGGAAGCGACCTAAGGCAAGCCGTATCAACGGACGCGACAAACGTAGAGAATCAGCTCACGAAGCTGCAGAATCTGCGTCATTCGATCGGCGATCTGAAAAACGCTTCCGCTGACCAGCGTACGCAATTACGCACTCAGTCTATTGCGACATTTGAGGCCTACTATGACTACAAGATGGCAGTATACGACTATCGGACAGCCATAGAGACGGCAGCAGATAGCGCCGACGTCAAAGCCAAGCTACCATCACTTCATTACTAAGTAAGTAGCATGGCTACACAAATGAACGCCCCTGCTTGGGGCGTTCATTTACTATTGACCGTCGTGATTCGTCCAGTCAGTTGCGAGGTCAAAGCCGTATGGATAACGCGCTGCAAAACCGCCGGTATCGTAGACTTTGCCCGGGCCAAGGCTCGTCTGGACGACCGTACATCGAGGATACGAAGCGTAACTTGCCGCCACTAAGACATAGCCATCCGCATCAACTTTAGCGCCATCGGACCGTATCTTATACCCGCCTTTGCTGCAAGCGCCGATCACAACATTCATCGGCAAGTCATAATACGTCTCACGGTGCGCCACGCCATTGCTATCGACGAAGACCTGCGCGCCCTTGGATACTGTCAGTGCGTTTGGCAGCGGTTTGAATACTATTTTCTTTACGGTCTTTATTTTTGCCCGCTCGACATTGAGTACAACTGACGCTCCATCGGTCACGATGTCGCCCGATCGAAAGGCAGTCTTATCTTTGCTACCTAGCGACTTGAGTCTGGCGGCTTTTAGGATGGCATTCGGCGACTGTGCGACCGTCATGACTATCTCATGCAACTTGCCGTCAAAAATCGCAACCGGCCGGGACCGATAAACAATCACATCGACATACGACTCCGTGAGTTTGCTATCTTCTGACGGTTCGACAATATCGTGCGAATCTACCTTGATCCCCGCGTCTTTCAATGCACCCCGAACAGTATCAGCGTGCGTCAAAATAGCTTGCTGCGCGCCGCGGTCATAGAACGTCACCAAATGCTTCGGCTCTGCTGGCCCCGATAAATGCAAGGCAACATATATCGCCACTACAACTATCCAGATCAGTAGCAACACCCCACCAATGAGGAAAATATATCTTTTTTGCTTAAGGTTTTTTAAAAGTTTTTTCTTCGTTTTCTTCTTCATTGGAGAATAGCCTAGATTACTACCCTTTATCCTCATCAACCAGCGAAAGAACTTGAAAGCCATACTTCTGCACATCTTCATTTGACCACCAGCCACGCTCTTCGATTTCTTTGGTGCGAATCACTGCGCCAACCTTGCGTTTCATTGTGCGTCCGGTCGGCTGCTTTGTCCCATCATCAATCTCAACAAGTTCTAAAGTATCACCTTCATTG
>Ga0164242_10007179_pt1 | contig 12198 bp, 14 predicted proteins | sample OricomgcompostMG_FD_108783 | JGI IMG/M metagenome (GOLD analysis project Ga0164242, IMG submission 108783) | Miracle-Growth compost microbial communities from Emeryville, California, USA - Original compost - Miracle growth compost (MG) ... | reverse complement strand
GATGGAAATGCCTTTGCAAACCGCGTTGCGGAAACGGAACTTACTTTTATAAATGCAACGCGTGAATCAACACGAAACTTAACGTTAGCAACACTGTCACCGAACACGCCACCGACAGCAACAGCGGTTTTCCGACTTTCCGCACCACGCGCAAATCCGCGCATAATCCCAGCGCCGCCATCGCCACGATGGTGAGCCAGGCCGACGCCGTGCGCATTGGAGCGACAACTTCCAACGGCAGCCAGCCCAACGAACGCGCGGTTCCCAATAATGCAAAACCGATAATAAACCAGGGAACCATTTTGCCCAGTGGCAATTTTGTTTTCCCGGCGCTTTCCTTGCCATATCGCAACGACAAAAATATCGCCACGGGGCCCAGCATTAAAACGCGCACCAATTTTACAAGCGTTCCAATTTGTGCGCTGACAGCACTGATGCCGGTGGCTGCCAGCACTTGTGGAACGGCGTAAACGCTTAATCCCGCCAGCACGCCATACTGAAAAAACGACAGATGCAGTAGCGGGAAAAGCAGCGGCAATCCCACCACAACCACGATACTCATCACGGCCATGAAGGTGATCGACGATGCAACCTGTTCTTCTTCAGCGTTGATCACCGGCGCTAAAGCGGCGATGGCCGAATTGCCGCAGATCGAATTGCCGCATGCCACGAGTGTCGCATGTTTGGGATCCAACCCGAAAGCACGGCCAATTCCCGTGCCGATGGTGATATCCAAAACCACGACCACCACGATCGAAAGCGCCAACGCCGGTCCGGCTTTGAGCAACGTCGGCAAATCCACCGACGCGCCCAGCAATACAATCGCCAATTCTAAAATCGGCTTGGCCGAGAATTTGATTCCGGGAATCCAACGCGCATCCGGCGTCCACGCCGCGCGCAAAATCATGCCCAGCAAAATCGCCAAAACCAATCCATCCAGCAACGCATGCCCGAGGAATCGCTCCTCGCCAAATTGCGCAATTAATCCAATCCCACCAATAGTTCCTGCGAGGGCAATGCCCGGGAAATTTTTTTGAACAGTTTTGTAAATTTGAGTTGCCGTTTGCATTTTTGCACTTCCTTTTTGCTACGTTAATAGCTTAGTGCAAGTCAATCTATAACTCAAATATATTATTTTTAAATTATCATAACTAATAGTTATGCATAGCCGCAGACAAAAACGCCGTGAACTTTGAATAAAATTCACGGCGTTACAGATTCGACCTTTACTAATTTAGCCATCCTGGCCGGGGGCTGGCTGATCGCCGCCCTGTGGTGGTTTTGGATGATCTCCATGTTGACCGCGAGGTCCATGTTCTCCGCGCGCTGGTGGGTTTTTCATGCGCTCCACAAATTTGGCCAATGTGGCTTGCTGATCCGCGTTTAATGTCGGATTGAGCTTGTCCGGCAAGCCTTCAACAATAGCCAGCGTCTGCGTTTTTTTGTCTTCGCGGCTCACCGATTTATCTTTGCGGATAGCCTCTGTTTGCGTTTGCGCATCTTTCAAAATGGGATCGACGGTAGTTTTTTGATCATCGGTCAATTTCAGTTGAGTTTCCAAACGATCAAACATGTTCATGCGCGGACCGCGCTCATGATGAGCTGCTGGCGCATCGCCGGGTGGGGGAGCAGGAGCATCATCTGCAAAAACAGGAAAAGCCGATAACGAAACTGCCAGTCCTGCAGCAATCAACAACGACAATTTTTTTTGATTCAACATATCTAATTCCTCCAAAAGAATTGTAATCTTTGACAACTTTTGTTTCGTGCCGTTGCGCAATTAAATACTTTATTTTTGTAAAGAAACGTTACGTGAAGATTTTTCGCGGACTGCACTAAAAGTACTTTTAATCGTCAATTTGCAAAAAGAGTTTGCAAGGAATTGCAAACTCTTTTTGTTTTGACCCTATTTATGTTTCGGCGGAGTTCCAGGTTTGTGACCCCATTCGCCCGGCCCGTGGCCTTTGAAATTTTTGAAGCGGTCTATCATTTGCTTGAGTTTTGCCTGCTGCGTTTTGTTCAGGTATTTATTGATTTTGCCGGGCAATGACTGAAACAGCTTCGTGCTCTGCGCGCGCTTTTGTTCGGGAGTAAGTTTTGTATTCTTATGAATAGCGCGCATTTGCTCGCCTTGTTTTTTGAGAATGGGATTGATTTTGCTTTGCTGCGCTGCCGTCAAATTCAGTTCTTTGGCAAAACGCTTTTCCATGCTCATGCGCGGATGATGGCCCGGAGCATTGCCGGGACGCGGAGGTGGCCCGCCTTGCGCATATACGGGAAATGCTGCCAGCGACAATCCGAGCGTGGCTGTCAATAACATCGAAAGTTTTCTGTTCATCATTATCTCCTTAAAATTACAGATACGAATACAAAAATTGGACAGAATGCAGTTCATAAAGTTTCTGAATTCTTAGCCTACTTATCTTAAGAATTCATTAGAGATAATTCAATGAAAACTACTGCGGCAGTGCGAACATTTCTGTCACCCAAATCGCTCCATCTGCGTCTGCTTCCACACCAATTCCCAAGCGCGTTACAGATGGCAAAAGGATGTTCGCTTTATGGCCGGGAGAGTTCATCAAACTCTGATGCGCTTGCGTTGCGGAATCAGAAGGCAATCCGCGTTCCCCGCCCCAGCGCCGATAGATATTTTCTGCCACGACACGCGGCGTTTGCTGCATTCCCTTTTCATAGCGATTCAGCGGCCATTGCAATTCCGGTGTTGGAGATTCGTGCGAAAAGTACTTTTTATCCCGCATTTCCGCGGAATGCGCTCGCGCCACATCGGCTAATCTGGGATCATAAACCAACAACGGCAAATGCCGGCTGGCGCGTTCCTGATTTATCAATTGAGCGAGTTGCGTTTCAATCGCCAATAGGCGCGCGTCGCTTTGCTTCAGCAAAACAGTAGGCACTGGCGCGGCGAAAACCGATTTTGTGGAAGAAGCAATAGCAACAGAAATAATCGATACAAATAAAACTATAGACAAAAAACGTTTCATTCCAATTACTGACGCATTCCGGCGCTTGCCGGTTTGAATTAGATGTAACAAAAGTACTTTTATTACATTTGCAACGACAATCCTCCGTCCATCAATAGCGTGCTGCCCACTATATGTTTATTTTGCGGATCACATAAATACGCTACTTGCGCGGCGACTTCTTCCGCGGTGATAAGTTGGTGATTGGGCACTTTTTCTTTGGCGGATTCTCGCAACTTTGGATTCGCGTCGAATATCTTTCCGCTTAGTCCTGCGTCGACAAATCCTGGCGCCACCTCATTCACCAAAATTTGATGCGGCGCCAGTTCCAACGCCATGCATTTGCATAACATGCGCAGCCCGGCTTTGCTGACGGAATAGGGAATCATGTTGGTGTGTGGCGCGTGCGCCGCCCAGCTTCCCACGAAAACAATGCGGCCCGCGCGTTTGATTTTTAATAGCCGTTTCGCGGCATTTTGTGCCAGAAAAAATGCACCGTTTAAATTCACATTTAACTGGCTATTCCAATCTTCCCTGGTAATTTCTGTCAATGCGGTAGTTTTCACAATAGCCGCGTTGGGAATGATTAAATGAGGAACTCCCAATTGTTTTTCCACATCATCCAACCAGGATTGAATAGCCTCAGAATTTGCTACATCAACTTGATGATAAATAGCACGCGCGTTTAATTTTTCTATCTCTAAAAGTACTTTTGTAGCGGCAGAAGAATCCTGAATATCGCCCAACGCAATATCTGCGCCGCGTTGTGCCAATTCCAACGCAACAGCTTTGCCAATATCGCCCAATCCACCGCTGATGATGGCTATTTGGTTTTTGAGATTTTGTTGCATGGAATTATGTAAAAGTACTTTTACCAATCGCCCACGCTGCCGTCTGCATAAAATGTGCGTTGCAATACTTCTTGTTCGAACGGATGCGCTTTCACGGCGTCTTCGTTTATTTCTATTCCAAGTCCCGGCTTATCGCTTGGCCGCACGACGCGCCCTTTCTTTTCGACAGTGAAACTTTCGCTCACCACGTCGCTGCGCCAGGGAACGTCGTTGTGCACCGATTCACAAATAATATAAGACGGCGTGGCGAAACCCAATTCCAGCGACGCCGCTGTGGAAACCGGTCCTTGCGGATTATGGGGCGCCAAGCTGACGCGATAAGCTTCTGCCATTGCAGCAATGCGCCGCGCTTCGGTGAGACCGCCACAGTGAGTAATATCTGGCTGCAGCACGCTAGCGGCGCGTTTTTCTAAAACTTCTCGGAAGGCGTGTTGCGAAACTAACCGTTCGCCTGTGGCAATCGGCGTAGAAACGGCGCGCTGGATCAGAGCGATGTCATCAATGGTTTCCGGCCAGCACGGTTCTTCAAAAAAGTACAATCCATACGGCTCCAGCGCGGTGGCGAAACGCATGCCCATGCGCGGCGCGGGACGGGCGTGACAATCGACCATGATATCAATGTCATCGCCGACCGCCTCGCGCATGGCGGCCACGCATTTTTCGGCGTAGCGAATAGGACGCAAACCTTCCAGCGGCATAGTTTCGGGAACGGCCATCGTTTTGAACGCGGTGAATCCATCTTCCACCGCAGCTTGCGCCAATTCAGCGAAACGCGATGCATCACCGGGCGCGGTTTCGTAAAAATCTTCCATGCGCCCGCCGCCCAGATGGCAATACAAACGCACATAATCGCGCACCGGCCCGCCCCACAATTGATGGCATGGAACGTCATGGATTTTGCCCAGAATATCCCACAGCGCGATATCAATTCCGCTGATGGCGGTGCCGCGCACGACGCCGTTGCCATGCCAAAAATGCTGGCGATACATCATCTGCCACAGGTATTCGATGCGGCGCGGATCTTCGCCGATCAACAACTGGGCGATATCTTCAATCGCGCCCACCACAGAACGCGTATGCCATTCCAACGTGGCTTCGCCCCAACCCCACAAACCGGGCTGATCCGTGATGATTTTGACAAAAATCCAGTTGCGCATTCTGGCGTTGCAGACGTGTGTTTCGATGGCGGTGATTTTCATGATGAATTATTATTCTCAAGCAGCGGAAGGTCCATACAAAAGTACTTTTACCGGCACTTATCCAAAATCCGTTCCGTCGCTTTCTCGAAATCTTCTTCCAAACTATCCGCATCCGAAACACTCAATTGCAAATCGTGCGCGATGCCGTCAGTCAGGCCGTAAGCCCAGCCATGAACCGTCAGCGGCAAACCCGCTTTCCAGCTATCCTGCACAATCGTGGTGCGGCAAACGTTGTAAATCTGTTGCAGTACATTCAGTTCCACCAGACGATTAATGCGCTCGCTTTTATCCGCCACCGCATCCAAAATTTTCTGATGGCGGTAATACAGATTGCGCAGTGGCTGCAACCAGTAATCGATTCCGCCCAGACGCACTTCGTCCAGCACCGCAGTCACGCCGCCGCAGCCGTAATGGCCGCAGACGATGATGTGCTTGACGTGCAGCACTTGCACCGCGAACTGCATCACCGAAAGACAATTCAAATCGGTGGCGGGGACGATGTTGGAAATATTACGATGCACGAAAACTTCGCCCGGCGCAAGACCCATAATCTGGTTCGCCGGAACGCGGCTGTCCGAACAGCCAATCCACAGATATTCCGGAGTTTGCTGTTGCGAGAGATGTTCAAAAAATTGCGGATCGCGCGTTGTGATCTCACGCGACCAGTCTTTGTTGGCTTTGAGTAGATGTTCTAAATTTGGCATGATGTTTAAAAGTACTTTTGCAGAGGCTGCTACAATGATATTAGATAGAATAATGTATTGGAAGTACTTTCGCCAGTTTTCGAGGTGACATTTTGATTGAATACACAGGCCAAACCCGCGCCGATTACAGCTTTTTTCTGCCCGTAACTATCCGCGTCAGCGATGTGGATATCAATGATCATTTGAATCAATCGGTTTATTATCAATTTTTTGATACCGCCGTGTTGCGTTATTTGGAGCAATTCAAAGCAACTTACAAAGACACTAATAATATGACGACAGTCTGCGTCGAAAACGGTTGCCGTTATCGGCGCGAAGTACTTTTCTCTGATACGTCGGAAGTGGCGTTGCGCGTGGCACGCATTGGCAACAGCAGCGTGCGGTTTGAATTGGCGGTTTTTACGAAAGGGTATGAAGACCCCAATGTGGTCGCGTATTTTGTGATGGTGTTTGTTGATAAAGAACATCACCGGCCTGTGCCGATTCCGGCGGAATTGAAAGAAAAGATGTGAATTTTGGAATAACCTAACCAGCTTTGGTATAATTAAAATAATGGAGAAGCGATGCCAACAATTTCAAAAAGCCATGGAAGCAGGAAATAACGAGCCACGCGCGATAAGCGTTCGTTTTGATCGCGCGAGCAGACGATTGCAAATCGAATTGCAGGATGGTGTTGCAATGATGATTCCCGTTTCCTTTATTCAAGAATTAGAAAACGCAAAGGCGCGCGAGATAGAAGCGGTCGAATTACTGGCACAAGGATATGCGTTGCATTGGCCAGCATTAGATGTAGATTTGACAGTGCCAGGATTGATGGCAGGGATATTTGGCACCAAACAATGGATGCGGCAAATCGCGTCCGGGTTTTTGTCCGAAGCCGGACGCAAAGGCGGCAGCGCCAGTACAAAAGCCAAACGCACCGCCGCCCGCGCCAACGGGAAACTCGGCGGACGCCCACGCAAGAAAGTAGTTGCTTCAGAAGAGAGATGAATCGGCATCGCAGCATGCTTTTTAAATGGCGTTTTTACGAAACGATTTGATGATTGACTAATTGCTTGCGAGCAACGCATTCACTTATTCTATAATTAGAATCATGGCACAAGCGGAAAATTTAGATGAAATACAAGTAAAAGAATTGCGGGAATGTATAGCGTTAACTATGGCAAAGAATAACTCGTTAGCGTCTCTGCCAGATGACTGTGCCACGATCGGATTACCTCCGATGGATATTAAAATTAATAGTAAGCCATGGAATATGAGGTATCGTCTCCAGGATCTAAACAAATCTGAATTGCTTGAAATTGCTCAGAAAGTGTTAGGCCTTTATCCCAATGCAAACCTATCCGATGCTTATATTGAGATTACGCAAAATAACGTACATCGTATCTCTGAAATCACTCGTAGAGATGTCCTTGCTGTACTGGATAATCTCGACGAATTATTTGGGGAAATTGATTTATACGAAGGGCTGTCCACTTTAGTGCCAGAAAATGAAGAACCAGAAAGTAACCATGATCCTTACTTCAAGCTTAAGAATGACATTGAACAGCATTATCGTCGCAATTCAGATTACTCACATGGGGACGCATTGATTAAGTATGGAGCATTAACGTGTAGCCAGACAAGATTTATATCTTTAATTGAAAAATTGCTCCACCCTTTAGTTCGGCGAGAACAGGAACAACTCGACCTTGCAGAAGACATAAACGATATTCTGATACGCGATGGATTTACAGTCTCTGTTTCTGATGAAGAATCAGGATATCCCGTATATAAAGTGCATCGGATCACTCCAGGTGTTGAAGGCGTCCCCAAAAATATTATCTTTGCATCTATTAACACAAAACCAGATATATATTTCTCTGATGCTATCAACAATAACGTTTGTGTTCGCAACAAAACTGATGCGCTAATATACGATCGATTCCTTACTAACTCAGGACTTCTTTGGGATGCCTTGGTTGATTGGTGGAATGCACAAGAAGAAAATATCAACAATGTGCAAAATCAAAGGACACTTTATAACCGTCTTAAGCTTTCGGTTGGAAAGTCGGGGTCACTAGGCGAATATGCCTTGTTTACCAGTTACTATCTTATTTTTAGGAAAGAACTAAAATGCAAACTTCCTGCATTAATTCCTCAGGTTTATCTTCACTATGATCCACGCACAATTAAACAGCGCGGAGGAACGCCTTTACTTCCGCGGCAACGCATGGACTTCCTGTTACTACTTGATAACGTGCGTATTGTAATCGAAGTCGACGGGAAACAACATTATGCGAATGGGGATAAGGCATCTCCGGAAAAATATGCTGAGATGATAGCGGAAGATCGACGATTGCGTCTCTCTGGATATGAATTATATCGTTTTGGGGGATATGAATTTATTGATACGGAGCGCATGGGTGACAAAATAAAAATCGGGAGTGAATCAAATAGATTAGCCGAAAAGTTTTTCAGGCAGTTGTTTGAAAAACATAATGTTATAAATTGACATTTCTTCCAAGAAGTTCTGTCCTCCATTGTAAATAAATTCAACGCAATACATAAACATGAAAGTACTTTTAACACCCTATTCCCCGTCCTGGCCGAGCGATTTTGCAGCAGAAAAATTATTTCTGCAAGAACACATTTCTCTCCCAGTAAAAATCCAGCACATTGGCAGCACGTCAGTTGTGAATTTGTGTGCGAAACCTATTATCGACATTTTAATTGGCGTTGATGATGAATCGCAATTAGATATTCCTGTTCCGGAAATTCAGGAATTGGGATATCAATATATTTCTCGATACGAAGACGTAATGCCGTATCGGCGGTTTTTTACTAAAGAGAAAAATAGCGTGAGAACGCATCAGATTCACATGGTCACTTATAAAAGTACTTTCTGGATTCGTCATTTGCAATTTCGGGATTACTTGCGCACGCATTCGGAAATTGCGGAAGAATATGCGGCGCTTAAACGTCAATTGGCCGAACAGGATTGGGAAAGCGTCAATGATTACGCGGACGCCAAGACGGATTTTATCCGGCGCATTGAAGCGGCTGCGAAAAATCTCGATATTGAACAATATTGATAAAATAAGGCCATGAGCACAGAACGACTCAAAGCATTCAGCGATGGCGTGATCGCTATTATTATCACGATTATGGTGCTGGAATTGAAACCGCCGCATGATGCGACGCTCGCGGCGTTGACGCCACTTGTGCCGGTTCTTATCAGTTATGTTCTCAGCTTTATCTACGTCGGCCTTTATTGGAATAATCATCACCATCTGATGAACATTGCCAAATCCGTCAATGGCACCATCCTGTGGGCGAATCTGCATTTGCTGTTTTGGCTTTCGCTGGTTCCCTTTGTCACGGCGTGGATGGGCGAAAATCATTTCTCCACGATTCCCGTGGCCTGTTATGGAATCGTTTTATTGATGGCTGCCGTTGCCTATTATTTTTTAACCTTGGCGCTCATCAAAGAGCATGGAAAAGAATCGCATCTGGCCACGGCGATCGGTAATGATTTTAAAGGCAAAATTTCTGTCGTCTTCTATTTCGCCGCGATTTTACTGGCGTTTGTCAACGCCTGGTTGAGTTTCGCGGTTTATATCGGCGTTGCGGTGATGTGGTTTATTCCGGATCGGCGTATAGAAAAGGAATGTTCTGTGAAGCGGTAAAAGTACTTTTACCGCGACGCCGTTCTTAATAAATTTAATCTCTTCTTTACATCGACATAACTTTTCCTTAATCCCGCCATTTCAAAATAGTCTCCGTAAGATGAATTTAAGGAGACAGATGAATTTAAGAATCAAGAAAAGTACATTGGGAATTGCGTTGTCAGCATTGATGCTGGGCGCGCCCGCAATTGCTCAGGCAGATCAGGCGGATGACGTGAGCGCGTTGCGCCAGCAGATTTTGCAGATGCAGCAACGGTTGGATGAACTGGAAACAAATCAAAAAGCCACTGACGCCAATGCGCAAAAAGCAGTGGATGCCACAAAGAAAGGCGTTCACTCCAAATTTGATGTAGACGTCAGCGGCTTATTGCAAGTGCAGGCGCTTGCTCCCTTGAGCGGCGACGGAAGCCAGGGCGAAAATACATTTCGCTTGCGCCGCGGCGAATTAAAACTCACTGCCAACATCACGGATCGCATTTCAGGATTGGTGTTGTTTGATGTTGCAAAGGATAAAATCGACAGCAGCAATCGCGCGGATGCCATGTTGCAGGAAATCACACTTTCGTATTTGCTGAATAAAAACGGCGCCAACAAAAATTACATCGATGTCGGCCAGACCAAATTGCCGCTAGGCTATGAAAGCTTGGTTTCCTCCAGCGCGCTGCCGTTTTTGGAACGCTCGATGATTTTTTCGCAGGGAAAATATGGCGATGTCCGCGACACCGGCGCGCAGTTGCGCGGTAATGCGGGCAAGCTGGAATATCGCCTGGGCGTATTTAATAGTTTGGGCGATCGCCAAAATAACAACGCTGTTCGCGATGACAAAGCCTTTGCCGGGCGCATTTTGTGGAACGCGGGAAATGGAATACAACTCGGCGGAAGCGCCGCCAAAGGCAGCGATAGCGGAAATATCGTCAACCTTTTTGCCAATTACACCAAAGACAAGTTTTGGGTCTGGGGCGAATATGCCAAAGGCACCCGCAATTCAGGCACCACGATTGTGGATGGAAATGGTTTCAACGTGAGCGGCGGTTATCGCTTTACTCCGAAGCTGGAAGCGGTGGCGCGTTTCGATAAGTTCAACGATACCAACAATGGCGATGCCACGGAATCAACTTTGGGCTTGAATTATTATCTCAAATCCAACAACGCCAAAATCCAGCTCGACTTGGTGAAGCACGATGGTCCGTTTGGTTCCGGCAGTGGTTATCAATACGACTGGACAGAACTGCGCAGCGGTTTCCAGGTGGCGTTCTAAAAGTACTTTTAGGTGCGCAGTCCCCCTTTTTAAAGGGGGAAACAGGGGGATTTTGAACGTAATAAATCGGACGGGGCTTTTCATAGAACTTGTTAGGCCCGAAGGAAATCCCCCTAAATCCCCCTTTAAAAAGGAGGACTTTCATCGCGAAATGCGGAAGTCCTATATGTAAATTAAAGAGGAAAAATGAAAAACAATACAAGAATCAAGTTAATCAAATGGGGCGTTGCATTGAGCGCAACTGCTACATTGGTGGCGGGTTGTAGTTCGCCACAAAATCAAACTCCCGCTCAGCCCACGGGCGATCAAACCGCGGTGCCAGTGCCCACGCCGGCTTCCAGCGTTTCGCTGACTGGCGCCGGCTCCACATTTATTTATCCCATCCTTTCCAAGTGGGTCGATGTGTATCACGATAAAGCTGGCGTGGAAATCAATTATCAATCTGTGGGAAGCGGCGCGGGCATCAAACAAATTAAAAATCAAACGGTGGATTTCGGCGCGACGGACGCGCCGTTGGATGATGATGATTTGAAAACCATGCCGAAAAATGTGCTGCAAATTCCCGCAGTTGCCGGCGCGGAAGCAGTTTCTTATAACCTGCCCAACTTGAAACAACCGGTAAAATTGGATGGCGCGGTTTTGGCGGATATGTTTTTGGGCACAATCACAAAATGGAACGATCCTAAAATCGCCGCGCAGAACGCGGGCGTTACCTTGCCGGCGCTGCCGGTGACAATTAGCCACCGCTCTGACGGCAGCGGCACGACATATATTTTCACCAGCTATTTGTCCGCAGTTTCTCCAGCATGGAAAAGCAAAGTTGGCTTGGGCAAATCGGTTTCCTGGCCGGTTGGAATCGGCGGCAAAGGCAATTCCGGCGTAGCCGGTGTCATCAAGCAAACGCCAGGAGCTATTGGTTATGTGGAACTGGCATACGCGGAGCAGAACAAACTTTCCTTCGCGGAATTGAAAAATAAGTCAGGCAAATTCGTAGCGCCCACAGTGGACGCTACCACAGCTGCCATCGCAGGTTCTATTGATGCGTTGAAAAAAGATATCCGTTCTCCCATCATTAATGCGCCTGGTGACGGCGCTTATCCGATTGCCGGAATGACGTATGTGCTGGCTTATGAGGATACCGGTAATGCGGAAAAAGGCAGCGCGATCCAGGCCTTTTTGAAATGGGCGATAGGCGACGGACAACAGATGTCCAAAGAATTATATTACGCGCCATTGCCTCCGGCAGTCGTGGCGATTAATGAGAAGAATATCGCAAAGATTCATTAACATTGAAACTGCTGCGATGTAAATCCCCCTTGTAAAAGGGGGATCAAAGGGGGATTTTGGGAGTTGGAAATAGTACAAAAGTACTTTTATGCCATACGTTTCAAATCCCCCTAGCCCCCTTTACAAGGGGGGAATGCGCAATGGACAAAAGTACTTTTAATCTGCATTTAACAAAACCTTAACATAAGCGTTTTAAAGTTAAATTCAGCAGATGAAAATTGCTCAGTTCTCAATAATTCGATGGAGTATC
>Ga0164242_10007178_pt1 | contig 12199 bp, 10 predicted proteins | sample OricomgcompostMG_FD_108783 | JGI IMG/M metagenome (GOLD analysis project Ga0164242, IMG submission 108783) | Miracle-Growth compost microbial communities from Emeryville, California, USA - Original compost - Miracle growth compost (MG) ... | reverse complement strand
CGCGAGCGTTGTCGACAGGTTACCCAATGTTACGGATCCGCCAGAAATCAGGAAGTTTTCTTAATATCAGCGTTATATTGCGGGCCAAATCCGACCCTCAAAAGGGGATGCACTGCTCAGATGAGCACGAGGACGTCCTCCTTTTGTGCACGGCTTCTGTGCACGGCCGCCCGCACTCAACGTTCCAATCCCGTTTCAGCGATTGTGCCCACTTGAAGTGGTCACAATCGCTGAACCGGGATTGGAACGCACCGTCGGACCGCGGTGCGTCCGACCACGCGCGTCGGCCACAGCGGGTCGGACCACAGCGGGGCCGGACCACGGCGGACCGTCGGCCAGAGCGGCCGTGCGCTGCAGAGCTAAAGAACGTCGCTCGACCCGGAAAGCTTCAACGCATCGACGACGGCCTTAACGCGCTGCGCATTCTCGCTCGTGGTCACAAGCAGCGCATCCGGGGTATCGACCACCACGATGTTCTTCACGCCGATCAGGCTGATCACCCGCTTGCTCTGGCTGATCACGATGCCGCTGGAGGCATCCGAAAGCACCCGGGCATTCTCGCCGAGGATCGCGAGGTCAGATTTGCGCCCCCCGGTGTTGAGCTTGGCAAGCGAGGCGAAGTCTCCGACGTCGTCCCAGTCGAAGTGGCCGGGAACAACGGCAAGCCGCCCTGCCGCCGCGGCAGGCTCGGCCACCGCGTAGTCGATGGCGATCTTCTTCAGGCCGGGCCAGATGCGGTCGACGGCCGGTCCGCGGGTCGCCGGGTCGTCCCAGGCAGCAGCGAGTTCGGTGAGACCGGCAAGCAGGTCGGCGTCGTACTTGCCGATTTCTTCGAGCAAGAGGTCAGCACGCGTGATGAACATGCTCGCGTTCCACAGATATGAACCGTCGGCGACATAGCGTTTGGCGGTCGGCAGGTTGGGCTTCTCGACGAAGGATGCGACGGCTCGTGCGCTCGGCGCGCCCTGCACCTGGAGTGGGTCAGCACAGCGGATGTATCCGAACCCGATCGCGGGCTCAGTCGGCTGGATGCCTATGGTCGTGATGTACCCGGCATCCGCCACAGCCACCGCCTCTTTCACCGCCTCGCGGAACGCCGGGATGCTGTGGATGACGTGATCGGCGGCGAACGACCCGATGATGACACCGGGCTCGCGGCGCTGAAGGATTGCCGCTGCAAGACCGATCGCTGCGGTCGATTCCCGTGGTTCGCTCTCGAGCACGACGTTCGGGTCGGCGAGCGCCGGCAGCTGGCTCTCGACAGCTGCCCGGTGGGCGCGCCCGGTGACCACCATGATGCGTTGCTCACCGGATAGCGGCGCCAGCCGGTCCCAGGTGTCGCGCAACAGCGTCTGACCAGAGCCCGTCAGGTCATGCAGGAACTTCGGCGCGTCCGCCCGCGAGAGCGGCCACAGTCGGGAACCGACTCCCCCGGCAGGGATCACACTGTAGAAACGGTCGAGTGGCCCATCGTTGCTGGTCATGCCCAAAGGATAGCCGTCAGCTCGGACCGCGACGAACCCGCGCAAATCGTCGTCAAATCTGCACTCTAAGCGACAATTTGCGCGGGTTCGATGGGTTGGAATGCGATGGCGCGACGGTCAGTCGTCGTGCTCCACTAGCGGACGCACCTCGATGGGCGCGTACTCCGCCTCGGTGAATCGGGCAGCGATCTCGATCGCCCGCTCCTCGCTGGCGACGTCGACAAGATAGAAGCCGCCGACCATCTCCTTGGCCTCGGTGAACGGCCCGTCGGTGACCGATGGAACGCCCTGGGAGGTTCGCACCACCTTGCCGACGTCATCCAGCTGGCGTGTGTCGATCAGCTCGCCGGATGCGCGCAAGTCGCCGATCACGGCGGCGTGCGTGCGGTCTCGCTCTGCAATGTCGGCTTCGGTCAGCGCATCCCACGCCGCGGTGTTGCCGTAGATGGACAGTAGATACTTCATCGGTCTCTCCTTTATCTTTTATCGCCTTCGTAAGCGTCGAACGAGCACGGCCGAATCAGACATCCGCGGCGAGATTTGTGAGGACTCGCGTCAAAGCCGCCGTCCCTCATCCTCTCTCGCACCCCACTCTCCCCTCTCGCGCCCCACTCTCCCCTCGCGCTCGCCCCGCCCCTCGCGTCCCAACCGCACTCACTCCGCCCTCCCCCCCCACCCCACTCTTCCGTGAGATTGGTCAAATGGTCCTTCCCAGACCGTGGGAAGGACCATTTGACCAATCTCACGGAACGGGACGGGGTGAGTGAGGGTGGTGGGTGGTGGGCGGGAGGTAGGTGAGTGTGGGTGGGCGGGTGTGGGTGGGCGGGCGGGAGGTGGGTGCAGCGAAAGCGGCGAGGCGACTTATCTCGACGTCGAGACAGTTAGACTGGCTGAGCAACGAGCATCCCGCACGGGTCGTAGACTGGTGCAACACGCCATGCGTTGCGTTTTTGGGTTTTCTCGCTGGTGAAACCCGTGTCGATCCGTAGGAGGGTTGTTCGTGTCGAATCAAGCGGCAGGGACTCTCGAGCCGAAGAAAACTCGGCCGGGAGGAACGCTGTACCGGGGTCGAGAAGGGATGTGGTCCTGGGTTCTGCATCGGATCACCGGTCTCGCGATTTTCTTCTTCCTGCTGGTGCACATTCTCGATTCTGCGGTGCTCGGCATCAGCCCAGAGGCATACAACGCGGTAATCGGCACGTATAAGAATCCGATCATGGGGCTCGGCGAGACCGCGCTCGTCATGGCCATCGCGTTCCACGCTTTGAACGGCCTGCGTATCATCCTGATCGACTTCTGGAGCAAAGGCGCCAAGTACCAGAAGGCCATGTTCTGGATCGTCATCGTGCTCTGGGTCGTGCTGATGGCAGGTTTCGTGCCCATCCACCTGGCCAACGTCTTCAGTGAGGGGCACTAGTCATGACGACCATCGATGCTCCCCGCACCCCCACCCAGCAGTCGCGCTCCGGCAAGAACTGGGAAAAATGGGGCTGGATCTATATGCGCGTCTCCGGCGTGCTGCTCGTCGTGCTCATCTTCGGACACCTGTTCGTGAACCTCGTGCTCGGCGACGGCATCAAGGCTGTCGACTTCGCGTTCGTCGCAGGCAAGTGGGCGAACCCGTTCTGGCAGGTGTGGGACGGTCTGATGCTGTGGCTTGCGCTCATCCATGGTGGCAACGGCATGCGAACACTCGTCAACGACTACGCGCACAACCGCACGGTGAACCGCATCCTGAAGCTGGCGATCCTGGCGGCCGTCGTCGTGCTGATCGCAATCGGAACGTTCACGGTCACCGTGTTCAACCCGTGCCCGAGCGGAACATCCGCCGACCTGCTGCCGCAATTCTGCTCGACGATCTCGAAGTAATCGATCGCGCGATCGCACCGCAAACACACGCCCACTTGAAAACTGAGAGCTAACGGAAATCCACGTGACTGACCAGAACTCCGAGTCCACCGTCATCGACGGCATCCACTACCACGAGCACGACATCGTGATCGTCGGCGCAGGTGGTGCAGGGATGCGCGCAGCGATCGAAGCCGGGCCGCACGCGAACACGGCGGTGATCTCGAAGCTCTACCCGACCCGCTCGCACACTGGAGCAGCGCAGGGCGGTATGGCCGCAGCGCTTGCCAACGTCGAGGAAGACAACTGGGAGTGGCACACCTACGACACGGTCAAAGGTGGCGACTACCTGGTCGACCAGGATGCCGCAGAGATCCTGGCGAAGGAAGCCATCGACGCGGTCATCGACCTCGAGAACATGGGTTTGCCGTTCAACCGAACGCCGGAAGGCAAGATCGACCAGCGTCGCTTCGGCGGGCACACGCGTGACCACGGCAAGTCGGCGGTGCGTCGCGCTTGCTACGCAGCCGACCGCACCGGGCACATGATTCTGCAGACGCTATTCCAGAACTGTGTGCGCCTCGGCATCAACTTCTTCAACGAGTTCTACGTGCTCGACCTGATCATGAGCGATGTGGATGGGGTCCCACAGCCGGCAGGAGTCGTCGCGTACGAGTTGGCCACCGGTGAGCTGCACGTGTTCCAGGCCAAAGCGGTGATCTTCGCAACGGGCGGATTCGGAAAGATCTACAAGACCACATCGAACGCGCACACGCTCACCGGCGACGGGGTCGGCATCATCTGGCGCAAGGGTCTGCCGCTCGAGGACATGGAGTTCTTCCAGTTCCACCCGACAGGACTCGCCGGCCTCGGCATCCTGCTGACGGAGGGTGCCCGAGGTGAAGGCGCGATTCTGCGTAACGCATCCGGTGAGCGCTTCATGGAGCGGTACGCCCCCACCATCAAGGACCTCGCGCCGCGAGACATCGTCGCGCGAAGCATGGTGCAAGAGGTCGCGGAGGGTCGCGGCGCGGGGCCGCACAAGGACTACGTGCTGCTCGACTGCACCCACCTCGGCGCGGAGGTGCTCGAGACCAAGCTGCCAGACATCACGGAGTTCGCGCGCACATACCTCGGCGTCGACCCTGTGACCGAACCGGTGCCGGTGATGCCGACGGCGCACTACGCGATGGGCGGCATCCCGACCAACAACAACGCAGAGGTGCTGACCGATAACACGACCGTCGTCCCAGGTCTCTACGCGGCCGGCGAGTGCGCCTGTGTTTCCGTGCACGGATCGAACCGACTCGGCACCAACTCCCTTCTCGACATTAACGTGTTCGGCAAACGCGCGGGCAAGAACGCGGTCGAGTACGTCAAGACCGCCAAGCAGGCGCCGCTGCCTTCGGAACCTGCCGTCGCGATCCGGGACATGCTCGAGAGCATGCGCAGCTCCACCGGCACAGAGCGCATCGCCGCCATCCGCAAGGAGCTGCAGGACGAGATGGACAGGAACGCGCAGGTGTTCCGCACGGACGAGTCGCTCGAGGAAGTCACTGGCACGATCCACCGGCTGCGTGAACGGTTCCGCAATGTCGGCGTGCAAGACAAGGGCAAGCGTTTCAACACCGATCTGCTCGAGGCGGTCGAACTCGGCTTCCTGCTCGACCTGGCTGAGGTCGTCGTCTACTCGGCACGCAATCGCAAGGAGAGCAGAGGCGGTCACATGCGCGACGACTTCCCCAAGCGTGATGACGAGAACTATATGAAGCACACGATGGCCTATCTCACCGGTGACCCACACTCATCCGATGCTGCCGACCACATCAAACTCGATTGGAAGCCCGTCGTGATCACGCGCTACCAGCCCATGGAGAGGAAGTACTGATGTCCACCGCAGTCCTGGAGACGCCCCCGGCCCCTGAAGCGCCGATCCAATCGTTCACCGTCACGTTCATCATCCGACGCTTCGATCCCGACGTGGACACCGAGCCGCGCTGGCAGGACTTCGACGTCGAGATGTTCCCGACCGACCGCGTGCTTGATGCCCTGCACAAGATCAAATGGGAACAGGACGGGTCGCTGACCTTCCGACGCTCGTGCGCACACGGTGTGTGCGGGTCGGATGCGATGCGCATCAACGGCCGCAACCGGCTGGCGTGCAAAACGCTGATCAAAGACCTGGATGTCTCCAAGCCGATCTACATCGAGGCGATCAAGGGCCTTCCGCTTGAGAAAGACCTCATCGTCGACATGGAGCCGTTCTTCGAGTCGTACCGTCAAGTGCAGCCGTTCCTGCAGGCGAACAGCACGCCGCCAGAGGGACGGGAACGCCTGCAATCCGCGGCGGATCGTGCTCGCTTTGACGACACGACGAAATGTATTCTCTGCGCGGCATGTACCTCGTCGTGCCCGGTGTTCTGGACAGACGGGCAATACTTCGGCCCGGCTGCGATCGTGAATGCGCACCGTTTCATCTTCGATTCGCGCGACGACGCATCTCAGGTTCGCCTCGACATCCTCAATGACAAAGAGGGTGTGTGGCGCTGCCGCACGACGTTCAACTGCACGGATGCCTGCCCACGTGGCATCCAGGTCACGCAGGCTATCGCCGAGGTCAAGCAGGCGATCATGCGCGGCAGCGCGCGCTAAAAGCGCTTTCGTGAGATCGGTCAAATGGTCCTTCCCAGCCGCTGGGAAGGACCATTTGACCGATCTCACGGGGTGGCGGGGGTGGCGGGGGACGCGGAAGCGAGTTGCTCGGACACCGCTGCGCGGGCGGATGCGGCACTTGTCGCCTGCATCGCCAGCCGGGCGAGCGACTGCGCATCCGCGAGGCTGACCCGGCGCAGCGACGCGCGCACTTCGGCGAGCGCGGAGGGCGCCATCGACAGGTCGGTCGCGCCAAGGCCGACAAGCACGATGGCGAGAAGCGAGTCGGACGCCGCCTCGCCGCAGACGCCGACGGGCACCGACGCGCTCGATCCGGCGTCCCCCACCGACTTGATCAACCGCAGAACAGCCGGATGCCACGGGTCCTGATAGTGAGATACCGTTCCGAGCATACGATCGGCGGCCATCGTGTATTGCGTCAGATCGTTCGTGCCTATGCTCATGAAGTCGACCTCGGGAGCCAATTGGTCCGCGAGCAACGCGGCCGACGGCACCTCTACGGTCACGCCGAGTGAGCTCAAGCCGACTTCACGGCCAAGTGCGACGAAATATCTAGTCTCTTCGAGGTCGGCGACCATCGGCGCCATCACGTTCACGACCGCGCCGGTTTCTCGTTGCGCTCCAGCCAGCGCCGACAGCTGATCGCGCAAGATCTGCTCATTGTGCCTGAGCGCACGGATGCCGCGGCGACCGAGCGCCGGATTTTCTTCCTCGGTCGACTGCAAGAACGCGAGTTGTTTGTCAGCTCCGGCATCGAGCACTCGCACAACGACCCGTTTGCCGTCGAAGGCGCGCAGCAGCGCCGTGTACTGCGCTTGCTGCTGTTCGAGCGTCGGAGCCTGGTGTGCATCCAAGAAGAGGAACTCGGTGCGGAACAGCCCGACACCTTCTGCCCCGAGCGCGACCGCCGCCGCGGCATCCTGCGGGCTACCGAGGTTGGCAAGCAACGGAACGGCCCTGCCGTCTGCGAGCGCACCGGGGGTCAGCCGACCCGCGATGACCGCTTGGATGGGCTGGGTGCGCGCATCCTCGACCTCCTGCGCGGACGGATCTGGAGAAACGGTGCCAGACGATGCGTCGACGACGACGAGCTGTCCGTTGTACAGCGCGTCGCTGCCTGCCGCCCCGACCACGGCGACCAGACCCTTCGATCGTGCAAGGATCGCCGTGTGCGAGGTCGGACCACCATCGCGTGTGACGATGGCCAGCACCTTGTCGAGGTCGAGCAGCGCGGTGTCAGCCGGCGCGAGATCGTGCGCGACCAGCACGAACGGGATGTCTGAGTCTGGCACGCCGGGAACAGGCACCCCGCGCAGATGCGCGACCGCCCGCTGCGACACGTCGCGCAGATCCGCGGCGCGACCGGCCATGTACCCGCCCATGCCCTCGAGGACACGCTGGAACTCCCTGAACGCCTCGAACACGGCGCGTTCGGCCGTCTTTCCCTCATCGATGCGTGCACGAGCATCCTCGATCACGGATGGATCCTCGGCCATCAGCGCTTGCGCTTCGAGCACATCTCGTCCTTCTCCACCCGAGCGCTCGGCCCGCGCGACCAGGTCGGCTGCCGTGGCGGCCAGCGACGCGGAAACTCGGGCGTACTCGTCGAGCGGATCCGCTGTCGATTCCATGTCAGGCGGATCGCCGAGAGCGTCTGGCATCCGCAACACAACGCCGACGGCGGTGCCGCTCCCGATGCCGATGCCGTGCACACGCACGTTGGTTGCAACCACAGCCCCAGCCTAAGCCCGTCTCATGCACTTGACATCGGCTGCCACTACGTTCCGGCGGGCATGCACCCCATAAGCTGTTCCGGTGAGGCGAAAGGCCGTGAAGAACGCGGCAGAACCAACGGATGCGACGGAGAGCGCGCCCGGCACGGTTCGCGAACGAATGCAGGAGCTTGCTGAGCCGATGCGCAAGTCGCTTGAGCGCCCCGTCGAACAGGTATCGAGATACAGCACATGGGTGCAGAGTCTTCGCATCTATCGCGTGGTACGCCGCTTCGTCGCCAACGACGGCAACCTGCTATCTGCCGGGATGTCATACCGGGCCATGTTCGCGATCTTCGCCGCCCTCTGGGTCGGGTTCTCGGTCACCGGACTCTGGTTGCAAGGCAGCCCGCGCCTGCTTCACGCGCTGGTCGACATCATCAATCAGGCCGTGCCAGGCCTGATCGGCCCGGACGGCGTTGTGCCAGAAGACGTTCTGCTTGGCATCGGTGCAACGCTCGGGTGGACAACGCTCGCCGCCGCGATCGGTTTGCTGTGGACAGCAACGAGCTGGCTCAATGCCACACGCCGAGCCGTACGCGCAATGTTCGATCTGCGACTGGTGCGCATCAATCTGGTCGTGGCGCGACTCGGCGATTTCGGTTTGGCGCTGGGGTTCGGAGTCGTTCTCGTCATCGCGGCAGGGCTGTCCGTCGCCAGCGCGAACATCCTCAACACCCTGCTGGATTGGTTCGGTATTCAAAGCACGTCGTTCTGGTCGCAGGCGTCCGTGGCGTGCGTAACCTTTGTGATCGTTTCTGCCATGGACGTTCTTGCGCTAGGAACCATGTTCAGGGTGCTGTCGCGCGTGGCCATTCCGTTGCGCTCGCTGATCGTCGGCTCAGCCTTGGGCGGCATCAGCCTGTCTGTACTCAGCACCATCAGCGGGCTCGTGCTCGGTGGCGCCAGCCGAAACCCGCTTCTTGCCTCGTTCACCGTGTTCTTCGGGCTGCTGATCTGGTTCAACCTGGTGTGCAGGGTGATCTTGCTTTCCGCATCGTGGATCGCTGTCGGCATGAGCGATCGCGGAATCTCCCCGCGCAGGCTCACCCCAGAACAGCTCGAGCTCGAACGCGCCGCAGAGGAGCGCGCCGCACGCATCCTGGTTGCGGAAGCGGACGTTCAGCACGCTGAGTCAGAGGTTGCACGTGCACGCGGCATCACGCGGATGCTCGCACGTCGCCGATTGGCGAGGGCACAAGCGACGCTCGCCGAGTTCGCCGAGGACACTGAAGCATCCGTCGCCGACACATAATCACCCCTATTACTAGGCTGCAGATATGGCTGCGAGCAAGACGCGCAAGCGCGACCGGGCGCCCGTCGACGAGAATGGGTCGACGCCGGATGCCGTAGCAGGCAACAGCGAACCAGATGCTGGTGCAGCAGAGGCCGGCGAGCACAACCAGGCCGGGGGCATCCGTGCTGTGATCCAGGCCGCACAGGTGCTTGTTCAGCGGGTGCAGCGACTCAGGCCGATGCGCGTGTTCTCGTCGTTCAACGGCAACCGAGGCAATCTGTTGGCAGCCGGAATGTCGTATCAGTCGCTCTTCGCCATCTTTGCAGCGCTATGGCTGGTGTTCTCCGTCGCCGGAATATGGCTCACCTCGAACCCGGATCTATTGCACGCCCTGATCGACGTGATCAATCGCGCCGCGCCCGGCTTGATCGGCCAAAACGGCGCGGTGTCGGAGGACGCACTCGTGCGCATCAGCGGCACACTCGGCTGGACGGGAATCATCGCAGCCGTCGGCCTGCTCTTCACCGCGGTCGGCTGGTTGGACTCCACCCGCCAAGCGGTCCGCTCCATGTTCGAACTCGGCGACGACCCGACCAACTTCGTGTTGCAGAAGCTGCGCGATCTCGGCCTGGCGTTCGGATTCGGCATCCTGCTGGTTATCGCAGCGCTAGCGTCTCTGGTGAGCGCGTCCGCCGTCACAGGCGTTCTGCAGTTCTTCGGCGTCCAAAGCCAAACGCTTTGGGCGCAGGCCAGCGTGCAAGCGATCGGATTCCTGATCACCGCTGTGCTCAACGCGGTGACGCTGAGCATGATGTATCGGGTGCTATCCCACCTGGCGATTCCGCTTCGGAATCTGGTGCGCGCCGCCATCCTCGGCGGCATCGCACTCACGATTCTCAGCACGTTGAGCGGGCTCGTTCTGCGTGGGGCCAGCCGCAATCCGCTCGCCGCGTCGTTCGCCGTCATTCTCGGTCTGTTGATCTGGTTCAACTTGGTGTGCCGTGTGATGCTCTACTGCGCATCCTGGATCGCTGTCGGAATGGAGGATCGCGGAATCTCGCCGCGCAGACTCACCCCTGAGCAGCGCATAGCGGAGCTGGCTGCCGAGGAAAAGAAGGCGAAGATCGTGCTTGCGAAGGCCGCGGTCGAGCGAGCGGATGCCGCGGTCGCGGCCGCCCGGGGATTCAAGCGGCGTCGCGCCGCTCGCCGACTCGAGCGTGCTCGGGCCCACCTGCTCGAGCTGCGGACGGACCAGACCAGCGACGAATCGCTGTCGGAGGCTCCACCTAAACTGTGAACATGGCTTCCCCGCGCAAACCGCTCCGAATCGCAAGCGTCAACGTCAACGGCATCCGCGCCGCGTACCGCAAGGGAATGGGCCAATGGGTCGACTCACGTGACGTCGACATTCTCGCCATTCAAGAGGTGCGAGCGTCTACCGAAGACATCCAAGGGTTGCTCGGCCCTGAGTGGAATATTCTGCACGACCCTGCGAGCGCCAAGGGGCGGGCCGGAGTCGCCCTGGCGAGCCGCGGCGCGGCATCCATTCATCGCGTGACGCTTGGCCCAGACGATTTCGACAGCGCTGGGCGTTGGCTCGAGGCCGACTACGACGTCGACGGAACTGTCGTGACCGTGGTCAGCACGTACGTGCACTCCGGGGAGGCAGACACGCCAAAGCAGGTGGAGAAGTACAAGTTCTTGGATGCGATGCTCGAGCGCCTGCCCGAGCTGAGGGCGCACAACCCGTTGTCTGCGGTGATGGGCGACCTGAACGTCGGACATCGCACTCTCGACATCAAGAATTGGAAGGGCAACGTGAAGCGGGCCGGATTCCTGCCAGAGGAACGCGCATACTTCGACAAGTTCTTCGGCGCCGAGAACGAGCCCGGATACAACGACGGGGCTGGGCTCGGCTGGGTCGACATCGGCCGCAAGCGCGCCGGGGAGATCGACGGCCCGTACACCTGGTGGTCGTGGCGCGGCCAGGCCTTCGACAACGACACGGGTTGGCGCATCGACTATCAGGTCGCAACACCTGAACTCGCGGCGAAGGTCGTCGACTATAGGGTGGATCGCGCAGACGCGTACGACACTCGATGGTCCGATCACGCGCCCGTTGTCGTCGACTACCAGCTCTGATCTGAAGCGGATGCCGCGGGCCGAGTCGACCCGCGGCCACAGCATCCCTGCAGCCCAACACACTTTAAGGACTCCTCATGACCTCCAAACCTCGCCTGTACTCGGGCATTCAACCGTCCTCTGAATCACTCCACCTCGGTAATTACGTTGGAGCGCTTCTGCAGTGGAAGCAGCTGCAGGAAGATCACGAGGCGTTCTTCTGCGTCGTCGATTTGCACGCCATCACGGTTCCGCAGGATCCGAAGGAACTGGCGCAGCAGACCAGGCGCACCGCCGCCCAGTACATCGCCGCTGGTATCGACCCGTCGGCATCCACTCTGTATGTGCAATCGCATGTGCCCGCGCACGCCGAACTCGCCTGGGTGCTGAATACGATCACCGGTTTCGGCGAGGCCAGCCGCATGACCCAGTTCAAGGATAAGTCGGCGCGTTTCGGCGCGGAGGGCACAACCGTCGGCCTGTTCGCGTATCCGACCCTGATGGCGGCGGACATCCTGCTCTACGACACCGAGATCGTGCCGGTCGGCGAGGACCAGCGCCAGCATGTCGAGCTGACTCGCGACCTCGCCGAGCGGTTCAATGCGCGCTTCGGTGACACGTTCGTCATCCCGGAGGCCGTGATCCAGAAGCAGACGGCGCGCATCTACGATCTGCAGGACCCGACCTCCAAGATGTCGAAGTCTGCAGACTCGGGCGCCGGCATCATCTGGTTGCTCGACGAGCCCAGCGTGACACGCAAGAAGATCATGCGCGCCGTAACCGACACCGACGGCGAAGTGCGCTTCGACCGGGAGAACAAGCCTGGCGTTGCGAACCTGTTGTCGATCTACTCCGCGTTCACCGGCCGCGGCATCGATGCGCTCGAGTCTGAGTATGCCGGTGCCGGATACGGCGCGTTCAAGAAAGACATCGCGGATGCCGTGGTTTCTGTGTTCGAGCCGGTGCGCGCCCGCGCGCTCGAGTTGCTCGACGACCCTGCCGAGCTCGACCGGTTGCTTGGCGCGAACGCGGCACGGGCATCCGAGGTTGCCGAGAAGACGTTG
>Ga0164242_10007177_pt1 | contig 12201 bp, 11 predicted proteins | sample OricomgcompostMG_FD_108783 | JGI IMG/M metagenome (GOLD analysis project Ga0164242, IMG submission 108783) | Miracle-Growth compost microbial communities from Emeryville, California, USA - Original compost - Miracle growth compost (MG) ... | reverse complement strand
GACCTGGGCGGGGTCGAGCCCCGGCAGCGCCGTCGCCAGGAAGCCGGGCGCCTCCCTGGCGTACGCCTGCCGGAGGTGGTCCCAGGGGTCATGGAGGCCGAGCTCCTCCGCAGGGCGCGCCAGCGCCACGTCGAAGGAGTAGGTCACGGCGTCGAGGTCGGCCACGTCGAGGCCTGCCTCCTCCAGGCACCAGGCCGCCGCCTTCTCGGGCAGCTCCCAGGCCGCGAACGGCACCGGGCGGTGACCGTGCTTGCGGCGCGAGAACCGCTCCTCCTCCGCCGCGGCGACGGTGCGGCCGTCGACGACGAGCGCCGCGGAGGGATCATGGAAGAGCGCGTTGATGCCGAGGACCTTCACAGGCGTCTCCAAGTGGGGAACGGATAGGAACACCGCGCGCGAGGGATACGACGGTGCTCCCGCTGCGGTTCCCACGAAGCGCTTCGGTATTCACTTCTCCCGAACTCCCCACCAGCCACGCAGAACCAGGCGTTCCGAACGCATGAACGGGGCACCGGCACGGGCATGCGGATACTCCTGTGGCACGTGCACGGCTCCTGGACCACGGCGTTCGTGCAGGGCGCGCACGAGTACCTCCTGCCGGTCCTGCCCGACCGCGGCCCCGACGGGCTCGGCCGCGCGCGGACCTGGGACTGGCCGGCGTCGGTCGTCGAGGTGACGCCCGAGCAGCTGCGGGAGATCGACGTCGACGTCGTACTCCTGCAGCGGCCGCACGAGGTCGACCTGGCCGAGCGCTGGCTCGGCCGGCGTCCGGGGCGCGACGTCCCGGCGGTGTACGTCGAGCACAACACGCCGCTCGGCGACGTACCCGACACCCGGCACCCGCTCGCGGGCCAGCGGGAGATCCCGATCGCCCATGTCACCGGCTTCAACGACCTGATGTGGGACAGCGACGGCGCTCGCACCCACGTCATCGACCACGGCATCGTCGACCCCGGACACCGCTACACCGGCGAGCTGCCGCGCGCGGCGACCGCCGTCAACGACCCCGTCCGCCGCGGCCGGTCGGTCGGCACCGACCTGCTGCTCGCCCGCCCGGGGCTGACCGACCTCGGGGTCGACGTCTTCGGGATGCGGGTCGAACGGCTGCCGTCGCTCCCCGGCCTGACGGCCTTCGAGGACCTTCCTCAGGACGCGATGCACGACGAGCTGGCCCGGCGGCGCGTCTACGTCCACCTCAGCCGCTGGACCTCGCTCGGGCTCTCCCTGCTGGAGGCGATGCACCTGGGGATGCCGGTCGTCGTGCTCGGCACCACCGAGGCGCCGATGGCCGTGCCCGCCGACGCCGGCGCGGTCCTCACCCGGCGCGAGGAGCTGCTCCCCGCCGTACGCCGCCTGCTGGAGGACCCCGAGGCGGCGGCCGACGCGGGGGCCGCCGCCCGGCGGCACGCGCTCGAGCGCTACGGCCTCAAGCGCTTCCTGCGGGACTGGGACGCGCTGCTGGCCGAGACGGTGCAGGGGTGAGCGCGCCGGCCGGTCCGCCGGTCACGGTCGTGGTGATGACCCGGAACCGCTGGGACGACCTGGCCGCCTCCCTGCCGCACCACGAGGCACCGGTCATCGTGGTGGACAACGGCTCCACGGACGGCACGCCGCAGCGCGTCCGCCAGTCGTTCCCCTCGGTCGCGGTGATCGAGCTGCACCGCAACCTCGCCGCGGTCGCGCGCAACGTCGGCGTCGAGGCCGCCACCACGCCGTACGTCGCCTTCGCCGACGACGACTCCTGGTGGGAGCCGGGGGCCCTGGCGCGGGCCGCGGCGATCCTCGACGCCCACCCACGGCTGGCCGTGCTCGCCGGCCGCATCCTGGTCGGGACCGACGGGCGGCCCGACCCCGTGTGCGAGGCGATGGCGGCCTCACCGCTCGGGACGGAGGCCGACCTGCCGGGGCCGTCGGTCCTCGGCTTCGTCGCCTGCGGCGCGGTGGTGCGCCGCGACGCGTTCCTCGACGCGGGCGGCTTCGACCAGGTCATCGGCTTTCCCGGCGAGGAGGAGGGGCTCGCCCTCGACCTGGCCGACCGCGGCTGGGGGCTCGCCTACGTGGACGACGTCGTCGCGCACCACCACCCGTCCTCGTCCCGCTCGACCTCCCACGCTCGGCGCGTCCTCGAGACCCGCAACGACCTGCTCACCTGTCTCCTGCACCGCCCCTGGCCCGTCGTCGGCCGCCGGTTCCTCGACGTGTGGCGCGCGGGGTCCGTCGGACGCGCGGCCGTGCTGCGCGCGATCCGCCGGGCGCCTCGCGCGCTGCGCCACCGCCGCCCCACCTCGCCGAGTGTCGAGATGCGGCGCCGGCGGCTCGACGGCCTCTCCCCCGGCTGAGTGAACTCCTGGCGACGAGACGGGATTGCTCGCCGGACCCTGCGTGTCCGCCGCGGTGGTCGGGTACCCGGCCAGGGACGCGCCCTGACGCGATGTGACATCACCCCAGACGTCCCTGGAGGAATCCCCATGACCGAGCAGAACATTCCGGGCGCCCCGAGCTCGGAGGAGGCCGCGCTCGAGGAGCCGACGACGCACCGTGAGCCGCTGCCGCCCAAGCCCGACCAGACCGGCCCCGACGTACGCACGGCGAGCGGTGCCGTCGCGAACGAGGACCAGGCCGTCAATGCCCAGCAGGGCGAGTGGCTGACGACCTCCGTCGGCGTACGCCTGCGGGAGACGGACAAGTCGCTCAAGGCGGGCCGGCGCGGGCCGACGCTGATGCAGGACCACCACCTGCGCGAGAAGATCACCCACTTCGACCACGAGCGGATCCCCGAGCGCGTCGTGCATGCGCGCGGCGCGGCCGCCCACGGTGTCTTCGTCGGCTACGGCACCGCCGGGTCGGTGACGTCGGCGCACTTCTTGAACAAGGACGTCGAGACCCCGACGTTCGTCCGCTTCTCGACGGTCCTCGGGTCGCGCGGGTCGGCGGACACGGTCCGCGACACCCGTGGCTTCGCGACGAAGTTCTACACCGCCGAGGGCAACTTCGACCTCGTCGGCAACAACATCCCGGTCTTCTTCATCCAGGACGGGATCAAGTTCCCCGACGTCATCCACGCCGGCAAGCCCCACCCGGACCGGGAGATCCCCCAGGCGCAGAGCGCCCACGACACGTTCTGGGACTTCGTCTCGCTGCACACCGAGGCACAGGCCCACACGATGTGGAACATGTCCGACCGTGGCATCCCGCGCTCCTTCCGGATGATGGAGGGCTTCGGCGTCCACACCTTCCGGCTGGTCAACGAGGCCGGCGAGACGTCGCTGGTGAAGTTCCACTGGAAGCCGAAGCTCGGCATCCACGCCCAGGTCTGGGAGGAGGCACAGATCACCGCCGGCATGGACCCCGACTTCCACCGTCGCGACCTCGCCGACGCGATCGAGGCCGGCGCCTACCCGGAGTGGGAGCTCGGCATCCAGGTCTTCCCCGACACCCCGGAGCAGATGTTCGAGGGGATCGACCTGCTCGACCCGACCAAGATCGTCCCCGAGGAGCTCGCGCCGGTGCAGCGCATCGGGAAGCTCCAGCTCAACCGCAACCCGTCCAACTTCTTCGCCGAGACCGAGCAGGTCGCCTTCCATGTCGGCAACCTGGTACCCGGCATCGACGTCACCGACGACGCCCTGCTGCAGGCGCGCCTCTTCTCCTACGTCGACACGCAGCTGACCCGGCTGGGCGGGCCCAACTTCAACCAGATCCCGATCAACCGGGCACACGCGCCGGTCAACGACATGTTCCGCGACGGCTTCCACCAGGACGGGGTGCACCGCGGGGTCGCGCCGTACCATCCCAACTCGCTCGACGGCGGCTGCCCGTTCTTCGCCGGGAACGACCAGAACGCGTTCCTCGACAACCCCGTCACCGTCCCGGAGTCCACGAAGACCCGCGAGCAGGCGACCAGCTTCGACGACCACTTCAGCCAGGTCCGGCTGTTCTGGAAGTCGATGACGCCGATCGAGCAGGAGCACATCATCGAGGCCTACAGCTTCGAGCTCAACAAGTGCTACGAGCAGAACATCAAGGCTCGCCAGCTCCAGCACCTCGCCAACATCGACCCGGTGCTCTGCAGCCGCGTCGCGGAGGCGCTCGGCATGCCGGCCCCCGATGCGACGATCGAGCTGCCCGAGCCGGCGCCGAGCCAGGCGCTCTCGATGGTCGGGCAGAGCTGGCCGGCCGACGGCCGGATGATCGGCATCGTCGTCGCACCCGGCAGCTCGATGGAGGAGGTCGGCGAGCTGCGCTCGGCGATCTTCGACGCCGGGATGACGCCGCTGCTCATCGCACCGACCGGCGGCGTCCTCGCGGACGGTACGCCGGGCCAGCGCACCTTCGCGACCGCCCGCTCGGTGGAGTACGACGCCCTCGTCGTCGCCGACGGTACGTCGGCGCAGGCCGCGCACCCGCAGGTCACGCTCCTGGTCCAGGAGTGCTTCCGGCACGCCAAGGCCATCGGCGTCTGGGGCGATGGGGCCGAGGCACTGACCGCGGCCGGCGTCGAGCCGTCGGCCCCGGGCGTCGTGACGGGCGACGGCCCCGCCGCCGTCCTCGAGGGCCTCACCGGGCTGCTGGCCCAGCACCGGGTGTGGGAGCGGCTGGCGTCATGACGCTGCCGTCGGTCTGGCAGGACCGGCACCCCGCTCCCCCGGCGGTCGACTCCCACGCGCCCTCGGGCGCGTGGGAGGTCGTCGTCGTCGGCGGCGGGATCACCGGCCTCACCACGGCACTGCTGCTCGGCCGCGCCGGCTGCCGGGTGCTGCTCGTCGAGGCGCGACGCCTCGGCGCCGGCACGACCGGCCGGTCGACCGCCAAGCTCAGCCTGCTGCAGGGGACGATGCTCTCGCGGATCCGCCGGCGCCACTCCGCCGACGTCGTGCGCGACTACGTCGACGGCCACCGCACCGGGCAGGCCTGGGTCGCCCGGCTCTGCGAGGAGCACGGCGTCGCGACGCAGACGCGGCCGGCGTACACGTATGCCAACGGGGAGGCCGGCCACCGCGCCGTGCGCGCCGAGCATGCCGCCGCCCGGGAGGCCGGGCTCGACGCGACCTGGGTCGACGACGTACCGCTGCCGTTCCCGACCCGCGGCGCCGTCCGGCTCGAGGGCCAGCTCCAGCTCGACCCGCTCGAGCTGGTCGCGGCCCTCACGGCCGAGGCTGCCCGCCACGGCGTCACGATCGCGGAGGGCCATCGCGTACGCCGGGTCCGCGGCCGCGGGCCGGTGCGGCTCAGCCTCACGGACTCCCCCGACGACACCGTCACCGCGAACCGGGTGGTCCTCGCGACCAACATGCCGCTCCTCGACCGGGGCGGCTTCTTCGGCCGGATGTCACCGGAGCGCTCCTACTCGGTGGCCTTCCGTACGCCGTCGCAGGCCGTCGACGGGATGTACCTCTCCGCCGACGAGCCGTCGCGCTCGCTGCGCGACGCGCCCGACGGGCCGGACGGGGCCGGCAGCCTCCTCCTCGTCGGCGGCAACGGCCACGTGACCGGTCGCTCGGTGCCGACCTCGCACCGGCTCGACCAGATCCGGGCATGGACCGGCGACCACTTCCCCGGCGCCGTGGAGACGCAGGCCTGGTCGGCGCAGGACTCCGCGCCGGCACACGCCCTGCCGTACGCCGGCCCGCTGCTCCCCGGGCAGGACCGCCTCCTCGTCGCCGGCGGGTTCTCGAAGTGGGGCATGACCGGCGGCGTCGCCGCCGCGATCGCGCTCTCCGCCGAGATCCTCGGCGGCGGGACCGCCCAGCCCACGTGGGCGCGCTCCTGGCGGCCGTGGGGTCGCTCGGAGATCACCGGCCTCCCCGGCACGGCGCTGCTCAACGCCGAGGTCGGGGTCGAGCTCGCCCGCGGCTGGGTCCGGCCGCTGCGGCGCTCGGGGACCGGGCCCGGCGTCTGCACCCACCTGGGCGGGCGCCTCGTCCGCAACGACGCCGAGGGCAGCTGGGACTGCCCGCTCCACGGCTCGCGGTTCGACGAGGACGGCTCCGTGCTCGAGGGGCCGGCGGTCTGCCCGATGCGCCGGGTCTGACGCCCGCGAGTCGGCGCAAACGCACACCCACAACACCCCGAGTCGGCGCTTGTGCGCACCCACCACACCCCGACTCGGCGCTTATGCACACCCACCACACCCCGACTCGGCGCTTATGCACACCCACCACACCCCGACTCGGCGCTTGTGCACACCCACCACGCGCCGACTCGGTGCTTATGCACACCCACCGCGCGCACAAGCGCCGACTCGGCACCACCACGACGTACACAAGCGCCGACTCGGCATCCCTGCCGCGCGCACAAGCGCCGACTCGCGTCAGGGGCGCAGCTTGTCCGGGATCGCCTTGTGGGTCCCGTCGCACCATGGCTTCGTCGCCGACTTCCCGCAGCGGCACACCGCCGAGACCGGCCGGGTGGTCGGGTGGGCGACGCCGTCCTCGTCCTGGACGACGTGGTCGCCGCGGATCAGCAGCGGGCCACCGGGGCAGACGACGACGTCGGGCGTGGACCGCTCCTCGCCACGCGTCACCGCGCCGGTCACGTCATCGGGCCGCATCAGGCCGCGCCCCACCGGTCGAGGAGGTGGGCCGCCAGGCGGTCCTCCAGGTCGAGGCAGGTGAACGCCCCGAGCCACACGTCGTCCTCCAGCTCCGGCTCCTCCGCGAGCAGGCTGCCGCAGATCGCCCGCGCGGCGAGCTGTTCATGGACTGCGTCAGCCTCCACGTGCTCGAGGTAGTAGGCCCGCATCTCCTCCGCGAGGCCGAGCCGCTCGAGCCCCTGCGCCATCCGCCTGCTGGGCAGGGAGCTGGTCGCCTCGAAGGCCGCGAGGTGGCCGAGCGCGGCGCCTCGAAGCCGGCGGTTGAGCCCGAAGAGGCTCATCGCGTTGTTCTGCTCGAGGACCTCGAGGGGCACCTGGTCGACGTACGCGTGCTCGGTAGGGTCGAGGCCGAGCGCCGCCATGCCCTTCGCGAAGAGCGCGGCGTGCAGCTGCTCGGGCCGGCCGGCGCCGTACTCGTCGTACTGCAGCTCCATCAGCGACGCCCGAGCTGCCACCGGCAGCCTCGGGACCACCCAGGCGACCGGGTCGGACTCCTTGAGGTGGTAGATCGACCGGAGCTGCAGGAGCTCCAGGACCTGGTCCGCCGTCGCGTCGGTGTGGACGTAGCGTGCCAGCGAGGGGCCCTCGTGCGCCTCGATCTCGGCGAAGAGCGCGTCGGGGAAGGCACCGACGCCGCCGTCGTACGCCGGCCGGCCCGGCCACCGCGCCCGGAGGCGGGCCTCGAGGTCGTGCTCGAGCTGCCGGCGCAGGCGTACGACGGACGGGTCCCACTCGCGGTCGTCGTCGACCTCGGCGAACCCGCGGTAGGACAGCTCATCGATGGTCCACAGCGTGATCGCGCCGTCCTCCTCGTCGAGGACGGCCGGGCGCTCGGGCAGCGGACGGCCGTCGACCAGCGCCGCGACGACGCGCTCGCTGAGAGGGCCACGGGGCTTGGGCAGGTGGGTCGGTCGTCGTACGACCTCGGAGGCCTCGCTCATGGCAGCCCAGTACCCGCCCGCGTGGCCCGCGAATGCGCCGGAACGAGTTGTTCCGCATCACGTTCGAGGGCACCTCTCCGGTATGCCCCCGACCACCGACTCCCCCGAGCCGGGCCACGTCTTCGTGGTCCACGGGAGGATCGAGTGCCTGACCCACGACGCGGCGCTCGTCCCGACCGACGACGAGCTCCGGGTCGAGGCGACCTGGGCCCCGCTCCTCGGCGACACGCCCGCCGAACGGCTGAGGCCCGCCGGATGGCCGGGTGAGGGGTGGGGCCGGGCCGCCGACGGCCGGCCGGTGTGGTTCGTCGACGTCGCGTCCGGGCCGCCCACCGACGAGCTGCCCACCGACGAGCTGCCCACCGACGAGCTGCTCGCGCGTGCGGCGGCGGCGGTCCGCGAGGCGGCGGCCGCCGACCTCCCCGCGCCGGCGGGCCGCTCGGTACGCCTCGTCGCCGTGCCGGTGCTCGGCATCGAGGGCGGCGGCCACGAGCACGACCGCGGTGACGTGATCGGCCGGCTGCTCCGGGCCCTCACCGAGCTGGTGGCCGAGCTCGGCGTCGACGTGGCGCTCGTGACCCCCGAGCCGGCGGTGTACGGCGCCGCGCAGCACGTACGGCGGCTGCTGGACGCCGGCAGCGACACGCCGTACGCCGCGGACGCCGAGCGCCTCGGCGCGCTGGCCCGGCGCGGCGAGCTCGCCCTGTTCTTCGGCGCGGGCGTCGGCGTACCGTCCGGCCTCCCCGGCTGGAGCGACATGCTCGACGAGCTCGCGCGCCGCGCGGGCGACGCCCCGGCCGGCCTCGACCGCCTCAGCCCGCTGGACCGGGCGCAGCTGCTGCAGCGGCGCGTCCCCGACCTCGGCCGGCACGTGGCCGAGCTGGTGGGCGGGGCCGGGACGCGGCCGTCGCTCGCCCACGTCCTGCTCGCCGGGCTGGACTGCCGCGAGGCGATCACGACGAACTACGACCGCCTCTACGAGACCGCCATGGCGGCGCGCGGGCGCGGCGAGCCCCGGCTGCTCCCGTGGGAGTCGGCGCTCGGCCGGCGGCCGTGGGTGCTGAAGCTCCACGGGGACGTCGACCGCCCCGAGAGCATCGTCCTCACCCGGCGCGACGTCGTCCGCTTCGACGCCGAGACCCGGCCCGCGGGCTCGCTCCTCCAGTCGCTGCTGCTCACCCGCCACCTCCTCGTGGCGGGCGCCTCGCTGGGCGACGACAACGTCGTACGCCTGGTCCGGGAGGCCGAGGCCTACCGCGCCGACCACGGCATCACCGAGCCGATGGGCACGGTCCTGGACGTCGCAGGCGACGACGCCCGCGGCGAGCTGTGGCGCGACCAGTTCACCTGGCTGACGCTGCCGGGCAGGTCGACCGAGCAGCGGGCGCGGGCGCTGGAGATCCTGCTGGACGGCATCGCCGCGTACGCCGCCGACACCGCCTCCTGGCTGCTCGACCCGCGGTTCGACGGGCTGCTGGACGAGCCCTCCCGGCAGGTCGCCGCCCGCGCCCGCGAGCTGGCCGCGATGGTCGAGCCGAGGGGGCCGGAGTGGGAGCCGCTGCGGAGGGTGTTGGGCGGCGCGGGCCCGGAGCCGGCGTACGACGAGGGCCCGGCGGGAACTGCGGGGCCATGGCACGACACCGACTCACCGGGCTGACCCTCGCCGCCGTGGCGGGCACGGGCTACCTCGCCGCCACCGCGTGGTTCTCGTCGCGGCCGCGTCGCGTCGAGCTGGCGGCGTTCCGAGCCACCAACGCCGGCGGCGAGTACGCCGTCCTCCGCCTCCCCCAGCAGCTCGGGACGCCGTGGGCGCTTGTCGGCGCTGCCCTGCTCCAGCTCGCCCGCGGCCGGCCGCGGAAGGCGCTCGCCGTCGGCCTGCTGCTGCCGATCGAGAAGGCGGTCGAGGTCGCGACCAAGCACCTGACCGACCGGCCCCGGCCGGTGTACGTCACGCCGACGGAGCTCCGGGACGACGCCCCGGTCGACGGGTCGTCGTACCCGTCGGGCCATGCGGCGATCGCCGCCGCCGTCGCCGTCGCGTGCTTGCCCGACCTCCCGCCGGCCGCCGGTGCGCTCCTCGGCGCGACCGCCGTCCTCGGCTCGTGGGTGCGGGTCCACCAGGGCGCGCACCATCCCGGTGACGTGGTCGGCGGGCTCCTGCTCGGCACGGCGCTCGGCTCCGGTGCCGACGCGCTCGCGGGTGGGCTCAGGCGCCGGCCTTGAGCGCCGCCTTCTTCGCCTTCTTGTAGTCGCGGACCTTCTGGAGCGACGCGTCGTCGACGACGTCGGCCACGGAGCGGTAGCCCTCGAGCGCGTAGTCGCCCACGGCCTTCTCCCACCCCTCGGGGCGTACGCCGAGCTGCTTGGCCAGCAGCGCGACGAAGATCTGGGCCTTCTGCTTGCCGAAGCCGGGCAGCGCCTGCACCCGCTTCAGCAGCTCGGCGCCGGTCGTGGCCTCGGTCCACAGGCGCGACGCGTCGCCGGCGTACTCCTTCTCGACGATCCGGGCGATCTCCTGCAGCCGCGCCGCCATCGAGCCGGGGAACCGGTGGATCGCCGGCGGCTGCGCGCAGAGCGCCGCGAACGACTCCGGCTCGGCCGCCGCGATCGCCGCGGGGTCGAGGGTGCCGAACCGCTCCAGGACCTTCCAGGGGCCGCGGAACGCGTGCTCCATCGGGTACTGCTGGTCCAGCATCATGCCGACGAGCAGCGCGAACGGGTTGTCGGAGAGCACCTGGTCGGCGGCGTCCTCGCCGGTGATGTGGATCGTGGGCATGGAGACATCTTGCCGCAGCCGCGCCACCCGGGCGCCAGCCACAACCCCACATGCGCACGGATCTGACGACCTCTCGTCGCCCCGGGCGCGTCGATATCCCTCATGCGTGCGGTTTCCGGACCGGCTGACGATCCCGGTCCCGGTGGAAGCGGGCGAGCACTCCGCGCTCGCCGTCGCGGACCTCGACGAGCCGCAGGACTGCGCTCTCCCCCGCCAGGCCGGTGGCCTGGTCGGAGGTCCCGAGCTGCAGGACCAGGTCGCCGCCCGGCAGGAGGTGCGCGGCAGCGACGCCCAGACACGTGCGCGCGACCGCCAGGCCGTCCGCGCCACCGTCGATCGCCAGCAGCGGATCGTCCGGATACCTCGCCGTCTCCGCGCTCGGGACCCACGGCGGATCGGCGATCACGACGGCGAACCGCTCGTCCGTCCCGAGCGACTCCTCCAGCCTTCCCTGGCGTACGTCGACGAGCGGCGCCAGCCCCGCGGCCGCGGCGTTGCGGCGGGCGTAGCCGCAGGCGACCGGAGACACGTCGACGCAGACGAGCGGCCGGGGCTCGAGCGCGACGGCCAGGAGGCCGATGTGGCCGGCGCCGCTGCACAGCTCGAGCACCGGGCCCGGCGGCGCCGCGGCGAACAGCTCGGCCGCCCAGCGCGACTGCTGCGCGGTCCAGGGCCGCGGCTCGAGCACTCGGTCGTCGTACGCGATCTCCAGGCCGCCGAAGGCCATCGTCCGTCGCCCGTCGGCGTGCTCCGGAAGAGCGTGGTCCCCCGTCGCCTGCTGCGGCGGGGCGGTCGGCTCCGTCACCGCGCACGCCCCGCCGCGGTGAGCGCCTGGTCGAGATGGGCCACGAGGTCGGCCGGGTCGCGGTAGACCGCGGCCGCGCCGGCGTCACGGAGCTCGGCCTCCCCGAAGCCGCCGCAGAGCAGCCCGATGGTCGGGACCGAGACCCGGTTGGCGGCGACGACGTCCCAGGTCGCGTCGCCGATCATCACGGCCCGACTGCCCTCGACCTCGGCCAGCGCGGCCTCCAGCAGCTCGGGGTCGGGCTTCGACTCCTCCGCGTCCTCGCTCGTCGTCCAGGCGTCGGCCCGCTCCCCCGCGTCGAGCAGGTCGAGGGCGCGCTGCGCATGCTCCGGGATCGACGAGCTCGCGAGGACGACGCGGAGCCCCGCCGCGCGGAGCGTGTCGAGCAGCTCGCGCGCCCCGGGCAGCAGCCGGGTCTCGCCGATCAGGTCGTCGTAGGCCGCGCGCCACCGCTCCTGCACCTCGTCGCCCAGCCGCTCCGCGGTCGGCTCGTCGGTCACGGCCGGGACCAGCCGGTCCCCGCCCATGCCGATGTGACGGTGGAGGCGCCACAGCGGCACCGGGTGGCCGGCGTCCGCGAACGCCCGGCTCCACGCCAGCGTGTGGTGGTAGGTCGAGTCGAGCAGCGTGCCGTCGATGTCGAGCAGGGCCACCTCGAAGGGTTCCATGGCGGAGGCGTTACCCGCGGCTCGCAGGTGGCATGCCGGTCCGTCGCTCCGGTCGGCCACCCGGTCGGCCACATGTTCAGCCAGAGGCCGGCCACCTGGTCAGCCAGAGGTCAGTGCAGCCGCACCACGAGGCCGCGGTCGGGCATGGCCGGGATCCGGGTGGCGTCGTACGACGGACGCGACACCACCTCGTGGTCGAGCTCGGCCAGGACCCCGACCGTCTCGGCGAGGAGCCGCACGGTCAGCGGCTCGCCCGGGCAGCGGTGGCCGGTGTGCGGGTCGCCGCCACCTTGGGGCACGAAGTCGAACGGATCGGGCCAGACGCCGGCGAACCGCTCGGGGCGGAAGTCGTCCGGGTCCGACCAGAGCGCCGGGTCCCGGTCGGTCCCGACGACGTCGAGGACGATCCGGTCACCGGG
>Ga0164242_10007176_pt1 | contig 12203 bp, 11 predicted proteins | sample OricomgcompostMG_FD_108783 | JGI IMG/M metagenome (GOLD analysis project Ga0164242, IMG submission 108783) | Miracle-Growth compost microbial communities from Emeryville, California, USA - Original compost - Miracle growth compost (MG) ... | reverse complement strand
GGGCCACGGAGCAGGTGACCCGCTCCTTGGCTGCAGCGGACAGGTCAGTCAGGTACTCGGCCACGACCGTGTCATCCACGTCGACACCCGCGGGACCGTGCCCGCGGCCATCATCATCCTGACTGCTCACCTGACTCACCCCCTTGTGAAAGGCCCCTCGGTCACCCATCCCCCCGGCGGGTGATCCATACCACAGATTCTACTCTTCGTAGTGCTGTATTCCTAGGGAAAGTCTTCGATCTGTGGACAACTCCTCCGGCCACTTCCAGACCCTGGAAACCATGCCCACTCCCTCGGAATCTCGCCTGAAATCAGGCTAAGTGCACCCCCTGACAGTTCGCTCGCCTGCCGCCGCACACCGCCCCGAAGGCACGAACAGGCACCACACCAACAGGCGCTGGCAAGCTCCACCAGGACGGCACCAGCGCGAGGTCGCAAGCCGGCGCCGACGCGGACCGGCCGCCCCGAGCGCAAACCCGACCACACGCCGTCGGGCACCGAAACCGGGACGGTGACTGGACACCTGCCTGCCCAATGGCTGCTCCGGTGAGAAATCACGGGTCGGCCGGGAAATCGCGCAGCCACGTCACGAGAAGTCCGCGCAGACGCCAACGGGCGCGCCCCCTACAAAGGGGACGCGCCCGTTGCGCTGGTCAGGCGACCGCCGCTCAGTGAGCGGCGCGGTACTGCTCCTGGATCTCAGCGGGGATGCGGCCACGGTCGGCCACCTTGAGGCCCTGCTCGCGGGCCCACTCGCGCATCTTGGTCTGCTCGCCGCTCCCGCGGGAAGCAGTCCGTGCGGCGCGACGACCGCGGGTGCTGGTGGTGCCGAGCGAGCTCGCCACCTTGATGTAAGGAGCCAGTGCATTGCGGAATTCCTCCGCGCCGGCCTGGTCCAGGTCGATGCGGTAGGAACGTCCGTCCACCGCGAAGAAAATACGGTCGGCCTTCTCCGGCTCAAGATGCTTGCCGGTGAGGTCATCGATCAGGGTAGTCGTCTGAATCTCAGCCATGCCCCTATCATGGCGAATTCTGCGGAGAAATGCACGCCCCTCGGAATCCTTTCTTGAATGGATTTACAGGGAGTCATTCGTCTCACCCGCGTGGTTAATGAGTTCCACGCGGCCCGCGACACCCCGGAAGCAGACGCTGTGAGATCACTGAGAACTCCCGGTCAGGCCGATTCGACTAGGCTCACACCATGCACGTCCCCGCAGAGCAGCCCTTCGTTCCCGTGGTCCTGGGTGGCGACATCGGCACCTATTCCCTGGCCCGTGAATTCCACGAGGCGTACGGCGCCGTCACCGTGGTTGTCCCGGCCGGCCCCAATGGGGTGATCGAACATTCCGTGGCGATCGATCTTCGCCCGTCCGGTTCCGTCACGGATGATGAGACGCTCCTGCAGCATCTGCTCACCCTCGGCGCCGATCTCACCAAGGAACAACAGCGCCCCTTGTTGTTGCTCGGCTCACTGGACCTGCATGTGACCTTTCTTGCACGCCACAAGAACCGGCTCGAGCCGCTCTTCACGGTCCCGTATCCGGACGAGGCGACCATCCTCGCCGGCGCGCTCAAGCAGAACTTCGCCGAGCTGTGCAAGGAACTGGACCTCCCCACGCCCTTCACCCTGGTCATCGACCCGGCCGGCGGCACCGCCCAGCTCCCTGAGGACCTCCCCTTCCCGCTGATCGGCAAGCCCGCCGATTCCTCCGCATGGGTCGGCGCCAGCTTCCCCGGCAAGCGGAAGGTCCACACCCTCGCGGACCGCGCCGAGCTGGACGAGCTCCTGGACCACCTGGCCGGCAGCGGCTACACGGAGCCCTTCATCCTGCAGGAGCGCATCCCCGGCGGCGACGAGCAGATGCGCCTGTGCACCTTCTTCGCCGACCACACCGGCGCCGTCACCTTCGCCGGCTACGGCGAGGTAGTCGTCGAGGAGCACTCCCCCAAGGTGCTGGGCAACTCCGCCGGCATCGTCACGGCGCAGAACCCGGACGTCGTCGAGGCCGGCCGCAAGCTGCTGCAGCGCCTCGGCTGGCGCGGCTTCGCCATGGTGGACGCCAAGCTGGATCCGCGCGACGGCGTGGTCAAGCTCTTCGAGCTCAATCCGCGCCTCGGCCGCAACCACTACTACCTCACGGCCGCCGGCATGAACCCCGTCCGCTTCTACGTGCGAGACTTCCTCGGTACGGAGTACGACGACGTCCGGTTGCCCGAGGCGCTTGCGCCCAGGGACGCTGCGGGCACCCAGGTGCTGGCCGTGGAGCACCTCTACACCGTGCTCCCCCACGGTCTGCTCAAGCGCTTCGCCCGCGGCGAGGTGGGCGAACGCGCCCGAGCCCTGCTCAAGGCCCGCAAGGTGTCCGACCCCCTGCGCTACCGCGCGGAGCGGCATCCGCGGCGGCTCGCCTACATCGCGATGGCGCACCTGAACCACCGCCGCAAGTTCAAGGCGTTCCCGCCGGCCTGATCGCGCACCGCCGGCGCACAGCACTCCCGCGTGCGTGGTCCATCCCACCGACCCCACCCTTGTACCCATACCCCCTAGGGGTATACAGTGTGGGTCATGACCACCAAGCAACAGGACCCGCACGCCGGTCACGGCTACACGGCGGACAAGGACGCCGTCCTCGCGCGCCTGAAACGCATCGAGGGACAGATCCGCGGCATCCAGCGCATGGTCGCCGAGGACACCTACTGCATCGATATCCTCACGCAGGTCTCCGCCGTCAACGCCGCCCTGCACAAGGTCTCGCTCTCACTGGTCCAGGACCACATCGGCCACTGCGTGGTGGACGCGGCGCGGACGGCCGACGCCACGGGCGACGAGTCGATCGTGCAGGACAAGGTCGCCGAGGCCTCCGCCGCGATCGGCCGCCTGCTGCGCTGACCATGTGAGGCCGCTGACGATGCGGCTGCGCCGGCACCGCGACAACGCGTCGCCGCGTGAACGCCCCGCCACCCCGTCCCCACGTCCCAGCCGACGCAGGCACCGCGCTGAACCCGACCAAGCGGCGTCGGGCACAAAGCAGACCCCACACAAGCCCAAGGAGGACCCCATGAACACCACCCTGAACATCTCCGGCATGACCTGCGGCCACTGCGTCGCGTCCGTGCAGGAGGAGATCGGCGCGCTGGACGGCGTCACCGACGTGCAGGTGGAGCTGCACCCGGGCGAGCTGAGCCTGGCGACCGTCACCGCGACCCGCGACATCCCCACCCACGAGCTCTCCGAGGCCGTGGCGGAGGCCGGCTACACCGTGGTCTCCGAGGACGCCTGAGCCATGCCCGTACCGACCGACCCGGAGGCGGGGACGGACCCCGCCCGCACCGTCGAGTTCAGCATCGACGGGATGACGTGCGCTTCCTGCGTGAACCGGATCGAGCGCAAACTCGGCAAGGTCCCGGGCGTCAGCGCGAGCGTCAACCTGGCCACCGAGACGGCCACGGTCAGCGCGCCCGAGGCGGTCACCGACGCCGAGCTGGCCGAGGTCGTCAAGGCCGCCGGTTACACGGCCATCCCCAAGCGGACCGCGCCGGAGCCCAGCCCCGGGGCGGAGTCCGACGAACACTCCGACCCGCACGCGCACCACGACGACGCGAGCAGTGGGAGCCTGCTCCCCCGCTTCGTCGTCTCGGCCGTGCTCTCCGCCGTGGTCCTGGCCATCTCCATGGTCCCCGCGCTCATGTTCCCGCACTGGGGCTGGGTCGCCGCCGCGCTGACGCTGCCCGTGGTGACGTGGGCGGCGTGGCCGTTCCACCGCGCAACGGTGCGCAACGCGATGCACGGCGCGTCCACGATGGACACGCTCGTCTCGCTCGGCATCACCGCGTCCTTCCTCTTCTCCCTGGTGCAGCTGCTGCTGGACCCGTCGCTCACGGCGCACCCCGGCATGCACGGCCACCAGCTCTACTTCGACGGCGCCGCCGTCATCACCACCTTCCTGCTGCTCGGCAGGCACCTGGAGCACCGCGCGCGCCGCGGCGCCTCGGACGCGCTGCGCTCGCTGCTCGCCCTGGGTGCGCAGCAGGCCTGGAAGGTGCCCGACGCCGGTGTCCCCACCCGGGTGCGCGCCGATTCCTTGGTGCCGGGTGACGTGATCGAGGTCCGTCCCGGCGAGAAGATCGGGGCGGACGGCGTGGTGGTCTCCGGGTCCTCCGACGTGGATGCCGCCGTCATCACCGGCGAGTCGGCGCCCGTCCCGGTCACCACCGGCGACGCGGTCACGGGCGCCACGCTGAACACCTCCGGCGTGCTGCGGGTGCGCGTGACGCGCGCCGGTGAGGACACCACGCTCGCGCGGATGGGACGGCTGCTCACCGAGGCACAGACCCGCAAGGCGCCCGTGACCCGCTTGGTGGACCGGGTCTCAGGGGTGTTCGTGCCCGTGGTGCTGGCCCTGGCCGTGGTCACGTTCCTGGTGTGGTGGCTGCTGCTCGGCGACGCGGCCGGTGGCTTCTCCGCCGCCGTCACCGTTCTGGTGATCGCCTGCCCGTGCGCGCTGGGCCTCGCCACGCCCGTGGCCCTCGTGGCCGGCACGGGTCGCGGCTCGCAGCTGGGCATCCTGCTCTCCGGGCCGGAGGCCCTGGAGCGCGCGCAGAAGCTGGACACCGTGGTGCTGGACAAGACCGGCACGCTCACCGCCGGCGCCATGACGCTCGCCGCCACCGTGGTCACCGACCCGGACGGGAAGCCCCTGCCGGCCGGGCTGTCCGCGCAGACGGTGCATGCTCTCGCCGCGGCCGCCGAGGCCGGCTCGGAGCACCCCATCGCCCGCGCGATCGTGGCAGGCGTGGATCCGGCTCCGGTCACGGACTTCCGGTCTGCAGCGGGTGGCGGCGTGCGCGCCGTCGTGGCCGCCGGAACCGGCACCGACGCACCCGCCCGGCCGAGCGTCGTCGTGGTCGGCCAGGCCGATTGGCTCACGCTCAACGGCGTCATCGTGACGCCGGGCGCCCGCGCGGCCCTCGCCGCGCTGGAGGCCACCGGCGCCACCGCGGTCATGGTGTCCGCGGGCGGTGCCGTGGCCGGCGTGCTCGCCGTGACGGACCGGGTCAAGGAGGACTCGGCTGCCGGCATCGCCGCGCTGAGGGAGCTGGGCCTGACCCCGTGGATGCTCACGGGAGACAACCCGACGGTCGCCGAGGCCGTGGCTGCGCAGGTGGGCATCGACCCCGAGCACGTGCGCTCCGGCGTGCGCCCCGAGCAGAAGGTGGAGCAGGTGCGCGCCCTACAGGCGGAGGGTGCCCGCGTGGCCATGGTGGGCGACGGCGTCAACGACGCCCCCGCGCTGGCGACGGCCGACCTCGGGCTCGCCATGGGTGCAGGCACCGACGTGGCCAGGGACGCCGCGGACGTGAGCCTCATGGGCTCCTCCGTGACGCAGGTGGCGCAGGCCGTGCGGCTGTCGCGGGCCACGCTGAAGGTGATCCGCCAGAACCTGTTCTGGGCGTTCGCCTACAACGTGATCGGGCTGCCGATCGCGGCGATCGGGCTGCTCACACCCATGTTCGCGGGCGTGGCGATGGCCGCCAGCTCCGTGATCGTGGTGGGCAACGCGCTGCGGCTGCGCCGCTTCGAGCGGTAGAACCGGCCGTCGCGGCGGGCTCGGCTCAGGCCGGGCCTGGCACCGGTCCGGCTCAGCTCAGGCCTGTGCGCCGGATTCCGCCGCCGCGGCCTCGGTGAACGCCTTGATCGCGGCGTCCACGTCCTCGACGCTGTGCGCTGCGGAGAGCTGCACGCGGATGCGGGCCTTGCCGCGGGGCACCACCGGGTAGGAGAAGGCGGTGACGTACACGCCGTGCTCCAACATCCGCGCGGCCACGCGGGCGGCCAGCGCAGCGTCGCCGAACATGACGGCGATGATGGCGTGTTCGCCCGGGAGCAGCTCGAAGCCGGCGGCCTCCATGCCCTCACGGAAGCGGGCGGCGTTGGCGAAGAGCTTCTCCCGCAGTTCCCCCGCGGTGCTCACGAGCTCCAGGGCCTTCAGCGTCGCCGCGACGATGGACGGCGCGAGCGAGTTGGAGAAGAGGTAGGGGCGACCCACCTGGCGCAGCAGCGCCACGATCTCGGCGCGGCCGGAGACGTAGCCGCCGGAGGCTCCGCCCAGCGCCTTGCCGAAGGTGCCCGTGTAGATGTCGACGCGATCGGAGACCCCGGCGTGCTCGGGCGTGCCGGCACCGGTCTCGCCCATGAAGCCCACCGCGTGCGAATCGTCCACCATGACCAGCGCGCCGAACTCCTCGGCCAGGTTGCAGATGCCCTCCAGCGGTGCGAGGTACCCGTCCATGGAGAAGACACCGTCGGTGACGATGACGACGCGACGCGCCCCCACGCCGTCGTTCATGGCCTTGGTGGCCTCCAGCTGCGTGCGCAGGTCCTCGAGGTCGCGGTTGCGGTAGCGGAAGCGCGCGGCCTTGGACAGGCGGATGCCGTCGATCAGGGAGGCGTGGTTGAGCTCGTCGGAGATGATCGCGTCCTGCGCGCCGAAGAGCGGCTCGAAGACGGCGCCGTTGGCGTCGAAGCAGGAGGAGAAGAGGATCGTGTCCTCGGTGCCCAGGAAGCGGGAGACGGCGCGCTCGAGTTCGAGGTGGCCGTCCTGCGTGCCGCAGATGAAGCGGACGGAGGCCATGCCGAAGCCGCGCTCGTCCAGCGCGGTGTGGGCGGCCTCTATGAGCCGCGGGTCATCCGCGAGGCCGAGGTAGTTGTTGGCGCAGAAGTTCAGGACGCGGGTGGGCTCGGAACCCTGGTCGGCGGCGAGCACGGAGCCGGCCTGCGGGGAGGCGATGACGCGCTCGTGCTTGGTCAGGCCGGAGGCCTCGATCTCGGCCAGCTGCTCGGCGAGCTCGTCCTTGAGGGTGGTGTACACGGGGTGCTCCTTGTGCTGCTCTGCGGTGGGTCTCTACGTGCGGTGGGGCTACAGGTTCCGCCAGTCCAGGACGACCTTGCCGCCCTGCCCGGCGCGGGCGGTGTCGAAGCCGCGCTGCCATTCGCCGGCCGGGAGCACGTCGGTGACGGTCGCGGCGATGCGGGCGCGCAGCACGGGGTCGGAGTCCAGCATGGCGCTCATGGCGTACCAGGTCTCGAACATCTGCCGCCCGTAGATGCCCTGGAAGGTGATCATGCGGGTGACCATGCGGTGCCAGTCGACGGGGATCTCGCGGGTGGGCAGGCCGAGCATGGCGATGCGGCCGCCGTGGTTGAGGTTGTCCACCATCTCGGGCAGAGCGGAGCTGACGCCGGACATCTCCAGGCCGATGTCGAAGCCCTCCTTCAGGCCCAGCCGCGCCTGCGCGTCGGCGATGCGCTCGCGACCCACGTTTACGACGTCGTCCGCCCCGGCCTCGCGGGCCATGGCCAGTCGCGTGTCGGAGACGTCCGTCGCGACGACGCGGCGGGCGCCGGCGTGCCGCGCGACGGCCACGGCCATGAGGCCGATGGGGCCTGCGCCGGTGACGAGGACGTCCTCGCCGACCATGGGGAAGGTCAGGGCGGTGTGCACGGCGTTGCCGAAGGGGTCGAAGATGGCGCCGAGGACGGGGTCGATGTCGCCCTCGTTGTGGACCCAGACGTTGGACTCGGGGATCACCACGAGCTCGGCGAAGGCGCCGTCGCGCTGCACGCCGACGGATTCGGTGGCGATGCAGAGGTGGCGGCGGCCGGCGCGGCAGTTGCGGCACATGCCGCAGACCACGTGGCCCTCGCCGGAGACGAGGTCCCCCACCTTGACGTGGTTGACGAGGTCGCCGACCTGGACCACCTCGCCGTAGAACTCGTGGCCGGGCACCAGCGGGGTGCGCAGCATCTGGTTGGTGGCGGCGTCGCCGGCGGCGATGTGCAGGTCGGTGCCGCAGATGCCGGTGGTCATGACGCGGATGAGGACGTCGTGGGCGCCCGGCGTGGGCTCGGGGCGCTCGGTGAGGACCAGCTCGGCATCGGGCGAGGACTTGTACAGGGCGATCACGCTTCCAGTGTGTGCCCTGGGGTGGCGTTCCGACAGGTCAGTAATGGCACACATTCCTGATGCGATGGTGAAGACTGGCTTCATGGATGTGGCCCACCTGCGCACGCTGCGGCTGTTGGCCGACCTCGGTTCGCTGCGAGCCGTGGCGGCAGCCCTGTATGTCTCGCCGTCCGCCGTGTCGCAGCAGCTGGCCCAGCTGACCAAGGACGCGGGGGTGGCGCTGACCCGCCGGCAGGGACGCGGATTGGCCCTGACGGACGCGGGCTGGGCGCTGGCCGAGGCGGCCGGGGACGTGCTCACCTCGCTGGCCAGGGCGGAGGCGGCGGTGGCGGCGCACGGGGCGGACACGGCTGCGCCGGTCTCGGTGAGCGGCTTCCACTCGGCGGGGGCGGCGCTGTTCGGGCCGCTGCTGCGCGTGCTGGCGGCGCAGGACGGGCCGCCCGTTGCACTCTCCGACGAGGACGTGGCGCAGGAGGATTTCCCCGCGCTGACGGCCACGCACGACCTGGTGCTGGCCCACCGCGTGGACCACGCGCAGCCGTGGCCGGCGGGGGTGCGGGTGCTGCGCCTGCTGCGCGAGCCCTTCGACGTGGCACTGCCTGCGACGCACCGGCTGGCGGCGGCCGAGAGCGTGTCGGCACAGGAGCTCGCGGACGAGACCTGGGTCAGCTCGCGGGAGGGCTACTCCCCCGCCGACGTGGTGGCCCACATCGCGGCGCAGGCCCACCGCCCGGTGCGGGTGGCGCACCGCGTCAACGACTACGCGACCGTGGCCTCGCTCGTCGCCACGGGGGACGTGGTGGCAGCCCTGCCACGCTTCACGGCGGGCGCCACGGTGCCGGCCGGCGTGGTGCTGCGACCGCTCAGGGGCGCGGCGCACCACCGGCTCATCGAGGTGCTCGCCCGCCCGGAGACGCTGGAGCGCCGCTCCGTGCAGCGCGTGCTGAGGGCGCTGCAGGAGGCGGCGGAGCGGCTGTCCGTCTGAGCGCTGCGGGCGCTTCCACTCACCGCGATGTCTCAGTTGCCTGTCCATTGGACGCGCACGTGAGAAGTTACGGGGATTCGCTGCCCGACGTCGCGGGGTTTCCTTGCGCGCGGGCGTCCAGAGACTCGGGCGATCAGTCCTGCGGCAGGTACTGCTCCGCGAGCTGCTCGGTGGCGCGGGCCAGCAGGGCCACGTCCGCGCCCACGTTGACGAAGTCGGCTCCGGCGTCGAGGTAGTCCCGCGCCGCCGTGGGGTCGAACGCGTTCACGCCCACCACCGTGCCGGCCGCCTTGGCCTCGGCGATCACGCTCTTCACGGCGGCCACCACGTCCGGATGCGTCTGCTGACCGAGCAGCCCCATGGACGCGGCCAGGTCGGACGGCCCCACGAAGAGCGCGTCCACGCCGTCCACGGCCGCGATCTCGCCCGCAGCCTCCACACCGACCGCCGTCTCGATCTGCACCACCAGGGACACCAGCTCGTGCGCCCGCGTCAGGTACTCGGGGATCCGACCCCAGCGCGAGGACCGCGCCAGCGCCGATCCCACGCCGCGCACCCCGGCCTCGGGCGCGCCCGGCTGCGGGTAGCGCACGGCCCGCACGGCCGCCTCGGCCTCATCCACCGACGACACCATGGGCACCATCACCGACTGCGCCCCGGCATCCAGCACCTGCTTGATGAGCACCTCTGAATTGGACGGCACGCGCACCACGGCCAGGCTCGGGTAGGCGGCCACCGCGCGCAGCTGCGCCTGGATGCCCTCCAGCCAGAACGCGCCGTGCTCGCCGTCGATCAGCACGTAGTCGAAGCCGGCGCCGGCGCAGATCTCCGCGCTCGTGGCCCCGCCGTCGCACACGAACATGCCCACCACGGGCCGGGACTTCCCCGGCGCGGACGGTCCCGCGAACAGGTCCCGGAAGGACTCCTGCGCACTCAGACGAACTGGCACGTCACCACTCCCAACTCGCCGTAGTCGGCGTACACGGTGGAGCCTGCCTCCACCCACATGGGCCGGGTGAAGGACCCGGCCAGGATCAGCTCTCCCGCGCGCAGCACGTCCCCGTGCTCGGCGAGCCGGTTGGCGAGCCAGTGCACGCCGTTGGCCGGGTGGCCGAGCACGCCCGCTGCCACGCCCGTCTCGATGATCTCCTGGTCCTTGGAGAGGATCCCGGAGACCCAGCGCAGATCCACCGCATCCGGTGCCACGGGCGTCCCGCCCACCACCATGAGCCCCATCGCCGCATTGTCCGCGATGGTGTCCACGATGGTGCGCCCGGCCATCTCCACGCGGGCGTCGAGGATCTCCAGCGCCGGCACCACGTACTCGGTGGCGCGCAACACGTCGAAGATCGTGGCGTCCGGCCCGGAGACGTCCTCCTTGAGCAGGAACGCGAGCTCCATCTCCACGCGCGGCTTGGTGTACTCGGACCAGGTCAGCACGGCGCCGGACTCGCGGATCATGTCCGCGAAGATGACCCCGTAGTCCGGCTCGGTGATCCCCGTGGCATCCTGCATCGCCTTGGACGTGAGCCCGATCTTGTGCCCGGCAACGCGCCGGCCCGCCTCCTCGCCGCGCTGGCGCCACAGGTTCTGCACCGCGTAGGAATCGGCCACCTCCATCTCAGGGTGGCGCTTGGTCAGCAGCGGGACCGGCGTGCGGGTGCGGGCCGCCTCGACGAGTTCGTCGGCGATGGCCACGTGCGTCTCGTGATCCAACATCAGGAACGCTCCGCCTTGTACGCCTCGAACTGCGCCTTCCACTCACCCGAGGGCGGGAAGAGCCCCTCGATCCCGTTGCCCTCCTTGACGCGCTCCAGCACCCAGGCGTCCTGCGCCTCCTGCGCCGCGGCGTCCGCGGCTACCTGCGCCACGAGGGCCGGCGGGATCACGATGATCCCGTCCGAGTCGGCCACGATGATGTCGCCCGGCTGCACGGTGGCGCCGCCGCAGGCCACGGTCACGTCGGTCTCCCACGGGATGTGCTCGCGGCCCAGCACGGAGGGGTGCGGCCCGCGGTGGAACACGGGCAGGTCGATCTCCTCCACGGCGGCCAGGTCACGCACGGCCCCGTCGGAGACGATCCCGGCCGCGCCGGCCACCATGGCGCGCGTGACGAGGATGTCGCCCATGGTCGCCGCGCCGGTCTCGCCGCGGGCCTCCATGACCAGCACGTCGCCGTCGCCGAGCGTGTCGATGATGCGCTTCTGGGCGTTGTAGCCGCCGCCCACCTGCTTGAAGAGGTCCTGCCGCAGCGGCACGAAGCGCAGGGTGCGCGCCCGCCCGATCACGCGGCGCATGCCCTGCGTGGCGGTGAGCCCGGCGATGGTGCACGCCTCGACGCCGGCCTTCTTCACGGCCGTGGACAGCGTCGCCACCGCGGCGGCCTCCAGCTGCGCGCGCACCTCGGGCGTGAGCGGATCCTGCTCGACGCCGCCCGCGAGGCCAGCCGCCTCGGCGTCGCCGTACGCGTCGATCCGGTCCGCGTCCGTCACCTTGGGGCCGGAGCCCATGGTGCCGAAGCCCGCGGAGCCCGCGACCGCCGTCGTGCGCAGCTCACCGGTGTCCGCGCCGGCGGCGCTGACCCGCACCGTGACGACGTCGCCGGGGACCATGACGGAGGAGCCGGCGGGGGTGCCGGTGAGGATGACGTCGCCGGGGTGCAGCGTCATCTGCTGCGAGAGGTCGGCGACGATCTGGGCGAAGGGGAAGAGCAGTTCCTCCGTGGACGCGTCCTGCACCGTCTCGCCGTTCAGCTGCGTGGTGACGCGCAGCGCGGCCGGGTCGAGGCCCGCGGCCGGGAGCAGCACGGGGCCGAGCGGCGTGTAGCCGTCGCCGGACTTGGAGCGCACGTTGGAGCCCTTGTCCGCGTACTTGATGTCCTGGATCCCCAGGTCGTTGCTCGCGGTGACCCAGCCGACGTGCCCCCAGGCGTCCTCGACGCTCACGCGGCGCGCCGCGGTCCCGATGACCAGGGCGATCTCGCCCTCGAACTGCAGCAGCTCGGTGCCGGCGGGGCGCTCCACGCTGCCGTCGGTGAGGGCGAGGGAGCTGGTGGCCTTGAGGAAGTAGGAGGGCTGCGCCGGCGTGCGGCCGCGCTGGGCGGCGCGGGAGGCGTAGGAGAGGTGCACGGCCACGACCTTGCCGACCGCGTCCAACACCTCCTGGGTCACCGGGACGGTTGCGCTGACATCGGTGGGGAACACCGCGGACTCCTTCGGCGTGGACGCTGGTCTCCCCATGATCGTATACGAAAT
>Ga0164242_10007175_pt1 | contig 12204 bp, 10 predicted proteins | sample OricomgcompostMG_FD_108783 | JGI IMG/M metagenome (GOLD analysis project Ga0164242, IMG submission 108783) | Miracle-Growth compost microbial communities from Emeryville, California, USA - Original compost - Miracle growth compost (MG) ... | reverse complement strand
GCCCTGCGGATCGGTGATCGGAACCCCGTAGGTCGAGGAGTCCATGATCATCTTCCGGTTCTTTTCCCCGACGTAGTAGGTGCCGTTGGGGGTTTCGTGGTCCTTCTTGCCCATCGAGGTGGGCATGGTCTTGATGACCTCGCCGTTGCGGGTGACCGTGATCGTGTGGGTGGCGTCGTCCGCGGTCGCGACGACGGCGTCGCCGACCTTGTAGGCCACCTTGGTGCCGCCGGCCTCGACGGTGATGTCGGAGTTGGCGGGCCAGAACTCCTCCGGCCGCCACCGCACCTGCTTGTCACCGCGCCAGTAGAAGTGGCCGTGCGTGGCATTGCTGGAGGTGATCCGGATGGCCTTCTCCGCCGCGGCGTGGTCGCCGACCGGATCCTTGAAGTTGATGATGATGGGCTGCGCGACGCCGACCACGTCGCCGTCGCCGGGGCTGATGCTCGGCGCGGCGAAATTCGCCTGCGGCAGCGGCGGCGGGTTCTTCACCGGCGCGGCACCGGGTTCGGGCTGCGGCGCCTGCACGACAGCGGGAGCGCCGGGAACGTCGGGTCCGCCGGGCCACAGCGGCGCTGCCGAGGCGGGCGCCATCGCGATGGCACCGGCGGCGGTCACCGCCAGGGAGGTCACCGCGAGGGCTAACAGGCCGGTCCGCTTGGACAGGCTGGTCTCGTCCCGAACGGGCTTCCGACAGGTTGTGGTGCGCACAGCCGTTTCGTCCTCTCCCACCTAGATCGCGCGCCACGGCGCACAGGAATATTCGCGCGCGGGTGCGCGAATGGTCAATCAGGCCCCGGCCCGGCATCCATTACTACATCTCTCGCGGGCATCGGCCAATTGTGTTCCGGCAGTTATGAAGTCCGCATCGCGCGTGTGTGATGCGTCACCACGGGTCGCCGGCGTAGTGGTGACAGGGTGAAAGTCCCGTTCGCATCGGCGAGTCGGATTCGGGGTCCGGACGGGCGGACGAGAGCCGGATCGATACCCAGCAAACCTCATTGTGAGACAAATCACCTCACGGGTGGCGGATTCCCTCCACAGTGAATCGGATTCCGCGGTGTGGACCGGTCGCGATGTTGTGCGGCACCGAGCGCGGAATTCGGCCATGACGATAGCGCGGGAGCAGCGACAGCTCGACTCGGGAAACGATGGTGGCGAGCGCGATCCGCAGTTCGTAGTCGGCCAGGGTGGCGCCGAGACAGCGGCGATGGCCGCCGCCGTAGGGCAGGTATTCGAACGGCCCGTACCGGCGGTCCAGGAACCGCTCCGGCCGGAACCGCTCGGGCTCGTCCCACGTACCGGGATCCGAGTGCACGAGCGGAATCGCGACCCCCATCGTGTCCCCTTCGGCCAATTCCACTCCGCACACCGTGTGCGGTCCGGTCAACCGCCGCAGCACGATCGGCACCGGCGGATGCAGTCGCAGCGTCTCCTGACATACGGCATTCAGATACGGCAGACCGGCCAGCTCCTCGGGATCTGCGTCGGGCCCAACGGCACTCAGTTCGGCGCGCAGCCGGGCCAGCACGCCGCGGTCGCGGTGTAGCCGGAACAGCGCCCACACCAGACTCGTGGCAGTGGTTTCGTGACCGGCCACCAACAGGGTGCGCAGTTGTTCGCGCAGATCGGCGTCGCTCACCCCGCTGCCGTCCTCGTAGCGGGCGCTCGACAGCACGCCCAGCGCGCCGTCATCGGGCGTACCGGTAGCCCGCCGCGCGCCGATGTCGGCGTCGAGCAACGCGTCCAGCCGGGTGCGCGCCCGGGCGAATCTGTCCCACGGCGACATGCCGAATGCGCTGCGCCGCAAGGCGGGAACCAGCATCAGCGGTCCGGTGAAGGCGGAGAGGAATTCGCCGACCGCCGCGGTGTAGGTGTCACGCCGGAGCGGGTCGTCGGCGCCGAAGATCAGCGTGAGGATCACCCGCAGCGTCAGCGCTCGCGCCGCCACCCGCGCATCGATCACCGTCCCCGGCAGCCACGCCGGACCGGCGCCGGCGCCGACGAGCTCGTCGCGAGTGCTGTCCCGAATTACCGTGCCGTACTGCGCAATTCGGGCGCGATGAAATGCGGGCGCCAGCACAGTGCGGTCGTTGCGATGGCGCTGATCACGAGCGAGTATCAATGAGGCCGAACCGATAAGCGGTTCAATGGGATTCGGTTGCGGCGGATGCAGAATTCCGATCGGCGACCGGAGTAATTCCTTTGTGCCACCGGGTGTTCCTGTGAACAATACCGCGCCGAATCCAGGGAAGCGGACCAGAAACGGGTCGCCGTCGCGCGCGCGACGCAGCCGGAAGTACCGATCGAAATCGATTCCGGCCGCCAGCGCGTGCGCCGCGACCCACCGCGGCTGCCGGGGCGCGGCCCGTTCGCCGGAAATCTGCGGTGTGCGGTCCCGGCCTGCTGTTGCTGCGCGCATACCCAGCACACGAGACAGTCCGGCCCCGGGTTCGAAGCCCCCGCGCGCCGCCGTCAGCCGAGTGCCGCGCGGGCCTCCGCGGCCAATCGGGCCAGGCGCCCGTCGCCGATCGTATTCAGCGAATTGCCCAGCCGATTGGTGACGAAGGCGACCGACATGCCCGATTCCGGATCGGCGAACGCACCGGAACCACCCACGCCGTAGTGGCCGAACGCCCGGCGCAGCGGACGCCGGGAAGCGATCGGCGGCCGGTGGTATCCCAGCGTGAACGGTACGGGTACGCCGATCACGTAGTCGCGATGTTCGCTGCGTTGCACATGGTTGACGTACTCGATGGTTTCCGGGCGCAGCAGCGGTTGGCTCCAGGTCTCGTCCGGCAGCAGCACCCGCCCTTCATTCGCGAGGGCGCCGTACATCCGGGCCAGGGCGCGAGCGGAGAACACCCCGTTGAACCCGGGCATCACCGAGTCGTGGACGCGCGGATCGCCGACCAGCACATCGAAGCCGGCCGGCATCCCGGCCTCGGCGATCGCACCGACCGTGCGGCTGCGGGCGATGACCTTCGAGGCGGTATCCCAGCGCAGTCCGGGGATTCGCAACCGCGGGAAGGTGCGGGCGATGCGGTGCCGCTCGGATTCAGGCACCCGGTACCAGAACTCCTCGGTCTGCAGCGGTTCGGCGATCTCGTGCCGCAACACCTCGGTGAACGGCTTGCCGGTCGCGCGCTGCACGATTTCGGCGACCAGCCAGCCGAAGGTGACCGCGTGATATCCCGACCCCTGCAACCGGCGCGGATCCGGTTCGGCGGCCGCCAGCGCCGCGATCATCGCGTCGTAGTCGAGAATGCCGTCGGCGTCGGCGGCCAGGCCGCGCACCTTGTGCAGTCCCGCGCGATGGGTGAGCACCTCGCGCACGGTGATGTCCTGTTTGCCGTTCGCGGCGAATTCCGGCCAGTATTCGGCCACCGGGGCGTCGTAATCGACCAGTCCGCGTTCGGCGATCCGATGCAGCACCGTGGTGACCACACCCTTGCCGGTGGAGAAGCTCAACGCCACCGTGTCGGACTGCCAGCGCTGGTCCGGCGCCGACCATCCGGCCCACACATCGACGACGGGCTGCCCGTGCAGAAAGATCGCGAAGGCGCCCCCGCCCCGGTTGGGTCGCGGGAACAGCCGGAAGAAATGGTGCACGACCGGCACGAATCGCGGGTCGATGACCATCTCCGGTGCGTCGTCGGTCTCGGCGGCCTGCGCCACCCGCGCCGCTTCCGCCTCGGCTGCCTGCTCCGATCGTGCCGAATCCACCGTGTGTCGACCTCCTGCCGCCGCATGCCGCGGCGTCGTTACCCCTACCCGCCAGGGTAGGACAGCCCGGGACTCGTGCTCAGTGTGCGGCGGGGACCTGCCACATCCCGATCGGCGTCGCGAGACAGAGCGCGCCCGTTCGGGAATCCCATGCCAGCGCCGCCGAGCCGAGACAGACCGTGCTGCGCTCACCCGAGACCACCTGCGCCTGCGAGCCGTTCATCGCGAAGGAGAGTCCGATCCGGCCGGGTACATCCTCCGCGGCGAGGGAGGTGAAGGCGAAGGCGTCGGGGCCCATACCGACCGCGACCGGCAGTCCGGCGGCGCCCTCACTGGCCCCGATCCCGCCGCCGGCGCCCAGGCCGAGGGCGACCGCACCGGCGGTTGCCTTGGCATAGCCGACGCCATCGATTCCCGCCGACCGCGCGTGCCCGGAATCGTCGCCCATCGCCCGGCACGCCGTGGCACCGGCGACGATCGTCATATCGCGGTTGCGGTCGGCATCGCAGTGCACGGCGGTTGCCGAGGCGGTGCCGGTGGCCCAGCACACCGCGGCCCCGGCCGCGACGGCCCACCCTGTAATCGCGCTCATCACCTTCACGGAGTGCTCCTTTCGGGCCGGCAGCCCTCACCATAACCGCACCCCGCGGCGGCCGACCCGATCCGCGCCGCGCGGCCGACCCCGCCCCGGGCACGGAAAACGGGCGGCGACTCCGGTGTGATACCCGAATCGCCGCCCGTTACCAGGGTCGTCGTGCCGCCGATCAGATCGGCGCGAAGCCCGCCCCGGCGCCACCGTGCGCATTCATGTCGTTGACGATCGCCGACATGTTGGTGCCGACCTCGGGCCCGAAGCAGGCCACCGCCAGATAGGCGTTCACCATGCCGACCAGAGTGGTGCCGATGACGACGGGAGCGCCGGAGTCGCCCTCGACGACACACATCTCGGCCCACGTCTCGTCGGTCTGGAAGACGTCGCCGAAGGCCAGGCCACAGGTGTTACCGGTGGTCCGGCCTTCCTTGCAGATGATGCTGGGGAACTGGGCCGGTGCCCCGATCCCGGTGATCGTCACATTGCCGATGCGATTGACCGGAGTGACGTGACCCGGATCGAACTGGATGACCGCATAGTCCAGGTCGTGGTTGGAATAGACGAAATGTCCGATCACGCCCGCGCCGCGGTCCTGTTCGGACCACACCTCGGAACCCGCCTCGCCGCAGTGACCGGCGGTCAGGCCGACCAGGCGGCCACCGGCGTCGTGCCCGATGGTCGTGACGGTGCACTCGAACTGGTTGTCGATGATGATGCCGGAGCCGCCGCCGATCACCGGCGATCCGGGACCGGCTTGCGCGACCCCCGCGCCCGTCCCGAGCAGCGCCGCGCCCAGAGCTACGGCGAAGGCGGCATGAGCCGCCCTGACGAGTTTGTTGAACATTTCCCTCCAGACGTCGGAAGTCCGCACGATATCAGCCTTGTCGTACTACATCCTTGCAGTTGTCGGGCCCGAACGCGCCCGGTATGCGCATGCAGTTTGCTGGATCGATGCCGTGGCCGCGTGACGACACGTGCGAGGCCGACGAGATGCGACACCTGCTCACGACGACCGCTGTTTCGCGGGTACTCGCTATAGGCTTTCGTCAGTATTCGGGGCAAATCTTAATAACGAGAATTTTAATCCGATAAAACAGGTATCGGATCTCGAGTTGGACATTCGATCAGTAAACTAGAACGTGTTCTAGGAAATGGTCGTGTTCTTTGTGATCGATACCAGTCGGGTGCGCCCGATCACAGGTCCGGAACCAACGTGATCTGGGTCTATGACCACAGCCACACTTTGTGGTGTGTTTTTCCTAACTCCGTAGTAAGGTGCCTCAAGCGAAACAGTCGTCGGGGCGGGTAACCGGCGTCGAGAGGGGTAGCCAGTGCAAGTCACCAACGGTCCGGACGGGTCGGGGGCAATTAGTTCACCATCGAGAATGAGTGCCGCGGCGGACTGGACGAAGGCGTACTGGCAGGATCATCCCAAGCGGTCTCTCGAGACCTTCGGTCGACAGATCACGATGGGCTTCTCGGCGGTCGCGGAACTGTTCGTCGCCATCTTCCGTCGTCGCTTCCCGTTCGGTGAATTCGTGCGGCAGTGCGCATTCATGGCCAGCGTCGCAGCGGCCCCCACCTTGCTGGTCGCAATTCCGATCGGCGTCATCGTCTCCATTCAGGTGGGCTCGGTCGCGCAGCAGGTCGGCGCCACCTCCTTCATCGGCGCGGCCAACGGGCTGGGCATCATTCAGCAGGGTGCGCCGCTGGTCACCTCGCTGATGATCGCCGGCGCCGTCGGCTCGGCCATCTGCGCCGACCTCGGCTCCCGCACCATCCGCGAGGAGATCGACGCCATGAAGGTCATGGGCGTCGACCCGATGCGCCGGCTGGTGGCCCCCCGGCTCGGCGCCGCCATGCTGGTGTCGGTGCTGCTGTGCGGCTTCGTGATCTTCGTCGGCTTCCTGACCGGCTACATCTTCAACATCTTCGCCCAGAACGGCACCCCCGGCTCCTATATCGGCACATTCGCGTCGTTCGCGGTGACCAGCGATTTGCTGGTGGCGTTGATCAAATCGCTGATCTTCGGCCTGCTGGCCGCGATCATCGCGTGTGATTCGGGCTTGAACACTCGCGGCGGCCCGGGCGGTGTCGCGAACTCGGTCAACACCGCCGTGGTGCTGTCCGCGCTGATGCTGTTCGGCACGAATCTGATCATCACGCAGATCTACAACGCCCTGTTCCCCCCACAGATGGTTTGAGCCGGTGTCGTCAACTTATGTTCCGCCGCTACTGCGGCCCCTGCAGCGGATCCGCAGCTCCGCCGGCGCCCCGCGGGACTGGCTCGCGCGGGTCGGTCACCAGGTCTTCTTCTTTCTGCGCTCGATCGGCTCGATGCCGTTGGCGCTCAAGCACTATCCGAAGGAAGTCTGGCGGCTGCTCTCGGACGTCACCTGGGGTAACGGCAGCCTGATCGTCGGTGGTGGCACCATCGGCGTGGTTCTGATCCTCAGTGCCTTCGGCGGTATGACCGTCGCCATCCAGGGCTACACCTCGCTGAATCTGCTCGGCTTGAGCCCGCTGACCGGTGCGATTTCCGCCTTCGCGACCACCCGTGAGCTCGGGCCCATGCTCGCCACCCTCGCATTCGCCGCACAGGCGGGCTGCCGCTTCACCGCCCAGTTGGGTTCGATGCGCATCGCCGAGGAGATCGACGCGCTGGAGTCGCAGGCGATCCGGCCGCTGCCCTATCTGGTCAGCACTCGGATGATCGCGGCGATGATCGCGATCGTGCCGCTGTACTGCCTGGCGCTGCCGGTCGCCTACCTGTCGTGTTCCATCACGGTGGGGTTCATCGGCGGCACGGCCTCAGGCACCTTCCAGCACTACTTCTATCAATTCCTGGTACCGCACGACGTGCTGTGGTCGTTGCTGAAAGCCATTCTCTTCGTGGCGATCACGACCTTCATCCAGTGCTACTACGGCTTCTTCGCCTCGGGTGGTCCCGAGGGCGTCGGTGTGGCCGCGGGCCGGGCGATCAAGCTCTGCATCATCGCGGTCGTCTTCGCCGACCTGTTCATGACGCTGGCCATCTGGGGCGTGAACCCGGGCATCAGGATCTCGGGATAGGGGCCTGAATATGATCATCGATCCGAGTGGCCGCGGACCGACGATGCGGCAGCTGCTCATCGCGGGCGTCTGCGGAATCGTCGTCATCGCCGCCGCGCTGACGCTGCTGATGGCCCGCTACAAGGGCTACATTCTCAATCCGAAGGTGGAGGTCACCGCCAATCTGACCACCACCGGCGACGGCCTGCCCGCGCAGGCCGACGTGAAGTTCCGCGGCGTGCTGGTCGGCGCGGTCAAGGATGTGTCGGTGGCCGCCAAGGGCGAGCTGCAGCAGGTGCACATCAATATGAAGCCGGACTACATCTCCGATATCCCGGCCAACGTCACCGCTCGCGTGGTCCCCAGCAACCTGTTCGCCGTCACCTCGGTCGAACTGGTCTACAACGGTCCCGACAACGCCTCGCTGAAGGCCGGCTCGCAGATCGCCGAGGACCACAGCCAGGGCACCATCGCGCTGCAGGACACGCTCACCACGGTCCGCACGATCCTGAACAAGATCGACCCCATGCAGCTGGGCCGGGTGCTGAGCACCCTGTCCTATGCGCTGGACGGCAGCGGCCGGGTACCCGGTTCCACCGTCGAGCGGCTGAACAACTGGTTCACCCAGGTCCGCGCCGCGGTGCCGGATCCGGAAGGCACGCTGAACGATTTCTCCGCCTCGTTCCACGCGCTCAACCAGTCCGCGCCGGATCTGATGACGACGCTGTCGGAATCGGTGAAGACCGCGCAGACCATCGCCGACAAGCGCAGCGAGCTGGCCGGCCTCATCACCGGCACCTCGGCGACCATCGACAAGGTCAACAACCTGTTCGCCCGCAACCCCGACGTCGGTAAGCAGCTGACCTCGGGCACCGGCGACATGTTCGGGGCGCTCACCGAGGACCCCGACGCGATCCCGCAGGCCATCGCGAACCTGAACGCGTCGGTCCGCAAGCTGAGCACCACCTTCCACTGGGGTCCGCAGCAGCAGATGATCTGGAACGCGGGCCTGACCTTCACGCCGTACAAGCCGTACGACCGGTCCGACTGCCCGCGCTACGGCGACATGGCGGGGCCGAGCTGTGGCACCGCCCCGGTGGTCTCCGATATCGGCCCGCCGACACCGGCGCTGAAGCCGCGCACGCTGGACGCGTCGCAGGGACTGCCGAAGCTGCCGCCGATGCCGGGCCTGCCCGCCATCCCGGGCGTCACGACCGGTGACACCGCGCAGACGGCAGCTCCGCAGCAGGCGCCCAAGCCGGGCAACCCGTTCGCCGGAACTCCGTTGGAGGGTCTGTTCCCGCAGCTGCCGGGCCTGCCGGGTGCGCCCGCGGCCCCCGCGCCGCAGCCGGCTCCGGCCGCTGCTCCGGCGTCGGACGGGCAGAAGCCCACTGCGGGGCCGATCGCCTACTACACCGGACGTGACGCGATGAGCGCGCTGCTCGGCCGGGATCCGACGACTGCCGAATATCTGCTGCTGAGCTCGATCCTGAGGGGTGGAACCTTGCAAGTTTCCGAAAGCGGTGCCAGCTGATGAGAGGAATTCGCAAACCGCTGATCGGGTTCGGTATCTTCGCCCTCGTCTCGATCCTGGTGACCGTGGTCATCTGGAATACGCTGGCGCGCACCGTGAACGGTTCCACCCACAGCTATTCGGCGATCTTCACCGATGTGCTGGGCCTACGGGAGGGCGACGACGTCCGGATGGCCGGCGTGCGCGTCGGCAAGGTCACCGGCATCGAGGTCGAAGGACAGCACCAGGCCAAGGTGTCGTTCATCGTGCAGAGCGATCAGACCGTGTACGGCAACACCAAAGCCCTTGTCCGGTACCAGAATCTGATCGGCCAGCGCTATGTGGCGCTGGCGCCGGGCAACAAGGGCGACAATTCGGCGTTGCGCAACAACGCCACCATCCCGGTCGAGCGCACCGAGCCCTCGTTCGATATCTCGGGTCTGCTCAACGGTTTTCAGCCGCTGTTCGAAACCTTGCAACCCCAGCAGGTGAACGACCTGACCAACACCTTCATCCAGGCGCTGCAGGGCGACGGTGTTTCGCTGAGCTCGTTCATCACCCAGGCCGCCGCACTGGCCGGTGACTTCCAGCGACGCGACGTCATCCTGGCCGACGTGATCACCAAACTGTCGGGCGTGATGTCGGGACTGGCGAAACGAGGTGATGAATTGGAGACACTGGTGACCCAGACCCGTGCCTTGATCGGCGGGCTCTACGAGCAGGGACAATCCCTGCAGGCTTCGACCGTCCAGATCGCGAATGCCACTTCCTCTCTGGTGAACATGGTCGATCAGGTGCAGCCGAAGATCGCGGCCGCGCAGAACTCGAGCACCGCGGCGCTGACCATGCTGATCAACAACGGCTCCAAGCTGGACCAGGCCGCGATCGACCTGCCCGGCATCCTCGCGAACGTCGGTAAGTTCAGCTCCGACGGCGCCTACGCCAACGCGTATCTGTGCACGCTGGACGTCTCGCTGTACGGGGTGCTGTTGCCGCGAGGTCTGGTCAGCCAGATCGGCGGACCCAACCACTCGGCGGTGTGCCGCCCATGACGACCTTCGGTACGCGAATCAGGAATCGTTTCCAGAGCAACCGCTTCTTCTGGCTCGGCGTCATCGGCGCCGTTCTCATCGTGGTGCTGCTCGTGGTGTCCAGCAGTTACAAGAAACTGGGCGTCGGCACCAAGGACGTGCAGGCGGAATTCGTGCAGACGGCCGGCGTCCAGACCGGTGACAAGGTGAACGTCGCCGGTGTGCCGGTCGGCACGGTGGCCGGGGCGAAACTCGAGGGTGACCACGTGCTGATCACCCTGCACGTGAACAACGACGTGAAGCTCGGCCCCGACGCCCGCGCCTCCATCAAGATGGCCACGCTGCTGGGTGCGCGCTACGTCGACCTCGACCCGGGCAACGGTAAGGGCTTGCCGGGCAACCGGATTCACAAGTCCAACACCAAGGTTCCCTACGACCTGGCCGACGTGGTGCAGATCGGCACCCCGAAGTTCGAGGCGCTCGACACCGAGAAGCTGTCCGAATCGCTGAAGGTGCTCGGTGACCAGATCGACGGTTCGCCGCAGCTGACCGCGCAGGCGCTCGACAGCGTCGGCGCGCTCGCCAAGACCATCAACGATCGGCGCGACCAGGTCGACGGTCTGCTCAAGGATCTGGACAAGGTCACCAAGATCCTCGGCGACAACCGCAACAGCCTGCTGCTGGTGATCACCCAGGGCGAGGCCATCGCCGGCCGGGTGATGGAACGCCAGGAGCTGCTCAAGCAACTGCTGAACAACACCGCGACCCTGACCAAGCAACTGCAGCAGATCGGCGCGGAGAACAACAACCAGCTCGGCCCGACCATCGAACAGCTGAACACCATGGCCCAGGGTCTGCAGAAGAACAAGGACAACCTGGACAAACTGTTGACGATCATGCCCGCGTCGCTGCGGCAGTTCAACAATGTGTTCGGCAACGGCCCCTACGGTGAGGTCGGTGTGCCGTGGCTGTTCCCGGACAACTGGTTGTGCTTCGCGCGAGTGATCGAGGGGTGCCAGGGATGATCCTGAACAAATGGCTGGCCCGCGCCACCAAGACGGTCGCGATCGGCGCGGCCGTACTGGTGGCCGGCAGCTGCGGATCGGTGCAGAACGCGGTGGGCGGGTCGACCCACATCACCGCTGATTTCCGCAATATCGCCGGCGTTTTCGAGGGCAATCCGATCACCGTGCTGGGGCTCGAGGTCGGCAAGGTCGACAAGATCATCCCCAAGGGTGAGTTCGTCGAGGTGCACATGACGGTGAACCACGACGTGGACATCCCGAAGAATGTGACGGCGGCGATCGTGTCGCCCTCGATCGTGACCAATCGGCACATCGAGCTGACCCCGCGCTACACCGGCGGCCCCAAGCTGCCGGACAACACGCACCTCACGGTGCAGCAGACCCGCACCCCGGTCGAACTGGACACGATGATCAAAACCATCGACCAGTTCACCGCCGCGCTGAAGCCGGCGCCCGGCCAGAGCCAGGGACCGCTGTCGGGCACGCTGCTCTACGACATGGTCAACGGCCAGGGTGAGCGGATCCGCGACACGCTCAACGCGCTGTCGGGGGCGTTGAAGGTCGGCGTCGACAACAAGGACGCCATCTCGACCATCATCATCAAGCTCAACGAGCTGACCTCGATGCTGGCCGACAACGACCAGTCGGTGCGCGAGTTCAGCAACAAGGTCACCCAGATGTCGTCGTTGCTGGCCGAGCAGGCGCCCGGTCTGCAGGCCACGCTGGATCAGCTCAACGACTTCCTGGCCAACACCAGCGGCGTGTTCAGCCAGTACCAGAGCCAGTTGTCGGAGAGCCTCACCGGGCTCACCAAGGTCACCGACCAGCTGCGGCAGAACGCGGCCGGCGTGGTCGAGACCGTCGACGTGGCGCCGCTGCTGCTGCAGAACCTGGACCGTTCGATGGACCGCAACCGCGGCTTCGTCCGCCTGCACGCGGTGCTCGGCACCGCACTGTCCGGCGAGATCGTCAGCCTGTTCTGTGAACGCATTCAGATGAGGGCCGACGGCTGCCGGACCGGCAAGATCGAGGATTTCGGACCCGACCTCGGGTTGTCCGCCGCACTGTTGGGACTGACGAAATGACGGTATCGACGCGCCTGCGGCGCACCTGGCTGGCACTCGGCGTCTCGGCGGCCGTGGCGGCCTCCGGCTGCGGTCTGACCGTGGAGAGTCTGCCGCTGCCCAAACCGGGGCAGTCCGGTGAGACCTATACCCTGCACGCGATCTTCGCCAACGCGCTCAACCTGCCCGATCAGGCCAAGGT
>Ga0164242_10007174_pt1 | contig 12206 bp, 11 predicted proteins | sample OricomgcompostMG_FD_108783 | JGI IMG/M metagenome (GOLD analysis project Ga0164242, IMG submission 108783) | Miracle-Growth compost microbial communities from Emeryville, California, USA - Original compost - Miracle growth compost (MG) ... | reverse complement strand
GTCCCCGACTCGGGCGGAGCGGTCGGAACGCTCGAGCGCGGCCTCGACGGCGCCGCGAGCGCCACCGCCACCGCCCGCCTCGCCCTCGACAGCCAGCACGACGGGCGCCTCACGCCCCGGGCCGCGGACACGGTGATCGGCGACGCGCTCACAGCCCTCGGCGAGGAGCAGGCCGCGCTCGCCGCGGTGGATCCCGCGACCCCGCGCGAGCGGGCGCAGCGCATCGTCGCCGACCAGGCCGTCGGGGCGGCCGACCAGGCGATCAAGGACGCCCGCTCGGCGAGCGCCGGCGCCGCCGGCATCCGCGCCGCCCGCGCCCTGCAGCAGCTCGACGACGCGCGCCGCACGATCGAGGCCGCCCGCGCGCGCCTCGTGCGCGAGTCGGGGGACCGCTCGTGAAGAAGATGCTCGGCCTGTTCCTGGGCGTGCTGACGGCGATCGGCGGCTTCGTCGACATCGGCGACCTCGTCACGCAGTCGGTCGTCGGCTCGCGCTTCGGGCTCTCGCTCGTGTGGGTCACGGTGCTGAGCGTCGTCGGCATCGTGGTGTTCGCGCAGATGTCGGGCCGGGTCGCGGCGGTGAGCAGGCGGGCGACGTTCGAGATCATCCGCGAGCGGCTCGGGCCGCGGCTCGGCTTCGCAAACCTCGGCGCGTCGTTCCTCATCAACCTGCTCACCCTGACCGCCGAGATCGGCGGCATCGCACTCGCCCTGCAGTTGGCGACGAGCATCGCGCCCGGGCTGTGGGTGCCGGTCGCCGGGGCCGCCGTGTGGATCGTGCTGTGGCGGGTGAAGTTCAAGATCATGGAGAACGTCGTCGGGATCGTCGGGCTGTGCCTGGTCGCGTTCACCGTCGCGGTGTTCCTGCTGAAGCCGGACTGGGGTCAGCTCGGCCACTCGCTCGTGCCGTCCGTGCCCTCGGGCGAGCACCCGTCGACGTACTGGTACTACGCGGTCTCGCTGTTCGGGGCGGGCCTCACGCCGTACGAGGTGTTCTTCTTCTCGTCGGGCGCCCGCGAGGAGCGGTGGACGCCGCGCGACCTGTCGCTCAGCCGCGCCAACGTGTTCCTCGGCTTCCCGCTCGGCGGCGCGGTGTCGCTCTCCAACTGCGTGTGCGCGACGCTCGTGCTGCTGCCGCTCGGCATCCAGGTCTCGTCGCTCTCGCAGGTCGTGCTGCCGGTCGCGCAGGCGGGCGGGGCGATCCTCGTGATCGTGCTGATCCTCGGCATCGTCGCCGCGACCTTCGGCGCCGCACTCGAGACGTGCCTGTCGAGCGGCTACACGATCGCCCAGTACTTCGGCTGGTCGTGGGGGAAGTTCCGGCGGCCTGCGCAGGCGGCCCGCTTCCACGTCGTGCTCATCGTGTCGCTGCTCGTGTCGCTCGGCATCCTCGCGACGGGCGCGGACCCGGTGCAGGTCACCGAGGCCTCGGTCGTGCTCTCGGCGCTGGCCCTGCCGCTGACCTACCTGCCGATCCTGATCGTCGCGAACGACCGGCAGTACATGGGCGAGCACGTCAACGGGCGTGTCATGAACGCGTTCGGGCTCGTCTTCCTCGCGCTGATCGTCGTGGCCTCGGTCGCGTCGATCCCGCTGCTGATCATCTCGGGGATGGGGGCGTGATGGCGCGACGCAGGCGTGCAGCCGATGCGGATGCCGGGGCCGGGCTCCCCGTCGACGACAGCCCCCGCGGCCAGGTCGTGGACGCCCGGCTGCACGTGCTCGACCGCCAGGTCGTCGACCGCGACGGCGTGCCTGTATGCACCGTCGACGACGTCGACATCGCGGGACTCGAACGCGGCCGGTACGCCGACGGGGTCCGGGACACCGGCGTGCTCGTGGCGGCGGCGCCGGCCGGAGCCGACCCGCCGGAGCCGCCGCGTATCGGCGCCCTGCTGTCGGGCGCCGTGCTGTGGACGCGCACCTTCGGCGGCGACCCGCGCCTCGGGCATCTGGCGCGTGTGCCGTGGAGCGATGTGACCGACGTCGACGTCGTGCTCGCCGTGGCGCGCGCGGCGGGCGGCTACGAGGCGAACTGGTCGGAGAACTGGGTGCGCGAGCGGTTCATCGCGCGGATCCCGGGCGGGCGCCATGCGGCTGACTGAGCTTCTGGGGACGCCGGTGCGCGAGGCATCCGGCCGCATGCTCGGCGTCGTCGTCGACGTGCGTTTCGTGCTCGACGGGCCGCCCGCGGGGCACGGCGCGGGGGTCGTCGCCGAGGCGCGGCTGCACGGGCTGCTCGTCGGGCGGCATCCGGGGCAGGCCTTCGCCGGCTACGAGCGCACCGACACCGACCGGCCCGTGCTCATCAACCGCTTCCTGGCCTGGCGGCAGCGCGACACCGTGTTCGTGCTGTGGCGCGACGTCGCCGCCGTCGACGGCGAGGTGGTGCTGCGCCCGGGTGCGACGCGCTACTCGGCGGCGCTGAGGCAGCCGGGCGCCTGAGGTCTGGAGCGCGGTCGTCGTTTCCGCACGGTCGGATCGCCGTCGTCTGTGCGGAAGCGGCGACCGGGCGCCGCCGCGTGCGCCGAGTCGGCACCTGCGCATGGTGACGGGCCCGCCGACTATGCGGAAGTGACGACCGGGCGGTGGCGCCGGGAGGCGGATAGGAGGCGCGGGACGAGGGGAAGCCCCGGCTTCTGCCCGCCGGGTGAGCGGTGGGCGGAAGCAGGGGCGGTGCGGCGGAGCTACTTGCCGTGGTGGGTGGCGGCGGGTGCGGCGTATGCCGGCACCCGGCGCTCGCCGGCGGTCAGCGCGGTGGGTGCGTGGCCCTTCTCGACCCACTTCTCGAGCGCGCCGAGCGCATCGGCCGGGGCGGGTCCGTCGCCGGGGGCGCAGTGCGAGGCGCCGGGCACGAAGAACAGGCGGTAGTAGTCCGCGACCTGGTCGTGGCCGAGCTGCTTGTGCGCTGCGACGCCGTCGTAGTAGGCCTTCGTGTCGCCGATCGGGATCAGCTGGTCGGCCGTGCCCTGCCAGGTGATGAGCTTGCCGCCGGCCTTGTCGAAGCTGCGCAGGTCGGTCGAGTCGCTGCCGATCGTGCTGTGGAACTGCGCGACGGACTGGTTGAAGATCTTCTCGAACTGGGCGTAGCCGATCGACTTCAGGTCGTAGGCGGGTTTCTCCTCGACGAACGAGGCGATCCAGTCGCCGGCGACGGTGAAGGGGGCGTAAGCGCCCGCCAGGTAGGTGAAGTCGGCGCCCTTGGGGATGCCGTACCAGAGCTGCTTGCCGTGCGAGTCGACCGGCCCGGCCCAGATCTGCTTGACGACCTCGGCGTCGGCCTTCGAGATGGTGCCGGTCGTGCCGTCGGCTTCGACGACCTTCTGGCCGACGATCGAGTACGGGTTGAAGTCGTTCGTGAAGGGCTGCTCGCTCAGGCCGTCGGCCGAGCCGTCGAGCACGTCCCCGCGGGCGATCGCGGCCTTGTTGAACGCGGCGAACTCGGCGGCGGTCGGCTGGTCGTGCTGCTCGTTCTCGACGACGTAGGGCCACAGGTCGCTGGGGGCGAACTTGTCCCAGGACACGGCGGGGGCCGCGGCGAGGATGCCGTCGAAGTCGCGCGGGTACTGCTGCGCCTCGACGAGCCCCTGGCGGCCGCCGGTCGAACAGCCGTTCCAGTACGAGTAGTCGGCGGCCTGGCCGTAGTAGGCGCGGATCGCGGCCTCGGCGACGACGGAGAGCTCGTGCGCCCCGCGGCTCGCGAAGTTGGCGAGCAGCGTCTGGTTGACGGTTCCGTCGGCCTTCAGCGCCCACGGCGCTGTCCAGCCGGTCTCGGGGGTGAGGCCCGAGTTCTGCGTGCCGACCGCGTAGCCCTGCTTGACGGCGTTCGCGAGGTCGGTGTTGTAATCGCCGGCCGCGTAGCCCGAGCCGCCGAGCGCCTCGAAGCGGCCGTTCCACGCCGCCTTGCGGGCGGGCAGCCACACCTCGATGTTCTCGTGGTCGGTGCCGTCGTGCGTCAGCGTGACGTCGACCTGGCAGTACTCCGGCACGCCGGTGACGGGCGCCGGCAGGTCGGTCCCGCCCAGCGGGATCGGGAACTGCAGCGTGCCGCCCGGCTTGGAGACGGCGGTGATCGACTCGATCCTCGAGCCGGCCGGCGCCGGGACGGCGACGTGCTCGCAGCTGATGCCAGGGGCGGGGCTCTTGCCCGGGGCATGTGCTGTCGAGGCGTAGGCGTTCGGTGCGATGAGGGTGACCGCCGCTGCGAGCGGCAGCGCGGCGGCGAAGATCCTGGTTGCGCGGTTCATGGGTGGTCCTCTGTTCGGGGTGGCGGGGCGGGGGTGTCGTTCAGGCGCGTCGCGAGGCGATGCGGAGGCCGGTCACTTGGCCTGCAGCGGGCCGCGGTAGGCCTTGCCGAGCGACGAGGGGGCGATGAGCGGCAGCAGCCGGGCGGCGAGCTTCTGGCCGAGCTTCTCGCCGGTGCGGACGAGCTCGATGTCGACGCGGGTGCCGTCGTTCTGCGGGGTGAGCTGGAAGGACCAGCTGCCGCCCTTGCCGAAGACCTTCGACTCGTGGGTGGCGATGTCGACGCGGCCGGCCTCGTCGTCCCAGGTGTAGCGCGAGCGCTCCCAAGCGGAGGCGGTGCCCTCGGTGACCTCGGCCCAGTTCGAGCCCTGCGCGTGGACGGTGAAGTGCTCGGCGTCGATCGTCGGCCAGGCCTCGGCGCGGGCGGGGCTGAAGTCGGTGAGGACGTTCATGACCTCACGCGAGGAGAGGCGGCTGTCGAGGTGGAACTTGATGGTGGGCATGTCGATGGTCCGTTCTGGGAGAAGATCCGAAGGGGGAGAAAGTAACTGTTTGGAACGGTTATGACTCTGACGGACGCATTCATAACCTGTCAAGCAGGTTATGAAATCTCCATGCGTTCACATGGAACTAGCTCGCGAAGTCCGCCTGCGGCGCGACATCCGCACTCGCCTCGATGTCGTCGCGCAGGCGGGCGATCGCCGCCGTGACGTTCGCGAGAGCGTCGCTGCCGAGGATCAGGCGGCGGCGCGGCTCGGCTGCCGTGATCTCGGCGTACATCAGCGCCGCGGTGCGCACCGGGTCGCCGGGGAACAGGTCGACGCCGGCGGTGGGCGACGCGACCGCGCCGAGGAACGGCGCCGTGACGGCGTCGTAGTCGGCGATGCGGATGCCGGAGACGCCGGTGTTCTTCTCGATGCCGGTGCGGATCGAACCGGGCTCGACGAGCAGGGTGCGGATGCCGAGGTGGGCGACCTCGCCCGCGAGCGCATCGGTCAGGCCCTCGAGCGCGAACTTGCTCGCCGAGTAGAAGGCGTTGACCGGCAGGCTCGCGATGCCGTCCATCGAGGTGACGTTGGCGATGAGGCCGCTGCGGGCCGCGCGCATCGCGGGCAGCACGGCGCGTGTCATGCCGACGGCTCCGAAGAAGTTCACCTCGAAGACGCGGCGGTAATCGGCCTCGTCCTGCTCCTCGATCGCGCCGATGTAGTCGATTCCGGCGTTGTTGACGAGCACGTCGACGGCGCCGAACCGTTCGGTCGCCGCGGCGACGGCGGCGGCGCGCCGGGCCGGGTCGGTGACGTCGACCGTGACCGCGATGGCGGTGTCGGGGTACCGCGCGACGAGCGCTTCCGCGCCGGTGGTGTCGCGGTCGGCGAGGACGACGTTGTGGCCGTTGTCGAGCGCCTCGGCGGCGAGTCGGCGGCCGAGCCCGGAGGCGGCGCCGGTGATGATCCAGGTGGACATGGCGATGGTTCCTTTCGGTTCTTTCGTTCAGTCGGGGTGTTGCGGGGAGGGGCCCGGCCGGGCGCCCGTGGATGCGACTCGGAAGGCGCGCCCGGCCGGGGGTCGGTGGCTAGGCCGCGAGCTGCAGCGGGTCGCCGGCCGCGGCATCCGCAGCGCGTCGGGCAGTGCGGGTGCGGATGCCGTGGGCGATCAGCATCCCCACCGCCAGCAGCACGGCGAGGGCGTAGAACTCGGTCGAGACGCCGAACACCACGCCGAACGCGTGCGCGGTGAAGCGGCCGCTCGGGCCGAGCGCGACGCTGAAGACGATGGTCAGGATCGCGAGCCCGATGGTGCCGCCGAGCTGGTGGGCGGCGTTGACGAGACCGGAGGCGGCGCCGGCGATCTCGCCGGGCACGTCGCTCATGCCGAAGTTCGTGAGCAGGATGATCGCGATGCCCTGGCCGACGCCGAGCACGAGGAGCGGGCCGAACACGTCGGGGAAGAAGTGGCTGCCGGCGTCGAGGCGCGAGAGCCAGAACATGCCGCCGAGGGCGACCGCGAGCGAGGCGAGCAGCAGCGTCGAGCGCCCGATCAGCCTGGTGAGGCTCGGCACGACGTAGACCATCGCGAAGAACAGGCCGGTCAGCGGGATGAACGAGGCGCCGGTGAGCAGAGGCGAGAAGTGCAGCACGCCCTGCAGGTACTGGCTGAGGAAGTAGAACAGCGAGAACATCGCGCCCACGATCAGGATGCGGCCCGCGTAAGCCCCCGAGCGCTCGACCGACTTGAACAGCTTCAGCGGAACGATCGGCGAGGCGGCGCGGCGCTCGATGAAGACGAAGGCGGCGAGCAGCACGAGGGATGCCGCGAGCGAGCCCCACGCGAACACCGGCGCCGTCTCGAGCTCGGTCAGGCCGAACACGAGCGCGGTCATGCCGAGGGTCGAGGTGAGCGCGCCGCCGAGGTCGAACTTGCCGGCCTGGCGCGTCGTGGCCGCGAGCACACGCGGGGCGACGAGCAGCACCGCGATGCCGATCGGCACGTTGATGAGCAGGCCCCAGCGCCATGAGAGGTACTCGGTGAACAGCCCGCCGACGATGTTGCCGAGGGCGCCGCCGGCGCCGATCACGGCCGAATAGAGGGCGATGGCGCGTGCTCGTTCGGCGGGCTTCGGGTAGCTCGCGAGGATCAGCGCGAGCGTCGACGGGATCGCCGCCGCGGCTGCAAGTCCCTGCACGACGCGGGCCGCGAGCAGCCACGGGGTCGTGATCGCGAGACCCGTCGCGAGCGAGGCCAGCGTGAAGACCGCGACGCCCCAGAGGAAGATGCTGCGGCGTCCGAACAGGTCACCCGCGCGGGCGCCGAGCAGCAGCAGGCCGCCGAAGGCGAGGGCGTAGCCGCTCTGCACCCACGCGAGGCCCGTCGTAGAGAGGGCGAAGGTGTGCTGCACCTGGGGGAGCGCCGTCGTGATGATCGACGTGTCGAGCACCATCATGAGCTGCGCCGTCAGGATCGTCGCCAGGGCGAGGCCGCGGCGTGCGGGGCGCGGCTCAGAGGCGCCGCCCGCGCGGCGCCTTGTGGGCACCGGGGTTGTTGTGGACATGCTGTCCGTCCTTTCGTGGAGGTGGGTCTGCGGGGTCGGCGGCGGTGCGGCATCCGCACGGATCGGGGGTGTCCGTCGCTCGTCGACGTTGGTAACCAACTGGTTGCTTGACGAAGGTATTCCGGCTTTCCCGGTTTGTCAACCAACTGGTTACTTGGCGTAAGATCGACGCATGCCAGGGGATGCCGAGAAGACCAAGGAGCGGCTGCTCGCCGCCGCGTCCGACGAGTTCGCCCGCTTCGGGATCGCGGGTGCGCGCATCGACCGCATCGCCGAGGCGGCGAAGGCGAACAAGCAGCTGATCTACAAGTACTTCGGCAACAAGGACGCGCTGTTCGACACCGTCTTCAGCCACCGCGTGATCGAGTTCGGCGACGCCGTGCTGTTCGACGCGTACGACCTGCCGGCCTATGCGGGGCGCACCTTCGACATGTACGAGGAGAACCCCGACATCGTGCGGCTGACCACCTGGTACCAGCTCGAACGGCCCCGGGGCGAGCCGATCACCACGGTCGCCGGCTCGTCGGAGAGCAAGCTCGCCGCGATCGCCGCAGCGCAGCGGGAAGGCGCGCTGCCGACCGACTTCGAGCCGCTCGAGCTGCTCGCGTTCGTGCGCTCGGTGGCGATGTCGTGGCACACGCAGATCCCCGAGCTCGATGCGCGGAGCCGGCTGCCGCGCGAGCGCCGCCGCGCCGCCGTCATCGACGCGGTCGAGCGCCTGATCGCCCCGGCGCGCTGACCCCGGTCGTCATCTCCGCACAGTGCGAGCGTCCCTGACTGTGCACGAGTGCCGACCGGCGTGAGCGGCTGTCGGGCAGTCGTCATTTCCGCACAGTGCGAGCGTCCCTGACTGTGCACGAGTGCCGACCGGCGTGAGCGGCTGTCGGGCAGTCGTCATTTCCGCACAGTGCGAGCGTCCCCGACTGTGCACGAGTGCCGACCGGGCGACCCCGACAACGCTGTCAACCCCGTGGCGTCGGGGCGCCGGGGCTGCCTACCGTCACCTGCGTGAATGACATCGACGCGAACATCAACGAGAAGCTGAAACAGCAGAAGGCCGCCGCGAGCAAGGCCGCGAAATCCGCAGGCGAGACCGCCGCGAGGACGATGGCCGAGGCCGCACGCACCGCGGACGAGGCGGTGGCGCGCGCCGAGCACGTCATCGAGGACGCCGCGATGGGGCATACCGCCGACCGCGTCATGCACGCGCTCGAGCACGAGGGCCGCCTCGACCCGGCGGCGCGGGCGCTCGCGGGCTTCGCGAACAAGGTGATCCCGGCCGGCCGCGTGCGCGACCTGCTGCACGGGGTCCCGTTCGGGCACCCGCTGCACCCGGCGATCGTCCAGGCCCCGCTCGGCATGTGGATGTCGGCGAACCTGCTCGACCTGATGCCGGGCGCCGGGCGCGCCGCGACGGCGCTCGTGGGCGCGGGGGTCGTCGCCGCGATCCCGGCGGCGCTCTCGGGCCAGGTCGACTACGCGCGCCTGCCGCACGTGCAGCAGCGCGTCGGCGTCGCCCACTGGCTCTCGGTCGCCGTGACCGGCTCGCTCTACGGCGCCTCCTTCGTGGCGCGGGTCAGCGGGCACCGCAGGCTCGGCAAGCGCCTCGCCCTCGCGGGCCTGGTCGGCGGCGCCGTCGCGGGCTACCTCGGCGGGCACCTCGCGTATCGCGAGTCGGGCGGCGGCGGTCGCCCCGCCCTCGCGATGTGACTCAGCTGCGCCGGCAGGGGTGAGCGCACGCGCACCCGGGTATCGCCGGGAGTGAAGCACGCGAACCCGACGGGGAGGGGCAGCCATGGCGCAGAACGTCAGCGAATTCGTGATCGGACGCCTGAGGGAGTGGGGCACGACCCGGGTCTTCGGCTACCCCGGCGACGGCATCGGGGCCTTCGACGCGGCGCTCGGCGCGCTCGACGCGCAGGGGGAGGGGCTCGACTACATCCGCCCGACGCACGAGGAGATCGCGGCGTTCATGGCGACCGCCCACGCGAAGTTCACGGGTGAGGTGGGGGTCTGCGTCGCGACGTCGAGCCCGGGCGCCTTCCATCTGATCAACGGGCTCTACGACGCGCAGATGGACAACACGCCGGTCGTCGCGATCGTCGGCCAGCAGGGGCTCGCCGCGCTCGGCACGGCGACGCAGCAGGAGAGCAACCTCGAGCGCGTCTTCGCCGACGTCGCCGTCTACGTCGCGACGAGCGTGTCGCCCGAGCAGGCGCAGGCCGTCGTCGACACGGCGTTCCGCACCGCATGGACGCGGCTCGGCCCCGCGGTGATCGTGCTGCCGCACGATGTCCAGGCGCTGCCGGCGGCCGAGCCCGGCGCCGAGCACTGGGTGTCGCGGTCGAGTGCGGTCCCGGCATCCGCCCGCATCCTGCCCGACCGTGCGCAGCTGGAAGCGGCGGCCGCCGTCATCAACGCGGGCAGCCAGGTGACGCTGCTCGTCGGCGCGGGCGCGCGCGGCGCGACCGACGCCGTCGTCGAGCTCGCCAACAAGACCGGCGCGGGCATCATCACGGCGCTGCGCGGCAAGGACGTCGTGCCCGCCGACGTCCCCTTCCACACGCAGCAGCTCGGTCTGCTCGGCTCGATGCCGAGCCTGTGGCAGATGCACAAGTGCGACACCCTCCTCATGCTCGGCACCAACTACCCCTACGGCGAGTTCCTGCCGCCGACCGGCCATGCGCGGGCGGTTCAGGTCGACCTCAAGCCCGAGCAGCTGGGCCTGCGCTACCCGACCGAGGTCAACCTCTGGGGCGACGTCGGGGCGACACTCGAGGCGCTGCTGCCGCTCATCGAGCGCAAGCCGGACCGGAGCTGGCAGGAGGCGATCGCCGATCACTTCGCCGACTGGGAGCGCGAGATGCGGGCAGAGGCCCTCGTGTCGTTCCCGGACGGGGCGAACCCGCGGCGCGTGTTCTACGAGCTGAACGAGCGGCTGCCCGACGACGCGATCGTGACGGCGGATGCCGGGACCACCGCCGACTGGTACGCGCACCACATCCGGCTCCGCCGCGGGATGCGCGGCGACCTCTCGGGCCGGCTGGCGAGCATGCTCGCGTCCATGCCGTACGCGCTCGCCGCGAAGTTCGCCTACCCGGAACGGCCCGTCGTCTGCACGATCGGCGACGGCGCCTTCCAGATGCTCGGCATGAACGAGCTGATCACGATCCGGAAGTACGCCGAGCGCTGGCCGGACAAGCGCTTCGTGGTCGCGGTGATGCACAACGATGACCTCGCCCAGGTGTCGTGGGAGGCGCGCACCGAGGACGCCGCCCCGGTGTGGCGCGCCTCGCAGGACGTGGAGTCGATCGACTACGCGGGCTACGCCGAGCTGCTCGGCTTCCGCGGCATCCGCATCCGCTCCGACGACGAGATCGCGTCCGCGTGGGATGCCGCGCTCGCCTTCGACGGCGTGACGGTGCTCGACTGCTACGTGACGCGCAACGCGCCGCCGCTGCCGCCGAAGATCACGAAGGAGTACCGCGAGAACACGCTCAAGGCGCTCGCGCACGACGACCCGCTGCGCGTCGGCGCGGTGGTCGACTCGGCGGAGGCGCTCGGCGCCGCCGCGCTGCAGCGGGCCAAGAACGTGCTGCACCTCGGCGACCGAGGCGAGGGCCAGCGGCGCTGACCGGGGCTCGGGCGTCCCTCGGCCGCCGTGCCGGGCGCCGCTACGCCCCGCCCGGCACGACGAGCCCGCGCTCGTAGGCGAGGATCACGGCCTGCGCCCGGTCGCGCAGGCCGAGCTTCGCGAATATGCGGCTGACATGGGTCTTCACCGTCTGCTCGGCGAGGAACAGGGTGCGCGCGATCTCGGAGTTGGAGAGCCCCTGCGCGACCAGCACGAGGATCTCGTTCTCACGGGCGGTGAGCTCGTCGAGCTCGGGGCGCGCCGCCGTCTGGGCCGCGGGCGCGGCATCCGCACCGGCCCCGCCCCCGTGCGCGAAGCGCTCGATCACGAGCCGGGTGAGCCGGGGCGAGAGCAGCCCCTCGCCGCCCGCGACGACCCGCACGGCGGCGACGAGCTCGGCCGGCAGCGCGTCCTTCAGCAGGAAGCCGCTCGCGCCGGCCTGCAGCGCCTGGAACACGTAGTCGTCGATGTCGAAGGTCGTGAGCATGAGCACGCGCGTCGACAGCCCGAGCGAGACGAGCTCGGCCGTCGCGTCGATGCCGTTCTGCACGGGCATGCGCACATCCATCAGCACGACATCGGGCCGCAGGGACGCGGCGAGCCGCACCGCCTCGGCGCCGTCGGCGGCCTGGCCCACGACGGCGATGTCCGGCTGCGCGCCGAGCAGCGCCGCGAAGCCGGCCCGCACCATCGCCTGGTCGTCGGCGATGACGATGCGGATGCCGGATCCGCCGCGCCCGGGCGCGCCGCCGGCCCACGACCCGTCGTCGATGCTCACGAGGCCCCTCCCGCGGCGGCGGGCAACACGGCATCCACCCGGTAGCCGCCGCCTGGCATCGGGCCGTACTGCACGGTGCCGCCCACGGCCGCCGCACGCTCGCGCATACCCTGCAGGCCGAAGCCGGCGCCCGCCAGCTGGCCGGTCGACCTGCGCACGGCGCCGACCGGCGCGGCGTTCACGACCGTGACCTCGAGCATGCGCGAGTCGCGCTCGAGCTCGACGGTGATCGTCGCCCCGGGGGCGTGCCGCAGGGCGTTGCTCAGCCCTTCCTGCACGATCCGGTACGCGGCGAGCCCGACGATGTCGTCGACCGGATGCCCCAGCGCCTCACCCGGCTGGAACAGGATCTCCGCTCCGGCCGCGCGCGCCTTCTCGATGAGGGCCGGCAGCTCGCGCAGACCCGGCTGCGGCTCGAGGACGACCGTCGGCGAGGTGCCGCCCGGGCCGCCGAGCACGAGCGTCGGGTTGTCGCCGTGCGCCCCGAGCACCTCGGTC
>Ga0164242_10007173_pt1 | contig 12208 bp, 8 predicted proteins | sample OricomgcompostMG_FD_108783 | JGI IMG/M metagenome (GOLD analysis project Ga0164242, IMG submission 108783) | Miracle-Growth compost microbial communities from Emeryville, California, USA - Original compost - Miracle growth compost (MG) ... | reverse complement strand
TTCCTCGCCATGCGCGGCCTGAAGACCCTGCACCTGCGCATGGAGGCTCATTGCCGCAACGCGATGGATCTGGCGAAGTGGCTGGAAAGACACCCCGAGGTCGAACGGGTCATCTACCCCGGGCTCCGCAGCCATCCCCAGCACGCGTTGGCCCGGCGCCAGATGCACGACTTCGGCGGCATCGTCACCATCGAACTCAAAGGGGGCTTGAAAAAGGCGCGCCGTATGCTCGAGCGCTGCGAGCTGTTCGCGTTGGCCGAATCCCTGGGCGGGGTCGAGAGCCTGATCGAGCACCCGGCGATCATGACCCACGCGTCCGTGCCGCCGAAGCGGCGCGAGGAGCTGGGGATCAGCGGTGGCCTGGTGCGGTTGAGCGTCGGGGTCGAGTCGTTGGAGGATCTGGTAGAGGATGTGCGCCGTGCGCTGGCTTGATCCCGCCCGTATTTCCACGCCCGGCCAGGGCCGCGGAGGGTAGGCGCGGTGGCAAACCATCTTGGGCTCGTTTACCAGTTGACCAAGCGGGAAGTCGTCGGTCGCTACAAGGGTTCGATGCTCGGCCTTCTGTGGTCTTTCATCAATCCTCTGCTCATGCTCATCGTGTACACCATGTTTTTCTCGGTGATACTGAAGGTCAAGTGGGGGCTGAACGACGAGAGCAAGGCGGACTTTGCGATCCTGCTGTTCGTGGGGTTGATGACGTACGGGTTCATTGCCGAGTGCATCAATCGCGCCCCCGGGCTCGTCACGGGCAACGTGAATTACGTCAAGAAGGTGGTGTTCCCGCTGGAGATCCTGCCGGTCGTGTCTTGCGGGTCCGCCCTGTTCCACTGGGCGATCAGCATGCTGGTGCTGGTGCTGGCACTGGTTTTCATCGGCAACGGCGTGCCGGCGACTGCCTTCTGGATCGTCCCGGTGATGCTGCCCCTGGTGCTTTATGGCTTGGGCCTGGGCTGGATTCTCGCGGCGACCGGGGTATTCGTCCGCGATATCAGCCAGGTCGTCGGCGTGTTCACGCAGGTGCTCATGTTCCTGTCGCCGGTTTTTTTCCCGGCCTCGAGGATACCCGAGGCCTATCGCGGCTTGTTCCGGGCCAATCCGCTGACGGTCATCATCGAGCAGGCGCGCACTGTCCTGGTTTTCGGCAAGCAGCCCGACTGGGGCTCATGGTTGCTGCAGATGCTGGTCGCCACGGCGGTTTGCGCCATCGGTTACGGCTGGTTCCGCCTGGGCAAGCGTGGTTTTGCCGATGTGCTGTGAGGGTCCTTGCCCATGAACCGGATAAAACATTGGCTTGCAAGGCGGCGGTTTTTCTACGTGCTGATGGGTCTGAAGTACTACATCGGCAACAATTTCTTCGCCCGCTTTCCGAACGAGTGGGTGAGGAGCGTCTATCTACGGCGCGTGCTCGGGGTTTCGCTGGGCAGGGACACGCACGTGAGCATGCGTGTCTTCGTGACGGGTTATCCGGTGCGCGCCAACGTGAAGATCGGCGACAACTGCGTGGTCAATCGCGAGGTCTATCTCGATGGGAGGGTAGGCGTCGTCATCGGCAACAATGTCAATGTTTCCTTCCAGGCGTGCATCCTCAGCCTGCATCACGACCACAACCAGCCGTCGTTCCCGGCCGTGGGGAACGTGGTGACGATTCGTGACCATGCGTGGATCGGCGCACGGGCGATCATTCTTCCGGGCGTCACCGTTGGCGAAGGGGCCGTCGTTGCGGCCGGGGCCGTCGTCAATCGGGATGTTGGTGAATATGAGGTCGTCGGGGGAGTGCCGGCCAGGAAAATCGGCGAGCGCAACCGTGACATTCGATACCTGACCAGGTTTTCGCCCTATTTCGATACCGATGTTTTCGATGAAACCACAAGCTAGAAAGCAGGTCCTGGTGTTCATGCTGGCGCCACCGTTGCCGGCCGTGGCGGGCGGCGACATCTATGCCGTCAACGCGTTGCTGCCGTTCGCGGAGGACATCGACTACCACCTGTTCTGTTTCATCGGTGGCGACGAGGATACCCGGAAGGTGGCTGACCATCGTGATCTGTATCGCCGGGTTTTCAGGTCGGTTCATCTCGAACGGCGTCCCCCGATGCCTTTCCAGGTGCCGAGAGTGCGGCGCGCGCTCCGCCTCTTTTGCCATGCCGTCGGTGGATTGCCCTTCATCGATGCCAGCTATTGCAGCCGTTCCGCGCTCGCCTCCGCCAGAAGGCTCGTGCGCCGGCACCGCATAGACGCGCTCGAAATCAATTCGTCGCATCTGGCTTTCTTCAGGAAGTACCTGCCCCTGCCGGCGGTGTTGATCAGTCACAACATCGAATCGGACATTTTCCCGTTCTGGCTGCCGGCGGGTTTGCACGGCTGGAAGCTCAGGTTCATGGAATGGGTCGCGGGGCGCAGCCGTCGTGCTGCGCACAAAGTGGAAATCGAAAACGGCTTCGGTTTTTCCGCCATGACCTTCATCTCGCCCAACGACATGGCGCGCGTGGTGGCCGACGTGCCCAAGTATCTCATGCCGCTCTATTTCAAGAAGCAGGTGCTTCCCTACGCGCAGAAGAACCGGGAGCGCCTCAACGTGCTCTGGATGGGCGGCTTCGGCTGGTATCCCAATGCCGAGGGCGTCACCTGGTTCGCCAGGGAAATCTTTCCTGTCCTCGACGACCGGATGGAGTCCTGCAACATGGTGTTGCACTTTTGCGGAGGCAACCCACCGGACGAGCTGAAGGCATTGCATGATGGCCGCAGGGTCTTCGTCCACGGCTTCGTGGACGATATCGACGCCATGCTGCGGGAGGCCCATCTGTTGATTGTGCCGTTGCGTTCGGGCGGCGGGATCCGGGTGAAGATCATCGAGGCCATGTCGGCGGGTGTTCCGGTGTTGAGTACCAGCAAGGGATGCGAGGGCATAGGCGCAGAGGACGGCCGGAACATCATCATCCGCGACGACGCATCGGCCTTTGCCGAAGAGATGGTCCGGGCGGCGCGCGATCCATCCCGGATGGAAGCCCTTTCCCTGGAGGGATTGCAACTGATGGCCGAGCGCTACTCGGAGTCGGCAAGCCTCGCTGCCAAGCGGAATGCCTATGAACAGGCAGGAGTGCTCTGATGGGCGATTCACCGATTCGATTTTCCGGGGCAGTTGTCGAGCCGGCGCCCGTTGTATCGGTACGTTCCGTCGGCAAGGTCTTCAGGATCTACAGCCGGCCGCTGGAACGGCTGACCCTGCCGGTCAGGAACCGCCTGGGGCGGCTCGCTGGCCTGGCGCCGCGGCCTCCGCGGCTCTTTCATGCGTTGCAGGACGTCAGCTTCAGCATCGCCCCGGGCGAGACCGTGGGCATCATCGGCCGCAATGGCAGCGGCAAATCGACGTTGTTGCAGATCATCGTCGGCACGCTGCAGGCCTGCGCCGGAGCGGTGCAGGTCAAGGGCCGGGTCTCGGCGCTGCTTGAGCTGGGCGCCGGCTTCAATCCCGAATTCACCGGGCGGGAGAACGTCTATCTTGCCGGGGCCATTCTCGGCATGGGCGCCGGCGAGATGGAAAAGCTCATGCCGGTCATCGAAGGGTTTGCCGATATCGGCGAGTTCATCGACCAGCCGGTCAAGACGTATTCGTCCGGCATGTACGTGCGCCTGGCTTTTTCGACCGCGATACATGTCTCGCCCGATATCCTGGTGGTCGACGAGGCTCTGGCCGTGGGCGATACGGCCTTCCAGACGAAATGCCTCACGCGTATCCGCAAGATGCAGTACGAAGGTGTCAGCATCATCCTTGTGACGCACTCCACCAACACCTTGCTGGAGTATTGCGACAGGGGCATCTATCTGCGCCATGGGCGCGTCGTGGTGGATGGGCCTTGCCGGGATGTGGTCAAGCGCTATGCCGACGATCTGGTCGACGAGGAGGGCGGTGCGGTCGTTCGCGTGGACGAGCCGGATGCGGAGGCTGGCATGGGCGGGAGCGCACCGGCAGCCGAGGCATCGAAGGACGCTACGGTCGCCGGCGCGAGGGCGGCCAGCGAAATCGTGTCGGTCGAACTGCTGGATGCGGCGGGCAAGCCGCGCACGACTTTCAATTACGGCGAGCGGCTGGTCGTCGTGGTGCGGATCCACGTTCATCGCCGCATCGAGACGCCGTGCTATGGCGTCCAGATCAAGAGTGTCGATGACATTGCGCTGTGGGCCGGTACCACGCAGAACATGCAGATAGAAGTCGGGCCCGTGGAACCCGGTTCCTATGCTTTCCGCTGGGAGCTCAGCCTCGACTTCACGGGTAACCGTTACGTTATTGCACTAGGTATCGGCGATATGGACAGTGGCGAATACCACCGCCATTCGCGCCTTCCGTATGCGGGCCACGTGGACGTTTTGCCACAGCCGCACTCCGGGCACGGGTGGCTGGCGCCCGTGCCGCTGTTCGTTGCACTCGACGAGTTGCAGCGACCATGAATCACGACCGTCCGGCTACCGGATTCAATGTGCTGGCCGTCGGCTGGTATGGCGCGCCCAACGTGGGTGACGAAGTGCTGCTTGCCGTGCTGAAGCGGCAGATCGCCAGGCTTGGCGGCCACCTGACGGTCGTCAGTGTCGATCCTGCCCTCACGCTCAGGATGCACGGAACGGATGCCGTCGATTTCAACAACCTGGGCGAGATTGCCGGCGCACTGCGGTGGGCGGATGTGCTGGTCATGGGCGGTGGTGGCATTTTCCAGGATCACCACCCGTTTCGCCTGCAGGGAGTCTACGATCCCGTCCTGAGCGACATTTCTGCATATGCACGCCCCGTCCTGATGGCGCATCAGTTCGGCGTGCCGGTGGTGATCTGGGGACACGGCGTCGGCCCGCTCGACGAGGCTGATGCACGCGACGTGGTTCGCGAAATATTCGACAAGGCCATCGCGGTGTCGGTGCGCGATGACGAGTCGCTGCGCCTGCTGCGGGAGGTCGGAGTCAGTCGCCCGATCGAGGTGGGGCCGGATCCGGGCTGGCTCTACGCGCGATACGGCGAGAGGCATGAATTGCCGCCGCCGCGGGAGGAAGAGACGTGCAGGCAGAAGACGCTTGCGCTCGTCGTGCGCGAGTGGGGCGGCGACGATTGGAAAGACAAGCTGGTGCAGGCGCTACAGAGCCAGGTACCGGGCGACTGGTCCGTGCTCTGGGTTGCCTTCCAGGCCAACATCGGCGAAAGCGGGGCGACTTCGGACCTGGGCGTTCTCGAGGGCTTGCGGGAACGGGTGCCGGACTGGGCCAAAGGATCTCTGCTGACTCCAGCCAGTCCTGATGAGGCGTGGAGCATCTTGTCCCGTGCCGACGCCATTTTGTCGATGCGATTGCATGCCAGCATCCTGGGCTTGTCGGCGAGAAAGCCGGTCATGGGTCTCGAATACGACGAAAAAATGGCGCGGACCCATGCCATGGCAGACGTGCCTTCCGGGTTGAGGGTGGCTTTGGGTGACCCGGTCGAGCGCTACGTGCAGGCGCTGGCCATCCTGCTCGATGGCGCCTGGGCGCCTTCCGACGACCGGATCGCCGCGCTGGAAGAGCGGGCGACGGTTCACCTCGGGCTTCTCGACAGCCTGCGGAAGGGGATGGGCGGACCGAAGCGATGGAGCGGCGGCCACGACGATTGGCTTGGCACATGGTTGCAACAATCGCTCGCCGACCTGAGAGCGACCCGGACGAGGAGCCAGCGGGCTCATGAACTGCTCAGCTATCGCGACTTCATGTTGTCCGAAAGAGATGCCCAGCTTGGGGAAGCCAAGGCACGCGTCCTGGAATTGGATCGGGAGATGGCGAAGCTAGGTAGCCTGCGGGAAGGTCTGAAACAGGCAGAAGCGGCGATGGATGGTTTGCTGCGCTCGCTCGGCGTGTTCCAGGAGTTTACCCAGGGGCGAGCGAAGGCGACCGGCCAGCATGCGCATGTTCGGCAACCGGAAGGTACAGCGGAGTCCTCCGGCCAGGCTTCGGAGCTTGGCGAGAGGGTGCGGGCGCTGCGGATCGACCTGGAAGAGGCGACCGATGAACTGGAGTGCGTCAATGCGTCCTTCCAGGACAAGGAAATCTATATCGCAAGGTTGCTGTCGCGCGTCGGCCAGTTGGAGGCCGACCTGGCGGAAGCGCGGAAAGGGTGGTGGCGTGTGTCCAAGGTGTTTTCTTCCGTTCGGCGCAGGGCTGCCCGTGTAGCTGTAGCGCCGTTCAAGTTTGTGGCGATCTGGCACAAGTACGGTCTTCGCGTTGCCTTACGGCAGACTTCGCGGCGAGTGGCGGCCTTGGGCAAGGGGGTGTTGGGTGGTCGACAGGCGGCGGAAACGGATGCCGGCGTGCCGCTCGTGGTGCGCCCGGTGCGAACGGAGCGCTTGCTGGTCATTGGTGGTGCGATGCAGGAGGAAGACTGGCCGAGCCGTGCTGCCTCCCTGGCCATGGCGGGCGATCGGGCCGGCTTTTTCGTGCGGGTCTGGTCGGCCGTGCCCGGACAGGCGGCGTGTGAGCCGCGTCTGGTGCCTCTTTTGACATCCAGTGCGGGGCTGCTGGACGAGGTGCGCGACGGAACCCGCGTCCTGCTCGCCGACCTCTCGCCGGAGGCATTGGCGGCGGCCGGTACTGCCAGAGAGCGGGGGGCGGAAGTCATCCTCGACTTGTCCTCCGTCAGTTCGTCCATGCTCGATGCGGAGCGGCTCGAGGCCCTGTCGACCGTGGTGTCCCGCGCGGTGTCCCACGACGACGCAGGTACTCCGCGGATGGATTGGCTGGAAGTGGGCCACCTGCCTGACGCGGGCGATAACGAGAAATTCGATTCCTACAAGAACTATCCCTACCCCGAGGAATACCGGCGGCGGAGGCGCAATCTGCTTCTGGTCGTCGACCAGGTGGATGCGCAGCCGGTGATCCACGAACTGGCCAGGCAACTGCCGCACGATCATCTCCTCGTGGCTGGGGGACATACGGCAGGCAGCCGGAGGGTGCGGACGGTCACCTTGTCCCAAAACAGGCTGCCGGGTGTGCTGGCCGCTGCCGATGCGGTACTGGTGGCCAATGGTGGCAAGGCAGCCTCGCATGGGCTGCGGATGCTGGTGAACGCAGCGCTCTTGCTGGAGCGCTGCGTGATTACCGATGCCCTGGTGGACGATTCCCTTTCGAAGAACCTCCATGCGCTGGGAGCGTTGTCCTGGCCGATGGCGGTGAAGTCGGCCGAGGCATGCGAGGACTATCGGTTCGTCTCCCGCAACTGCTGGCTGGGCAGGGTCGAGCAGTTGATGCGTGGAGAGTTTCCGCGTTCGGTCAGTGCGATCGTGCTGATCCACAACAACCGCAACATCATCGAACGCTGCCTGTCCACGATGCTGGAACATTGCGGTACGTGGCTGCTCGAGATCGTGGTGGTCGACAACCAGTCCTCGGACGGCGGTGCGGAACTGGTGGAGCAACTGTATGTGGGGCATCCCAAGGTCAAGCTCGTCCGCAATGTCGAAAACGGTTGTTCGTCGGGACGCAATCTGGGTGTGAAGACGACGCGCGGCGAGTTCATCGTGTTTTTCGATTCGGACCAGTGGTTGACCGCACCCTCCTGTTTCGCCGAGGCGGTTCATCTCCTGGAAACCGACAGGAGCGTGGGGCCATCGGGTGGAATGCGGGCTGGTTCGATGCCGCGCGGGACGATCTCGGCGGTGCCATTTCCGACTATGTGCCCATGCGGGGCATGAATGCTGCCGCGCTCGCGAAAGGCTATCGCGAGGATATCGGTTTCCTGGGTACAAGCGGGATGTTCATGCGGAGGGATCTGTTCGATCGGATCGAAGGTTTCGATACGTTCTACGACCCCACCTGCTTCGAGGACACCGACATCTGCTTCCAGATCAAGAAGGCAGGCTACAAGGTGGTGCTGCGTGATCTTGCCGGCATACGGCATCAACCGCACCAGACGACGGGAGCGAGCGAAGGGAGCGATCGTTACCGGAAGCTTTTCAATCGCAACGCAGAGTATTTTCGCAGGAAGTGGAGTGATCGCCCGGAATTCTTCGTCGATTATTCGGCCTGAAGGTGGGATCGGTGCCTGCCGCCGGGACGAAGTCCGCCACCAGCGGAGCGGGCCTGGTCGCCGTGTGCCGCGTTCGGAAATGAGGGGAAATTGAGGTGAAGATGTACGTGGTGAAGGCCACGCTTTTGAATGCGCTGCTGGCCTACGCCCCGGGGATCTACCTGCGTTTTTTCCGGCGAGGATCGTCCCGCCGTCCGGTACGCCGCCTGTCCGGGGAGAGCACCTCGGCTGCGATGCAGGCGGGTGAACCGCCGAGAGTGCTGGTGGTCGACAGTGATTTCCCTGACCCCACCCGCGACGCCGGGTCGAAAGCGATTTTTCACTTCGTGAAGCTTCTGGTGGACGAGGGTGTGAGGTTGACTTTCTGGTCCGCCTCGCGCACCCCCTCGTCGCGTGGCCGTGCCCGTTTGGCCGAGCTGGGTGTCGAGTCGGTCGCCCGGCAGCGCGACTGCGATTTCCCACGATGGCTTGAGTCGATCGAGGGCTTGAAACCGTTCGATGCCATTGTGCTGAGCCGCCCCTTGGTGGCGGCGATTTACGGCTGGGACGCAAGCCTGCTGGGCAGCCGCCGCTGCCTGTATTACGGCCATGACATCCACTACTTGCGTCTGCGAGCCATGCGCAGGGTCGTCGGCGGATTGGGGGTGGCTTTCGAGGCGGCGTGCATGGCCAGGATCGAGCGGAACATATGGCGTCGCCAGGGTGTCGTTCTCTATCCGTCCGAAGAAGAAGTGTCCGTGGTCAACGCCTGTCGGAAGGCCTGCGGACTGTCTCCCAATGCTGCCCTGCTGCCTTTGTGGAGCGCGCCCGATGCTCCCGCGGCGACACCGGAGCCGGCCGGGCGGCGCGGGATGCTGTTCGTCGGAAGTCATGCCCATGCGCCCAACGTGGATGGCCTGGACTGGCTTTTCGCCGATGTGCTTCCCCGCGCGCGCGCGCACGGCTGCCGCGACACGGTATATGTAGTGGGATCCGGGATGGAGCGTTACGGGCCGCCCGTTGCCGACCCCGCCGTTGAAGTCCTCGGCTGGCTCGACGAGGAAGCCCTGGAGGCGCTGTATGCGCGCGTCCGGGTTGCCCTGGTGCCTTTGCGTTACGGCGGAGGGGTCAAGGGCAAGGTGCTTGAGGCGATGGCGCAAGGCGTACCTTGTGTCGTCACGACGGTGGCCATGCAAGGCTTGTCCGCAGCGGCTCCGGCATTGGAGCCGACAGATGGTGCAACGGAGTTCTCTGACATGCTGGTTTCGCTGACTGCGGACGATGGCCGGTGGAGTCGGAAATCATCCATGGGACTCGCGTACATGCACGGGACCCACGGCAGAGCCATCGTCAGGCGCCGTGTATTGGAGTTGGTCCTCGGGCGCTGACCGTATCGACCGGGGCTGCGTTCGGCAGCGACGACGATCGACGTTTCTTCGGAACGGCACCGCCGGACCCGTGGTGTCGCTGCGGCATGTTTCGCCGTGGTCGCAGCCAGTGGCGCGCTATTGTCCATCGAGGCGAGTCCGCGCGGTGCGTGGACAGTGGTTGCCGTTCTGTTACAGTCCGGGGGTCCTATGCAGGGGGGGGACAGGCGCATCGCTTGTTCTTGCGGTCAGCGCAGGAGCAGCATTCGGGACTGCCAGATCGCATTGTCGTGTCCGTGGCCGGGAGGTGCAGCGCGGCGATATTTCGATGCCTTTTGGCGCAAGACGAAGGTTAAGACATGTTCACCAGATTTCGCGGATGCATGGGGCCATCCCCTGTGCATGGGAGTGGATTGGCGCGCGGGCTTTGGCTCCTGGCGGCAGCGGTGCTTTTCGTCGTGGCGGCGGCATTTGTGGATGGTGCCCAGGATTTCACCCCGGCTGGAGTACTGGGTCAGCCTTGGGCGATCGTTCTCAATGCGCTCCCGGGGATTCTCCTGGCGTGGCTGATTCTGGTCCTGAGCCGGCGTGTGCTGTTTTCCTGCTGGATCGCCTTTGTCGTGTATGGCGTCCTGGAGGCGGTAAACCGGATCAAGATTGCCAACCTGAGGACTCCGTTGCTGCCTCAGGACGCCAAGTTTCTACAGACCATCAGCGCCGGTGCGATTCATCTGTTTGGCGCCTATGCGGGATCGCTGCTGCTGGTGGCCATGACCCTGGTGGCCTTGGTCATATGCAGTTGCTTGTTGTATTTCCTGGAGGCGCCTCTGTTCCGGGGGAGCATGAAGCGCATGTTGCTGGCGGCTCTTCTGGTCTGCGCGCTTCTCGCACTGGGTCCGGTCGGCAATGGATGGCGCCGGCTTTATGGCAGTGGCTCGTATTTCAGCATGCTTGCATGGTCCCCGTTGGAGACGGATGGCAAGTCCGGGTTGTTCAATGAGTTGGTGGCCTTTTCTATCCAGTATCACGATGCGGGAGGCGTACCCCACGCTTCCGTACGCAAGGCGCGGAAGTTGCTGGATGATTATGCCGGGCAGATCCACGCCGGACTCGATTGGGACGCCAAGGACGGAGTCCATCCGGATATCGTGATCGTCCAGAGCGAGGCGTTTTTCGATCCATCCGTCTTGAACCGGATCGACCCGGGGCAGGTGCTTCCCCGCTTTCACGTGTGGCAGGCACGGGGAGCGACTGGGTGGCTGCATGTTCCCACCTTCGGCGGTGGAACCATTCGCACCGAGTTCGAAGTGATGACCGGGATCTCGCTGCGCAGCATGCCGTCCGTGGAATATCCGTATCTGCGGTTTTCCTATCCGGAAATAGATGGGCTGGTCAGCGTGCTCGACAGGCACGGATACGATACCCGCTCGATCCATGCCAATGATGCGGGCTTATGGAACCGCGAGGCGATTTTCCGGGCATTTGGCTTCAAGCACCGTACCTGGCGCAACAACTTTACCGTGAAGCTTCGCAATGACGGTCGTTATGTGTCGGACCAGGTGATGACGGACCAGATTCTCGATGAATTGCAGCATCGTGACTCGAATGCGCCGCGCTTCATCTTCGCGATCAGCATCGAGAACCACGGTCCCTACGCGGTGCAACCTGGCATCGACAGGAGCGAATGGAAGTCGATCCAGGTGCCGGTGGGACTGGATGAAAAGACGGCGAATGATTTTCGCAGCTATCTCTATCATCTGAACCACGCGGATATCCAGCTCGACCGGTTGTTGAAGTACGTCATGGCTTCCCCGCGCCCGACCATCGTGCTTTTCTACGGGGATCACCTGCCGGCCTTGTCTCCGGTGTTCAAGCAACTGGGCTTCCGCGACGGTATCGGCATGCAGGCTCAACCGGTGCCTTGGCTGATGGTTGCCAATTACGGCGACTTGCATGTGCCGGGCGGGGATCTGGCCGCATGGATGCTGCCGGGGATCGTGCTGCATGCGGCGGGGGTGAACGACGATGCTTTCTTGACCTTGAAGCGCATGTTGCCTCGCGATCTTGCTTATCTCACCCATTCGCCATGGATCAAAACCGATGCGGATGAGCAGATCAGTCCGACCCGGGCGGAGCTGTTGTCCCAGGTGGCACAGGTCGATCGGCTGCGGCTGTCCGGCAAGTTCAAGAACATTGCCGGTGCGATCGATGATGGCGGGGCCGCCGTGCGGGTCACTGACAGCATGATCGGCCACTATGTGACACCGGATTACCGTATCGGGGGGATTGCCACCGATTTTCCCGCGGACTCGCCGCTGTTTGCGGCGGTCTCCCTGGCTGGCAAGGCGCCAGGGGTGCATCTGGATGCCCGGATCCTTCGACAGAACGCCGTTTTCCGGGAGGCCTCGGCGCAGGTGGACGTGGACGGCGCGGCCGTGGTCAACCTGGATCTGCAGAAAGGCCGGGCGCTTACTCCCGGGCGATATCAGGTGAATGTGCTGCTGGATGGCAAGGTGGCGAAAAGCTGTAGCCTGCAGATTCACTGAGCGCACGCGCCGAATATGCGGGCGGCTGGCGGGCGGCTGTGTGCCGTCGCATTCGATGCGGGCGCAAGCGGGTTTTCTGCGCTTGCGCCCGTTCGCGGCGTCAGCCGACCGCTGCTTCGATCTCGGGCAGGATCTTGAACAGATCCCCCACCAGCCCGAAGTCGGCCACCTCGAAGATCGGCGCCTCGCCGTCCTTGTTGATCGCCACGATGGTGCCGGCGTCCTTGATGCCGGTGAGGTGCTGGATGGCGCCGGAGATGCCGATGGCCATGTACAGCTCCGGCGCG
>Ga0164242_10007172_pt1 | contig 12209 bp, 19 predicted proteins | sample OricomgcompostMG_FD_108783 | JGI IMG/M metagenome (GOLD analysis project Ga0164242, IMG submission 108783) | Miracle-Growth compost microbial communities from Emeryville, California, USA - Original compost - Miracle growth compost (MG) ... | reverse complement strand
GCCGAAATTGATCGTAGGTGAAACACACATATCCGCTTGGTTCACCGTCTATCGCCCGCAGCATGCCCTGTCGGGCAGTTGCGGACGCAGTCGCTCTACGTTGCCTGCATCAGCGTCTTGCGTGCCATCCACAGATTGACCAGCGCGAACAGCGTAGTCACCTGCGCGCCGTTCTTTGCCAACCCCTTGTAGCGCACCTTCACGTAGCCGAACTGCCGCTTGAGCACCCGAAACGGGTGCTCCACCGCCGCGCGAATCGATGCTTTGGCGTGCTCCAACTGCTCGGTGATCTCGCGCAACGTCGGGTCATCGATAGCCTTCACCACGCTGCGCTTGGCGGCAATCCAGAACTTCCGGCCACGTTTGGGTACGCGTTTCTCCGCGCCGATGTAGCCGGCGTCGCCGAACACGTGCCGTTCCTTGCCGTGCAACAGGTTCGCCACCTCGGTCACGTCTCCCACGTTCGCCGCCGTGCTCTTCACGGTGTGCACCAGGCCCGTGCACTCGTCCACGCCGATGTGCGCCTTCATCCCGAAGTACCACTGCTGACCTTTCCGGGTTTGGTGCATCTGTGGATCGCGTGCTTTGGCCTTGTTCTTCGTCGATGGCGCCGCTGCGATGATCGTGGCGTCCACGATGGTGCCTTGCGAGAGCTTCAGGTTGTGCTGCTTCAGGTGCTCGCTGACCACCGCAAACAGCTTGTCGGCCAAGCCATGCTTCTCCAGCAGATGCCGGAACTTGCATACCGTGGTCTCGTCCGGCGCCCCTTCCTCGCCCAGGTCGATGCCCACGAATCGCCGCATCGCCGCCGAGGCGTACAGGGCCTCTTCCACGGCTGGGTCCGACAGGGCGTACCACTGCTGCAGGAAGTGGATGCGCAGCATCCGCTCCAGCCCCACGGCACGTCGGCCGCCCGCACCCGGTTCAGGCGCCTTCGGGTAGTGCGGCGCGATCACCGCACACAGCTCGGCCCAGGGCACCACCCGGTCCATCTCCGCCAGGAACACGTCGCGCCGCGTTGCCTTGCGATGATTCTCGAATCCGGCATCTTGTTCCATCGACAGGCTCATCTGTTTGGTGGACATCACGTGCGATCCAGTTACAGGTCGTGGCTTCGACCGCTGGGCAAAATCAGAGTTTCCCTAACATTTCATTCAAGGCGGACGGCTTCGCCGCCGCTTAACTCAAGCGTTAGGCCCTTGCTGGGTTGTCCTGTCGCAGCGTGTGCTTCGGCCAAGCCTTCGCCAGCGTGCAGTCCTTGGCGCTTGGCCACTGCCTTTGCAGCGCTGCGGCAAGCCCCAGGCACCCAAAGCTGCTAGCGTTGTGCTTGGTGGGGCTCGCGGTTGTGCCGGCACAGTCGCCCAAGCATGGCGCGGCGCAAGCCCCTAACTCTTCATTCAAGCGGACGGCTCCGCCGCCGCTTAATTCGGGCGTTATACCGCACGGGAGAAGTTCGATGGACACAGATGACTCCATCCGCGCATCAACAGGAGTCGTCTGCTGCTTGCGGGAGCTTCCGAGCGGCGAGGTTCGGCTTACCATCGACGATGTTGCAAACCAAAGCTCACGCACTTCCGGCCCGTGGGAGCATCACGCATTATTCACGTGCAAAGACTTTGCGGCTAAGGCAGTCGCTGAGCTTCAGCTCTCCGAGCATGAGCTCGCTGAGGTTGGTTTCAATGTTCTTGCGCGCCTTGTCGCAAATCTTGGCGGTACGGCACGTAGGGGCGGTGCGGTATAACTATTCATTCCAGCGGACGCGCTACGCGCGCCGCTAAATTAAAGAGTTATGCAAACACGAGCCACAATGAGCGAATTTGGAAAGCTATTTGAACAACGCAGCCAACGACTGCTAGCGTTAAGTCGTCTTGGTCGCATTACATTAGATGCGCTCGCGTTTGTGGACGCCGCTGAAGTATCGATATTCGATGAGCATTTCGAATTCATGGCTAAGCATATAGGTGAGCATTATCAAAACCATCCGAAAATAAATATACCAGAATATCGCGTGGTAGCATTTGTCGATGGTTTGACGCTCATCGCAACCATATCTGAAATTGAGTCATATTTTCAAGATTTAATAGCCTCGGTTGTCGTAAGGTATCCGAGCAAGATCGGAAAATTTACTTTAGATTTGAACACGCTGCAAACGTTTGATTCCATACCTAGCGCAGTCGAGTATGCGGGTCGAATCTATGCTGCTAGCTTAATGTTTGAGAAACCTAATACATATAAGAAAAAGCTTCTGTCAATCCTTTCTGCGCCAGATGATCTGCTGCAGGAACATTGGCCGGTTTTCATAGAGTCCAAGGCAAGACGAGACGTTGGTGTTCATAATAATTGGTTCGTAAATGAAATTTACAAATCTAAGGTCCGCGAGGTCGGCAGTAGCCCAGTAGAAAGTGGCACTTTAACAGTCGGAACGGATTACATGAATTCAGTGCGGCATAGTTGCATCCAGATCATGGGTGTATTAGCGAAACATTGTCACGATAAGTTCGCATAACAAATCACTGCAGCGGACGCCAAAACCGCTACGCGGTTCTGCCGCCGCTGAGTTCAGGCGTTAGCCGCAAGTGAGGCGTATGAAGCAACTGGACAAGCTAGCTCGGCTCTTAACGGGACGCCGTAAGCGTACCTTCGCTGAGATGCATTGGAGTCTCTTGGCCTTGCTCGGAGGATTGTCATTTCTTGTGGCTGGCTATTGGGGACTCGCACTATCCAAGATAGTCCCGGTTCTCATCGACACGACCAACAAGTATGGGCTACCACCGTTGGCGACTGGCTTGTGGCTTCTTATTGGCGTCTATGCGGTTGGTATTTGGTATTTCGGTTTCATTGCGTCACGCTGCCACGCTGTTCTCTATGACAGGTGGTTTAAGTGAGATTTGCGGCTAACATCTCGTTCAAGGCGGACGGCTTCGCCGCCGCTTAACTCAAGCGTTAAGCCTGCATGAAACGTATGGCGTCACTGACAAAAAAGCTGTGGAGCCTCAGTGCGCGCCAGCGTCTTCTCGTGGTTGTCTGCGCTGCTGTGTACTTGGCCGCGTTTCACACGTGGAGTCAGGCCGATCGCTCCATCGCGTTCGATGCATACGCCGGGGTCGCCGCAATGCTTGTCTTGGCTGCGCTACCTCGCGGAACACGCCTGCTCTATGCTGTCGGCGTCGCGCTCATTGTCGCATTTGTCGTTCTCTTCGCCGGCCCTGCTGTGTTTGGCGTGCAGGTCTAACCCGCCATCTAAACGGACGGCTTCGCCGCCGCTTAATTCCAGCGTTATATTACACAGGCACATGTCTATGCCATTTTACGCACTTGAGTCGATAGCCTATGTGGTACCAATAGTCATTCTGGTGCTTCTGCACCAACGTTTGAAGCATAAGGAGCGCAAGTAATGTACATGGGCCATCTCGGTGTGGCGTTAGCCACAAAGCGTTTGCCTACCAGGGCTCCGCTGTGGCTTCTATTGGTAGCGTCGGTGTCGCCGGACCTGGTCGACGCGTTTAGCGGGTTTACTCCTTGGCACGCATTCACCAACGAATACTCGCACACCCTATATGGCATAGCAGTGCTTACAGTACTCATGGGGGCCGTCTGTGCATTGGTAACACGAGTCACTGGTGCTGCACTGCTCGCAAGTGCGCTGGTCGTGTCTCACCTGCTACTCGATTTCGTCACCAGCCGCATAAGTCTATGGCCCGGTGGTCCGGTCATAGGCGCGGGACTGTATGGCCATCCGATTGCAGATTTAATCGTTGAGCTGGGTGTTGTCGTTATAGGCGTCGGCATCTACAGTCGGGGGCTGTGGGCACGATTTCGGGCGCCTGCCCTCGTCGGCATGCTTGCCTGTCTCGTCATTTTGCAAGTGATGTGGGCTGTAATGTTGCTCAAGGGTGTGTAGTCTAACTACTCGTCCAAGCGGGCGCACAAAAAACGCGCGCCGCTTGACTCAGGCGTTAGGCGCTCAGAAGGGAAATTTATGCGTTGCTTCAATCACCAAGATCGCGAAGCTGTGGGATCCTGCAAGGCCTGCGCAAAGGGCCTTTGCGCCGAGTGCGTAGTTGATCTAGGCCATGGACTCTCCTGCAAAGGTTCGCATGAGGAGATCGTAGAGTCCTACAGTTCAATCCTCAAATTCAATGCTCGTACAGTTTCTGCAGCTCCACGCATCATATATCTTCCTACAGTATTTAGCATCGCCATGGGCGCAATGTTCATGTGGTTCGGGCGCGACGACTTTCGTGGGTTCTTGTTCATCGTGGGAGGCTTACTTCTCGCATATGGAGTTTTTATGTTTGCACGTCTGCGCACGACTTATGCACGCAAGCGCGCCTAACAACTCGTTCAAGGCGGACGCCTCCGGCGCCGCTTAACTCAAGCGTTAGGACTCAGATGACGCCCCTCAGCTTCTTTAAGAAAAAGCCTCCCGCTCTCCTGAAGATCTTCGTGGATGGCGCTCCGCTATGCACAATCACAAGTGACAGCCTGCCTTGCGAACTGACGCCGGCTGCAGCTGTTCGACCCGATTCCGAGGTTTTGTTCCTCGCAGCCGATGGCACCGAGCACAGACACTCAATTGGTGAAGCCCAAGGCTGGGCCCACTTTTCTGTACGCGTGCACGGAAACCTGGCGTGCCAGTCAGACTGCGTCGTCACTAACTCGCCGCAGTTCGACGCAGACTCTTTCAGCCGGGGTGAGTCTCTTGGGGTACGCTTTCAGCCCTTCTTTCTGCCTGGCGGCAACGTTACAAATTCGGAGCTTCGGGGTAAGGGCCTTTTCGCACGCGGCTTACACTTTAATGGAAGGGTTACTCCCGGCAACATTCTTCTCTCGTGCGAGTGTGACTGCTGTCACCGTAGCTTTCTTATAAGGTCGTATCACGCCGGCTTTAGCAATTCTGGCTACTTCTATTCGGGGTCTGGCAAGTACACCCTCACAGTGTCTTCGTATGTGGCGGGAGCGCCGGCAGCCCTCGCTGAGCCGGAGCCTGCTGCGCTGGCCGCACTGAGGCACGCCTGCCAGAGGCGCCAGACGGCTCACGCTTTGCTTACCTAAATCCATTCCGCTGCCTCCATTGCAGTGCTCCTTACATCGACTTCGCTGCCCATCCCGGGTCGCGGGCTAGCGAGTACTACGGCAACTACTTTGCTGGGTCCGAGTTGCTCCGGTATGAGCCAGCTGAGTCCTAACAACTCGTTCGAGGCGGACGGCTGCGCCGCCGCTCAACTCCAGCGCCAGCACTATTAGGAAATACTGCTATGGAGCATCCATACGACTTTTTTCGGCTAGAAGGCCGTGTACCCGTCTACATGGAGATTGAGAATCGCCTGTCTGAAATCGGCCTTTGGGCAGAGGCCCAGCCAAACTTTCTCCAGCGAGTTCTTGGCATAAAGCCAAAACCTAAGAACCTTTGGGCAGGCTTTGCGTACAAGAATCGAGTTTTAAAAGAAGCTGGCTGGGACATAGACAAGGACGGTAGCTATACCACCAACCCAGACAAGGCAGCACGAGTATTCCAAAAGATAGGCCTCGCATTGGGCCAATCGAAAGATCCCGAGGAAATCCTTAGGCTAGTCGGTCAGTAGTGCTAACAATTCATTCAAGCCGACCGCCACCCCGCTACACGGGCTGTCGACGGCTTAATTCAAGCGTTAGCGCGCAAGAGAATGTCCTATGCCTCATGACGTGCAAGGTAGGTTCGGTGTCATCAAGGTCATCGCCTGGATCTACCTTGTGCTGGGTGTCGTGCTGGCTTCTTTGGGCTTGCTACACGTTCGAGTTGCTGGACAACAGTTGGGCCCCTTGTCCGCTATTCTTCCGGTGTTGTTGGCGTCGGGCGCCATAGGTACGCTGCTACGCAGGCAATGGGGGCGTTATCTATCTGCGTTCCTTTCAGTAATTTTGTTGTTTGCCGTCCCCATCGGTACGCTGCTGGGTGGGTTCATGCTTTATCACTTAGCGCACAACAAGGTGCTTTTTGCACGGCCGGCTGTTGCGCGCTAACAACTTAGTCAAGCGGACCGCGTTCCGAGGCCGCTTACTTCGGGCGTTAGAGCGCATGAAAGTCCTTCTCTCGATTATCGGCACCACAGTCGCTCTTCTGTGCGGAGGTTGCGCTACCACCACGCAGCCCGGCCCGGGCAAGGTGTACAGCGGCACCTACTTCTACAACTTCGAGTCTTCGTCGTTCACGCCCGACGGCACTGACGAAACTTGTTGCCTCAGCGGCAACATGAAGCAAGCAGAGCTGCCAGCCAAAGGCGCGAGCGGCCCTTGGGGCACTGCGCGCGTTGTTGTGCGCGGCACGCTCAGCGCGCCAGGCCATTACTGCAACTTGGGCGCTTCCAAGTACCTCCTTACCGTCAGTCAAGTCCTCAAAGTCAGCGACAAGCGCGCTCGGGAACCGTAAGGTGTGCTCTAACCACTCGTTCAAGGCGGACGGCTACGCCACCGCTTAACTCAAGCGTTAGGCTTCAAGAGCATTTCCGGGCTGGTGCCAGGCCAGCGTCTCGGCCACGCTTCGCATCAGCATCATTTCTTCGTTGTGCTTCCGGCCAGCCTGCGTGTGTTGTTCGCGGGCGCTTGGTCGGTTTTTGCAGCTGGCGCGCCGGTGTCTGTTTACGTCTCCATCTCGGTTTCTGCGGGCGCGGTGCGTCGCAACGTCACTGCCGCGTCAGTGGGTCGTCCGTCGCACGCAGGCTCTCACCATCTCGCGTTCTTGTGGTGCGTTTGGTGTAGCACTATCGTTCATCAAAAGGGGGGCTTTCGTGCCGCCTAACAGTTCGTTCAAGGCGGACGACTTCGCCGCCGCTTAACTCAAACGTTAGGCCACTAATCGGGAATCTCATGAACCACCAGGCACCCTCGACCGTCCTTTTCATCATCCTTTTCGGCATGATCATCGTGTGGTTCGTGCTTATAAAGCTGCTCTTCAATCGCCTAGAGACAGCTCATCCTCAAAAATACGAGGCAATGGGCAAGCCGTCGCTCTTTCTGCGCAACAACATTGCTACCGGCTGGGCAACCATGAAGTTCTTGTTCGCACGCGAGCACCGGACTCTCAACGACCCTTACCTATCCAAGCTATCCGATGCCATGCTTGTGTTCTTCGCAATCTACTTGGCCTTGTTTCTTGGACTGTCTGCCCTTCCCGTTTTTCATGCGACCTAACAACCCGTTCAAGGCGAACAGCTTCGCCGCCGCTTAACTCCAGCGTTAGCTGCTAGCATAAATGTCACACACATACAAATTTTGCCCATTTTGTAGCCGACGAGTGCCTATCGCTTTTTCCGCGCTTTGTGGTTTGCCAGGAACGTTCACTCCGCCACGGTGTTCTTTCAAGTGCCCGCATTGCGCACACACCGTGTATGCTCCTCGGCGGTGGGAATCCCTAACGACACTTGCGTCAATTGGCATCGTCTCCACAGTAACCATACTGCTGTTCGTATCCCATGTGTTCAACACACCGTATAGCGGTGCAACGCTATGGTTTGCGATTGCTTCAGGTACTGCATCATTCTTGTTGTCTGAGTATTTAATAATAGGCTTAGTCCGCTGGCTTTCATTAAGCAGGATGCGTTTGGGGAAGATGCGCAGCTAACTACTCGTCCGAGCGGACGGCTTCGCCGCCGCTTAACTATAGCAAATCGGTTTACGAAATTACGGCCAACATGTTGCCAGCGCAGGCGACGCAGTTGTATTTTTGGTATCGACGCGTTCCGCATGTCTCCACGTCGACTACGTTACGTTCACCGTAAGGGCGGTACGAGAGGCACTTCGGTCGCAATCCTTGCGCGCGTACGTCGAGGACATCAGGTCAGCCTCTCAGATAACCCTGCCACCAAAATACCTTACGGTCGACGGTCGCCCCGCCGTCGAAATCGGCTACAGGAATTCCATAAACTTTCTCACAAACAAGGGCGACATTACGGGAGCTGTTCCAACCTATACCATGATGTTTAGGGACGGAAGCACCTTCTACCGTTGCACCATGCAGGCGCCGCAAGTCACGGAGCACTTCATTAGCCTATTCGAAAAAGTGTGTGGCTCCGCTAGGTTCAATGGCTAGCCCTGCCAACAAGGCAACAGAAGCTCAACGCTCAGCCATAGCATCTGCGTGCCAGTGCCATCATGGCCCTGGGGACCGAAGCCCACGGAAGCCTCTTTTCACGCATTCAAGCGTCAATTGCCGAAACACCACTTCCCATCAGGAAACCGCCGATGCCACCTCGCACCACCTCGTGCTCCTGCGGCCAACTGTCCGCCACGACGTCCGCCGAGCCAGTTCGCGTCTCTGTCTGCCACTGTCTTGCATGCCAGCGCCGCACGGGTAGCGTCTTCGGTGCCCAGTCGCGGTTCCCGGCAAGCGCGGTGACCGTCCGCGGAAACTCGACGCGGTTCGTTCGCGTCGGCGACGAGGGCGGTCGAGCCACGTTCCACTTCTGCCCCGACTGTGGCTCGACGGTTTACTACACCGTCGAGGGCTGCGAAGAGAGCATCGCCATTCCAGTGGGCGCATTCGCGGATCCATCGTTCCCGGCACCCGGTTTCTCGGTGTACGAGGAACGTATGCATTCCTGGGTGAGCATGCCCAAGCACATGGACTAGGAGCCTGTTCGCGGTTTTCCTGGCGAACGTGCTGCCTTGGGCAGGAGCGGCTTCAGCCGCGATGCTCTTCAGGCTTCTCGCTCTTCAGGCTTTTCGATGCCAGGCCAGAGGCATCGCGGCTGAAGCCGCTCCTACAGCGGGAAGATGAGGCTGGCGGGTGGCGAGTTCGAGCAGGCGCTCAGCCGCGCCGGGTAAGCCGTCGTTTCCAGTCCCCGCTGCATAACGCCCAGGCCAGGTACACACCGATGGCGGCGCCGAGCAGTTCGAACAGTACGCGCATGCCGATATGGTCCGGGTCGTGGACCATGGCGAGCTTGGCCTTGAGCAGTTGCAGCGACTGCAGGCCCGAGGTGTAGTTGAAATACAACAGGTTCCACAGGTCGCCGCTGGCCGTGAGCAACAGCGCGATGAAGTAGGACCAGCCGATGCGCAGGCCCTCGCTCCATCCGAGGTAGCGATTGACCGCATGCAGGAACAGGTAGAGCAGGAATCCGGCCGCGAGGCTGACCGCGCCGGCTTCGAGCCCACCCGCGAGACCCAAGGCCATCCAGGACTGATCGTATTCCATCGTCTGTCGCACCCCCATGTTCCGGCGACATCCGCCTGGACGCTAGACTAGGGGGCCGCCGGGCTCGCGTCCATCGGATCGCCATTCCGGCAAGCCTCCTGCGTTCCAGCAACCGGCCCACGTTCATGCCCCACGCCATCCACGCCCATGCCGCATTGATCGTCGTCGACGTGCAACCGGACTTCATGCCCGGCGGCACGCTGGCCTGCCACTAGGGCGATGCGATCGTGCCGGGTATCGACCAGTTGCTGCGCCGTCGCGCGTTCCGCCATGTCGTGGCCACGCAGGACTGGCATCCGGCCGGCCACGTCTCCTTCGCCAGCACGCATGCCGGCGCTTCGCCGTTCCAGCAGATCGAGCTGCACGGCCATCCGCAAACGCTGTGGCCGGATCATTGCGTGCAGGGCACGCCGGGCGCGGCGCTGCATCCGTCGATCGACTGGACGCCGGTCGACCTGGTCCTGCGCAAGGGCAGCGACCCGCAGGTGGATTCGTACAGCGCCTTCCGCGAGAACCACGGTCCGCAAGGCACGCGCCCCGTGACGGGACTGGCCGGCTGGTTGCGCGAACGCGGCGTGGACGAGGTCTACGTGTGCGGGCTGGCGCGCGACGTGTGCGTGTCGTGGACGGCACAAGATGCAGTCGCGTCGGGTTTCCGCGCGCAGTTGCTGTGGGACCTCAGCCGGCCGGTGGCACCGGGTGGCGACGAGGCCTTGCGCGCCACCCTGGACGAAGCCGGCATCGGCATCGTGGCATCGACGGAACTGCAGGCATGACGGCCAACCTGCCATGACTTCGTCGAAGCCGCGCAGGAGCGCACCCTGTGCGCGAAAGGTTTTTCGCAATACCTGGCCAAAAGCCTTTCGCGCACAGGATGCACTCCTGCGGAAACAGGTTATGCGAAGCGCCCTGCCCGTCGCTCACGCCTCGTTTTCGCCCGATACCCATGCCTGCGGTTCGCCATCGTCGTCGATCGACACGTGCACCGTGATAGGGCGGCAGCAGACCTGGCAATCCTCGATGTAGCTCTGCTCGCCGGCGGAAGCGTCGAGCAGGATCTCGATGCGTTCGCCGCAATAGGGACAGCCGATATCGACAGGGGTGAGCATGAGCGGGCTCCGGCAGCGGGGGAAGTCGCGCCGTTATACTCGTCGTCCCCACGTGGATGGATTGTCATGGCAGAGCGCACGTTCGATCACTATCGCGTCCATTCCGGCGCCAGCCTGGAAGGCTCGCGCTATACCGCGTGGCTGGCGGTCACCCCGCTGGGCCACGGCTTCCCGGTGTACTACGCCATCTGCGAGAACCGCAGCTTCCGCCAGCAGGAGCCGGCCGAGGAGGCCGCCGCGACCGCGCTGGCCGCACTGCTTGCACTGGAAGACGACGGCACGCCGGTGTTCCCCGACGACTACACCGGCTTTGACGACGACGCGGACGATACGCAGGATCCCGCCGCGCAGGGCTGACCCGCGGCCACGCGGGGCGGCGGGAGAGAGGCCAGGCGGAGCTCCCGGAACCTGTCCGAAATCTTCACCAGCCATCCTCGCGATGTAGGAGCGGCTTCAGCCGCGATGCTCTTCAAGCTTGTCGGGTACAGGGTCAAAAGCATCGCGGCTGAAGCCGCTCCTACCAGTGAAACGTATCTCCAGATACGCCCCCCAGAAACGTCATCCCTGCGAGGCGCTTCGTAGGAAGGTTTGGAGATTTTGAACAGGCTCTCAACCCTGCGCCCGCGCGGCCAGTTCGGCCACCGCCGTCGCGATGCCGGCCGGCGCATCCACGGTCAGCATGCGCTGTGCATCGTCCTCGCCCAGGCCATGATCCAGTTCGTGCGACCAGGTCACGTGGTACGGCATGTGCACGCCCCAGCCGCCCATGCGCAGCACCGGCTCGATGTCCGAACGCAGCGAATTGCCCACCATTGCGAACTGCTCCGGCGGCAGGTCGAACTCGGCCAGCACGCGGCGATAGGTGGCCGGGTTCTTTTCCGAGACGATCTCGATGCGCCCGAACAACCCGGCCAGTCCGGACTGCTCCACCTTCTTCTCCTGGTGGAACAGGTCGCCCTTGGTAATCAGCACCACCGGGTAGTCCGCCGCCACCGCCGCCACCGCCTCGCGGATGCCCGGCAGCAATTCCACCGGATGCTGCAGCACGCTCTTGCCCAGTTCCACCAGCCGGTGGATGTCGGCCACGGCGATGCGGCCGTCGGTGATCGCGATGGCCGTCTCCACCATCGACAGCGTCATGCCCTTGGCGCCGTAGCCGAACAGCGCGAGGTTGCGCCGCTCGGTGGCCAGCATCGTCGCGTGCACCTCGGCATCGGCCAGGTCCGCGTAGCGCCCGACGATGGCGGCGAAACTGTCGTTCGCCTGCCGGTAGTAGTCCTCGCTGTGCCACAGCGTGTCGTCGCCGTCGAAACCGATCAGTCGGAGCATGCAGGTGCGTCGTTGCGATGGGCGTGACAGCGTAGCGCAACGGGGCAATGGTCGCCTTCCTACCGCTCGTGTCAGGGATGTTATCCGCCATTCCTGCGAGGTGTTTTTCAGAGGGAGGGTGCTTCGATGCCCGAGTCAAAAGCACCTCTCCCCAGCCCTCCCCTGCATGCCGGGGAGGGCGCCTCTCGTACGCCCTTCGAGGCACGCTGATCGCTTTCATCGGGCTTCGTTCGCGAATCTTTTGCACAACCCCTTGGCCGATCTCGACAGAGAGGGCGAACGCGGTTCGCGGAACCTAGCGCCCGATGCGCCGCAGCCGCTTGCCTGCCATCAGGTTGCGCTCGATCTGCTCCAGCGTGACCCCGCGCGTTTCCGGCACCAGCCAGAACGTGAACACTAGGAACAACACGTTCAGCCCGGCGTACAGCCAGAACGTGCGGGCGTCGCCGATGCCGTTGAGCAGGCTGAGGAAGGTGGCGCCCACGATCATGTTCGCCACCCAGTTGGTGAAGGTGGAGCAGGCGATGCCGAAGTCGCGGCCCTTGAGCGGCTGCACTTCCGAGCACAGCGTCCAGATCAGCGGACCGGCCGACATC
>Ga0164242_10007171_pt1 | contig 12209 bp, 10 predicted proteins | sample OricomgcompostMG_FD_108783 | JGI IMG/M metagenome (GOLD analysis project Ga0164242, IMG submission 108783) | Miracle-Growth compost microbial communities from Emeryville, California, USA - Original compost - Miracle growth compost (MG) ... | reverse complement strand
TAGGCCTGTAAAGGTGGTACGCTGTAATGTCGGAAGAGTTGAAGCCACAACGCCGTACCATGGAAACGGAACGAAATGATGTGCCTCGTGTGCAGATCAAAGCCGCCCAAGGGGCCGCTCACGTGGGGTTTCGGGCCAAAGGCCGACGCGGCACAATTGGCCTAGAGAGCTGGTAGGCGTGCGTAACTCAAGCTCTGACAGTGCGTAAGATGGAGACTGCCGTAGGGTTGTCAATCACGGCGGGTTTGTTTCGAAAGGGTGTTGGCAAGTGTGCTCTTTGCAGCTAAAAAAGAGAGATATGTCGTCACAGATCGTTGCTTCCCCTACCTGGTACCTAGCGTAGGTACGGGGTAGATTTTCGGGCCTTTAGTTCCTCCTGGTCGGAATGTCCGAAATTCCGGAAGCTACCACCAGCGTCAGTCGACCTCCTCCCGGACCTCCGACAAGACCGGTACGCGGCATTTCTCGTAGCCTGACTGAACAAACGAAAATGGTGCGACTTGCTTTGCCAGGCCTCTTGTCTCTGCAACAGCACCAACAGCACCAACAGTGAAAAGAATCAGTCGCCCGTCTCGCCAAAATGCCGCTCCGAGGTCCCGTCCCAGTCAAGCACTATAAGAAGGAGACGGCTGAGGTTATTAAGCTCGGCCCTTTATTGTGTTATGTTTTCGAAGACGGCAGTAACACCGATAATCGAGTGGGGTGTGTAACCATTGAATTACCTAAAGGCGCCCGGGGTCCGCCGATGCACTGGCATCGATTCCATGACGAGTGCTTCCTCGTGACTAAAGGTTGGGCGATATAGACAACCCGTGAGTCTTCGGAGATGATGTACTCCGTACTGACTGTCGCACCTACCTAGGCACTGTCAGATTCGAGACCCCTGATGGAGACATTGACGCATCGGCGGGCGAACTCATGGTGGTACCCCCTAGAGCCGTCCACACGTTCATGAATCCATCAGCCGAGGAAGAGGCAGAGTTCTTCATGACTGCAACACCAGGTAAGCTGGCCCCTCTTACACAGTGGTTTGAGTAATTATAGATCGTGGTACTCACTGGACTCCGGTTGCAGGATACTACGTGGACTGTAGGTACCATCCAACCCGTAAAACTAGAAAACACCTGCGGCGAAGACTTGTTGACTAAAACTGCTAGATTTCCGTATGCTAGCGAAGGTAACCGCCGAGGGTAAGAAATTTACAGCGGACGATTCACAGCATCTGATGGCCCTTTTCGGGACCTTCCCACCCGGGGTGGAATCTGAACCATGAAATTGCAATTGGTTGGTTCTGGTGGGAATGGCATACAATAAACGAGAAGGCCTAACCTGCCTGCCCTAAATTGAGAATGGCCAACCGTGTTTCACATTCATTCATCCCGCCTTGCCTGGCAGCCCATTGACAACTGCGTAGTAGCTGTGAGCTGTGTGTGAGATGCTCGATCTCGGCTTCTCCAACTCGCTCGTGCCATGGGACAGTCATCGAAAATCAAGCGGACCTCCCGCCAAGCCTCCCAGACCTCCTTCGGCCCCCACCTACATCTAGCTCTGGAACAGCCACTTGCTTCTTCGGTTTCTTGGTTTCCGTGGTCTCAACCTTCTTGCTAACGGGCATTTCCGTCTTCATCTTTTTCTTTCGGGGTTGCTCGTCTTCGTCGTCCTCTGACTTCACTTCTTGCTTTGCCTTCGACTTTGCCGTCTTCTTCTTCATCTCGGGCTCCGCATCAGACACGATCGGCTCCTCCTTGACTCCCGGCGCGATGTGGCCACTCTTCTTCTGTACGTTCGGGGCGTAACAGCTTGTCCTTCCGCCCACCTTGAGGAATGCGAGCTTTTCGCCGTTGGGCAGATGACTCGTTGGCGCTGATGGCCGGGTGTTCCACCTATAGTGGAACATCCAGTCTTTAGGAAATTGGTCTGAGTCGCCAAGCTTGTCGACAGACACCTGACAGACATAGCGAATCGCCTTGAAGAGCTGTTTGATCTGCTCGTCGTTGAATTCGTTGCAATATTGCTCCGGGTGTAGTTTGGCTTGGTATAGAACCTCATCGCCGACCCAGTTTCCAATTCCGCTGAGGGTAGTCTGGTCTAGAAGCAACGCTTTGATGGGGACATGGCGAGCCTTCATCTTCTTGCGTAGGTACTCTTCCGTGAAGCGATCGAGATCAACGACAGGGTCAGGACCATTCTCGACGAGGGGAGAATGTTGCCGAATCTCTTTTCCGGGACAATCGACTAGTCGCACTCGGCCGAGCCGTCGAGGGTCGGTAAAGGCAACTTTTACACCCGGATCTTTGGTTTCTAAACAGAACTTCCAGAACTTGGGTGGCCATTGGTCCGCATCGCCTTCCTTCATCTTCTTGTAGTAGTTGGTGTACGCAGTACGTTGACCTTTGATATGTATCCAGCCTGTTGATGTGAGCAACTATTCACCGGGTGCGAAGGGGAAAATGATGAAATGCGTACCGGTCATCCCTAAGTGCATCACAGGATGAGGAGGGCTATCCAACTCAAGCCTGCACTTGCTGTTAGAGCAAATACAGGGACCATTGTGAGAAATATAAGAACAAACCAAAAGTATTTTCCTTGACTTCCGGCTGATACTACCTATTTCGCTTGTCAGGTACCCCCAGATGATCAACTAGGTAAGGGGGGCTGGCGATAGACACGAGCAAGACGGGGAGGGCCATACCTTCTTGCCAGTCAAGGCTGCAACAACCTCAGGACCGGTGGTCCCAACCTTGCCGAATATAATGGCATCCTCTGGAGCGTCGACCTTCTTGATCGTCTTCCCAACGAGGTGAAGTCGGAGAAAATGAACGACCCGGGCGACTAACATGTCCCGAAGGTTAGACAGGAAGACAGCAGCACTGTTTGAGAACGAGGGGCTCACCTTCAGCGATCTCAGGCATGTTTTCTGGTTAAATATCCGTCAAAATGTGCGCGGTTAGATGAAGTTATTCTCCGTCAGTGATGGCGCGGATTGGAGTCATTGGAAGAGGTGCTTCGTTCGGCCGGACATCTCGCCGTAAATTACATGGAGCGCGCCTTTCGAAACGCGAGGCTTCCGCGTTTGCACGTGGGATCGCACGTGAGGTCCTTTGACCAGCGGTCAATCCACTGGCCAATGAGAGCGAACCACCAGAGCTCCCCACATCTGAGCTTTTAAGCAGAAATTCTCGTCCACGAAAGCTTGACGACTTTTCTTCCCACCCATCAAGCTTTATGGTAAGTTCCTCGTCTCCCTTTCTTCCGTCACCTTTCCCTTTCCTTTCCATGATGACAATCACATAAACCGCAAACTAGAGTCTTTGACCTTTCGAGGAATGAAACTAGAATTGTAACGTCAGTCTGAGACGAACGCTACGAAAACTGCATCACAAACCCCACTGTCGAACTTTGAGCAGCTTGCTAACAACGCTGTTAGGCCCTCTGAACGCATGGTTCTTGGACTGCTAGGCCGTTTTCGATACCTTAAGAGGTCGCGCATGCATGGTAGACGCGACGCTACGTTGGCTAAGGGGATGCCGCCGCGTCGTGCTCGACCGAAATAATCTGATGGGGATCCCGGTGAAATGGTGCTGGGCCACTTGATTCATATGCTGATGTGCCTCGCCATTGGGCATCCGGTCCCTCTCTGTGTCATGGACAACCCCATGAACACGTCGGTAAGACCCTTTACCTCACTTCACCAATCCTCCCACTTCCTGATGACCAATATTTTTGCTTCGGCAAGTTGGAATTACCGACTGAGACTTCGGTCTTTGACGATATCAATTGGCTGTTTCTGATCTTGTGCCCTCGATACCAAACTCGTTTTCATGACCTGCCTAGACGATTTCTAACTCGTCTCTCAGAAACAGACTGCTCTGCCTGGTAAAAGGTACAACCACATTACACACCCTCACTCATATCCCCCCGCCTTTTATGAGGAAACGGCACTGGGCTCCGATCATTAAATGAGCAGACATGCCACCTGTGACAGGCCTAGAAAACCTCGTCCACTGAACACAGCTTTTCTATATCTTTTTTGACAGATCGATATCCAAGCTGGACGAAGCTAACGATGGCGGTTTGAAGGTCAAATCGAGTCACTGATACTAATGCCTTCGCGTTACTGTCATGGCCATGAGATGTAAGTTGGATTTCTTTGTACTTTTCTGTCTTCCTATTATGATGATTCTAGATGACGAGTCTTATCCGGATTCACCGATGCAGACAACAATATTTACTACCATTCATGCTTTTTCTGAATCCCTTATTATAACTTTTCTGTCTGGTCTAATTCTATGTGGAGATGACACTGACACTTCCAAAGTTAGATCGTGATCCGGAATACCTCGCCATCAAGGATTTTGCTCCTGGTATGTTCCCCCAATCTCTCTCCTTTACACTGGGCCGTTCGCCCCCCTATACCGTGATGATCAACACAAAACAAAATTTGACAAGCATATGTCAGAGCTTAACGCGTTGATGATAATGTTATCCCTGATCTCCTCTATTCACCAGACCTTGTTCAGCCAAACTAGACATGTATCTAATGCTGACAATTATGAAGATCGCAGATGTTTTACCCCCATTGAGCAGCCATTTCGTTGCGGCCCGGACATTCCTAACCAGACTTGAGGTAAGCGCGTTCTTTCCAGCCCTTCGGTCCACTTGCCAATTTCCATGATGATTCCAATTTTATCACGACGGTCTACATAGCATACTCTGCTTTGATGATATTGCCTTTGACCAGGCACTGAATCTGATCTTTCTTTCCTACCTCCACAAGCATATATCAACCTCTAGGCCTAGTTTGCAGCAGCTAACTCGAGAAGCTTCCTAGAACATAGTCGACTACTGACTCTTTACGTAAACCCTATTCGACCAAGGTGAGTTTCGTAGTTCCCGTCCCTCCTGACGTCAAAGCCTCCCCCGGCAACATGTGATACTTCGCCCGGTTCGATCCCGTACGTACTCTCGGGTTGATAATAGTAGTTGGCCATTGTAGTCTAATATAATATATCATCTTAACCCACAATAATCTTTTATCCTGGATATCTATTCATTAAGGATCATCTCGCTTGTCTTGGTACATGTTTACCAGAATGCGAAGCCGTAGCCAAAATGCATTGTATGTACACTGTCATCACACCCATGCTTCTAATAAAATAGAGTAAAACCCATTCCCAAACATTAACCATAACCTGTAGAACCGAGTATTATATATAGGCGTCGCCCAGACTGCTCGTCAGTCGCTAGACCAGCCATCACAACAACCAAGCCAAGGACATGGCCAGAACGCCGCCCAGAAGCACCAAACTCCTCGACGAAGGCAATATCCTCACCCCCGCGTTCTTCGGCGTAGCAGTAGCCGTGAACAGCCCCGTCAACGTCGGGGACGCTGAGCTGCTCGTGCTCTTGCCAGTCGGCTTGCTCGTCGCGGTGGCGCCAGGCCAGTCGCTCGACTCGGGATACCACACGCCGTTGATGATGACCCCCTTGTCCTGCAGAATGCTCGACACGGCGTCCTTGGGGCACGAGGCGGCCATGGCGCGCACGTAGCAGGTCGCGGAGGGCGAGTGGGGCAGGCTCAGCGACGAGGTGGCGTTAAGCGGCCCCGTGGTGTTGAAGTCGGCCAGCGCGGCGGGCTCGCCGGTCGAGATGCTCGTGCCCATGATGATGCGGGCGAAGACCTGGAAGGCGGTCTCAGGCTGGTAGGCTGGGATGAAATGGCCGGCCTGGTAGATGCGGCTGAAAGACAGGTTACCGAATTGCCGCACCACGCCACCGATATACGTGTCGTTGACGATGATAGGCGCGTACCCGGCCTCGGGGAAGTGCGAGGCGTATGGCTCTCCGGCCGTTTCGGCGATGGACATTGAAACAGCCTCACCACCCAGCCAGTTGCAGATGAAGTCCCGGTCGCCGTACATTAGGCCGATGCGCACCCCACTGTTGAGGAGGGCGGCGAGTTTAGGTACGAGAGGCCCCCGCTCCCAGTCGCCTGTCGCGGTGAAGGCGCGGCGCACGGCGATACTGCTGTCCGAGTAGTTGACCACCGAGCCGATGGCGTCCTGGACGGGGCGGCTGTTGAGATAGTCCACGTAATAACTGGGCGGGAACGAGTCCGGGGTCCGGTGAGCGATATCGTAGACGCTTAACCCCGAATCGATATAAGGACCCAAGAGCTGGTTGGTGCATATATTGGTCGCGTCGGAACAAATGCTGTTCACGCTCTCATTCCCACCCTCGTTGTCGGGATCGAGCTCGGTGGCTGCCTCCCGACACGCAAGGATCTTGTCCCGGCACCCATCGGGTTGGTAAAAGCTTGCGTTTGCGAGTTGGGCGCGCACCGGGGATATGGCCTCTACACCGTACGTGTTGTTCACGGCCATCTCTGCGTAGCTCGGGCCCTGAACCAGGTCATCCACGCAACCGTTCACAATGCCGAGCGAGACGAGGTGGATATCTAGCGTCGATGCGCTGATACTGCCGTTCGCACGCTTGGCATTCTGTTCCTCCCAGGTCTCGGCAATTACGGGACCAAACTTCCCTCCATAGCTTTCCGCGAACAGATTGACCCCCAGAGAGCTATTGTCCGGAGGGTTGTACTCAGGAAAGGCGCCGAGGAAGCCCTGTATCATGTGCCATATAGCCATGGCGGCCACCTCGGTCGTAGGCGCGGTGTTATTAGGGTCGAGCGAGCTGAACGTGCCGTTCAAGAAGGTCGTCGCCGTGCGATCGTGGGGGATAGGACTCGGAGGCGTAGCTGTAAGGTCTGCAACAAGATCCATGGATCCGCGTGTGGGGGTATCGTAGGAGAACCCGACTTGGTTGGGCTAGCAACTGCTGTTCAGCAAAAGGACCGTGGAACTCTCGTGCGAGAATAAGGTGTTGTCTTACCTGATCTATAAAGAGCATGTTGGATGCCCTGTCCCAGCCCCATTCCCGTGCGGCCGTTTCTAATCGATCTGCACCCGCCTCAACCACCTCGCAAGGACCGGACTCAGTGAAGAATCCGAACATGGAACTTGATCCCGGTCCGCCATTGAGCCATATTGAAAGTAGCGGAGTCGGCTCCCGAGCCGCGACGAACCAGAAGAAGATATTGGTCGGGAAATCGCCCGGAACACCGACCCAGCCGGTATATTGCTGTTGGCTGTCGAATGCCGTTTCACAGACTCCCTCGGGCACCTTATAAGAGATCGTGACGCCGGGATCGATTGGAGAGGATATTGTCGTCAGGTTTGCCTCGCTCGGGGCGAATTGGGCGAGACCACCCGCGGGGAGTACGAGTACAGCGCCGAGGGAGCTGATGAGCAGATCGAGCCTCCTCAGAAGGAACAACATGCTGAATGAGAGTGCAACGCCGCCACGCCAATGCTCACCAAGAGCACAATTTCAGAGCAGGAAGACAAGGCCATGAATACAGAGAGCCAAAAGGCAGATACTATGCGAATAATCCAAGCAATGTAATGCAGAACACGGAGCGAAGGGATGGAATCAGGGAGGTTGCTCAGCCCGCATGACGCACCAGCCAGCCTCGCGTTCAGCAGGTGGTACGTACCCCGAATGGAGGAGCCAAGGGGGAAACCAAGGTGTTCTTTTATTACATAATCGTTCAAGGGTCGCCCAAATTTTGTTGATCCTTCTACCATTCTTGATCGCCCGCTGATCGAGTCGTCGATGAATGTTATTCTCTTGCCAACCTTCGGTGTGTTCACCACCTTTCCCGACGAAACAGATATATGGAGTCGCAAACAATAGTATATGGTTCTCCTGCATCAAGCTGAGCCCAAAGTGGACAAGCTTCAACACGCCACGACGTAGGAAAATGTCCGGCCAGCCCCCCGCTCCAACCAATCACGCGGCCCGGTGGGCTTCCTCTCGTAGCGTCTGCTGCTGCCGGCTCTCTGTAGATTGAATTCACTACTCGTCAGGCTTAAAATCGGCTACTGACGTTTGGGTGCGCCTCTGGGTATCGTCTTACATATAATACACTCGGTGTTGACCCCGTCCCGCTCCCTACCCAAGCCTCACCTTCCTCCACATCCGCAGGCATTCCTGCAAGTCCATCGACAAGGTACCCTCCAACGCCGTGGATGTGTCCTTGATCAGGGCCATTAGGAGCGTAGCCTGAGCGAAGGTAACTGTGTCCTCCCGCAAAGCATCGTGATCCGTCTTCCTCATTCCCCCATTCTCCGCCCAGGCTTTCCAGAGGTCAAGCATCCTGCATATCGTGGACGAAAACTGCCCGTCTAATACCATCCGATGGAGGAGTATGCCCACGGCATCCTTCAAACTCATGGCCTCCTGGATGTGGCCCCGCTGCTTCAGCCATGCTAGGTTGTGTTCTGCCACGAGCTTGGTGTCCCACTTCGGGCTCTGCATAGCTTCCATCATGCGCACGTCTCTCCGTTGGTTGTCCAGACGCATCTTGTCGCGCACTAGAGTGGATTGTTAACTCATCACCTTACAAACATCTTGGGGCATTGGTAGTCACGAACAGTCTTGTAGCCTCTCCTCGTTCTCCCGCCTTGCCCGGTCACTGGCGGCGGCTTGGCGTTGCGCCGGTGGCATGCGTGCCTCAGCTGCCATCGCCTCCCGCTGCTCTCGATGTCTCCTCACGTGGATGTCAAGGGCGGCACCATGATCATCGTGTTTTGTCGCCCACTCGGGCGTTGCTGACATCTCGACGATGTTCAGGAGAACGAGCATGCCACACGGGACAGTCTCCTTCCTAGCAAAAGCGAGGATGTCGTCTGGGATCTTGTAATTCCACAGCACGGTCTGGCTTGTGGTCCCATATGCTGTCGCCGCGCTCGCGAACCAGACGCCGTCAGACGTGGCACGGCGGATCTTGATGTGTTCAATGTAGAGACTGTCGAGTTTGACAGTGCTCTCGAACTGGTCATCCTGGGGCAGGGCCGCGACAACACCATCCATGGAGATCTGGCAAGTGATGGGTCTCCTCGAGTTATCTTCTGCTTCCTGCTGCGCCGAGTCAAGAGACTCCTTCCTTATGCTTGAACTCTCGCCTTCCTGGTGGTAGGGAGGTGCATCGCCGCCTTGGGCCGAACTTGAAGCCTCGGCTGAATTCTTCCCCTTCGCCGCGTCTTCCGCCGGCCGCGGCGCCGGAGGTAAACGGACCCAGTAAGGGGGTAAGTTGGAATAGTCCCTCGTCGTCCACTGCCCCGACCAGGTAACCGCCAAGCTCAAGTGGCCGTCTGAATCGTCCAACGGCGCAATGGCGAGAGCAGTCTCCCGACCGTCGGGCGACGTCATCAGCGCGCAGCCGGCGGGCGTCCACAGCCCCGTGCCCCTCAACAGCCGCCAGCCGTGGGGGTCTGGCGTGGCACCGAGGTCGAGGAGGTAGCATACCAACTCGTCGAAGGCGACCTCGACCTGGGGTTGTCGCAGCTGGTCGGCGTACTCGACGCGCTGCGTCTTGAGCCCGATGGTGTTGGTCCGCCAGTTGAAGGTGGTCCAGCTCCCGCCGGGGATGGCGCTAGGGTGGCGCGACAGGGTCCAGTACTCGGCCCGGTGAGTGAAGCGGTCCCACGGCGTCACGGCGTACCGCGGCAGCTCGACCTCGATGATCCGGTTGACGACATCGCTGCGAGTTAGGGCGGTCAGGCGGGAATGACGAAGCATGCGCTTGATCTTGGATAAGGCGGCTAGGGTCACCGCCGTGTTGTACAGGATCGGCAGGACGCCAAGCACGGCGAGCGGCACACCGATATAGGTGATGAGATCGCTGGCCGACGACGACATGGTGAAGGGAACGACGAGTAGCTACGTTACCCAATACTCCGTTTCATTATCGCCAACAAGTACAAACCTAAAGCCGAGAATAGGAAAAGGTTGCCAATGTGCGCACGACCGCGTTTCCCGCTGCAAGAGTAGGCAGACAGGGCGCTGGTGAGGCTGAGGTTCAGCCCCAACCTGGAGGAAATGATGGTTCGGCGCTAATTAGGGGTCAGGGGTCTTGACTTAGCTAGCCCTCCTTGGCGCAACGCCCTGCAGTGGCTGAACGTGGGGTTCAGGGACGGCTTGACGGTTTACTGGGGAGAAAACGTGCGCGAAGTTGATGTCAGAGGCGAGCAACTCACTCATCCTGCCCAAACAGAGGAGGCACACACCATTGTTCAAGTTCGACAAAACAAAAATGAGAAAACAGAAATAGTCGCCGCAGGGAGACCAAATCTAAGGAAGTAGAACTAAGGAAATGGAAGCCTCTGCATCCGTTGTCACGGTTAAATAATGACAATGGTTGCCTCCCCCTTCGATATCCTGCTGCGGTACCTGTAGACACGTACTACAAATCTCGTGGCTCGCCGCAGAACTGCTTGGCGAAGAAGCTCGTTTTCTCAGCAAGGAGGGTCATAGGGCAGCCGTCTTCTACAATCCTACCCCCGTCGAGAACCACGACACGGTCAACGTTCAACAGGCTATCAAGACGATGGGCTACCATAAGTATCGTACAGCCATCGAATCGAGAGCGTATCAGAGCTTGCACCCGGGCGTGTGTTTCTGCATCTAACCTGTGCACACAATGTCAGTATCCCTAAACTTGCTAGGTGTGAGCCCGGTAGAACACCGTCCACATACGCACCTGCTTGTGGGCTCGTCGAACAACACGATGCGACTCCTTCGCAATAATGCCCTCGCTATGGCAAAAAGCTGGCACTGACCATGCGAAAGAAAATTCTCATCCATTCTTGCCTCTAGAGGATTGACTTCGAAGCCATTTGCTTTGGCCTTGACAGTTATGACGTCCCATATGCCCACTGCCTCTAGTGCGGCAACGATGCCGTCCTCGGGACTTTCCAAAAGCGGATCCGCATTCTGTCGAATGGTGCCGGTGAAGATGAAAGGCTTCTGGGTTACGCAGCTGACCCTCTTCCGGAAGAACGAAGGAGATATTTTGGTAATATCCACTCCGTCGATCATGATGCGCCCGGACTCGACTTGGACCATGCCGAGAAGTGATGTGATCAACGAGCTTTTTCCACTAAACACAAGTCCTAATATTAGCGAGTCGTCGTCTCAACAGCGCACTGCTTGAGTGTTATGAAGTAGGCCTCACCTTCCGGTCCGTCCACAGATACCGATAGTCTGCCCGGGAAGGATTGACAAGTTTACATCTCTCAGCACCGGATCACCGAGGTGGTCATGCTTTGCAAAGACTGATATAAACTCAACAGCGCCGAGAATAGGCCAAGACTCTCCGAGAGATGCAGCTCCCCATCCATCTACCTCTTGCGGGGTACTTTCGGAGAAGGACTTGATTCGAGAAACCGCTCCTAAGGACGTCTCGAGGAGGGTCCAAGCCTGAATCAGATCTGCCATCATTTGCCCCAAGCTCGTCATCATGACTAGAGCAACGCCCAGAAGTCCCGGGCTCACGCGGTCCCGAAGGGCCACGCCAAGCCCGACGATGAGTATAACCAGACCTGCGACTACGAGATTCAAAACAAGCACAAGCCATCTCTGAACACTCAGAAGCAGATAGTAAGGGCGCTGCGCAATGTCCAGCAAGGATATAGTCTTTTCCAAGTACTGTGTGGTCCAGCCGAATGCCCGGATAGTAACAAGCCCATGAAGTGACTCGATAAAGTGCGTGAACACGGGCGCCTTCATCTCAATCTCGAGAAGCCGCAGTTGGCGGGAAGTGCGCAGGTAGAATCGCTGTATAAATACTAGTACTGCAACGACAAATGGAATCACCGGGGAGAGATAAGGCAGCGCCGCAATAGCAACGGCGCCTTCTGCAACAGTGCCAAAGAACTGGAAGGCTGTGCTGATGAACCCACGTGGTAAAACCATATCGACTAGACGTATGTCCTGGCTAAATCGATTGACCAACGGCCCAGTTTCCGTGTTGGATAGGAAGGGGATCGAAGCGCCCATTATTGCAGTGAGAATGAGGGAATGTAACTTGCTCGATGCCACGGGAACAATGAAGACCCAAGTCCAGAAGGTTGCGAGTGCCAGCCCAGTAGTTTCAAGCATTCCAAAGGTTGCGTAGATTCCGATCCAATAGCCGACCCGAGAGGTTGCGGTGGCATCGCCGCTCGAAGACCACCAAGCGAGCCACACGTAGCGAAAGGCACCAAAACCTGTTTCGATTGAGATAAAGATGCAGAGCAGGATGATTCTGGTCCAGCCCATTGCGTCGAAATAGAACCTCCAGACGCTCATATCGGGTCTCTGCATTG
>Ga0164242_10007170_pt1 | contig 12209 bp, 10 predicted proteins | sample OricomgcompostMG_FD_108783 | JGI IMG/M metagenome (GOLD analysis project Ga0164242, IMG submission 108783) | Miracle-Growth compost microbial communities from Emeryville, California, USA - Original compost - Miracle growth compost (MG) ... | reverse complement strand
GTCGTCGATGCTCCGACCACCGCCGGCAAGACGCGCGCGGTCGAAGCCTTCTTTGCCGCCAACATCGGCAATCCGCGCTTTCGCGCTGCCTATACGACGCCGGTTAAGAGCCTCTCGAACGACAAGCTGCGCGGATTCCGCGCCCAGTTCGGTGCCGCCAATGTCGGCATTGCGACCGGCGATATCAAGGAGAATCTCGACGCCCCCATTGTCGTCGCGACGCTTGAGTCCTACCGCAACTCGCTCCTCGGTACCGAGCCCGATCTCGGCCGCACGCTCGTCGTCTTCGACGAATACCACTACCTCCAAGACGAAAGCCGCGGCAGCGCCTGGGAAGAAGCCTTGATCCTGACGCCGCCGAGCTGTCAGGTGTTGCTGTTATCGGCCTCGGTGGCAAACGCCGAGGACTTCGTCCAGTGGATCAACAGCCTTGGCGGGCCCGGCTGCTTGCTCGTGCGCACCGAGACGCGTCCCGTGCCACTCACCCCGCTCGTCTGGTGTGGCGATAGTTGGATGCTGCCCGAAACAGTACCCGCCGCAGCCTTGAGCCAGCTCGACCAACGTCGCCTCGAGATACCGCTCAGACAAGAAGAAGTCGCCAACCGCGCCCTGAAGCTGCTCGATCTGGAGCTCACGCCGTGCATTCTTTACGCGGGGCGTCGGCTCGCCTGTGAAACACTCGCAAGCTTCCTCGCCCGGCAGCTCCCCCCCCTGCCGGAGGCCGCTGCCGCCGCCATCGGCGCCTCGCTCGAAGCCTCGCACAAAGAGTTCGGCGGTCTTTCGTTCATCTCGCCAGCTTTGCGCCGCATGCTCCAAGTCTATGGCGTCGGCTATCACCACTCGGGCCTCGCCGCGCCGGCGCGTATGGCCATCGAGGCGTTGGTTAAAAGTGGCCTTCTGCGTTACTGCGTCGCGACGATGGGACTGAGCTTGGGCATCAACTTCTCGGTACGCTCGGCGCTCATCAGCGACTACCAACGCCCGGGCGAGATGGGTTTCACCGACTATGCCCCTTCAGAAGTGCTGCAGATGCTCGGTCGGGCTGGCCGGCGCGGCAAAGACGCTGTCGGCTTCAGCCTCTGGCCGACTCCCGAGGCCTATGCCCGATTGGCGGGTGCCAAGCGTGAACCGGTAGAGTCGCGGCTACGCAACGATCCCACGACCTTTCTCGGTCTCGTGGGCCGCGGCTTGGATCTGCGCGCTATCGAGCAGGTCTATGCCAAGAGCTTCCGTCGTTTCCAAGATCGCAGCGTCGATCTGAGACTCATCGGCCGCGCGCGCATTATGAAGAAGCTGCAAGGAGCCGAGACGCCATGCACCTCTCCTATCGCCGAGGCGGCGCGCTTCGAGGCGCAAGATGCCAGCGCCGCCTGCGGCGCCTGCGCCCTTAGACCCAAATGTCATCCACTTCTGCAGGGACGGGCGCTCGGGCCACTTGCCGCATTGCACAAGCACCTGCACTTTATCGGCGCACTCGAACGCGACGAATCGCTCAGCCCCTTCGGCCGCATCGCCCGTTATTTTCCGCAGGCCGGCGGCCTCGTGATAGCGCACATGATCGCCGACGGCCGCATTGCAGCCGACAATTTGGCGCAAGCGGCGGAGCTGGCGGCCGCCTTCGGCCTCGCGCACTTCAAGGAGCCGGGGGGAGAGAGCCAACGCTACCGCTTGCCTTTCGACAAGCGCGAGATGCGCACGATGCTCGAGCTTTACTACCCATTTGCGCTCTTCCCTGAGCTTTACGACCAAAACGCCGCCCGCCGCGGCGACGGCCTGACCCTGCGCGAATTCAACCCGGCCGCCGGCTACATCGTCCGCGAATGGGTCAACGGCCGGCCTTGGCAAGATCTCATCCTTGAAGTCACCCACGAACAGTACGGGACCGGGGACGTCATGAGCCTACTCTACCGGGCCGCGACCTACCTCCAGTCGGCCGCCCAAGCCCACTTGCCAGGACTCGGCAAACCAGCGGCGGAACTCCGGGAAGTGATTCTCCGCGAGCCCCTCTCTTATGCGCTTGAGATCTAAGACAGCAGTCGACTGACTCGACGCCAGCCGTCGAATTTATAGGCAAAGCTCCCCGCTTTAAGCTCGTCGCGGCTGGCATCGCGTTCGGCATTCCTTAAAATCATTGAAATCATGACAAAATTTTAAAGAAAACTTATTGATCTCTATAGATCAGATTAACAATCCATTGGCCAATTGGCCAAGATATGAATTCTTTTTTACGGATTGACAACTTTTGTTAAGGAATGTACAAAACGCCCTGTCATCCAATCCCCCGCTGTCATCGGTTTCGAAGGGGATGCTTTCTGTAATATTTACAGTAAGTTGTGTTCTTGGATTGCGTGTGCTCTCAGGTCTCTTTACCTGCCTTGGCTTTTTGGACATCAACTTGCAAGGACACAGACAGAGACGCAGAGGGAAGACCCTCACTGGGATCTCACTGCAACTTGGGTAATAGATGAAATGTGTTTTTTTAAGATAAGCTCTACCGCTGCAATTTTTCAGTCCTTTCCCGTTTTTGTTAGTGCTGCACGTACTGTCTAATCCATTAGATTATCCTTCAAAAGTTTTCACCTTAGGTGGTCAGAGCTTGGGGGTCCCGCGAGGGGCCCCTCTTTCTTTCTGTCTGGCTAAATGAGGCTCTACGCCCAGCCGACGACCCATTCCTTGATCGCTAGGGGTTGGCCTGCCGCCGCGGCCTCAACAGCCGGTAAGATGTCGTGGCTCGGCCATATCCCCGTCACAAGAGCGTTGGCGTAGGCTTCCGGCAAGCTGGCTTCCAGCATCTTAGAGCGAGCCTTAGCTGCATCATATCGATAAGCTTCATGGCGGAGCTTTAAGCCGTCGTCCCCAGGAACAAGCTTTAAATACCAAACCCGGTCCGTGCCATCGTTAGGCGGCATGCCGATCACGCCAGCGTTGACCCAGTACTTACCGGGCGCCACTTCGTCCACGAACGGTAGCCCAGCATGTCCGCCTATGACGATATCGGCAGCGCATGCCGCCATTTCGGCCAGCTTCACCGCCTGAGTGGTCGTGCGAAAGATAAACATGGCCGTCTGCGTGTAGCCGCCATGCAGGACCACGATCCGCTTACCGCGCCAAGTCAGGGTCAAAATCTGCGGCAACGCGGCAAACCAGGCGGCATGTTGGCGCTCGAGGTTTTGGCGGGCATAATCGTACCAACGGTTGGAAAGTTCCTTGCACACCGAACCTTCATTAAAATTACACCCACAGTCGTCGCTCTCGCTCGCTAATTGAATCTCGACGTTGCCTTGAATCGCGTGGACCCCCCAGCTGCGAAAAAGCGCGACCGTCTGATTCGCGTCGGCGCAATACCCGACCATGTCTCCCGTACAGATCACTTGACCAGCCTCGTAGCCGGCGCGGTCGGCCAGATCTTTCAAGACCAGTGACGCCTCGAGATTACTATAAGGCCCCCCACAGACGAGGTACGGCTTGCTCACTTCACCGAGGCATATCGTTTTCGGTGACTGCGGGCCCTTATTCATGCCGCGCTCCCTATTTGCTACGATTCGGCTCTCTCGTTAGACTAGCCGGAAGTTGAACAATGATGCAGATTGGCTCGAGCGTAAAGCGCGCTAGGCTGGCTCGTTCCTCTATAAGGTAGCAGAGAATGATCGAAGACAACTTACGCAACAGTCGCTTTAAAGCTCTAGCTGATGAGAACAGAGTGGCCATACTGCGTCGTCTCTATCAAGAGCCTCTGACTGTCAACGAGCTTTGTACTTCGCTGAGCTTGGAGCAGAGTCTGGTCTCTCACCATCTCAAGGTATTGAAGGAGAACAGGTTGGTCAAAGGCCAGAGGGAGGGTAAATCGATTCGTTATCAACTCGCCCCGGGCCTAAAAGGCAGCGAGCAAGAGCTCGTCCTTGAGCTCGAATGCTGCCGAATCCTATTAAGAAGCTAGCGGAACGACCTTAGCTCCTTGCCCCGTCGCACCCGCGTTTGAACGCCCTCTGACTTCGACGTCACACCAGCTTTAATCGGCAAATTCGTCCGCGACTGCGTCTGATCCTGTCCGATCTTCTGCAAAATTTCGCCGAATTTTCCAATAGACCCAAATAGGGCTTAAGCTCTCGCCTCAGGTCGTAAAGTAATTGCTGACAGTGACCGTGGTGAGGATAACGCCTCCTCAATGACCGCATGATGACTCGTCCCAAAGCATTCACGAGCTGGTTGAAAAACATATGAACGAATATTGTTATATCGTCACGGCATGCTAAACTTTGAGTCAAAGACAATTTGAAAATTTCCATGCCGCCAAGGCACTGCTGACGCGAAAAGTTAATTTCCCTCGCCTGGTTGCCGCTGCGCCGCTGACGCAGGCTGCAGCTGTAACGAGACGACGGCGTAACCTCCTACATCCAAGGAGTTTCAGGTGACCAAGAAGAGGCCTAGTAAGCGAGTCTCGCGTCGTGACTTCATCGGCATGGCTAGCGTCGCAGCCGGCGCGGCCAGTCTTGGCGGCTTGCCTTCGCTGGCTTTCGCGAAGGCTCAGGGCGCGAAAAAGCCGATGTTCAAAGGACAAACACTCCGCGTCTTCGTCTATTCCGGAGCTTGGGAAAAGGCCTTTCGCGAGGAGTTCGTTCCTCGCTTCGAAGCCATGACCGGCGCCCGCGTCGTCGTCGACCCGGGTTGGTGGGATTCGATTCCGAAGCTGAAAGCATCGCCAAAAGGCCACCCCGCCTTTGACCTGGTCTTGACCGATGGGACGCAGGGATATCCCGCGATCAAGGAAGGAATGTTCCAGAAAATAGACATGACCCGCATCCCGAACCGATTGAGCCTGGTGCCATCGGTCCTCAACAACTGGGTCTATACTGACGGCTACGGCATCACGTTTCCGGAGTCGGCGATGACCTTGGCTTATAACAAAAACATGCTCAAATTCACGCCGACTTCGTGGGCCGATTTGCTGCGTGACGACGTGAAAGGGAAAGTCGGGCTTTACAACTCTTTCTATATGTCGCTCTATACATTCGCCTGCATGAAGGTCGCTCATGAGGGTAAGCCTGGCACCGCAGCCCGCGAAATAGAAACGAACCTGAACAGCGTTATAACGTTTGCAAAGGAGCACCGGGACGCCATCAAATACTGGTGGCCGACTTCGACCGACATGGCGTTGAATCTGGTGCAGCGAAACACGTCGATCGGCAACATACATAGCTCTGACATACTCCCGGCCATGGCGCAAAAACCCGAGCTCGGAGCCATCGTCCCTGATGCTGACCGTGCCTTCGTGCAGTTCATGTGGGTCATACCGGTTGGGACGCAACGGAAAGATCTGGCCGAGGAAGCCATCAACTTTATCTTCAGCGAAGACATGCAAACGGCATTCGCCGTTCGCGGGCAGGCGACCGCGAATCTGGCATCGGCTAAAATCGCCGCGGCCAAGAACCCCTTTTGGAAGCAGATTTATCCGTCGACGACCGAGCAGCTGGCGAAAGTCGCCTACTATCCTTATGACGCCTATACAAAAAACTGGGACGTGATTACCAAGGCCTGGGATGAAAGCATCCTTCGGAAAGGCCACCGAAGCTAACAGGGCACAGGTGAGGTCCGCCGTGCAGGCACTCGAAGCAAAAGAATTGGTGAAAAGCTTTCCTGGCCAAGCCCGGAAGGCTGTCGATCATGTTTCTTTTGGCCTCGCAAAGGGAACTTTCTTCTGCCTACTTGGGCCTAGTGGCTGCGGCAAGACCACGCTGCTGCGGATGATCGGGGGTTATCACGGTATCGATGCGGGCCAGATCTCGGTCATGGGCCGCGATCTGACCACAGCTCCTCCCGAGAAGCGGAACATGGGGATGGTTTTTCAGAATTACGCCCTCTTCCCGCACAAGACGGCCCGAGAAAACGTCGCCTTCGGGTTGCGAATGCGCCGGGTGACGCGCCGCACCGCCCTGGCGCGTGCGGACGATATGCTGACGCGGATGGGGCTGACCGATGACGAACAGGGTCGCCTCCCCCGGCGCCTATCGGGAGGACAACAGCAGCGCGTCGCGCTCGCGCGCGCTTTAGTCGTCGAGCCTGATCTGCTGCTCCTCGACGAGCCCATGGCAAATCTCGACCGGCGGCTGCGCGAGCAGCTCCGAACTGAGCTCAAAAGCATTCAACGACGGACGGGGATCACGGCGATCCTGGTAACGCACGATCAGGAAGAAGCTTTAACGCTTGCCGATAAGGTCGGCGTCATGGAGAACGGCCGGCTGCTGCAGTTAGACAAGCCTGAAATAGTTTATCGACGCCCGACCAACGCCTTCGTGGCAAGCTTTCTCGGCGACGCCAATATTCTTGGTATTGAGGGTTTTACGGATCAGCAAATGTCCCTCGAAGGCGGTCTGACTCTGGCTTTCGAGGGCCCACCACCCGCGTTCCATAAAGGGCGACTTGTGTTGCGACCCGAAGACTTTCAATTGGGACGCTCGGCTGAAGACTGCCCGACCATCTGGCGCGGGCACATCGAAAACACCAGCTTCGCTGGCGCCGACCGGATCCTCGATGTCACGCTTGGCCAGAACCTGCGGCTCAAAGTTAAATGCCGTATGGACACCGATATGGCCTTGGATAGCGAGGGTTACATCGGGCTCGGTTTGAAGCGGGAGCGACCGTGGATTTTGGAAACGGCTAGCTGAGAAAGGATCTGTGATCAACGCCAGGCTACCGCCTGGCCGATCACTTAAAGGAGGCCGGTATGCCGCCAATCGCCAAGCACTGGCCGCGTTTTGCTCTGCGTTTTCTCCCCGGCCTTTATGTCGTGATCCTCTTTTTGGCGCCCCTTCTCATGGTTCTGCGGGTCAGTTTCTACGCAGGCGGCGGCCAAAGCGGCTACGGTCTAGGCAGCGGCGGCTTTTATAAGCCGGGAACCTGGACCATCACCAACTACACCACGCTCTGGCACGACGGCTACTTTCACGACATTTTAAAATTCACAGTCGAGCTCGGCATCGGCGTTTCGTTCCTGAGCGTTCTTATCGGCTACGCTCTGGCCTACTTCATTTACCGGATGCCGCCCCGTTTGAAGCCGTTCGGCTACTTCCTGGTGTTGCTGCCCAAACTCACCAACATTTTGGTCATCATTTATGGACTCAAACTGATCTTGAGCAATGCAGGCCCCGTCAATCATCTTTTGATGAGTCTCAATTGGGTTCAAGATCCCGTGGAACTCAGCAATAACCTCGTTGGCGTCACTATCGGTCTGACCTACCTCATCGTGCCCTACGTCGTTCTCGTCATGCTGGCGGCTTTCAGCAAACTCGATGAAAATCTTATCGGCGCCGCCAGAGGACTGGGTGCCTCGGCGCTCAACGCCTTTTGGGAGGTGACGTGGCCGCAATCTCTCCCCGCACTCAGTCTGGCGTCACTGATGGCCTTAATCTGGGGACTCGGAGCTTTCATGTGCCCCTATTTGCTGGGCAGCCCGGATCAGATAACCCTTGCCGTGGAGGTCCAACGGCAGACGTTTGAGAACATCAACTGGCCCCGCGGCGCGGCAACGGCCGTGTCGATGTTCTTGGCGTTAGGACTTTGCACCGTGGTGTTTTTCGGGTTGTCACGCCTGGCCCTCAGGCAGAGAGGGCAACTGCGATGAAACGCTTCGTGGCCAACAGCATCTTTTGGCTGGGCGGAACCGCGCTCTTGGCCGCCTTTATTTGGCCTTTGGTTTATTCCGTCTGGATTTCTTTCACCCCGAGCGATTTTCTCGAACCGCCAGTAAGCACCTGGTCGCTGAAGTGGTACCGCCAATTCTGGGATAACCCGACTTGGACCGACGCCCTGTGGACGAGCCTTCGCGTCGGCCTGTGGTCGGCAGGGCTATCACTCCTGCTCGGAAGTTCTTTAGGCTTCGCGGCCGTCCGGTTTCCCTCGCGCTTCCAAAGGCATTTGAACAAGGCCGCGCTGCTACCGCTATTCGTTCCCGCAATCGTGATCGGCATGGGCTTGCTCCCCGTTATGCATCTGACGCACCTTTGGGGAAGCGACTTATCGGTCGTGCTAGCCCATACGCTCGTCAGCATGCCGATCTCCTTTATCATCATACTCGGCGCCTTGCGGGAGTTTGACCTAGACCTCGAACTTGCCGCGCGCGGTCTGGGCGCGGGTCCGGTGCAATCGTTTTTCAAGGTAACTGTTCCGCTGATGGTGCCGTCGTTGGTGGTCTCCGGATTGATCGCCTTTGTCTTGTCGCTGAACGAATTCATTATTGCTCTATTCATCGGCACGCCCGAAGTCGCCACCTTGCCAAAGGTCATCTGGCCGAACCTCCGCTATACGCTGACGCCGCTCGTCGCGGCGGCATCCAGTTTGACGCTCGTCATCACGCTGGTTTCGATCCTCGTCATCGTCCGCCTTCTCAGAGTCGATAAACTGGCCCAGAAGCTCTTATTGTAGAAGTTGTAGAAATTAGAGCAGCACTGACCAGCAGATAGCGCAGAGGACGATCGGCAGCACTTGCGACTCGCCGGACATAGACCTAGGCGATGGCCCCGAGGCAGGTGCCCGCGGGGCCGCCAGGCCAGGGCACCGCTAGCCAGGGACGAGTGGTCGCGAGCCTGCAGATTATCCCCTTGAATTCACAGATCATTTATATGACCTAGTAAGGTTTTCCCGGTCTTATCCCGAACTCCTACTCTGGACCGGCGGCCGTTTATGGGTCGCCTCATGGAGAAGGATTCGCGCCCATGATGCTCGAGAGCGCCTGCAAAACCTTGCTAATGGTGGGAGCACTGCCGCTTTTCATGCTCCTCGGCGCTCCCAGGGCAAGCGCGCAGCAGGATATTACGAGCATCTACCGCAGTGCCGCTTTTCTCGGCCGCGGCGATACCGGCATTGCCACCGCCGACGATCAGGACGCCATCTTCTACAACCCGGCCGGTCTCGCCCAGGGCAAGGGCATCTATAAGAAAACGGTCCTGCTCTCACCCGAGATCGAGATCTCAAAAGCGACCAAGGATCTGGCTCGTCGCCTCGGTTCCCAAAACAGCGACGCTGTCGACACCGTCCGCGACAACATCGGTAAACCGAACCACTTTGGCCTCAGCGACTTCACCGGCATTGTCCTGCGCCGGGCGGCGCTCGGCGTCGTGGATGCCAGCCACATCGATCTGCTCGCCCACAAGGCTCCCGACCAAGGCGGGCTCGAGGTGCTCGACGCCAGCGCCGACCAGACGCTCGGCGCCACGTTTTCGCTCGCCGACGGCTTTTTAGACAACAAGCTCATGCTCGGCGCCACGACGAAATACCTCTACCGCGGCCGCGGCCGCGTCTCAGCAAGCATCGCCGAAGCTGACAAAATCCAAGACGAGCTGAAAGACCAAAGCAAATTCCTCGCCATGGGCCAGGGCATCGGTGCCGACCTCGGTCTCATGTACCAGGGTGGCGGCGCGATCAATCCCAGCTTCGGCCTCACGGTGAACGACGCCGGCGACACCCACATCAAACCGACCAGCGCGACCGATCTCGACCTCGATGTCTTGCAGACGGTGAATGTCGGTGTCTCCATCGAGCCAGGAACCGGCTTCAGCAAGCTCAAACTGCTCGCCGACATCCACGACGTCCTGGGCCGCGTGATCAAGAACAACCGCAAGAAGCTCCATCTCGGCGCCGAGCTATCCGTGGAAGACATGCTGGGCGCCACAGTCGGTCTGAACGAAGGCTATCCGACCGCCGGACTCTACTTCGACCTCTACCTCGTCCGCGTCGACCTCGGTATGTATACCGAAGAAATCGGCGACCGCGTCGGTACGCGGCCGGATTCACGCTACTTCATGCGAATCGAGACGGGTTTTTGAAAGGGGCTAGCCGATGCGTCTGGTTTCTCCATCGCTTACCGTCTGCATCCTTGCCTGTAGCCTCACGGGCTGCGGTGTCAATTTGCTTAAAAGCACTGAGAAGAAGGACGCGGCCGAGGATGCGACGCTAGCGCTCGAACGCCAGGACCCGGCGACGGCGATCCATATCCTCAACTCCGCCTTGCACAAGGATCCGGTGGATAACCGCGACGGCACGATCGACTATACGGCCGACGACGATCCCGAGCTGCTCTCGATCCTGAGCACCGCCTATGCCCAGCGCGCCGATATCGATCTCCTGGAGTTCGCTGACCAAGCGCAAACCAACGCTACCGCCACGGGCAGCAACCTGACCAGCCTCTACGCCATCATGCCGGCCGCCGATGCCGACCACTTGGATGACATCGATTATTCCGTGGGCTGCGTCCTCACCATCCCCGTTGACCAGCACCTGCCGGGCGATGAATTCAAAATGGGCATCTATCAGCTCGCTAAGATGGTGCTCAACACCAAAGCGCTCGACAAGAATGGCGACGGTATCCTCGAGCCTGACGAGCTTTTGGATCTGAGCGATACTTCCGCCACGGGCCTGCTCGCCAATCTCGCCGCTGTAGCGCAAGTCCTCAGCGCCGCCGGCCAAACCGATGCGACGACGCAAGTCGCCGCGGAAGCGATCCAACAATACCAGGCGCAGATCGATGCCGCGCCGGGCGCGACACCCGAGGAAAAGCTGCGCAACTACCTGGCGCAAAACCCCGGGGCCGGTGGCGGCGTGACACCCTGAACGTCGCGACGCCTTTAGGCGCTTGGCTTGCTGCCAACGCGGCAACCCGTGTCGACCGAGGACATGATGTCTTCGCGGGGAATGAGTTCGGTTGGCAGCGAGGCGCGACGAATGTTGGCGTGATAGAGGATCGCGCCACGCAGCTTCGCGTAGTCGAGGTCGGCGTCTTCGAGGTTGGCGTTGGTGAAATCGGCTCCCTCGAGGTTGGCGTTCCACAGCGAGGCACCGCGCAGGTCCGTGTTGCGAAAGCTGCAATCCTTGAGGTTCGAGTACGAAAAGTTCGTTCCCCGAAGATCGCAATCCGAGAAGTCGATTTTGATCAGGTTGGCCTTGCGGATGTCGCGGTCTCTAAGATCCTTGGTCTCAGCGAGCAGCTCGAGGACCTCTTTGCGCGTCAGCGTGATCAGTTTATTGCTGTCCTTGCTCATCCCAACTCCACTAGCCCTGTTCAAGACAAAACGACACGTCCACGCGAAGTGCCTCGCCCCAGCCGCCGCTTATAGGGGCGGCCGGAGCAAGCCTCAGATCACTGGGCCATGAGACGAGCAACGTCCAGCATGCGCCAGCTGAAACCCGTTTCATTGTCGTACCACGATAGCACTTTCACGAGATGGCCGCCCATGACCATCGTGCTCTTCGCATCGATAGTCGACGACAGCGGCACGCCGTTGAAGTCGCCGGAGACGAGCTCTTCCTCGGTGTAGCCGAGGATACCCTTAAGAGCACCTGCCGCCGCGTCCTTGAACAGCTTGTTCACGTCTTCCTTAGTCGTCGCCTTTTCGACCTCGAAGACGACATCGACCAGCGAGACGTTGGGCGTCGGGACGCGAATCGACTGGCCGTCGAGTTTGCCTTTCAACTCAGGGATAACCAGCCCGATCGCTTTCGCGGCGCCCGTCGACGTCGGAATCATATTGACGGCGGCGGCACGGGCCCGACGCAGGTCTTTGTGCGGCAGATCGAGAATACGTTGGTCGTTCGTATAAGAGTGCACCGTCGTCATCAGACCGTGCTTAACGCCGAAATGATCATGGATGATCTTGGCGACCGGTGCCAGACAGTTGGTCGTGCAGCTGGCATTGGAAACGATCTTCGCGTCCTTGGTGAGCTTGCCGTGGTTGACGCCCATGACAACCGTCACGTCGTCGCCCGTCGCCGGCGCCGAGATCAGCACCTTGGGCGCGCCAGCTTTGAGATGCTGCTCGGCACCTTCGCGCTTGGTAAAAACGCCGCTGCACTCAAAAACCAAATCGACGCGCTTTTCCTTCCAGGGTAGCTCCGCTGGATTCTTGATCGCGGAGACCGAAACCGTGCGGTCATCAATGGCGATAGCACCTTCCTCGGCATAGACTTGACCATTCAGCACGCCGTGGACGCTATCGTACTTGAGCAAATGAGCTAGCGTCTTGGTATCGGTTAGATCGTTAATATGGACGATCTAGATATCGTGGTTCTTCTGCTGCAGGGCGGCACGCATCACGGTACGACCGATCCGGCCGAATCCGTTGATGCCGATGCGAATGGTCATGGAGCGCTCCTCTATGAAAAGAGTCCGTTATCTCAGGAGGAACTTCTATATGACAGGGCGGTTAAAAAATCCAGCGCCC
>Ga0164242_10007169_pt1 | contig 12209 bp, 10 predicted proteins | sample OricomgcompostMG_FD_108783 | JGI IMG/M metagenome (GOLD analysis project Ga0164242, IMG submission 108783) | Miracle-Growth compost microbial communities from Emeryville, California, USA - Original compost - Miracle growth compost (MG) ... | reverse complement strand
TGATGCGTTCCGGCGGGCCCCTGAATCGGGCTCTGTGGTAGCGAGGGCGGGACTCGAACCCGCGACACCACGATTATGAGTCGTGTGCTCTAACCACCTGAGCTACCCCGCCAGGGCGGGCATTAGGAAGGCCCGCCGGGTCTCTCCAGCGGGCTATCCCTCCTACCCAGAGCCCCTTTACGGAATCGAACCGTAGACCTTCTCCTTACCATGGAGACGCTCTGCCGACTGAGCTAAAGGGGCAACGACGAGAACAGTACAGAAGCCCCAACGCGGTGCCAAATCGAGACTGTTCCACGCTCAAACGGCCCGAAATCGGCCCTTCAGCGGTGTCCTCAGGCGTCCTGGATCCGGGCGAATCCGAGGGTCTCCTCGAGCTCGTAGGCCAGACCGAGGAGCAGACCCTCACGGCCGTTCCCGGCACCGAACATCATCCCCTGAGGCAGGCCGGTGGCGGTGGTCTGCAGGGGCAGCGAGACGGCCGGCTGACCGGTGAGGTTCTGCCAGGGCGTGAACGCCACCCATGCCATCAGCCGCTCCAGGATCTCGTCGAAGTCGAGCCTCGGGTCGAGGTGGCCGATCGTCGGTGTCTCGGCGGCCACCGTCGGCGTCAGCAGGATGTCGTAGGTCTGATGGAACTCCTCGGCGAGCGCACGAGCCTGCTGCAGCCGGCGGATGGCACCAGGCAGTCGACGAACGCTGCGCGAGGAGTAGTGGGCCAGCCCGATGGTGAGGTTGTCGAGCTTGGTAGCGTCCCAGGTCGAGCCGTGCAGACCGCCACTGCGGATCACCAGGTTGGCCAGCATGCTCCAGTAAGTGATGAAATCGACGCCGATACCGTCCGGCACCGGCGGCTTGATCTCCTCGACCCGATGGCCCAGCTCCTCGAGCTGGCGGGCCGTCTTCAAGGTCAGGTCGGTCACCTCCGGGCTGGCGGAGCGGCCGTCCGCGGCGGTACAGACCGCGATCCGCAGCCGGCGCCGGCTCGGACCGCCGATGTCGCCGATCGGCCGCAGCCCCGACGCCGGCTTGATCAGCTCGGCCTCCCGCAGGAACGCCGCGGTGTCGCGCACGGTGCGGGTCAGGACGCCGTCGGCGACCAGCCGGATCGGCATCAGTCGGAAGTAGGCGTCCTGCGCGACCCGGTCGCGCGACGGCTTGAGCCCGACCAGGCCATTGACCGACGCGGGGATCCGGATCGAGCCGCCACCGTCGTTGCCGTGCGCGAACGGCACCGCACCGGCGGCGACCAGGGCGGCCGAGCCGGCCGAAGAGGCTCCGGCGATCCGGGTGGTGTCCCACGGACTGCGGACCGCGCCGAGACGCGGGTGCTCGGCGGCACCGGAGAAGCCGTACTCGGACAGCTGGCTCTTGGCGACAGGCACCACGCCCGTGGAAAGGAACATGTGGGCGAAGTCGCCGGTACGACGGGCGTTGGTGGCGACATACGCGTCGGTCCCGTGCTGGGTCGGCACGCCGACCAGGTCGACGTTGTCCTTGATCAGTGTCGGTACGCCAGAGAAGTAACCGCTGCGCGGATGCTCGGCGAGGGTGCGCGCCGCGTCGTACATCCGCAGAGCCACCCCGTTGAGCTCGCCGTTGACCTGCTCGATCCGGGCGATCGAGGCCTCCACCGCCTCGGTAGCACTAAGCTCGCCACCCGCGATCGCCTCCGCGACGCCCACGGCGTCCAGCTCTCCCAGGGCATCGTCGGTGAAAGTGTGCAGGCGTGTCATGCGGTCACGTTACCCGCGGGTCAGGATCGGGTCAGGCGATCTGCGGATGATACCCGTCACGTGCGTCTCGCCGGGCGAGCCGCAGCGGTCCTCGGATCAGTCGTCGATGCCGTCGGCGGTGGCGAGCGCACCCAGCCGCCGGTCGACACTGCTCGGCGCGAGGATGTGGTCGATCGCCAGCGCGGCGCAGCCGACCAGGCCGGCGGAGTCGGCGTGCGTGGCCGGGGTGAACCGCAGGTTGCGGGTCGCCAGCGCCGTCGACCGCGCATACACGCTCTCCCGCACGCCGGCGGTGTAGAGGTCGAACGCCTGACCCATGTCACCGCCAATCACCACCACCTCCGGGTTGAGCAGGTTGATGGCGATCGCAAGCAGTTCGCCGAGGTGGCGGCCGCTCTCCCGCAGCAGGCCACGGGCGACCGCGTCACCGGCGAGCGCCGAGGCGACCAGGTCGCGGACGTGCCCGGCCGAAACGCCGGAGTCGACCAGCTTCGCGACCAGGGCCCAGCCGGCGGCGACCGTCTCCAGGCAGCCATTGGAACCGCACCGACACGGCAGGTCACCGGCCGCGTCGAGGCGAGTGTGGCCGATCTCGCCGGCGGCGCCGATGGCGCCGGGCAGGATCCGGCCGTCGGCGATCACGCCCATGCCGAGACCGGTCGAGGCCTTCACCACGAGCGCGTTGCGCGGCTTGGGGCCGGGCCCGAAGAGCTCGGAGCGGGCCAGGACGTCGGCGTCGTTGGCGAGGAAGAGCGGGACATCCGCTACCTCCTTGAAGAAGGGCTCCAGCTCCACGCCGTCCCAGCCGCCCATCACTGGCGAGTCGACGCTCACCATCCGCTCGGGGTCGACGACGCCGGGCAGGCTCATGCCGATGCCGAGCACCGGCGGCTCGACGGTGGCCAGCATCGCGCTCAGTCGATCGGCCAGCTGCGGCATCAGCTCCTCGGCGGAGATGCCGACGCCGTGGTCGCGGGTGTCGCCGGACAGCTCACGGCCCTGCAGGTCGAAGATCGCCAGCTGGCTGCGGCTGCGTCCGACCGCGACACCGAGGACCACGCCGGCGTCGTGGTTGAAGACAAGCGCGCCCGGCGGCCGGCCACCGGTCGAGGCCAGCTCCTCCCCCAGCAGGAGCAGACCGGCATCGAGGAGTGCGGACACGCGGGCGACCACGGCGGTACGGGACAGGCCGGTGAGTCGACGCAGGTCGGTGCGGGTGCTCGCCTGCCCACTTCGGACGAGGTCGAGCAGCTCACCGGCAGTAGCCATCTCGGACATGCCGGGGATCATAGAGGGCTACTTAGGTCATGAAAAAGCCGATGTGCTGCTTGTATCGATCCAAAATCAATGGGAGCGTAGTTACATGCAGCTCCCAGAGGCCTGTGACTTCGTCGTCTTCGGCGGCACCGGCGACCTTGCGCTACGCAAGCTCCTACCGGCGCTCTACCAGTGCGACCTGGAGGACCGACTCCCCGCCGAAGCCCGGGTCGTCGCTGTCTCACGCAGCGAGCTGGACGACGAGGGCTATCGCGCGGAGGTACGCCGAGCCCTCTCCGAGCATGTCGCTTCGGAGTACCAGGACCTGGCAGCTGTCGAGCGACTCCTGTCCCGGCTCCACCACGTCACCCTCGATGTCGAGGACGATCACGACTGGCACACGCTCTTCGGCGTACTCAAGGACCGGCCGGACGCCGAAAGCACGATCCGGGTGTTCTACCTGGCCGTCGCGCCCTCGCTCTTCGGACCGATCTGCCGTCACCTCGGCAGCGGCGGGATGGCCGATGCTCCGGCTCGCGTGGTGCTGGAGAAGCCGATCGGTCACGACCTGGCCTCGGCCCGTGCCGTCAACGACGTGGTGGGCGAGGTCTTCGACGAGTCGCAGATCTTCCGCATCGACCACTACCTGGGCAAGGAATCGGTCCAGAACCTGCTGGTCACCCGCTTCGCCAACACGTTCCTCGAGCCGCTGTGGAACAGCCACTCGATCGACCACGTCCAGATCACCGTGGCCGAGACCCTCGGCGTCGGGGCGCGCGCGGACTATTACGACCGTGCGGGCGCACTGCATGACATGGTCCAGAACCATCTGCTCCAACTGCTGTGCCTGGTCGCGATGGAGCCGCCGATCGAGATCGGCGGCGGCCGCGAGGACGTGCGCGACGAGAAGCTCAAGGTGCTCCAGGCGCTCAAGCCGATGTCGCCCGAGGACATCGATCGCGACACCGTTCGTGGCCGCTACGCCTCCGGTTGGGTCGGCGGCGAGCCGGTCGCGGGCTACCTCGAGGAGCTCGCCACGGCCGGCTCGCCGGCCGATTCGCTGACCGAGACCTTCGTAGCCCTGCGCACCGAGGTGCAGAACTGGCGCTGGGCCGGTGTGCCGTTCTACCTGCGCACCGGCAAGCGGCTGGATCGGCGTACCTCCGAGATCGTCGTGGTCTTCAAGGACGCCCCCTACGACCCCTTCCGCCAGCGCGAGGGGATCACTGAGCCCAACCGGCTCACCATCCGGGTGCAGCCCGAGGAGGGCATGCGCATCCACCTCAACGCCAAGGAGCCCGGGCCGGGCGGCTACCGGCTCAAGCCGGTCTCCCTGGACCTCAGCTACGCCAGCGCGTTCGACAAGCGCTCGCCCGACGCCTACGAGCGGCTGCTCATGGACGTCATCCGCGGCAACATGACCCTCTTCATGCGGCGCGACGAGGTCGAGGCCGCCTGGGCCTGGTGCGAGCCGATCCTGCGGCACTGGGAGACCACCGCCCTGCCGCCCAAGACCTACCCGGCCGGCACGGCCGGACCGACCGCGTCCTTCACGCTGATCGAGCGCGACGGCCGATCCTGGCAGGAGTCCTGACATGACCAACCTCAACGCTGCCTCCACGAACCCGACCATCACGGCGGTCACCGACCGCCTTATCGAGCGCTCCGCGGCGACGCGCACGGCGTACCTCGAGCGCGTCCGTGCCGCCCGCCAGGAGGGCCCCGCCCGCGGCCGGCTGGGCTGCGCCAACCTGGCCCACGGGTTCGCAGGCGCGGCCCCGGAGGAGAAGGAGCTGCTCAGCGTCACCACCGCCGACGCAGCTGCGCACCGGCCCAAGCCGAACCTCGCGATCGTGACGTCGTACAACGACATGCTCTCCGCGCACGCCCCCTATGCCGACTACCCGCCCGCGCTGAAGACGGCAGTGCTGCGGGCCGGCGGCATCGCCCAGGTCGCCGGCGGCGTACCGGCGATGTGCGACGGGATCACCCAGGGCCGTGCCGGGATGGAGCTCTCGCTCTTCTCCCGGGACGTGATCGCGATGTCGGCGGCCATCGCGCTCTCGCACGACATGTTCGACGCCACCCTGATGCTCGGCGTCTGCGACAAGATCGTGCCGGGCCTGTTCATCGGCGCGCTCTCCTTCGGCCATCTACCCACCGTCTTCGTCCCGGCCGGTCCGATGAAGTCGGGTCTGCCGAACAAGGAGAAGGCCGCTGTCCGGCAGCTCTTCGCCGAAGGCAAGGTCGGTCGCGAGGAACTTCTCGCCGCCGAGTCCGCGTCCTACCACTCGCGCGGCACCTGCACCTTCTACGGCACCGCCAACTCCAACCAGCTGCTGATGGAGGTGATGGGCCTCCACCTCCCCGGCGCCTCCTTCACCAATCCCGACACCGGACTGCGCGCGGCGCTCACCGCCGCAGCCGCCACGCAGGCGACGTCGCTAGCTCTGTCCGGCGGGCCTGGGATCGGTGAGCTGGTCGACGAGCGCACCATCGTGAACGCCTGCGTCGCGCTGCTGGCCTCCGGCGGCTCGACCAACCACACCCTGCACCTGGTGGCGATGGCCCGGGCCGCCGGCATCCAGCTGACCTGGCAGGATCTGTCGGACCTGTCCGCCGTCGTCCCGCTGATCGCCCGCGTCTACCCCAACGGGTCCGCCGACGTGAACCACTTCCACGCGGCCGGCGGCATCGGCTTCCTAGTGCACACCCTGCTGGAGAGCGGCCTCCTGCACGACGACGTCGAGACCGTCCTGGGCCGCGGGCTCTCGCGCTACACGCAGGAGCCGCGACTCACCGCCGACGGTGGCGTCGAGTGGGTCGACGGCCCCACGACCTCCGGCGACCTGGACGTGCTGCGACCTGCCACTGACCCCTTCTCCACCGACGGTGGCCTGCGGGTCCTGCACGGCGAACTCGGCACCGCCGTCATCAAGACCTCGGCTGTGGCTCCAGAACACCGGGTCGTGACGGCGCCGGCGATGGTCTTCGACGACCAGGCCGACTTCCTCGCTGCCTTCGCCGACGGACTCTGTGATCGCGACCTCATCGCCGTGATCCGCTACCAGGGGCCGGCCGCGAACGGAATGCCCGAGTTGCACAAGCTCACTCCCGCCCTCGGCGTACTGCAGGATCGGGGGCACCAGGTCGCGATCGTCACCGACGGTCGCATGTCGGGCGCCTCCGGCAAGGTCCCGGCCGCTATCCACGTCACCCCCGAGGCAGCCCTGGGCGGCCCGCTCGCACGGGTGCACGATGGTGACGTGATCACCGTCGACGCCGACGCCGGCACGCTCTCGATCGATGTCGACGCCGCTGAGTTCGGCGGCCGCGCGGCTACCGGAACGGCGCAGCTGGGCGTCACCGGCACCGGGCGTGAGCTGTTCGCATCCTTCCGCGCCGCAGTCGGCTCCGCCGACACCGGCGCGTCCGTCTTCCAACTCGTCACCCCCGCCCAGGAGCCCTCCCTTGTCTGAGTCGTCCGCTTCCCTGCTGTCCCTCTCCCCCGTCATCCCCGTCGTCGTCGTCGAGACGCCCGCGCAGGGCGTCTCGGTGTCGAAGGCGCTCGTCGCCGGCGGCATCAAGGTCATCGAGATGACGCTGCGCACCGAGGCCGGACTCGAGGCGATCCGCGCGATCACCGCCGAGGTCCCCGAGATCGTCGTCGGCGCCGGCACCGTCACTACGCCCGAGCGCGCCAAGCAGTCGCTCGAGGCCGGGGCGAAGTTCCTGGTCTCGCCGGGGGCCACTCCCACGCTGCTGGCAGCGATGGCGGACACCGGACTGCCGTTCCTGCCAGGTACGGCGACTGTCTCCGAGGTGCTGACCGTCCTCGAGGCGGGCATCACCGAGATGAAGTTCTTCCCGGCGGAGTCGTCCGGTGGCGCGCCGTACCTGGCCTCGCTGCCGACCGTGACCCCCGACGCGCGCTTCTGCCCGACCGGCGGTCTCACCCTCGCCAACGCGCCGAGCTACCTCAAGCTGCCGAACGTCGGCTGCGTCGGCGGCTCCTGGCTGACCCCGGCCGACGCGCTGGCCGCGGGCGACTGGGACAGGGTCACAGCGCTCGCGGCGGGGGCGGCAACGCTCACGGGGGCGGCAGCGCTCGCCTGAGCGTGGCCTGATCAAGGGCTCGCGGGGTACCTGTCAGCCGGCCCCCAGCGGGCTGTCTGGCCGAGGTGGTGTGTGGGGCCGCCTCGGCCAGGTCTGATTTTGGTGCGCTCCGCCGGGAGGGGTAACACGTCGTCCACCCGGGTAGACGGCCGATGCGTCGACCGTCTACCCGGTGTAACAGCGTGTTACCCCATCGCGGCACCGGCGCGGAAGCAGCCGGGCAAGTGCGGATCGAAGATGCCGATCGCCTGCATCAGCGCATACATCGTGGTCGGACCGACGAAGACGAAACCACGCTTCTTCAGCGCCTTGGAGAGCGCGAGGGACGCCGCCGAGCTGGTGGCGGTGTGATCGGTCGGGGCGTCGGGAGCGTGCGCGAGGATCAGCGCCTCCAAGCCCTCGGCCTGCCGGAGGACGACGGTCGCACGGGCGTTGGTGATCGTCGCGCTGATCTTCAACCGGTTGCGCACGATGCCGGCATCCTGCATCAGCCGGGCGTGATCCTCATCGGTGAACGCCGCCACCTGGGCGGCATCGAAGTCGCAGAAAGCCCTCCGGAACGCCGGACGCTTGGCCAGGATCGTCGACCACGACAGCCCCGACTGGAACGCCTCCAGGGTGAGCCGTTCGAAGTACGCCGCCTCACCGCTCACCGGGACTCCCCACTCGCTGTCGTGGTAGTCCCGCATCGGACCGGGACCACCGGCCCACGGGCACCGCATGACACCGTCCTCACCCTGCACTGGCTCCATGGCTCCATCCTGCCGGAGGCCACCGACGGTTCGGCGCGGGTCGGCGTACCGCGTGGTGTCAGCCGGCGATGGCGTCGAGCTCCGCGACAGCATCATCGGGCAGGGTCACCTGTGCACCCTCGACGTTCTCCTTCAGATGCGCGACCGAGGAGGTACCCGGGATGAGCAGGATGTTGGGCGAGTGCTGCAGCAGCCAGGCCTGGGCAACCGCCAGCGGCGGGTGCCCGAGGCGGGCGGCAACGGCGTCCAACGCGCCAGACTGCAGCGGCGAGAACCCACCCAGCGGGAAATAGGGCACGAAGGCGATGCCTTGCTCGGCGGTGAGGTCGACCAGCGCATCGTCGTCACGGTGGGCGAGATTGTAGAAGTTCTGCACGCACACCACCGGTGCGATCGCCTGCGCCTCGGCCAGCTGCTCGGCGCTGACGGTGGAGAGGCCGAGATGACGGATCAGGCCGTCGCGCTGCAGCTCCGCGAGCGTCTCGAACATCTCGCCGATCGGCCCCGGCTCGGGCGCATCGAGGCCCCCGACCCGGAGATTGACGACGTCGAGGACGTCGAGGCCGAGGTGGTCGAGGTTGTCGTGCACCGCCTGGCGCAGCTCCTCGGGCGACCGGGCATGCGGCCAGCCGCCGTGCTCGTCGCGCCGGGCGCCGACCTTGGTCACGATCACCAGATCATCGCGGTACGGCGCGAGCGCCTCGCGGATGATCTCGTTGGTGACATGCGGACCGTAGAAGTCGGACGTGTCGATGTGACGGATCCCCAGCTCCACCGCCGTGCGCAGCACCGCGATCGCCTCGTCCCGGTCCCGGGGCGGCCCGAAGACGCCGGGGCCGGCGAGCTGCATGGCGCCGTAGCCGATGCGGGGGACGCGTAGGTCGCCGAGGGAGAAGGTGCCACCGAGTTGTGCTGTCATGACTCCAGCCTGCCTGGGGGTGGCAACTATCGGAGGGGCGGGGGTAGTCCGGGGCGGAAGTGACCTGTTACCGGCCAGTAAGGGGGTCACTTCTGCCCCGGACTACCCCGGCAACATCGACCCTGTGGATGACCAAACGCACGATCCTGCGAATTCGGCCACCCTCATGATGTGGCCACGTCTGCGAACGACTTCGAGCCGCCGCAGTTCCATCCGCGGCGGCCCGGTCTGCTGCGACCAGTCCCGGTCGATCCTGTGGGGCTGGCGGGTCCCACCGGAAGGCAGGTACGCCGCAGGGGCTGGCGGCGTACTGGGCCAAACCTCTATCTCCCGGCCCGTCTCGCCTGCGACTCCCTCGACCAGCGACTCGTCGAGATCGGGACAGCGCTACCCAGAGAGAGCGCGGTGACCGGATGGGCGGCCCTGCACTGGTTCGGGGTGCGATGGACCGACGGGCTCGCCGCCGACGGCAGTGCGCTGCCCGTCCCGGTCCTCGTGCCCAATCATCGGTTGCGCGAGCGGCCCGACATCCTCATCTCCGCAGAGAAGTTCGGGCCCGGAACGATCCGTATGATCGACGACCTGCCGGTCACCTCGCCGATGCGCTCGGTCTGCTTCGAGGCCCGACACGCACCTAGCCTGCTGGCTGCGGTGCGATGGCTGGACATCACCCTCGCCTCGGACCTCGTCTCGATCGCCGAGTTGTCGGCGTACCTTCCGCTGCTCACCGCGTGGACCGGCGTACCTCAACTGCGAGAGGCTCTGGACCTGGCCGACGAGAACGTGTGGTCCCCCATGGAGACCGAGATGCGGCTGCTGTGGACCGTCACCCTTGGAGCCAGTCGAGTGGTCAGCAACCACCCGCTCTTCGACCTCGAGGGTCGGTTCGTCGGCACGCCCGACCTGCTCGATGTGGACCTCGGACTCATCGGCGAGTACGACGGGGCGCTCCATCTCGCCGGCCACCAACGTGCCAAGGATCTCCGGCGCGAGGGCGACCTTCGGCGGCTCGGCCTGGAATACGTCACCATGACCGTCGCGGACCGCCGCGATCCGCAGGACTTCCTCCAACGGACCGTGGATGCCCGCAGGCGAGCCCGCCGTCTCTCCGGTCCACGCCTCTGGACGATCGAACCACCGCCTTGGTGGACCCCAACCACGACCGTCGCGGCGCGACGGGCACTCACCGCGGAGCAACGAGCTCGGTTCCTGATCCGGCGAGCCGGCTGAGTGGCATCGGTAGGCCGGCTGGCGTGCGGGGGTAGTCCGGGGCGAAAGTGACCCGTTACCGGCCAGTAAGGGGGTCACTTCTACCCCGGACTACCCCCGCGAGCGGAGGCGCACGTTGTTCGGCAACGGTGGCGCCGGGATCGGCGGCAGGTGGTCGCCCAGCACTCTTCCGAAGCGACCGTCGGCGAAGTCTTGGGAGTCGGCGACCACGGTGCCGGTGTGGCCGGTGATCTGCGTCTGCCAGGCATCGCGGTAGGCGACGATCTCCTCGTGGGTGCGGCCGACGAAGTTCCACCACATCACGATCGACTCACCGAACGGCGGGCCGCCGAGGAGCAGCAGCCGGGTCGGCTCGGTCGCCACGATGGTGCGGGTGGCGGCGCCGGGCGGGAGATAGGCGAGCACGTCCTTGCCGACCGGTACGCCGTCGACCGTCACAGCGCCGGTGTCGATCAGGATCCCGTGCTCGAAGGTGGGGTCGACCGGGACCGCCAGCGTCGTACCGGCATCGAGGGAGACCTCCGCGCCGAGCAGCGGCGTGAAGGTCGCGACCGGCGACGTGGACCCGAGCAAGGAGCCGAGGAAGACGCACGCGCTCCACCCCTGCCCTGTCACCGCTTCCGGCGCGTAGTGCTGGAAACCCGGAGCGGTGTCGCGATCAGCGTCGGGCAGCGCGACCCAGAGCTGAGCGCCATGCAGGACCGGCGTGGCGTCGGTCGAGATCTCGGAGTGGCTGATGCCCCGGCCACCGGTCATCAGATTGACCTCGCCCGGCCGCACCATCGCGTGGTTGCCAGCGCTGTCGCGGTGCTCGATCTCCCCGGTGAACAGCCACGAGACCGTCTGCAGCCCGGTGTGCGGATGCGGTGCGACCTTCATCCCGCCGGTGACCGAGACGTCGTCGGGGCCGTAGTGGTCGAGGAAGCACCATGCGCCGATCAGCGAGCGTTCACGCGAGGGCAGCGTGCGGCGGACGTTCATCGCGCGCGGCCCACCCAGCGGTACGTCGCGCGGGCCGATGACCTCGATCCCGTGGGCCTGCTCTGCGTGGCAGATGACCTCGGTGGGCCGGGTCTCAAGGTTGGTCACGAGATCAACGTAATACGGACGCCGAGTTCATCGGGGCACATCGACAAGCTCGGCGTCCGTGCGACATCAGACCGAGACCGCAGCCCGGATCGACTCCTTGAGCGAGCTCATGGTGGCCAGGACGGCGGTCGGCTCGTAGCCGCAGTGCGCCATGCAGTTGGCACACCGCGGGTCCTTGCCGCGGCCGTAGGAGTCCCAGTCAGTGGTCTCGATCAGCTCGTCGTAGGTGTCGACGTAGCCGTCGCTCATCAGGTAGCAGGGCTTCTGCCAGCCCTTGAGGGAGTACGACGGGATCGCCCAGGCCGTGCAGTCGAAGTCGACCTTGCCCTCGAGGAAGTCCAGGAAGAGCGGGCTGTGGTTGAGTCGCCACTTCTTGCGGCGGCCGTCACCGAAGGCCTTCTTGAACAGCTGCTTGGTCTGCTCGGGGCCGAGCCAGTGCTCCTGGTCGGGCGCCTTCTCGTAGGCGAAGCCGGGCGAGATCTGCATGTTGTCGACCTTGAGGTCGTTGTTGAGGTAGTCGAGGACGTCGATGACGTCCTGCGGGCTGTCGGTGTCGAAGAACGTAGTGTTCGTCATCACCCGGAAGCCCTTCTCCTGGGCCAGCTTGATCGCGGCGACCGCCTGCTGGAAGACGCCCTGCTTGGAGACCGACTCGTCGTGGCGCTGCTCGAGGCCGTCGATGTGCACCATCCAAGCGAAGTTCTTGTGCGGCTTGAACTTGTGGATGTGCTTGGGCAGCAGGACCGCGTTGGTGCACAGGAAGACGAACTTGCCCTTGTCGAGCAGTTGGCGGGTGATCTCGTCCATCTGTGGGTGCATCAGCGGCTCACCGCCGGCGATCGAGACCATCGGAGCGCCCGAGTCAACGACCGCGCCGACCGCCTGCTCGACCGGCATCCGCTGCTTGAGCATCGAAGCCGGTTCCTGGATCTTCCCGCAGCCCGCACACGCCAGGTTGCAGGCGAACAGCGGCTCGAGCTCGACGAGCAGCGGGAACTTCTTGCGGCCCTTGAGCTTCTGGGTGATGAGGTACTTGCCGATGGCGAGGGACTGGTGCAGCGGCATGGACATTCGTTAGCTCACTTCTCTCGGGAGTGTGAAGTGCACGGA
>Ga0164242_10007168_pt1 | contig 12210 bp, 7 predicted proteins | sample OricomgcompostMG_FD_108783 | JGI IMG/M metagenome (GOLD analysis project Ga0164242, IMG submission 108783) | Miracle-Growth compost microbial communities from Emeryville, California, USA - Original compost - Miracle growth compost (MG) ... | reverse complement strand
GCGCCGGGCAGGGCGGGCCGCCCCGCCCGGGCGGCCGGACGACCGACACCACCGCCGAGGAGGCAGACGTGCATCTGGACTTCCTTCGCCCGCTGTTCGACGGGCCCGGGCCCTGGGCGAGCGTCTACACCGCGCCGCCGCACACCGACGCGTCCGCCGCGAAGGAGCGCGAGCTCGCGATCCGGGACCTGCGCCGCACGATGGGCGAGGCGGGCGTCGACACCGCCACCGCCGACGCGGTGGCCGGGACGCTCTCCGGCCTCACCCATGACGACGCGCCGCACGGCGCCGCGGTGTTCGCAGCCGGCGGCCGCACGGTGCTCTGCCACGCGCTGCCGCGCCGGGTGCCGCGGCCCGGCTTCCAGTGGTCGCCTCTGCCGCACCTGGTGCCGCTGGTGGAGGCGTGCGACCCGGACCTGCGGTGCCTGGTCGCCCGGATCGACCGCACCGGCGCGGACTTCGAGCTGCGCGACGGCGTCGTCGGCCACGACGCGGGCGGGGCCCGCGGGAAGGACTACCCGGTCCACCGCACCGCGACCGCCGACTGGTCCGAGCGGCACTTCCAGCTCAAGGTCGAGGACACCTGGGAGCACAACGCCGGGGTGGTCGCCGAGCGGATCGCGGAGTCGGCCGAGCAGGCCCACGCGGACGTGGTGGTCCTGGCCGGCGACGAACGGGAACGGCAGGAGGTCTACGACCGGCTCGCGGCTCCGTTGAGGAAGCAGACCGTGATCAGCGGCCACGGCGGCCGCGCCCCGGGCGCCGACTCGCCGCAGCTGGAGGTGGACATCGACGAGGCGCTGGAGGAGTTCACCCAGCGGCGCGACCGGGAGCTGTTGGACCGGCTCCAGTCCGGCGGCAGCCAGGACGCGGTGGTGGGCGTGCCCTCCCTGGTGGAGGCGGCGCTGGAGCACCGCATCGGCACGCTGCTGCTCCATCCGCCCGGCGGTGATCTGGACCGCGAGGTGTGGGTGGGCCGGGACCCGGAGCAGTTGTCGGCGCGCCGGACGGCGGACGAGCCGATCTCGGTGGGTGCGGGCGACGCGTTGCTGCGGGCGGCCGTCACCACCGACGCCGAGGTGGCCGTGGTGGGCGCCGACCGCACCGAACCCGGCGAGGAGGACCGGGAGGGGAGGGGCGGCTCCCGCCGGCGGGCCACCGTCTCGGCGGCCGACGCCGGCTCGGGCACCGGCGAGGAGGGCGGCGCCGCGGCCGACCTGTCCCAGCGCGCGCAAAGTGCCCTGCCCGGTGGCCTCGGCGCCGTGGCCCGCTGGTCCTACGGCGGCTCGGGCTGAGAGCACGGCCGCCCGGCACACGGCGGCGCGTGAGGAGGGGGCCACCCGGTCCGGGTGGCCCCCTCCTCACGCGCCGCCCCGGCGACCGCGGACGGTCGCCGGGGCGAGCGGCCGGGTCGGTCAACTCCGCATCGAGTCGCGGACCTTGTCCATCATCGCGGCGAACGGCCCGGTCAGCGCGAGAGCGGCCGGCTTCCCCGCGGCCGTGGGATGCGGGTGGCTGGGGGCCATCTTCTCGGCCTTGGCCAGCCGCTCGCCCATCTTCTGCCGCTGCTCGGTGGTGCACTGCTCCAGGATCGAGGGGAACTCGCTGCTCTCCTCCTCGTCGGCGTGGTCGCCGACCGACTGCTCGAACTCCGCGATGGCGGAGGCGAACTCGTCACTGTCGAGGTCCATGCGCTCCAGCCGCTTGAGGACCTCCGCGGCCTCGGCCTCCTCGGCGTTGCGGGCGTTGACCTCGTCCTCCCCCGCGGTCTTCTTGGCGACCGGGCGGACGATCAGCTCCTCGGCGACCTCGTGCACGGCCAGCAGCGACCGCAGCTCGTCGAAGGCCTCACGCCGCGCCTGACCGTGCGTGCCGCGGACGCTCGCGAACAGGTCGCGGATGCGGGCGTGCTGCTTCAGCAGCACGCCGATCACGTCCCCGTCGGGCAGGCGCGCGGCCTCGGTGCGCTCGGCTGTGGCAGAACTCATGCTGGGCTCCTTGTCTCCCGGGGCTCCCGGGGGCTTCCAGGTCTTGATGGGGCGGTTCCTCCGTGGCCTCCCTCACGTCCCCGGCGGGTTACCCCTGCCAGGTTCGGCAAACGCGCGGCGGGCCCCCGGCGCCGGCCGGCACTCAGCCGTCGGCGAGCAGGCCGGCCCGCAGCTTGTCGTAGATCGCGGCCAGCCGGCGGGAGATGTGCATCTGGGAGTAGCCGAGTTCGTCGCCGATCTCCCGCTGGGTGCGCTCCTCGCCGAACCGCAGCCGCAGCAGGCGGATCTCCTTCTCGTCGAGGTCGGCGATCAGCGGCGCCAAGGAGTGGAAGTTCTCGAACAGTTCGAGGTTCGGGTCCTCGGCGGCGGCGGCCCGCGCCGCCGGTTCGCGACCGGAGGGGCCGTCCTCGGACTGGTCCGCGGGCACGTCCAGCGACGCGGCGGTGTAACCGTTCGACGCCTTCATGGCCTCGACGGCCTCGGACGGCTCCACCCCCATCTCGGCGGCCAGCTCGGACGCCGTCGGCTCCCGGCCCAGCCGGGCCTCCAGCCGCTCCTTGGCACGGGAGAGTTCGAGCCGCAACTCCTGGAGGCGCCGCGGCACGTGCACCGCCCAGGTGGTGTCGCGCAGGTGCCGGCGGATCTCACCGCGTATGTACGGCAGCGCGAACGTGGTGAACTCCACCTCGCGCGAGAGGTCGAACCGGTCGATCGCCTTGATCAGGCCGATCACGCCGGTCTGGAAGATGTCCTCGGCCTCCTCGGCCCCCCGGTGGCGGAAGCGTGAGATCGCGAACCGGACCAGGGACTGGTTCATCTCGATGAGCGTGTTCCGGACGTACTGGTACTCGTGGGTGCCCTCGTCGAGAGTGCTCAGCCGCCGCAGGAACGTCCGCGACAGCTCCCGGGCGTCCTGCGGGGCGACCTCGCAGGCGTCGCCGACGTACGGCAGCCCCGTGTCGCGCGCGGTCTGCGAGGAGCCGCCCGAGAGGGTGACGGTGTCGGTGGCCGGGCCGCCGGACTCCTCGGCGGCGATCGGGTGGTTCCGGCCGGAGCCGGCGGAACGGCCGTGCTGTCCGCTGTCCTCGACGGCCTCGGTGCGGACGGTTGCAAGGGAGTCCTGCGGCGGCACCGTGCACTTGCCGCACTCGCTGTACTCGCTCATCTGCTTCCTCTCTGCGGCCGCGCCGGGCGCGCCCGCCCGGCCACCGCCGGAAGCGGGCCGGGGGACCCGTCGGGGGAAACGGGTCGTGGGAACGGCGGACCAGGGCCGCCGTCCCGCCGGCCTGGGTCTCCGGCCGGGCGGCGGGCGCCGCTCGCGCAGGAAATGCCGGGGGTACACGGGGTACGTCAGCACGGCGGCCGACCGGAGTTGGCGCGTCCGGCGCCCGCGAGGGCTCCGGTACGGCGCGTCGTCCCGCCCTGCGGGCGACGGCCGGCTGCCGCGGAGGTGCCTCTGGTCCGAAGCACACTGCGCGCCTCTCCCACGCGTCCCGGACCAAACATCGTCGCCCCGCGCAGGCGGCCGGCGGCAATGCGGCGGCGCCGGGAACGGCCCGCCGGCCCGTGCCCCACCAGGCACTTCCCGGCGCTCCAGGGACTGCCGAGGCAGGTCCGGGCGGACCGGCGCCCCATGCCTCCCGGGCGTGTCGCCGCCGCGTCGGTGCCGAGACCCCCGTACCGAGGCCCCGTACCGACGGCGACACCTGCGCGCCGCCGCCTCTGCACCGCCCATGCCGACGTCGTCACCCACCGGGACCGCCGCCTCCGCCGGGCGCGGTCAGGCGGTGGCCTGGGCGGGGCGCCGGCCGGGATGCTTGCGGGCCTTGCGGCGACGGGCCGCGCGCACGCAACGCACCATCTCCTCGGCGTACGGCAGCGCCACACACAGCGTCACCGCGCCGGCGATCCCCGCCAGGTACGGCGCCGGCAGCGGGTGCCGCTTGGGCAGCAGGCGCCAGTCGTCCGGGCCGCGCCCGCCGCGCAGGGCGGCGCGAACGCCGTCCCAGTGGAGCACCGCCGTGAAGGCCGCGGCGGTCAGCGGCAGCACCTCCAGGAAGCTGTGGATGTGCTGCTCGATCGGCCGCAGCTCCCGCTCGCCCGTCGCCAGGGACACGTCCCAGACGGCGGTGGCGCCGTGGGCGAGCGCCGCACCGCTCATGAGGGTGAGCACCAGCGGATTCACCTCGGCGACGAGTCCGGCGAGCACCGGCACCCCCGCCTCGGCCATCATCAGCGCGTGCACCGCCGACTCCCGCACCCCGGTGGTGTCCTCGATCCGGGTGCGCCGGTGCATGGCCCAGTCCGCGAGGCTGGGCGCGCACCACAGCGGCAGCACTCCGTAGAGCAGCAGCCGGCGGGCGGCGGCCTCGGCGTCGTCGTCGGCGCCGAGCGCGGCCGCGAGCCCGTCGGCGCGGCCGATCGGCTGGTCGGGCGCGCTGCGCCAGCCGCGCCAGCGGTCGAGCCGGATGAGGGCGGTGGGCACGGGGCCTCCTCCAGGTAGGGCGGGGCTGCGGCAAGGGCGTGGCAGGGGTGGCGGGGATACGGCGGAGTCCGTCGGGTACTGCAGGGGGCCGTCGGGTGCAGCGGGGGCCGGCGTCCGCTGCTCCCCCGCCTCGCCCCCACCGGATGACCGCCTCCCGTCGCGTCAAACCCGCCGTACGGCCGGACGGCGTACCGGCGGCGTGACGCCCGGGCCGTCGCCCGCGCTCCCGCGGTGCGGCGTCGGCGGATCGCATGGGAAGGGGGCCTTCGGGGCACCCGGCGGGCATGGACCATTCGCGTGCACCGATCCTGGAAGCACTCGCGGCCTACCACGACAGCGGCCAGCTCCCGTTCACCCCGCCCGGACACAAGCAGGGCCGCGGCGCCGACCCGCGGGTCCGCGCCGTGCTGGGCGAGTCCCTGTTCGCGGCGGACACGCTGGCCGTGTCCGGCCTCGACGACCGCACCTCGTCCGGGCACATCCTGCTCACGGCCGAGCAGTTGATGGCCGACGCCGTCGGCGCCGACCACACGTTCTTCTCCACCTGCGGCAGCTCGCTGTCGGTGAAGGCCGCGATGCTGGCCGCCGCGGGGCCGCACGAGAAGCTGCTGGTCAGCCGGGACGCGCACAAGTCGGTCGTGGCCGGGCTGATCCTCGCCGGCATCCGGCCGATGTGGGTGGAGCCGCAGTACGACGCCGAACGGCACCTGGCGCACCCGCCGTCGCCCCGGGCCTACGCGGAGGTGCTCGCCGAGCACCCGGACGCCCGCGGTGCCCTCGTCACCAGCCCGACGCCGTACGGGACCTGCGCCGACCTCGTGGAGATCGGGCGCGTGTGCCACGCCGCCGGGATCCCCGTCATCGTGGACGAGGCGTGGGGCGCCCATCTGCCCTTCCACCCCGACCTGCCGACGTGGGCGATGGACGCCGGCGTCGACGTCTGCGTGACGTCCGTCCACAAGATGGGCTCGGGCCTGGAGCAGGGCTCCGTCTTCCACCTCCAGGGCGACCGGATCGGTCCCGACGCGCTGGCCGCCCGTGCCGACCTGCTGGGAACGACCAGCCCGTCGGTGCTCGTCTACGCGGGACTTGACGGCTGGCGGCGCCAGATGGTCGAGCAGGGACGGGAGGTGCTGGGTCGGGCGCTGGCGCTGGTGGGGACGGTCCGGGACCGGATCGCCGCGATCGAGGGCCTGCGGGTGGAGGGCCGCGAGGACTTCTGCGGCGAGGGCCGCGCCCACGACATGGACCCGCTCCAGGTCTTCGTGGACCTGCGCGAGGCGGGGATCAACGGGTACGCCGCCGCGGACTGGCTGCGCGCCCGGCACGCGATCAACCTGCACGTGGCCGACCACCGGCGGATCAGCGCGCAGTTCACGTACGCGGACGACGAGGGGACGGCGGCGCGGCTGCTGGACGCGCTCGGCGATCTCGTCGCGCACGCCGGGGAGCTCCGGCCGGCCCGGGCGGTGGAGGTGCCGGACCCGCCCCGGCTGCGGCTGGAGCAGGTGCTGCTGCCCCGGGACGCGTTCTTCGGCCGGATCGAACAGGTGCCGTGGCGGGAGGCGGAGGGGCGGATCGCGGCGGAGATGCTGACGCCCTACCCGCCCGGGATCCCGGCCGCCCTGCCGGGCGAGCGGCTCGACGGCGAGGTGCTGCGGTACCTGCGCAGCGGGGTGGATGCGGGCATGGTCGTGCCGGACGCGGCGGACAGCGAGGTCGAGTCGGTGCGCGTGGTGGTGGAAGAGGCCCACGGCTCCTGACCGGGGCACCGACCGCGGCGGTCCGTGTGCCCCGCCGGCCTCGCGGCCGGGCACACGGCACACCCACCGGCCGGTCTCAGGACTCCCCGGGGCGGGACCGGCGCGGGGTCTCGTTGAACCGCCGTGCGGCCCGGTCGTTGAGCGCGCTGCCCCACGCGCGGAGCCTGGCCCCCCAAGGGTGCCCCGCGGCGGGCCGCCGCACGTCGGCGCCCTCACGCCGGTCCCCGCCGGCGCCTGCGGGGTCCGCGCCGCTCGCGGGCACCCCGGGAGCGCCGGGCAGGGCCCGGGCCATCGCCCCGGACAGCCGCGTGGTCGTCACGGGAGCCAGCCCGTGCGCCAGATCAGCCGCCTTCGCGGCCGGTGTGAGGACGATCCGCGGGCGGCGCCGTCGGATGCCCCGGACGATCCGGGCGGCAGCCCGCTCCGCGTCCATGGACACCAGCGGGGTTCCGGCCACCGCGGAGAACCAGGCGAACTCCTGCTCCTGCCGGCCGCCGAACTCGGCGTGCAGGTGCGAGCCGGTCCGCATCAGCCCGGGATGGACCGCGGTGACCGTGACGCCCCGGCCGCCCTCCTCCGCGTGCAGCCCCTCGGCGAGCACGGCGACGGCCGACTTCGCGCACGAGTACGGCAGCAGGTGGGGCACCCCGAGCAGCCCGCCGACCGAGCCGATCAGCGCCAGCCGGCCCCCGGCCGCACTGCGCCGCAGGTGCGGCAGGGCGGCGAGGCAGGTGTGCAGGGAGCCGTCGAAGATGGTGTCCATGGCGTCGCGGAAGCCGTTCTCGCCGACGGCCTCGGCGGGCCCCACCTGGATCACGCCGGCGTTGGCGACGACGATGTCCACGCAGCCGTGCGCCTCGGCGGCGCCGTCGAGGAGCGCGGCCACCTGGGCGGCGTCGCGGACGTCGCAGACGGCGGTGCGCACCCGCGCGCCGGGGTGACGTTCACGCAGGCTGCCGGCGGCCCGGTCGAGTTCGCCGGCGTCCCGGGCGGCGATCGTGACGGCGCAGCCCTGGTCGGCCAGTTCCGCCGCGATCAGCAGGCCCAAGCCGCGCGATCCGCCGGTGACCACCGCCGACAGGCCGGCGATCGGTTCGGGGGCGAGCAGCCCGCGGCGGTGCGGTGCCTCGGACCGCGTCTCGGTGGTGGCCATGGCTCCTCCGTACGGTGGCGGGCCCCGGTCGAACGGTGGCCCTGGTCAGGGTCCGGGCGGGTTCCGGGGCGGCCTTCCGGAGCAGGCCGCCCCGGACGCCGGCTACCGCGGTGCGCCGGCCCCGCCGGAGCCGGCGGTCGTGGCCGCGCCCGTGCCGGCCTCCTCCCCCATGCCCGGCGGCATGCTGCCCGCGCCGCCGAGGCCGAGAGCGACCTTGGTCCAGCCGGCCTCGCGGCGGTCGAACGCCTCGTACGCCGCGATCGCGTCCTGGGTGCCGGCCCACCGGGTGATCAGCGGGGTCGGGTCCAGCGCGCCGGTGGCGACCAGCGAGACGAGGTGCGGCACGTACGCGCGGTGGTTGCAGTTGCCGGACCGCAGCGTGAGGTTCTTCATGAACGCCTCGCCGAACGGGTACGTCTCCACCTGCGGCGGGTACACGCCGACCGTGCCGACCGTGCCGGCCTTGGCGACGGCCCGGACCGCCCAGCGGGCGGCCTGGGACGGCGCGTCCCCGGGCACCCACGTGTCGCCGTCGGGGCGCCGGTCGGGCGCGGCCCGGTCGCGCTCGCGCTCGTAGTCCGCGGCGTTCTCGGCGGCGGCCTTCGCCGCCGGCCCGCGCACGGGCCGTTGCGCGTCCACGCCGACGGCGTCGATCACCCGGTCGACGCCGATGCCGCCGGTCAGCTCGCGGATCGCCTCGACGGGGTCCTCGGCGTTGAAGTCGACGGTCTCGGCGTGCTGGCGGCGGGCGAGGTCGAGGCGGTCGGGCAGCCCGTCGACGAGGATGATCCGGCCCGCGCCCTGCAGCCGGGCGCAGGCGACGGCCGCCTGCCCGACCGGACCGCCGCCGAGGATGGCGACGGTGTCGCCCTTGCCGACCTCGGCCAGCCGGGCCCCGAACCAGGCCGTCGGATAGATGTCCGACAGCAGGACGGCCTGCCCGTCGTCCACGGTGTCCGGCAGCGGTACGAGGCCGGTGTTGGCGTAGGGCACCCGGGCGTACTCGGCCTGGAGCCCGTTCAGCCCGCCGGCGGCCTCCGGGCCGCCGAAGAAGACGGTGCCGGCCAGCGGGCCGCCGGGGTTGGCGCGGTCGCACTGGGCGTAGTAGCCGGCGCGGCAGTAGGCGCAGGAGCCGCAGGCCACGGTGGACGGCACCACGACCCGGTCGCCGGGGCGGAAGTTCCGGACCTGCTCGCCGACCTCCTCCACCACTGCGACGGCCTCGTGGCCGAGCACCCGGCCCTCTTTCATGCCGGGCATGGTGCCGCGGACGAAGTGCAGGTCGGTGCCGCAGATGGCGGAGGCGGTGATGCGGACGACCGCGTCGTAGGGGTCCTCGATCTCCGGTTCGAGGACGTCGTCGAGCCGGATGTCCCCGATCGCGTGCCAGACGACAGCCTTCACGGTGGTCACTCCTTCGGTGGTGGGCGCCCAGGCCCGCCGGGTTGCCTGCCGGGCGCGCGGTAAACGCGGTCCCGCGGCGGGATCACCGGCCGGGTGTGTCGCGCGTACCGGCGCCGGGCGCGGGTACCCGACCCCGCGTCGGCCGCTCGGACGCGGCCCGAGAACCCACCCCGAACCCCGGAAGTCCCCCGCCGCGGCGACCGCGGGCCACGAGGAAGGCAGGCACCCACGCGATGACCCGGAGTCCGCAGTCCGCATCCCGCCCCACCGACCCCGCCCGTTCCGCGCCGCCCCCCGGCGCCGCCGGGGGGCGGCAGGCTGCCGAGTCGGCGCCGGAGCTGGACGTCGGCGCGCTGGAGGACGCGCTGCGCGCGGAGGTGGACGGCGAGGTGCGGTTCGACGCCGGCAGCCGCGGTGCCTACGCGACCGACGCCTCGAACTACCGCCAGGTGCCGATCGGCGTGGTGGTGCCGCGCACCGTGGAGGCGGGCGCGGCGGCGGTCGCGGTGTGCGCGCGGTTCGGGGCGCCGCTGCTGTCGCGGGGCGGTGGCACCAGCCTGGGCGGCCAGTGCACCAACACGGCGGTGGTCGTGGACTGGACGAAGTACTGCACGGCGGTGCTGTCGGTGGACGCCGAGCGGCGCACCTGTGTGGTGGAGCCGGGCATCGCGCTGGACGAGCTGAACCGCCGGCTGGCCCCGCACGGGCTGATGTTCGGGCCCAAGCCGGCGACGCACAGCCACTGCACGCTGGGCGGGATGATCGGCAACAACTCGTGCGGGGCTTCGGCGCAGGCGTACGGGAAGACCGCGGACAACGTGCGCCGCCTGGAGGTGCTGACCTACGACGGCGCCCGGGCGTGGGTGGGCGCCACCGGCCCGGAGCGGTACGAGGAGATCGTCGCCGCGGGCGGCCGGGTCGCCGAGCTGTACCAGGGCATGCGGGAGCTGTCCGACCGGTACCTGGCCGACATCCGCCGCGGCTACCCGGACATCCCGCGCCGGGTCTCCGGCTACAACCTGGACGACCTGCTGCCGGAGAACGGTTTCCACGTCGCCCGGGCACTGGTCGGCAGCGAGGGCACCCTGGTGGCGGTGCTCCACGCCGAGCTGGACCTGGTGCCGGTGCCGGCCGCGCAGGCGATCCTCGTGCTCGGCTACGACGACATCTGCGCCGCGGCCGACGACGTGCCGAGCGTCCTCGAGCACTGCTCGCCCGGCCAGCTGGAGGCGATGGACAGCCGGATGGCGCAGCTGATGCGCGAGGAGGGCACGCACCTGGAGTCGCTGCAGACCTTCCCGCAGGGGGACTCGTGGCTGCTGGTGCAGTTCACGGGCGAGAGCCCGGAGGACGTCGACGGGCAGGCCCACGAACTGCTGCGGGCGCTGGGCCGCTCGACCGGAGATCCCCGGGTGGCGCTGTCGGAGGACCCGGAGCGCGAGCAGCGCATGCTCAAGGCGCGCGAGGCGGGCCTCGGCGTGACGGCGCGTCCGCCGGACGACCGGGAGACGTGGGAGGGCTGGGAGGACTCCGCGGTACCGCCGGAGCGGCTCGGCGACTATCTGCGGGACCTGAAGCGGCTGTTCGCCGAGTTCGGCTACGACCACCCGTCGCTGTACGGGCACTTCGGGCAGGGCTGTGTGCACACCCGCATCCCGTTCGGGCTGCGTACCGCCCGAGGGGTCGCGGACTTCCGGGCGTTCGTGGAGCGGGCGGCGGACCTGGTGTCCTCCTACGGCGGTTCGCTGTCGGGCGAGCACGGCGACGGGCAGGCGCGCGGCGAGTTGCTGCCGCGGATGTTCGGCGAGCGGTTGGTGGGCGCGTTCGGGGAGTTGAAGGCGCTGTTCGACCCCGGGGACCGGATGAACCCGGGCAAGGTGGTGGCGCCGGCCGCGGTGGACGAGCACCTGCGGCTGGGTCCGGCGTGGCGGCCCCGGGACGACGGGGACGCGGTCTTCGGCTACCCGGACGACGACGGCTCGTTCAACCAGGCGGTGATGCGCTGCGTCGGGATCGGCAACTGCCGCAGCCACCAGGGCGGTGTGATGTGCCCGTCGTACCGGGCGACCGGTGAGGAGGAGCACTCGACGCGGGGGCGGGCGCGGCTGCTGTTCGAGATGATCGGCGGCCACGCCGACTCGCCCGTGAAGCGGGGCTGGCGTTCGCCGGAGGTCCGCGACGCGCTGGACCTGTGCCTGGCCTGCAAGGGCTGCAAGTCGGACTGCCCGGTCGGGGTGGACATGGCGACGTACAAGGCCGAGTTCCTGGCCCACCACTACGCGGGCAGGCTGCGGCCGATGGCGCACTACGCGCTGGGCTGGCTGCCGGTGTGGGCGCGGGCGGCGCAGGTGGCACCGGGCGCGGTGAACGCGCTGCTGCGGGCGCCGGGCGTGGCGCGGCTGGGCAAGCGGCTGGCCGGGGTGGCCGACCGCGACGCGCCGGTGTTCGCGGCGGAGTCGTTCACCCGGTGGTGGCGCGGGCGCGGCACCGAGGAGCCGCAGCCGGGCGACCCGAAGGCCGTGGTGCTGTGGCCGGACACGTTCACCGCGTACTTCCACCCGTCGGTGGCCCGGGCCGCGGTGCGGGTGATGGAGGACGCCGGGTTCAAGGTGGCGGTGCCGCGCGAGCCGGTGTGCTGCGGCCTGACGTGGATCTCCACCGGGCAGCTGGACATCGCGAAGAAGGTGCTGCGGCGCAGCCTGGCCGCCCTGCGGCCGTGGATCGAGGCGGGCACGCCCGTGGTGGGGTTGGAGCCGTCGTGCACGGCCGTCTTCCGCGCCGACGCGCCGGAGTTGCTGCCCGACGACGAGGACGTCAAGCGGCTCTCGGAGCAGTTCCTGACCTTCTCCGAGCTGCTGGTCGGCAAGGCGCCGCAGGGCTGGCGGCCCCCGTCGCTGACCCGGGCCGCCACCGTGCAGACCCACTGCCACCAGCACGCGGTGACGAAGTTCGACGCCGACCGGGAGCTGATGCGCCGCGCCGGCATCGACGCCGACGTGCTGGACGAGGGCTGCTGCGGCCTGGCGGGCAATTTCGGCTTCGAGTCCGGCCATGGCGAACTGTCGATGAAGATCGGCGAGTTGGGGGTGCTGCCGGCCGTTCGGCAGGCCGCGCCCGACGCGCTGGTGCTGGCCGACGGCTTCAGCTGCCGCACCCAGATCGAGCAGGGCGGCACCGGGCGCGGCGCGCTGCACCTGGCGGAGGCGCTGGCGATGGGTCTGGACGGCCCGCCGCCCGCGGACCGCCCGGAGAAGGCGGCCGGCCGCCCGGACCACCCGTCCCCCACCGCGGCCCGGCTCGCCGCCGGAGCCGTCGCGGTCGCCGCCGCGGGCACGGCGGGCGCCGCCTACCTGGCGGTCCGCCGGCTGCGCGAGTGACGCCCCGGCCCGCACGGGCCGCCGGCACACCGGCACACCG
>Ga0164242_10007167_pt1 | contig 12211 bp, 12 predicted proteins | sample OricomgcompostMG_FD_108783 | JGI IMG/M metagenome (GOLD analysis project Ga0164242, IMG submission 108783) | Miracle-Growth compost microbial communities from Emeryville, California, USA - Original compost - Miracle growth compost (MG) ... | reverse complement strand
TTTTAAGTTCTTTGAATTTGTCAGACACATAAATAAAAAGCCGTATTTATTAAATTTCTCTAATTAATACGGCTTCTAAAATAATTAAGTTAGTCGAATGTACCTTTAACGCTAAACTTTAAGCATTGTGATTTCTGTTAAAAATGATAATTAAGGCATGTATCAACCCTGGTATATAAAACAATAACCAAAGCAGGATATTGAGGAAAAAAGCACCGGAAGTCCATCCCTTCACAAGCCCTACTGCAATTGGAGGTAAAAGGATAGCAATAATAACAAGCAACAACGTACTTATGTCTTTATCGCTCGCCTTAACGGCACTCTTCAATTCTTTTTTTAGTAACTTTTTTTGTACTTTTGCTGTAGCAACCTCCTCTTTATGAGCAACTTTTTTTTCATCTTTGGTTTTTGTCTTTTGGGTTATTTTTTGAATAGCTTTATTTTCCTTCTTAAGGACTGGTTCCATAGCCTGAGTCGAAGTATGTACCGTTAAATCCGGTTTCATCCCGGTTGAAGCATATAAATTAGGTGCTGCTTCCTCTGACGTTTTCCACTCAATATTCCCCGGATCTGTAAAAGCAACCGTCTTTTTTGAACAAGATGAAACAAGCAGCAAAAAGGCACAACAACCGGTTATGGTAAAAATTATTTTTTTCATAGAGTTTATGGTTTAAAAACTATTTTTCAAACCGATACACCTAAAAACTGTTTATAATTTTCAGGAAAATTTATTGCTATTTATACGCCTCCACCTTCCCTATGCAGGCTTGATATCCATATAAACAATTGAATATAAAATTTATAGAAAGATATTTCATAAAGAAGCCTGATAAAAAAATCAGGCTTCCAATGCTTTGGCTAAATAAAAAACTATAAGAGGGTTGCTGTTTCAGGTCTAAGAAGTACTTCTTGAAATTTATCCTTATTTTTCTTAACAAAACTTTTTACATAAGAACAACTTGCCTTTACCTTTATTAAATTTTTCCTGGCAAAGCCAAAAGCGTATTCTACCACCTGGGCAGCAATCCCCTGTCCTCTTAGATTGGCCGGTACAAAGAGCATCTTAAAATCCCAAATGGTCTCACTTACTTTTTCATACCGGAGAATACATTCTTTTCCACCCACTACAGTGAAGAATTTCCGGGTTACACCATCATGTTTAATACTATTTTTCATCGTCCACATGCCTCCTTTACAACAAATTATTTATATTGAACTATTGATTCTTTTTATAACTGCATATTGAAAGTTTTTGTTAAATAATCTTTATCTTGCTCTCATGTACAAGATCATTGCAATACTTTTTCTATTTTCCTTATTTTCCTGTTCTCAAAGTGAACAGGAAATAGTTAAATCAGGGCGAAATGCCTTAGACAAAGGAAACCTTCCGCAAGCAAAAGAAATCCTTTCAAAAGGAATTGAAGCATTTCCACAATCAGCCAACTTATATAATCTAAGAGGGGTTGTTTATTTTAAATTAAAAGAATACAAGGCAGCAGAAAAAGACTTTACGGAAAGTTTAAAAAATGATTCTACTTCCTACAAACCTTATTATAACAGAGGGAAAGTAAAGTCAGAAACGAACCGGGATAAGGAAGCTATTGAGGATTACGACAGGGCACTTTCCTTAAAAAAAGATGAAGCAGATATATATAACAACAGAGGTTTTAGCTACTACAATTTAGGAAACCTTGAAAAAGCAGAAGCAGATTTTTCAAGTGCTCTATCTTTAAGACACTCCGCTGTAAGCTATTGCAACAGAGGAAAAGTATATTTAGCCGCTAATGAAGCTGAAAAAGCTGTAAGTGATTTTAAGCAATGCCTCTTGTTGGACAAAGATTACCCCAATGCACACTACCTCTTCGCCCTATCCTTATTTGGAACAGGAGCTAAAGACGAAGGTTGCGAGGAACTAAAAAAAGCTGCTGATGCCGGAAATGAAAAAGCTAAAAGTGAGCAAAAGATCCGGTGCAATACGCCTATACTTCCAAGTTTATAAACAGTAAATACTAAATCAAACGTTTTATCAGATTATTATTGGCAAATTGACCAAAAAGAATAAATAATAATGAAAGCATATGTAAGAATAGATCCGATTAACCAAGATATAAAATTAGAAGAAGTTCCTATTCCTGAAATTAAAGCAGATGAAGTATTAATAAAAGTTGAAGCATTTGGCGTAGGAATTCACGATAGGTATTTTATTCCTTCGGAAGTTATTTTTCCTTATATCATTGGCTCAGAAGGAACAGGAATGATCAAAGAAAAAGGAAGTCAAGTTAAAGATTTCAATATCGGTGATAGGATAATATTTACTACAATATTACAAATGCAAGGTGGAAGTTGGGCTGAATATGCAGTGGCAAAGAAAGATGTATTGATAGCTTTACCAGACAACCTGACTTCTGAACAGGGAGCAACTATTCCAATTGCAGGTAAAACCGCATTAGAATGTATGCGTGAATTAAATTTAAATAATGGCGACAGTCTTTTTATTGCAGGAGCATCCGGAGCAATAGGAACATTGGTAATTCAATTAGCTGCGGCAAAAGGTATTCGTATTTCCGCTTCTGCATCAGCAAAAAACCACGCTTATATGAAATCGCTTGGTGCGGAACAAACAGTGGATTACAACGATCCTGATTGGATAACAAAAGTTAAAGAATGGTCAAATGACGGAGTAACCGCTGCATTGGCAATTCAACCAGGAACGGGAATAGAAAGTATTCAGGTTGTAAAAGATGGCGGTGAACTTATTACCGTTTCAGGGGATAATACTTCCGTTACTCCACAGCGTAACATTGAGGTGCGTCAATTGAGCCATCAACAGGATACCCATCAAAAAATGATAGAACTTGTAAATGCAATATCACAAGAGAAGATCAAAGTTGTAATTGAAAAAGAATATCTCTTCGAACAAGCCTTAGACGCACTCGAAAAGACAGAAACAAAACGTGCAAGGGGGAAATTAATAGTTAAAATCAATTAGTCAAGAACTTTTAAAAAAACAGAAAATCTGCCCATAAAATTGTACAAGCGTAATGCGGACAAAAGTGTTAATGGGAACGAACTGAATATTAACAAACAGAACAGAAAACTGAAAGTAAATCACTTACAATCCAACACTACGCTTATACTTGACCATTGATCTAAGAAATTTGTATTACTAAGAATCCTTATTCAAATGTGTATCTTTTGGAGAATTTACAGTCATTACGTTTTATGAATGCACAAAAGGCTGAAGAAAGAATAAAAAAATTAACTGCCGATATCAATTATTATAATTATCAATACTACCAACAACATACTTCGGAGGTATCTGACTATATATTTGATACTCAATTAAAGGAATTAGCTGAACTGGAAGAGCAGTTTCCCGAACTGAAACAAGCAGAATCTCCTACGCAAAGAGTTGGAGGTACTATCACCAAAGACTTTCAAACCATTTTTCATAAATACCCCATGCTTTCTTTGGCAAACACCTATTCAGAGCAAGAACTGCAGGAGTTTGATGAAAGAGTACGTAAAGCTATCGGAGAAAACTATACCTATATTTGTGAACAAAAATATGATGGGGTAGCAATAAGCCTTACTTATGAAAAGGGTATCCTTACAAAGGCAGCAACCAGGGGCGATGGTATAAGAGGAGACGACGTAACAGCCAATGTTAAAACTATTAAAACAATACCACTAAAATTACATGGAGAAAATATACCCGATTTTTTTGAAGCAAGAGGCGAAGTTTTTATTCCGACAGAAGCCTTCCTTCAAATAAACAAAGACAGGGAAGAAAACGGAGAACCCTTATTGGCTAATCCTCGTAATGCGACATCCGGGACGATTAAAATGCAAGACTCTACAGTCGTAGCACAAAGGAATCTCGATTGTTATATCTATGGGTATTACAGTTCAGATACTCAAATAAAAAGCCATTCACAAGCATTGGAAGCGCTAAAAACATGGGGATTTAATGTACCTGCCCATTTTCAAAAGTGTACTTCCATTGAAGCGATTTTTGATTACATAAAGACTTGGGAGGAAAAGCGTTTTGAGTTGCCTGTAGCTACAGATGGCATTGTCGTAAAAGTAGATAGTTTCAAAACACAGGCAGATTTAGGGAACACCGCTAAAAACCCAAGATGGGCCATCGCTTATAAGTTTCAGGCAGAGCATAAGTCTACAATACTTGAATCTATTACTTTTCAGGTTGGAAGGACGGGAGCCGTTACACCGGTTGCCAATTTAAAGCCCGTGCATTTGGCAGGAACAGTTGTTAAAAGAGCCTCTTTGCACAATAAAAATGAAATAGAAAGGCTAGATCTGAGAATTGGCGATACCGTATTTGTGGAAAAAGGAGGGGAAATTATTCCAAAAGTTACCGGAGTAAACCTTGCAGCACGGCCTTCAAACTCTAGCCCCGTACAATATTTATACAAATGCCCCACTTGCGGGACACCGCTAATACGCAAAGAAGGAGAAGCCGTTCATTACTGCCCGAATGAAACAGGCTGCCCTCCGCAAATAAAAGGCAGGATAGAACATTTTATACAAAGGAAAGCCCTGAATGTAGAAGGGCTTGGTCCGGAAACAATCGAACAACTTTTTGAAAAAAAACGCATTCAAGACCCGGCAGACCTCTATTCATTATCCTACGATCAACTGATTAGCCTGGAAAGATTCGGAGAAAAATCGGTTGAGAACTTGTTAAAGGGTTTGGAAAAGTCAAAAAAGGTTCCATTTCGTAATGTCCTATTTGGAATAGGCATACGCTATGTGGGCAATACAGTCGCCGAAAAGCTGGTAACACATTTTAAAAATATAGATGCCCTCATACAAGCCTCTTCCGAAGAACTACTGAATGTACCGGAAATTGGAGAAAGGATTGCAGCCAGTGTAAAAGAATATTTTTCCAATCCCGAGCATCTAAAGTTTATACAAAAACTTCGGGAAGCCGGACTACAATTTACAGAAGAAGAAAAAACAGTAGAAATGGAAAGCACCCTTTTGACAGGAAAAACCTTTGTAGTCTCGGGTGTTTTTGAGCATTTCGGACGTGATGCCCTTAAAGAAAAAATTATCAAAAACGGCGGCAAAGTACTTTCTGCGGTCTCCGGGAAATTAGACTATCTACTGGCAGGTGAAAACATGGGCCCCAGTAAACTGGAAAAAGCAAAAAAAATGGGAGTAGAAATAATCACAGAAACGGCATTTCTTGAAATGCTAACAACTTAGCTTACTTCTAAAAAATAACAAGTGCGTGTAGAAAAAAAACACCTTTTTTCTGTTTAAATTCTATTAATAATTCACCACTTTTGCCTTTTGATATTTTTCTTATGACATTGCTAAAAATTATAAGAAAGAGAAGAATAACTGTAGAAAAAGAAACGGAATGAACAGCAATTTGCAAGGTACAGGGGTAGCACTTGCCACTCCCTTTAAAGAGGACGGATCGATAGATTTTGAAAGCCTGTTAAAATTGCTCCAGCATGTTTCCAAAGGAGTCGATTATCTTGTATTAAATGGCACTACAGGGGAATCTGCAACAACAGAAGTGGCTGAACAAATTGAAATTCTCCATTTCATTAAAGAAAATAACCTACAAAAACTTCCTATTGTATTTGGCGTAGGAGGAAATAATACCCGGGATGTAATCCAAAAAATAGAAAAATATGACCTTAGCGGAATAGAGGCGATCCTCTCCGTAAGCCCTTACTATAACAAGCCCTCTCAAGAAGGGCTGTTTCAACATTATTCTGCCATTGCTTCTTCCTCCCCTGTTCCACTTATCTTATACAATGTACCGGGAAGAACAGGCAGTAATATTACGGCTAAAACTACCTTACGGCTTTCTGAAAATGAAAATATAGCAGGTATAAAAGAAGCATCAGGCGATTTAGCACAAGCACTGGAAATCAGTCAATGTACACGAAAAGATTTCCTCCTTATCAGTGGGGACGATCTACTTACTATACCGCTGATAGCCTTTGGAGCAAGAGGTGTTATCTCTGTATTGGCCAATGCCTTCCCGGTTCATTTCTCTCAAATGGTAAAATTTGCACTCGAATCCAAAAATACAGAAGCCGCTTCTATTTTAAGGAAATTCGTACAGTTAAATCCATGTATTTATGAAGAGGGAAATCCGGTAGGGATAAAAACAGTACTTGAAGCTATGAGTATATGCCAAAGTACCGTAAGGCTTCCTTTGGTGAAAGGAAGTGCACGCCTTAGAGATAAAATTACCCAATGTATGAAAGGTCTTGTATGAAAATTCTTGCAATAGGCCGAAACTATACCAACCACATAAAAGAGCTTGGGAATGCTATTCCGGAAGAACCTGTTATTTTCATGAAGCCCGATACAGCACTCCTGAAAAACAACGAACCTTTTTATTTCCCTGAGTTTAGTTCGGAAATCCATTATGAAGCCGAGCTTATCCTAAAAATTGGTAAAGAAGGAAAACATATTGCAGAAAAATTTGCCTCCAACTACATAGAAGGAATTGGTATTGGCATTGACTTTACAGCACGGGACCTGCAAGGCAAACTTAAAGAAAAAGGGCTTCCCTGGGTCTTGGCAAAAGGCTTCAATGGAGCTGCCCCCGTTTCCGGTTTCAAAAAAAGTGCCGATTTCCCCGACTTCAAAAATATACACTTTTCCCTAACTAAAAATGCAAAAACAATGCAAAAAGGGAACAGTGCCCATATGATTTATTCTTTTGAAGAAATAATTGCTTACATCTCTAAATTTATAACCCTTAAAAAGGGCGATATACTATTCACTGGAACCCCTGAAGGTGTAGGAAGCATAAATATAGGCGACAAATTGGAAGGTTTTCTGGAAGGAGAAAAAATGCTGGAAGTAGCCATTAAATAGGTTGATTGCTTTAAAAATCCATCCGGCTAAACAAAGTTTTCCAATAAAGGCTTTAATAGAGTTATCAATTCATTAATTAGCTTACATTATAATTTAAATACTTCTTTGTTTTTTTACTATTTTTAAAAATACTATTATGAATCTAAAAGTTGGTGATAAAGCCCCTGATTTTACAGGAAAAGATGCAAACGGAAAAGAAATACGCCTTTCTGATTATAAAGGGAAAAAGGTAGTTATTTATTTTTATCCCAAAGACGACACTCCGGGTTGCACAGCCCAAGCTTGTAATTTGAGGGATAATTACGATGTTTTACAAAAAGCGGGATACGTAATACTAGGCATAAGTGGCGATGATGAAAAATCACACAAAAAATTTCAGGAAAAATATGAACTGCCTTTTACCCTTGTAGCCGATCCTGAAAAAAAGATAAACGAGCTATATGGCGTGTGGGTTGAAAAGTCTATGTACGGGAAAAAATATATGGGTACAGCACGTACCACCTTTATTATTGATGAAGAAGGGGTGATTTCTGAAATCATCGAAAAAGTAGATACAAAAAATCATACCGACCAAATACTAAAATAAAAAAATTGAAATGGCAGCAGATAGCGCAAAACTGGAAAAAATAGCTTCTCAGGTTCGAAGAGACATCGTAAGAATGGTAAACCAATGCCAATCCGGGCATCCGGGTGGTTCTTTAGGTTGCACCGAATACTTTGTCGCACTTTATTTCCATATTCTTAAACAAGATCCAAGGTTTGATATGGATGGGAAAAATCAAGACCTATTCTTCCTTTCCAATGGGCATATCTCTCCTGTTTGGTACAGTGTACTTGCACGTTCCGGGTATTTTGAACCCAAAGAACTGGCTACTTTCAGAAAATTAAATAGTAGATTGCAAGGTCATCCGGCAACCGAAGAAAATCTTCCCGGCATTCGCATTGCTTCCGGCTCACTCGGACAAGGATTATCCGTAGCTTGTGGTGCAGCACAAACTAAAAAGTTAAATAAGGATACAAACCTTGTTTATGTACTCATGGGAGATGGCGAACAACAAGAAGGGCAAGTTTGGGAAGCGGCAATGTATGCCCCCAATGCCAGGCTAGACAACATCATCGCTACCATTGATTATAATGGACAGCAAATTGATGGCCCGGTCGACAAGGTAATGTCTTTGCGCAATCTCAAAGCCAAATACGAAGCTTTTGGCTGGGAAGTAATGGAACTTGCAGAAGGCAACAGCATGACCGCAGTAGTTGCAGCATTGGAAGAAGCCAAATCTAAAACCGGAAAAGGTAAACCCATAATGATCCTTATGCACACCGAAATGGGAAATGGGGTCGATTATATGATGGGCTCCCACAAATGGCATGGAGCAGCTCCCAATGACGAACAATGCGCTATAGCATTAAGTCAGCTGGAAGAAACACTCGGAGACTATTAACTATTTTTCCTGCGAAAAGGAGCAATTTCAGGTTTAGTCCTGGCTCCTTTTCGCATACTTTTTCCCGGTAAACAACGTTTTGATTTCCTGTACTTAGAAAAATAGTACAGAAACTTCAAAGCCTACTATTTCGTACTCCTTCTTAATGAAAAGCTATTTTCTCTTTCTACCTATTTTTTTACTTCTATTCGTCAACCCCTGCAAAGCCCAACAAAAACCGGTAATTACAACCAGAGTACTCTTCATCCTTGATGCTTCAGGAAGTATGTATGCTGACATGGGAGGGAAAACAAGGATCGTTGTAGCCAAAGAAGTGCTTTCCAACTTAGTTGATTCCCTAAAAACAAAGGAAAACCTCGAACTGGCACTCCGGGTTTTTGGGCATCAATACGACAAAAAATACAATAATTGTGAGGATACAAAACTAGAAGTACCCTTCGCTAAAGGGAATAATACACAAATTATAAAAAAACTAAAAAGCATAAACCCTAAAGGGACAACCCTTATCGCCTATTCCCTATTGCAAGCTGCCAACGATTTTCCCCAGAACAAAAACAGCCGTAATATAATTATTTTAATTACCGACGGACTTGAAGCTTGTGGCGGAGACCCTTGTGCTATTTCACTTGCCCTACAAAAGAAAAACGTATTCCTCAAACCTTTTATAATAGGCTTGGGCTCCAATTCCGACTTTGGAAAAGCTTTTTCCTGTATGGGGCAATATTTTGATGCAAAAGATGCCGCAGGATTTAAACAAGCCTTGGATCAGGCACTGAATCAAACACTAGGAAAAACATCGGTACAAGTAAACCTTTTAGATACTTTTAATAATCCCACGGAAACTAATGTAAACATGACATTTATAAACAGCACAACAGGCGAACCTGTTTACGATTTTGTACACTACATCAAACCAAATGGTAAATCAGACTATCTGGAAATTGATCCCGTGCTTTCTTATGATATTGTTGTAAACACCATTCCGCAGGTAATAAAAAAAGATGTTTTTATAGAAGGAGGAAAAGCCAATGTCATAAACATTAAAACCCCTCAGGGTTATTTGTATTTTAAAAGCGATTATTCCGAATACAAAAACCTGGCTGTACTTGTCCGGAAACCAGGCTCTGCGACTACCTTAAACGTCCAAAGGGCAAACACCTTTCAAAGGTATATTACAGGCTATTATGATGTAGAAGTGCTTACCGTACCCCGCACTATTTTTAAAAATGTTAAAATTGAACAAGGCCGAACCACCAATTTACAAATAGAAGCTCCCGGGCTTCTGAATATTATTGAAAATATTCCCGGATACGGCAGTATCTATCAGCTAATGGAAAATGGCAGACAAGAGTGGGTTTGTAACCTATCCAATGAAACCAGTAAAACAACGATGGGTATGCAACCCGGTAACTACAAACTTGTTTTCAGATCCAAAAAAGCTTCCGGCAGCAGGTATACCGATGTCCAAAAATTTAGCATCCATAGTGGAAGCAGTACCAATATCGATCTTTTCGATAACTAAGAAGTAATAGAATCCTTAAAAACCCTATTCAAAAGAGACACATACCAGGTAAAGTGCATTTTTATAAATGCTTTATGATTCATGGAAACTAGTTATCAACTAAATTTCTAATTTCTAATAAAATTTCTCATTTTTGCGCTTGAAAGAAAGAACTTATTCAAATGAAAAAATATAGTTATACCGAAAAGCTGGATACCCGTTCCGGTTTTGGAAAAGGATTGCTCGAAATTGGCCAGGCTAATAAAGATGTAGTTGCACTTTGTGCAGACCTCACAACTTCCCTTAAAATGAATGATTTTGAAAAAGCTTTTCCGGAAAGGTTCTTTCAGGTAGGAATAGCGGAAGCCAATATGATCGGACTGGCAGCAGGAATGACCATAGGAGGAAAAATCCCTTATACCGGGACTTTTGCCAACTTTTCAACCGGAAGAGTTTTTGACCAGATTCGCCAATCCATAGCATACTCAGGGAAGAATGTAAAGATATGTGCTTCCCATGCCGGGCTTACACTTGGAGAAGACGGAGCTACGCACCAGATTATGGAAGATTTGGGTATGATTAAAATGCTTCCGCACATGGTAGTTATAAACCCTTGCGATTACAACCAAACGAAGGCAGCAACTATGGCTATAGCGGAGCATTTCGGCCCGGTCTATCTTCGTTTTGGAAGGCCTGCTGTACCTGTATTTACACCTGCAGACCAAAAATTTGAAATTGGTAAAGCCATCCTCCTCAATGAAGGAAAAGATGTTTCCATTTTTGCAACCGGACATCTGGTTTGGGAAGCAATAGAAGCAGGAGAAATACTGGCAGCAAAAGGCATAGACGCTGAAATTATCAATATACACACTATAAAACACTTTGATGAAGGAGCTATCCTGGATTCCGTTTCAAAAACAAAATGCGCCGTTTCAGCAGAAGAGCATCAATTGTATGGGGGGCTTGGAGAAAGTATTGCCGGGGTATTGGCTCGGAAACATCCTGTTCCTATGGAGTTTGTTGCTGTAAATGACACTTTCGGAGAAAGCGGTAAACCAAGTGATCTTATGAAAAAATATGGACTTACAGCCGCTGATATTGTAGAAAAAGCATTAAAAGCTTTGGAAAGGAAAAAACAAGTAAGCCTAAAGCTTTCTTAACCGAATAGTTATTATCGGCTATTCATTTCCTAAATCTATATGCTCTCTAACCGCCAGCTTTTCCTTCAACATGTAGCTCAAACGAGTCCGGAACCCCTTATGCTTGAAATTGAAAAGGCAGAAGGGATTTATATGACGGATAAAGAAGGAAAAAAGATTATAGACCTTATTTCCGGAATTGGGGTAAGCAGTGTAGGGCACAGGCACCCTAAAGTACTACGGGCAATTGAAAAACAATTGGATAAATACATGCACCTCATGGTTTATGGGGAATTTATCCAAACACCACAAGTAAAACTGGCAGAAGCCCTCTCAAATACCCTCCCGGCAGCACTTTCCTCTGTTTATTTTGTAAACTCAGGTAGTGAAGCGGCAGAAGGTGCTATAAAACTCGCTAAACGCTACACAGGTAAACCGGAAATTATTGCTTTCAACAATGCATATCATGGCTCCACCACAGGGTCTCTGGCATTAAATGGCAATGAAGGTTTTAAAAGAAACTTTAGGCCACTTATGCCTTCGGTTCGCCATTTAAATTATAATGCAATTGACGAACTGAAGTTTATAAGCTCCCAAACGGCTGCTGTAATTATAGAGCCGGTTCAGGGAGAGGCTGGAGTACAAGTAGCTCAACCTGAGTTTATAAAAGCACTTCGAGAAAAATGTACGCAAGAAGGTGCTTTGTTAATAGTCGATGAAGTCCAAACAGGTTTCGGGCGAACCGGAAAATTTTGGGCTTTTGAACATTATACTATAATCCCGGACATCGTTCTTTGCGCTAAAGGAATGGGTGGAGGAATGCCCATTGGCGCATTTATAGCCGCACACGAAGTAATGCAGACACTCACTTTTAATCCGGTACTTGGCCATATAAGCACTTTTGGAGGACATCCGGTGAGTTGTGCAGCTTCGCTGGCAACCCTGCAAATCATTCAGGAAGAAAAACTGATGGAAACTATCCCTGCCAAAGAAAAGCTTTTTAGGGAATTACTAATTCATCCTTCTATAAAGTCCATTCGAAGTAAAGGCTTACTTATGGCTTTGGAATTTGAGTCTTATGCTGTTTTAAAACCAATTATTGATCGCAGCATAGCAAAAGGAGTGCTTACCGACTGGTTTCTTTTTTCGGATAATTCTATGCGTATAGCCCCTCCATTAATCATTTCAGAAGAAGCAATAAAAGAAGCTTGTACCATTATCTTAAGTTGTATATAGGATTTAAATTCATTATT
>Ga0164242_10007166_pt1 | contig 12212 bp, 9 predicted proteins | sample OricomgcompostMG_FD_108783 | JGI IMG/M metagenome (GOLD analysis project Ga0164242, IMG submission 108783) | Miracle-Growth compost microbial communities from Emeryville, California, USA - Original compost - Miracle growth compost (MG) ... | reverse complement strand
TTTCCGAGCCGATGCCGGATTCCTCGTAGCCGCGGCTGGCGACCGTGTACAGCCGGGCACGCGCGGCGTCGAGCATCAGCACCATCGTGTGGTCGATGCCGAATTGCTGCTTCAGGCAGTCGAGCAACTGGGTGAGCAGGTTTTCCAGGTCGCTGCAGCCGGCCAGCCGCGCGGTACCGGCGCGCAGCGCCGCCAGCAGGTTGCGCGGTGCCGGCGGCAATGCGCGCGCCGGTCCGGGAACCCGGTAGATGTCGAGCACCCGATAGACGTCGGCGCCGAGCAGCCGGAACACGCCGCTCATCCCGGTATGCGAGGCAATGCCGGCCAGCTTCGCCTTCATGCTTTCGAACAGCGGGCCGGCAGTCTCGGTGCGCAGGTATTCGAGCGCGAGCCGGTATTGCGCGCCGGTGAGCGGGCTGGTGACACCAAGCGAGGCGCGCGGGTTCGCGATGATGTTTTCGCGCGTCTTGTTGAAGAACTGGTAGGACAGCGCGAGGTGGCCGCCGTCGACGAACTGCACTTGCGACAGGTAGGCAGCGTTCGGCGTGCCGTCCGGCGACGCGGTTGCCATCGTGCCGGGAATCACGCCTTCGAAGCATTCGCGGATTGCGTCCAGCGTGATTGTCATGCGCCGCTCCGCAGGGGTTCGCCGGCACGCGGTCCCGGTGTCTGGGAAAAGGCCGCGCACGGCGTGAAGCTCAATGCCAGGATTTCGGAATCGGGATAGGCAAACAGCGCGCGCACCAGCTCCGGCTCGAAGCCGAGTGGCGCCAGTTCGGCAGCAAACGCTTCGCGGTAGGCGGCAATCCGCTTCAGGTCGCCTTCGTCGGGCAGGCCGGCGGCTGCATCGCGACCCTTCAGCTGCAGCGTGCGATGGCTGGACGGCTGGCTGAACACGACCGCGATCGCGCCATGCTCGCGCACGCAGCGCAATACCTGTTCGCCCTGGATCGACGAGATGAAGACGGTGAGGCGGCGCCGGTCGGGACTGATCCGGCAGCCGCCGCCGCGCGCCTGTTCAGGGATCGCGGCCGCGCTGCAGGCGGCGATGGTGATGGATACGCCGCCTTGCATGAAGGCGGCCTGCGCTTCGTCGAACAGTGGGGGCGGAGTGCTGTCGGGCATGGGCGCTGTCAAGGACCGGGATCGACCGGCCTCATCATACCCGTGAAGTATCGGCCCGTCAGCCGGTCCGGAATCAGGACGGCCGCGACTTTCTGCCAAGCACGATATGCAGCACCAACAGCAACGGCAGCGCCAGTCCGACCGCCCAGTGGAACAGCGACCACAGCGGCCGGTTGCCTTCGCTGGCGATGTAGTAGAGTGCGTAACCGCTGCCGGCGAGCAAGGCCAGGACAACGATCATCGCCCATCCGGACACCAGGTTGCGGCCGGCTTTGAGCGCACGCCGGATGTGGCTGTTGAGCAGCGAGCCGACGAAGAAGAACGCCAGCATCGCCGCCGCGCCGTGGATCTTCATCGACCACGGTTCGAGCGGGCTGATGGTCTCGCCGAATTCGCCGGGACGGCGCAACCCGTAGCGGGCCAGCAGCCACAGGATGCCACTGGCCGCCAGCAGCAGGCAACTCGCATAGATGCAGCGCCGGTGCCAGCGCTCCATGCGCAGGTTGATATGGCGCTTATGTGGGGACATGGTTCAAAGAACGAAGGCAGTAGCCGCGCATGCGCGCAAGGCCGGATGATTGGAGGAGCCGCCGGCGATCACGACCTTGGTCAGCGCGTCGGCCAGCATGCAGGTCGGCGCCAGCACCGAGGCGCTGCCGGAGCGTGTGACCGGCTGTCCATGGCGGGTGTCGACCAGTGCGCTGTAATCGCGGCGGCCAACCCGGCGGCCGGAAAAATAGCTGCCAGACGTCGCTAGTGCCTCGTTGCTCAGGTGCAGCCGGGCTCCTTCCTCTGTCGGGCGGCGCGGGTTGCGGATCGCGACCGGAAAATCCGCGATGCCGTAGACGCGCAGATCGCCGCCGGCGTTGACGCAGGCCGCGCGCACGCCGCTCTCGCACAGCGCCTTGATCGCCGCATCGACCGCATAGCCCTTGGCGATGCCGCCGAGGTCGATCCAGCCGGACTGCAGCTTTTCGACCCGGGTATCCCCCGCCAGCTGTAGTACGCGGCTGGCCGGCAGCGGCGCCGGACGCGGTTCTTGTGGCGCCGGCAGGTAGCCCCAGGCGCTGAGCAGCGGCGCGCAGCCGACATCGAACAGGCCGCCGCTGATGTCTTCCAGCCGCAGCGCGCATTCCAGCACCTCGGCGGTGGCCGGGTCGATGTCGACCAGTTCCCCGGGGACCGCCCGATTGATGCGCGACACATCGCTGTCACGCTGGTGGAAACTCATCATGCGGTGCACGTGCGCGACCGCGGCGAACGCCAGCCCGAATTGATGGTTCAGCACGTCGTCGCCGGCATCGTCGGCGATGCCGATTTCGACCAGCGTTCCCAGCCAGGGCTGCGCGCGTCGTTTCATTTTTTCAGCATCACCTGGGCGACCGCGGCGATACGGCGTACGCCGTCGGTGACATGGGTGCAGGACAGGGTGGCGCCGCTGATGTTGGCAATGCCGTTGCCGATCTCGATGCCGCTGCCCGCAGTCTTGCCGACGAACTGACGGCGCCACGCGGCACTGCGAATTTCAAAGCCATGGCTTTCGCGGTAGGCGAGGATCTCGACCTGCTTGATGCGGGCATCCGGAAGGACGGCAACCGCGTAAGAGATCAGTTCGAATTTGCCGACCACGTCGTCCAGGATCACGTAGCCGAGACGCTGGTCGCCGCGCTGCGCAGCGAACACGCGCCAGTGGACGGAACGGGCCGGCAGGTGGGCGAGCCTTTCCACCGCGCGCATCTGGTCCGGCGTCAATTGCCAGTCATCTGGCTGGAACGCGGTGGCCTCGGGGAACAGCGCGCGCTGTGCCTGTTCGACGCTCAGGTATTGCGTCGCCCACGCCGTATGGCCGACGGTGGCGGCGACGGCGAGCGTGGTGAAGCTAGCGGCGTGAGCGGGTTTCATCGGCGTACTCCGGTCAGAATGCGTAGCCGAAGCCGAGGTCGACCCGGTCGAGCGCGCTGTCGTTGTGGAATTTTTGGTAATCGGCTTTCAGCACCACGCCTTCGCCAATCATGAAATTGGCGCCGACGGTCGATACCTTCTGGTCGGGACCGGCGTTGTTGGCAATCCCGGCCGGCATCGCGGCAAAGGTCTTTGCGGTGTTGAACTGCTCGTAGCGGACGAACGGCGTCAGCGTGTAGTCGCCGGAGTGCCAGACGCGGTACGCCGCCTGCGTGTACCAGCCCTGGAACGAGGACGGCACCGGGGTGGCGCTGCCGGCGTTCTGCAGGTTGAGCGCGGCGGTGTCGCTGATGGTGCCGCGCGCGTACAGCGCCGACAGGTCGAGCGCTCCGGGGTTGTAGCGGACATGCAGTTCCCACAGCGTGACGCGCGCATCGTTGGCGGCGAAGCCGCTCTGCGCGTTGCCGGCGCCACCGGTGAACAGCGAACCGCCGAGCAGCAGGCCCGGCACGCCGCGCCAGTTCAGTGCGCCGTGCACCGCGAGGTCGCGCGCGCGGGCCAGCTGGCCTTCCTGATGGATGCTGCCGAGGGTCGATGCCTTGCCTTCCGATTCGGCGCTGAAATCCCATTTGTTCAGGTCGAAGCCGGTGGTCAGGCCGAGGTCCCAGGTCAGCCCGTTGTCGAGGGTTTTTGACAGGCCGAGGCCGGCTTCGCGCCAGGTCGACGGGATGATCGCGGTTTCGACGAAATTGCGCTCGACGCCGTAATAGGCGGTCGGCTCGTGGCTGGTGTTGAGCAGGCCGGACGGGATCAGGTACAGGCCGGCCTTGCCGCGCATGCCGTTGTCGAACTGGCGTTCCACGTAGAGCTGCTCGACTTCGGTTTCGCCTGCATCGCCGCTGGACGCGACCGCGTGTTCCCATTCGAATTCGCTGACCATGTGGGTCTTGTCGTCGAAGCGGTGTTCGATGCCGATCACCGCGCGCGCGACGTCGGCCTGGGCCTTGCTGGCGTCATGTACCGGCCGGTTGTAGTTCACCTCGCCGTAGCTGCTGATCACGGTCGCAGGACCGGCCGCGACCGCTTCCGCCCCGGCGCTCGGGTCGGATGGGGCCGGCTGGCTGGCCGCCTGGGCTTCCTGCCGTTGTTCGACCGCTTCGGCCTTCTGTCTGGTCGCCGCCAGTTCAGCCTTGACCTTGTCCAGTTCCGCCGCCAGCTGGTTGATCCGCTGCATCAGCTCGGCTTCGCTGGCGAGTGCGGACGCCGGCGCCACTGCGAGCGCAGACAGCACGGCGAGGGCGAGGGTGGTTTTCTTCATGTGTTTTCTCTCCGGGAGCAAGGATTACTGCGGCTGGTAGCCGTCGGTCAGCGTATTGAGGAACTGGATCAGGTCGTCGATCTCGGCATCCGACAATGCGGGTGCCATGCCGACGGTACGGTTGTACGGCGCTTCGGTGGTGTTGACGTTGGCCCGGTACTGCGCAGGCAGGTCGTTGAATTTCTCGACAGTGCCGCCGACGACCGGATAGAACTCTTCCGGATTGGTGTCGCGCCGCACATAGAAGCGCAGCGCATCGCGCAGCGTCTTGAACGCGCCGTTGTGGAAGAACACCTTGCGGGTTGCGACGTTGCGCAGCGTCGGAACCTTGAACGCGCCGCACAGCTCGGTGCGGTTGGCAAGGTCGGTGCGATCGGGACCGCACAGGCCCATGTCGTAATACGCGGAATCGGCATTGGCCGGGATGTCCTGATTGCGCGGCACGCCGAGATTGTCATAGGTGAAATCCGTGAACAGCGGGGGCGTGCCGTCGGCGCCTCGGGCGCTTACATGGCAGGCCGCGCAATTGCCTTTCTGCGGATTGTTGAACAGCACCATGCCGCGCATTTCGGCGGCGTTCAGGTTGACCTTGCCGGCCAGGAACTGGTCGTACTTGGAGCTGAACGGGTGGAACGACGGGTCTTCCTGTTCGAACTGCTGGATCGCCACCAGCACGCGGTCGAACGCGTCGTCCGGGGTGTCGAAGATCCCGGCGCCGAACACGCTGCGGAACTGCTCGGCATAGGACGCCCGCGCCAGCTTGCCGACCACGGCCGCCTTGCTGCCATTCGCCATTTCATGCGGCGCCAGCAGCGGTCGCTGGGCCTGCTCCGCCAGCGTCTGCGCGCGGCCGTCGCGGTTGAACCCGCCGGTCGGCGTGCCGTCGTTGGCGAAGTGGAAAGCCGGCGTATACGTGATGTAGCGCAGCGAGGGTACCGCGCGGGTGCCGGGAGTGGCGAGATCCGGGCCGCCTAGCTGGATCGACAGATCGTTGGTTTGCGCGTATGCGTTATCGGGATCGTGGCAGCTCGCGCAGGACATGCGGCCTGACGCCGACAGGCTGGCGTCGTTGAAGATTTCCTTGCCGAGGGCAGCGACCGGGCTCAGCGTCGCCGCCTGCGTTTCCCCGGCCGTCGTGGTGCCGGCATCGGTGCCGCCACCACCACAGGCGGTTAGCAGGAGCGCGCCGCCGATGGCAGCCAGGGCGGCCAGCGTGCGGACGCGCAAATGCTGCGCCTGCTTGTCGGGGCAGGGGAGGCGGGGCTGGATGAGATCGGACATGGACGGCAGCGTGAGGAGGCAGAGGTGCGCCGCAAGCGGCAGCATAGTTATTCGTAGTGACAGCAGTAACGCAAATGAGAATGATTATAATTAGTGTAAATGGAGATGGCAATGCCGGCAACAGCCGAATGTTGCGTAGCGGTATCGATGGCGGCTGTGTCGAGGAGCGGGTTACCGGCCAGGCGGGGCGCACCCGCCGGTCGTGCCGCTTGTGGTCGTTCGTGGCCGTTCGTGGCCGGTCCGGGTGGCGGAGGACCGGCGGGCGCCGGAACGCCGCGAGCGCCGGCCGTGGCAAGGCGTCGTTCTTCTGCTACAGTGCCGCGATGGCAAAAATGACGCTAGACCGCATCCTGCAGACGCAGGGCTTCGGCACCCGCAAATGGTGCCGCCAACTGGTTTCCGACGGCGATGTGAGTGTCGCCGGCGAACCGGTTACCGATTACCGCAAGTCGTACGACACCGAGGGCCTCGCGTTTTCGGTATTCGACGAGGAGTGGCTGTACCGCGAGCAGGTGTACATCGCCCTCAACAAGCCCGGCAACATCGAATGCTCGCGCAAGCCCAGTCATCATCCGGGCGTATTGACGCTGCTGCCGGAGCAGTTCAGCTGGCGCGACGTGCAGCCGGTCGGACGGCTCGATCACGATACCACCGGGCTATTGTTGCTTTCCGACGACGGTGCCTTCATCCATGCGCAGTCGTCGCCGCGCCGCCACGTCTCCAAGCTTTACGTGGCGACCACCCATGCGCCGGTCACGCCGGAACTGGTGGACAACCTGCTCGCCGGCGTGCAGCTGCACGACGAGCCGGCGCCGCTGGCCGCGCAACGCTGTCGACGCATCGACGAGTACCGGATCGAGATCGTGCTGGAGCAGGGGAAATATCACCAGGTCAAGCGCATGCTGGCCGCGGCCGGCAACCACTGCGTCGCGCTGTGCCGCAGCCGCATCGGCGGGCTCGACCTGGCAGCGCTGGGGCTGCAGGAGGGGCAGTGGTGTTACCTGGACGCGACGCAGCTGGCCCTGCTGGCACCGGACTGAGCCGGGCCCTGCGCCGGCGCCTGGACGCAGTTGCTCGGCCGGATGCAGCCGCTCATCGGAACCCCATCGTCTTCCGGACGATTTCGCCGTAATATTGGCGACTGTTGCCCTCAAGCACCTGCCTGCCATGCAAGAGACCGAATACAAGCGCCTGATCGACTCCGCCCGGGAACGTGCATTCTTTGGCTTCATGGCGGCGGTCCAGCGTTCCATCCAGGATGCAGACCGTTCCATCGTGCGTGGCATGGCGCTGGCGCGGACCAATGCCGAGCAATCGGCACTCAGCGCGCTCCGTCATTTCCTGCGGCAGGACGGCAACGTGTTCCTGCGCCACATCGACGGCCTGTTCCGCAGCTATCTTGAACGGGCATTGCAGACCATGTACGTCGACCTGCGACCGGGCATGCGCAAGCTGTCGATCGACGAACTGACACTGGTCGAGGACGAGGTGCTGAGTCATCAGATCGAGGTCGGCCGGCTGGCCGAACGGATGCGCGAGGCGAACGAAGAGAGCATCGGGCGGTTGAACGCGATCGTCGCCCAGATGCACGGCGAACGCGACGCGCGCGAACGCGAGAATCCGTTCCGGCCTTATCTGCTGGCGCGTTCGCTGTACGAGGCGATACGGCAGGTGGCGACCGACGAAGCGAAGACCGCCTTGCTGTTCGAGCATCTGGCGAACGCCCTGATCGAGCATTTGCCGGGCTACTACGCGTCGCTGCGCGAGATATTCGAATCATCCGGGTTGCACGGCAAGTTTGTCGCCCAGCCGTCGCGCAGTAGCCATCATCAGCGTTATTATGGCGCGCCGCCGGCGCCTGCAATGCCGGCCCGCTTCGAGTCGCAGGTGGCGCCGGTGCTGCACCGCGTGCTCGACCTGGTCCAGCAGAATGCGACCGGAACCATGCCGGCGCGGACCGGCTCCGGAGATACGCCGGTGCCGGCGAATGCACAGGAACTGGTACGCAAGATGTTCACCTCGTCGCGCCTGCTGCGCGCGCGCCCCGGCCGCGACAGCAGCGCTCCGCCGGTTGCGCCGCTGATCGCCCAGCTCACCGCATTCCAGCGCCAGGCGGCGGCCGGACTGGCGGTGGACGGGCAGGCGGCGCCGGCGGCCAACCAGCTGTTCGCGCTGCGCGACAAACTCGACCTGGCAACTGCCTCGGTGAACGAGCGCGTCACCGTCGACGTGATCGCGATGCTGTTCGAATTCATCCTGGACGACCGCCAGCTCCCGGATGCGCTGCGCAGCCGGATCGCGCGCCTGCAGATTCCGCTGATGAAGGCGGCGATGCTGGAGCCGGAACTGTTGCATGACGACCGTCATCCGGCGCGCCGGCTGCTGAACCGCATCAGCTCGGCCGCCGTCGCTCCGGCCTCGGACGCCCATCCCGACGCCGCACTGCAGCGGGAAATCGACCGGATCACGCAGCGCGTGCTGGCCGACTACGATTGCGACGCGACGCTGTTCTCCGAGTGCATCGACGAATTCGAACAGTTCCTCAACGGCCAGCTGCAGCGCAGAGACGGCGGCACGGCGACGGCGATCGAAGCGGTCGAACTGGCTGAAAAGCTGAGCGTGCTGCTGACCAATGCGACCGGCGTGCTGTGCGAATTGCTGCTGCCGCTGAATGCGGACAAGCGCATTTCCGACTTCGTCATTCACATGTGGCCGCACGTACTGGTGCACGCAGCCTGGCACGACCTCGAGGCCGGGATATCGTCGCAGGTGCCGGACAGCATGTTCGAACGCTGCCGCAGCGTGTTGCCGGAACTCCTGTGGAGCATCCAGGACAAGCATGCAGCCGGCGAGCGCACCGCGCTGATCCGCCTGCTGCCGGACCTGGTGAAGCGGATCAACCGCGCGCTGCAGTTGATCCGCCTGCCGGACGACGAGCGCCGCCAGATCATGGACGTGCTGGTGGCCATCCACACGCGCGTGCTGCGCACCGCAAGCCCCGGGGAGGATGCCGCACTGCTGGGGCTGGACGAGCTGCGCCGACGCTTCGAACGGCTCGCTATTCATTGGGAGCGCGTGTCATGGACAGCGGACGCGCCGCCACAGGTGCGGGCGCCACTGATTGAGGAAGTGCTGGCGCAGCGCACGTTGACGATGCAGCTCCGGCTGAAGGCGGAAGGACCTGCTCCCGCTGCGGCCGACCGCGAATTCCTGGCGCAGGCGTTTCTGCTGGGGACCCGGGTCGAATTCCGTACGCCGGAGCGCGAGCCGGTGCCGGCCCGGCTGGTGTGGATCAGTACCCATCGTTCGTTGTACCTGTTCCGAGTCGAACGCGATGGCAGCCTGGTCGTGCATGGCAGCGCATCGCTGCTCGACGCGCTTTCCCGCCGCACGCTGGCACCGCTCGAACATGCGCCGGTGTTCGAGCGCGCGGTCGAGTCGCTGCTGTACGGCGCCGGCAAGATACCCGCTGCATGAGCGCCGCCACGGCTGCGGCCCGCATGCAGCGATGGCACCTCAGCTGATGATTCGGTAGCAGGGGTTGTACCGGGTGCCGGGCAGCTTCATCCGGTGCTGCGCAACGAACGAGGTCAGCAACGCGTCCATCGGTCCCATGATGGCGGCATCGCCGTGGATTTCGAAAGGTCCGTTTTTTTCGATCGCGCGTATCCCCTGGTTCTTCACGTTGCCGGCGACCACTCCCGAAAATGCGCGGCGCAACTGGGCCGCCAGACGGTGGTCTTCCTGGTTCTTGTGCAGGTGCAGCGCGCGCATGTTCGCATGCGTGGGTTCGAACGGCATCTGGAATTCATGATCGATCTTCAGCAGCCAGTTGAAGTAGTAGGCGTCGCCTCGTTCCTTGCGAAACTCGCGCACCTGCTTCATTCCTTCCTGCATTTCCTGCGCCACCGCGACCGGGTCGTCGACGATGATCTTGTAGCGCTGCTGCGCCTTGGGCCCCAGCGTCTGCCCGATGAAGTGGTCGATCTGGCGGAAATAGGCCTGGGCATTGCGCGGGCCGGTGAATACCAGCGGGAATGGCATCGCCGCATTGTCGGGATGCAGCAGGATGCCCAGGATGTACAGGATTTCTTCGGCAGTACCGGCGCCGCCAGGGAAGATCACGATCCCGTGGCCGGTACGCACGAACGCTTCCAGCCGCTTTTCGATGTCCGGCAGGATCACCAGGTCGTTGACGATCGGGTTCGGCGACTCCGCGGCGATAATGCCGGGCTCCGACAGGCCGAGGTAGCGGCCGCTTCCGATGCGCTGCTTTGCATGCGCAATCGCCGCGCCTTTCATCGGCCCCTTCATTGCGCCCGGTCCGCATCCGGTGCAGATGTCGAGGCCGCGCAGCCCGAGTTCATGGCCGACCGTCTTTGAATAATCGTATTCCTCGCGCGAGATCGAGTGGCCGCCCCAGCATACGACCAGGTTGGGATTGGTCATCGGATGCAGGACATCGGCATTGCGCAGTATCCGGAATACCGCATCGGTTACGCCTTCCGCGCTCGACAGGTCGAAGCGCGGATTGCCCATGATCTCGTCGCTGACGTAGACCACGTCGCGCAGCACCGCGAACAGGTGCTCGTGTATGCCCTTGATCATCTTGCCGTCGACGAACGCGCGCGCCGGCGCACCGCGGATGTCGAGCTTGATGCCGCGCTCGCGCTGGATGATGCTGATGTCGAAGGATTTGTAGCGCTCCAGCAGTTCCTTGCCGTCGTCCAGCGCATTGCCGCAATTCAGCACCGCGAGCGAGCAACTGCGGAAAATGTCGTACAGGCCGCCATGCGTCTTGTCGAGGAGCCGTGCGACTTCGGACTTGGACAGGATGTCCAGCCGGCCTTCGGGGGAAATCTGTGCGTCGACTACATCGTATTCCATGGAATCTGCTTCAAGTTGTTTGCTGCTATTTTGCCGCTTTTTCCGCTGTCCGGCGAGAATTTTACGGTGGCCGGCCGGTGCGAACGTTTGCTGCTGCATGGCGTCATACCAGGCAGGAACGCGGGTCGCGGACAAGACGTCGCGGCGCGCGCAATGTGCTTGATCCACCTCAATAACCTATGCCGCCGCAGCGACAAAACACCCCGGACCGGCCAATGGCCGCCGACGAGGACAAGCGACTCGACGCGCTGCGGTGCTACCGCATACTGGATACCGCGCCGGAACCCGAATTCGATGAGATTGCCGCGCTCGCGGCGCGCGCCTGCGGGGTGCCGGCAGCGTTCATCGCCTTCGTCGACGACCACCGGCTCTGGTTCAAGGCAAAGACCGGCATCATGGCAAACACGGTTCCGCGCAGCCGCAGTTCGTGGGAAACCCGGCTGCACTACGACGAGGTGCTGCAGGCAGCGGATGCGGCCAGCGATCCGCGCTTCTGCGACAATCCGCTTGTCGCCGGCGAGCCGCATCTGCGCTTTTGCGCAGCGGTGGGATTGGGGCTGCCGCAGGGACCGGTGCTCGGCACACTGTGGGTGATGGATTACGTGCGGCGCGATCTCGACGACAGGCAATGCACGGTGCTGCGTGGATGCGCCAGGCAGGTGATGCTGCTGCTGGAACTGCGCAGGAGTCGCGCCGAGCTGGACCAGGCAATCCGGCAGCGCGACCGCTCCGAGCGCCAATTGCGGCTGCAGCAGCAGAAGCTCGAACTGCGCATCCGCGAACGCACTGCCGCGGTGGATGCCGCAAATGCGAAATTGCGCCAGCAGTACGTGCAGCGTGCGCGCGAGGCCGCGGAGCTGCAAACGCTGATCGACAGTTTGCCCGGCATCTTTTACGTATTCGATGCCGACGGACACTTTCTTCGCTGGAACCGCAACCTGGAGCGCCTGACCTGCCGCAGCCACGACGAAGTGGCGCGCTCCCACCCGCTCGACCTGTTCGCGCCCGGCCCCAGCCGGGAACGGGTGGAGGACGCGATCCGGCGCGTGCTGAGTGACGGTTGCGCAGCGGTCGAGGCGGAGCTGATCAGCCCCGACGGTCGGCGCACGCCATACTATTTCAACGGCGTGCACGTCGATCTGGGCGGCATCCACTGCATTTCGGGAATGGGCATCGACATCAGCGAACGGCGCCGCTCGGAGGCAGCGCTGCGCTTGCGCGACCGTGCCCTTCAGGCGAGCCTGAACGCCATCATCATCACCGATCTCGAAGGCAACATCGAGTACGCAAATCCCGCCTTCGAAAAAATCACCGGCTACACGATCGAGGAAACGCTGGGACGCAACTGCCGTTTCCTGCAGAACGGCGACAGCGATCAGCCAGGACTGGAGATGATACGCAGCGCAATCCATGCGCGCGAAGAAGGTGTGGCCTTGCTGCGCAACTACCGCAAGGACGGCCAATTCTTCTGGAACGATGTCCATATCGCTCCGGTGCCCGATCCTGACGGCAGCACCACGCACTTCGTCGGTGTTCTCAACGACATTACCGACATCAAGGAATACGAAGCACGGCTGGCGCGCCAGGAAAACGTCGATGCGCTGACCGAACTGGCCAGCCGCGCCGCGCTGAAGAACCGCATCCGGCAGGCGATCCTCGCCGCGCAGCGCGGCAACAGCGTGGTCACGGTCGGCTTCAT
>Ga0164242_10007165_pt1 | contig 12214 bp, 16 predicted proteins | sample OricomgcompostMG_FD_108783 | JGI IMG/M metagenome (GOLD analysis project Ga0164242, IMG submission 108783) | Miracle-Growth compost microbial communities from Emeryville, California, USA - Original compost - Miracle growth compost (MG) ... | reverse complement strand
TCCCTGGTCCGCAACTACGCCGACCGTCCGATCCGGATGGAGTCGGCCTTCGCGCTCCTGGCGTCCATCGCGAAGCGCCGGATCGCCGACCACTACCGGCTGCACCGCTCCGGCGAGAGGGCCGCCGACTTCGGCGACTGGTTCGAGGAGAAGAAGCTGCCGGCCTCCCCGGCGGCCGGGGATGTCGTCCAGGTCCGGCTGGAGGCCCGCGAGCGACTGGCCGCCTGCCCGGAGCCGACGACGGCCGGGGCCCGCCGCCAGGTCGAGGCGCTGGTCGAGCTGGCGGTGGCGGCATGAAGAAGCTGCTGACCGGCGTGCACGGTGTGCGCGGCCTGAGCACCATCCAGCGGCGGATCGCGTTCGCCGCGCTGATCGGCCTGCTGCTGCTGGTTCCGTCGCTGCCGCACTTGGTGCTGCTGGTGGCCGCTGCGGTGGCGGTGTGGGCGGGCGCGCAGCCGCTGCTGGTGGGCATGGCGCTGGGCGCCTACGCCCGCCGGAAGGCGGGTGCGCGATGACCGTCACGGAGATCCGCCCGGAGGGCGAGACCGAGACCTACGCGGAGGGCCTGGCCCGTGCCGCCGTCGTGGAGACGGAGGCCGAGGCGGCCCGGATCAAGAACCGTGCGGAGTCCGCCCGCCAGGAGCTGGCGCAGCGCAAGGCCGAGGCCCGGGCGCAGCGCGAGATCGAGGCGGAGCTGGCGGCGGCCGAGGATGAGCGGGAGAAGCGGGCGCAGGCCCGCCGGGAGCAGGCCGCGGACAGGGCCCGCGCGGAGAAGTCCGCCGCGACCTGGAAGAAGGCGGCCCTGGGGATCGCCCTCGTGTGTGTGGTCGTCAGCCTGCCGTTGCAGGTGATGGCGTTCTACTCGCCGAAGGCCCCGTTCCTGGCCGTCGCGCCGCTGGTGATCGAGGGGATCGCCTGGGCGCTGCTGGCCGGTGCGCAGGCCGCGATCGACGACAACCGTCCGGCCTGGCTGTACCGGGCACTGGCCGGTGCCGGCGCCTGCTTCGCCGCGAGCGTGAACTACCTGCACGGGTCCGACGCCTACGGCATGGCCACGGGTCTTGGCGGGGCGTTCTGCTCGCTGGCCGGTCCGATGATCTGGGACCTGCACGAGCACGGCCGGATCGCCAAGCGGGAGGGCCGGGTACCCAGGAAGGTCCGGCGGGCTGAGGCCCGCGCGGCCCGCGAGGAGCAGCGCCGGGTGAAGAAGGTCAACGAGCAGCGCGCCAAGCTGCCCGACCTGAAGGCCGTCTGGGAGCGGGCGCAGTACCTCGCCGCCGCCCTCGGCGAGGTCGTCCCGAGTGAGAAGACCTACCGCCGCGCGTGGGACGAAATCCACGGCACGGAGGTCGGCTCGACGGCCGCCACGATCGCCGCGCGGCGCACCGCGCGACGGGCTGTGAGGGTCGCTCAGAACGGCCCGCTGGAGGACCTCGCGACGGATGCGAATCAGCAGGTCGATTCCCAAATGGACCCCTCGGGCGAGAGCACCCCGAAGGGGGCCCGCAAGGGGGGTGAGGACGGCCGTAAGCGCAACGGCGGCACCCCTCCTCGCAGGGTCCCCGGAGACGTCACCTACAGCCCTGTGGCGCGTCGCCAGATGAGCGTCAGCGCCCGCGCCAAGAAGGCCGCGGAGGGGGTGACGGAGTCGTGACGGACGAAGAGCGCCAGGCCATGGAGGACAAGGTCCGCGAGGCCAACAAGCGCAGCGAGAACGGCAGCGGCCGCCGGTAGGCCGCCCGACAGCCCACCACCCCACCGAACCCTGAAGGGACCACCGATGAACACCACCGTCCGCACCGCCGCCGTCTCCGCCGCAGCCCTGGCCGCCATGGCACTGGGCACCACGGCCGCCTCCGCCGCCGACCTCACCACCGCCGACCACCACCAGGCCGTCGCCGCCGTCGCGGCCGCCGCCCCGGCCGACATCGACACCGCCGCCGTCGACACCCCGGCGCCGGTCGCCCCCGCCACGTACACCACCCCCGCGCAGCAGGCGAGCACGTCGACCGGGATCGACATCGGCGTCGGCACGACCGGCGTGATCCTCCTGGGCGGCCTGTGCTGGTACGCGATCAAGCACCACAACCAGCGCTGGTCCTGGATGCTCGTCAGCTTCGCGCTCGGGGTGTCCCTGTCCGCGTCGGTGTTCGGGAGCCTGTCCACCCAGCTCGTGGACTCCGGCGTGACCGCCGTCTCCAACGTCGCGACCAGCATCACCCACTGACCCGATTCCCCGCCCGGCTCCCAAGCCGTCACTGTGACGGCTTGGGGCCCTTCTCCCCGGAAGGAACTCCCGTGACGATCGACATCACCACCAGCCCGGTTCCGGCGGACGCGCCGCCGCCGGCGGGCCCGGCCTCCCCCTTCGCGGTCCCGCCGCAGCCGCTGGCCGCCTCCGACGTCCCCGCCGCCGACGCCCAGCCGGAGGGCTGGTGGGTTGACGCGGTGGCCCGCATGGCGACCGGCTGGGCCCGCCTGCAGGCCCGCGGCACGGCCTGGCTGATGGCGGCCGAGCTGGACGACCTCACCGTGGCCCTCCACGAGGTGGAGGTCGACCGCGACCGCCGCAACGAGAAGGCCATCAAGGAGCACCACCGCGACCTGCGGCGGCTGCGGGACCGGATCGGCGACGAGGCCAACGCCGACGACTCCGCCGGCGCCGCCGAACTCGGCATCGCCCTGGGCCAGGTGGCGCAGGCCGGGCCCGAGCTCGTCATCGACGCCATCACCCGCCGCGACGTCGACCGGCTGCGCTGGCGCCGCCGCGTCACCCGCATCGGCGCCGTCCTCGCCGCCGGGTACGGGCTGGTCACCCTCACCGCGCACATGCCGGTCATCGCGCCGATGGAGCTGCTGGGAGCGCTGCTGACGGTCTGGATCGCAGGCCGTGAACAGGACTCCGACGCCACCGAGCAGGCGCAGCAGCCCGGTGAGGCTGGCCCCGATGGTGTGGTGGCCCAGTCGCAGGTCGGCCAGGAGCCGGTCCCGCCGTTCATCACCCCGGTCAACCTCATCAAGCGCCCGGACGCCCGGGTGCGCGGTGAGCTGGATCTGATCACTGCGTTCGTGAAGGCCGGGATCATCAAGGCCGAGCAGGTCGAGGAGACCCACACGGTCGGTGGCCTGCGCGAGGACGGCCCGGGCTGGACGGCCACGGTGGAACTGCCGCGCGGTGTCGAGGCGGTGGCCGCGACCAGCAAGATCGGCGCGCTGGCGTCCGCGCTGCGGATCAAGAACCAGCGGATCGAGATGGTCGCCGACACCGGTGAGGACGGGCACGACGGCCGGGTACGGCTGTGGGTCGCGAACTCCGACCGGCCGTTCGGCACGGAGAAGAACCGCAGCGTCCTGGTCGACGCCCCTTCCTGGAACTTCTGGAAGGACGGAATCCCGCTGGGAGTCGACGCACGGGGACTTCGGCAGTTCATGAACCTGCTGTGGTCCTCGCTGCTGATCGGCGGCCTGATGGGCTACGGCAAGAGCTACTTCGCGCGGCTGATCGCGGCCGCGGCCGCGCTGGACCCGTCGGTGCGGATCGTGGTCCTGACCGGCAAGTCCGGCCCGGATTGGGCACCGCTCAAGCACGTCGCCGACAAGTACATCGCGGGCAACAGCCCGGCCACGATCCGTGAGGGCCTGAGCCTGATCGAAGACCTGATCAGCGAGATGGACACCAAGGGCCAGGAGCTGGAGCGGCTGTTCGAGGAGGACCCGGCCACCGTCCCCGAGGGGAAGATCACTCCGGAGATGGTCGCCGCCGACCCGCGCATGGGCCCGGTGCTCCTGGTGGTCGACGAGCTCCAGGAACTCCTGGACGGCGCCGCGATGCTGCGGGTGGCGGTCGACGAGGACGACGCCGACCTCGGTGACACCGGCAGGGGCGGCCGCACCCCGACCAGGAACGGCAAGGACGTCATGGTCGAGGGCTTCGCCCGCTACGTGCGCGTCTCCCGGGCCGCCGGCGGCATGGGCCTGTTCGTCACCCAGCGCCCCGACGCCAACAGCGTGCCGACCGCGCTGCGCGAGGTCTGCGCCAAGCGGGCCTCCTACCGGGTCAAGGGCGACCGCAGCGCCAAGATGGTGCTCGGTGACGACGCGGTCAACGCCGGCGCGGCCCCGCACATGCTCACTGAGTCCAGCCTCGGCGTGCTGGTCCTGGATCAGGGCGGAGATGCAGGCCACGTCACCCTCAAGGCCGACGTCATCAGCGTCGCGGAGTTCCGCGACATCTGCCTGCGCGCTCGGGACCTGCGCATCGCAGCAGGGACCCTGACCGGCTTCGCGGCCGCCTACGGCCGTGTCGACCCGGCCGAGACCGCCGCGCGGGCCCTGCTCACCGACGCGGTCGCCGTACTCGACGCCGACGGCGTCGACCGGGCCCGCACCGACCGCCTGGTCGAACTCCTCAAGGCCGCCCACCCCGACCGGTACGGCGACCTGACCGGCCCGAAGCTCCAGGCCGCACTGCGCGACGCCGGCGCGGGCACCACCCGGAAGCTCGGCGCCATAGACGGCATGGCCAACCCCAACGGCTACACCCGCGAGCAGATCGCCGACGCCCTCAACTCCCACGGCAAATAGGGGCAAATCACCCGGTCGCCGACCCGGTCACCCCCCGGTCGACGCCCGAAAAGGCCCGGTATGGCACCCGGTCGTGCGGCCACCCCAACCGGTCGCACGACCACCCCCCGGCCCCCGCCGACCACCCGGCAGACCAGGACAAACCCGGACAGCCACCGGGGGGCGACCACCCCCCGGACCACCCCGCAAACCACGACAAACAGGAGACGTGTCATGGCGACCGAACCCACCTTCCTCCCCAGCACCGAACCCACCGGCACCGCCTGGAAGAACCGCTCCGGCGCCCTGGTCTACAAGACCCGTTCGAGCACCGACGCCAAGCGCGAGGGCTGGTTCTGCGCCGGATGCCTGTTCGCTCTCGCCCCCGTCGACTTCTTCACGATCCGGGACCAGGACGACGCCCAGGACCACGCCGACCGCTGCTCCGCCATCCAGATCTGACGGCTGCTGACGACCCCCTGTCCGGCACGGCGACCGAGGCCGCCGTGCCGGGCGGAGGACCGGACAGTCCGGCCCGACCAACCGCAACCGCCCTGGAGGGGCTGTGGGATTCATCGACGCACTCGACAACGTGCTGGCCAACGCGAAGGGCCGTCGGCTGGCGGCCCGGGACCGGCAGAAGGTCCTCGACAACCTCAAGCCCGGCCACACGTACTGGGCGATCCGCTCGAACGGCTACCGGCAGGACAGGCCGTGGGTCACCCCGTTCACGCTGGAGACCTACACGTTCAAGCGGGAGCGCGTCCTCGGCATCTTGATGGCCAATGGCGGCTACCCGGCCGCGAACCTGGTCAACGACGGGGTCGTCCTGTACCCGGAGCGGCCCACGATCGAGATCCTCACCGCGCAGGAGCAGGGCGAGCTGAACCAGGCCAACAGCTCGGAGGAGTACGAGCAGCTGCGGGTGAAGCTGCGGAAGCGCTTGGCGCGCGAGTACCCGCAGGCGGCCCGGCGCCCGATGGTGGAGGTGAAGGCCTGATGGGCTGGCAGTTCAGCCACGGCCCCGCCCGCCCGGGCCACCCGTTCGACGGCTTCCACAGCCGCACGTACACGCAGGTCTCCGAATGGGTCGACGCCGTGACCGGCAGCCTGCCCGCGCCGGACGTCGCGGCCCTCGCCCCGCTCCTGGACCGCCTGGACGACGTGAGCCCGGCCGACCCGTTCGACCTCCACCCCGTCACCGCCGCACAGCTCGTGCCCGTGCTGCGCCGCTCGGTCGCCCGCATGCCGCGCCGCCAGCGCGAGCTGACGGCGGCTCTGGCCGACGCAGCCCAGCGCGCCGCTGCCGCCGGCCAGCCCTGGCACTGGTCCTGACATCGACCGGGGCGCCCCTTCCGCCTGCACAGCAACCGGGGCGCCCCACCCGCCAACCGACCCGCACAAGACGACTCGGAGGCATCACCGAGATGAGCACGACCACCACACCGAGAGCAACCCCCGCCGCCGACCTCGACCTCGCCAACCTGATCGGCAGCGACCTGGTCGGCGACCTCGCCGACGCCCTGGTCCGCGACTGCGAGCGCTACCTCGCCGCCCGCCGCCGCACCGCCCACCCGCTGGTGACCGCGACCACCGAGGACCTGGTCCGCGCCGCCCTCGCCGAACTCGACACCCCCACCACCGGCGGCTCCACCGCCGGCGAACCGCAACTCCCCCGGGGCCTGTGGCGCGTCCTGCCCGACCGCCTCCTGGCCCTGCACCCCGCCCGCCGCAGCGAGGGCGTCACCCGACTGCGGATCACCGTCGCGGAACACCTGGAGCTGACCGCGCTGGTCCTGGAGCGGTGGGGCTGGGCCAAGACCCCCACCGGCTGGCGCACCCCCGGCGGCCGCCGCTGCATCCTCGGCGCCCAGGCCGCCGTGTTCCACCTCGGCTACGGCACCGAGGACACCGCGGCCGCCGCCGGCGCCCACCTCAACGCCGTGCTCCGTGCCCGCGGAATCCGCGACACCTACCCCCGCTGGAACGACAAGCCCGGCACCACCCGCGACCAGGCCGTCGCCCTGGTCCGCGAGGCGGCCGCCGCCGCCCGCCGCTGACGAAGGAGCCATCCCATGCGCGAATCCACCTTCGAGATCCTCGTCTTCCTCCTGATGGGACTCGCCGCCCTCGGCCTGATCGTGGCCGCCGCCGTCATCCGCTGACCAGGGGGAATCCCGCGATGCCGCGCTACAGCTACCAGTCCGCCCCGGGCCTGCGAATCAAGCACACCACCTACCGGGGCACAGCCCAGGAGTTCGCCGACGCGCTCGCCGAAGACTGCCCCGGCGACTACGGCCTCCAGCCCGACGTCCGCGTCTGGACCGGCCCGGTCACCGAGCCGCCCGCCGCCACCTCCAAGGGCACCCGCCGCTAACCACACCGGACCGCCCCACGCGCGCGTAGGGCGGTCCGGATGGTCCGGCCACCGCCACCTGTAACCCTCCGCGCACAACTGCCGTCCCCTCTGCGAAAGGAGACAGCCAGTGATCCCCGCGCACAGCCCCAGCCCATTCGCCGCCGCCGCACCGCTCGGACTGCGGATCGCTGCCGCCCCCCACCCCCGCCAGCCCTTCGCGCCCTGGTCGCCGACCATCCCCCAGGCCAGCTACCGGTGCCGCTGCGGTGCCACCGCCACCGCCGCCGACCCCAGGCACGTTGCGAACCTGGTCGCCGCATGGGCCGCGCACCTGCTGGTGTGCCCGGCCCGCCCCGAGCGCCCTTGCGAGCACTGCGGGACGCCCACCCGGAGCCTGTCCAGCGGAACCAGCGGCTGGCCCGCCTGCCCGGCCTGCTACGCCGCCTGGGCCGACCGCCCCGTGGAGCAGCGCCGCCGCGGGCACCAGGCCGACCGGATCGCCGCCCGCGAGACCCAGCGCCGCAAGGCCGCCCGGCTGCGCGAGCAGCTGGCCCGCGAAGGCCACGACCAGGCCGTCATCGACCTCATCGTCTCCGGCGGCTGGACGAAGGAGGCGTGATGGGCCAGGACCAGCGCCCCGAGTACGTGGTGTTCGCCTACCGCCAGGCCGGCCGCGAACTGCTGACCCGCCGCCAACTCCGCGCCCTCGACCTCAGCGTCGCCGGTCTGGAACCGGTCGGCGAGATCCGGTGGCGCCGCGGTCGCCGCGTCGCCTACCTCTACGACCCCGCCGCCGCCGTACCGGTCCGCCCCATGACACCCGGCCGGTGGCGATCCCACCAGGCCATGATGCGCGCCCGTCGCACCTGCCCCGTCTGCGGAACCGTCACCGAATACTGCATCTCCCGCACCCTCGGCACCTGCTGGACCTGCTCCCCGCCAGCGGCGGAAGACCTGGCGGAGGACCTGGCCGCGTGACCCAAGGAACCAACTCGCCATGCGCGCAGGGCGGGAGGCCGGCACAGCCGGGCTCCCGCCCCGCGGGATGTCGGCGGGTCGTGGCAACACCGGCCGCGAAAGTAGGGCATGATCGGCGATCAGTCCCGCCAGAAATGCGGAAACGGCCAGGGGGCCTAATCCCTGACCGTCTCCTTCGGTGGGTCCCGAAGACGCCTACCAAGCAATCTCAAGGGAACCCCACGCTTTGACCAGCGTACGGGACGGATACCCGTCCACACCACATCTCCCGGCCGCCGCGCCGCTCACCATCATGCCCACCCTCCTGGGCCTGCCTGAGCCTGCAGTCGACCAGGTGACCGCCGTTCAGCGCGAAGTCGCCTGGGAGGCGTTCAGGGCCCGCCGTGCGGCTCTGCGGGACCCTCAGGCCGTGTCGGCCGCGCTGGACCGCGTACGGGCCGCACAGGCCCGCCTGAGCCCCCACCCGGACCAGCTTGCGGGCGACGGCCCTGACCACGACGGCGGGTCGCCTAGGAAACCAAAGAACAGTGTTGCCGCCCAAGATCCAGAAACCGGCGCTGACCTGCGCGAACACCCCGACGAAACCGGTGCAGAACCCCGGGCGGAATCGCCCGATTTGGGCATCCAGTACGAGCAGGCCAACAACAAGCTCCAGCAGCGCATGCGGATGCTGGACGCGCTGCGGCCCGTCAGCGCGCTGACCTCGGTGCGGTTCTGCGGCGAGCGCTCGATCGCGGGCCAGGCCTCGCTCACGATGAAGGGCGACGGCAACGGCGGCTTCGCCGGCATCTTCCGGTGCGCCTCGGTCTGGTCGTGCCCCGAGTGCTCGCCGGTCGTGCGGGCAGACCGCGCCCGCATCATGGAGGCCTACGCCCTGGCCTGGATGGAAGAGACCTGGACCGACGACGACGGCCAGGAGCACGACGGCCACGGCATGGCCATGGCCACGCTGACCTCCCGGCACGGCCCCATGGCCAAGCTGGAGTCCCGGCCCAAGCTGGACCGGCACGGCGACTTGGTGCACGACGAGAACGGGGAGCCGGTCACCGTGCCGGGCCAGATCGAGCGCACCGCGGGGGCCTGGCGCCGGATGCTCCAATCCCGCTGGTGGCGCACCTTCCGGCAGAAGTACGGCATCCGCGGAGTCACCCGCGCCATCGAGGTCACCCACTCCTGGGCCAACGGGTGGCACACCCACATCCACGCCGTGCTCTGGACGTGGGAGGAAGTCACCGACGACGACGCCCGCGCCATGGAGGAAGAGCTCTACCGGCGCTGGGAAGCCGAGTGCCGCAACGCCAAGCTCGGCCGCCCGACCAGGAAGAACGGCGTCAAGGTCGACCCTGCCCGCCGGGGCCGGGACGGGGCCGCCGACCTGGCCAAGTACATCGTGAAGGTCCAGGACAAGGACGCGCAGAACGCGGCCGGGACCGCGCTCGGCAACGAGCTGCTGCGCGGCGACCTCAAGGCCGGGCGCCGCACCGGCCGGACCCCGTTCGAGATCCTGCGCCGGGGCCTCGCCGAAACCGCCGACGAGCGCGAGCAGCTGCGCCGCGCGCGCGCCCGCCGCCGGCGCGACGACGCCGACATCGCGCGGCTGGTCCAGGAGGTCAACGCCAACGCGGAAATGCGCCTGTGGCACGAGTACGAGCGGGCCACCAAGGGACACCGCATGCTCACCTGGACCGGCGAGATCCGCGCGCTCCTGGACGAACTGGTCGACGTCGAGGAGCGCCCGGCCACTGACGTCGTCCAGGAGGAGGGCGGCAGCACCAAGGCGGTCCTGGTCGACCTCGACCCGCAGCGCTTCGCGCAACGCGTCGCCCGCGTCCCCGGCCGCCGCGGGCAGCTACGCGTCGCCATCCGCGTCGCACACGACCACGCCATCGAGGTCGAGGCCGACCCCGTGGTCGAGGCCCGCAGCGTCGTCCGCGCCGTGCTGGAGAGCTGGGGCTTCACCTGGGGCGTCGACCTGATGGGCCCGGGCGCACAGCGCATCGCCGACCCGCTCACGGGCGAGATGGTCCGCCAGGAGTGGACCGACCCGAACACCGGCCGCACCCACGCGACGCCACCCCACGTACGGGCAGAGGCCATCCCGCCGCCGCGGCGTCAGGCCCGGCACACCCCGTGGCAGACCACACACGACCTGGTCGCCGGCACCGCCTTGACCGGCATCCGCCCCCGCGACTGGGTCCGCCCCGAACAGGCCCGCCGCCGCGCCGCCGGCCTGCCCCTCGCCCGCGAGCTGAGGCCCGCTCCGGACGACACCCCGACCCCCTTCGACCTGTAGGAGCCGCCCTGATGTTCACCACAGGAGACCTCGTGCTGATCACGTCATGCGAGGACGACCCCCGCGCCATCGGACGCACCGGCCGGATCGTCGACGAAGCCCCGCCCGGCCCCCTCACCGGCGGCCGCTGGACGGTCGCGGGCATCGGCCTCCTGGTCGCCCCGGTGCTCTGCCACGGCCACGAGCTACGCAAGCTCTGACTGCTCGGGTCGCCCGGGGAATCCCACCTCGGGCGACCCGAGCATTCAGGCTTCGTACTCACCCGGGCCCATCCCCGGCGGCGGGACGTCCACGGTCAGGCCACCACGCGGGCCGACCTTCCACGCGAGGCCCCACGACAGGATCAACTCCCGGATGGCGTCCGGACCGCCGTCCTCCATCGCCGCCAGGAGCTGTCCGCGCCGCCCCGGCACGCTCACCACTGCCTGCTCCCAGGCTGCCGGTGTGATCCGCACGTTCTCGCCGGGCTTCTTCTTCGTCGTGGCCATCAGGCGGAGCTCCTTCGCGTAGACGCTCCTGTCAGCCTTCCGCCGGCGAGCGCTCGAATCCACCACCCGCGCCGCCAAGAAGCCACCGCAACCGGGCGTGCAACGAGGCGTTCACCCGCTCCCGCGACCGACCATGCAACCGAGCGTGCGGCCGCTTCCCGGCCGGCCGACTGTCGCGTACCGCTGGCCTGCAGAGATAAGCGGCTTTGCGCCCGTGCCGCTCGCCGACTTCCTGTCTGTGCTCCTGCAGAAGGGAGGAGCGGCAGGCCCGGAAGTCGGGAGGGCCCGACACCCCGGCGGGGTCCGGGAGCTCTCGGCGCCCCGCCGGTTGCCGTCAATCGGGGCCGGACCTGGTGGGCCCGGCGGTGCGGAAAAGAGCGGCGGGCAGCAGGGGGCGCCGGCGGAACTGATATCAGTCCGCACTAACTCGCTCAGCCCGGCTACCGGCACCCGGACGCTCCCCCGGTCACCCGTCGGCGGCGCGTTCGGCCGTCCCCGGCGGGGACGTCACTGATATCAGTGACCCACAACTTGCTCAGCCCGGTTACTGACCTCAGGGGCGCACCGGCGGGGGCGTTACTGGGGTCAGTAACCACTAACTTGCTCCGTCTCCGAGCGGTCGACGCGGCGGCGCCGGCCGCTCGGTCATGTCCGGCTCCGGTGCCGCCAGGAGCGCGGCGGGATCGGCCAGCTCGATGGGGAGTCGGCGGGTGCCGAAGCCGGGGGAATCGGCGGCGGCCTGGACGGCTGGGCCGGTGCCCAACGGACGGCGGTGGGTGGCGCTCATCCGGGGAGTCTGCCGGGTGCCCGGGTCTCCCTCGCAGGGAGGTCCCCTGTTCCCCTCGCCCTTGAGGAACCGCCGCCGTAGGGCACCCCTACGGGATAACTTGCTCTGCCCCAACGCGCCGCCGCGAGCCCCTCTCCCCCACACAGTGAAACCGGCCCGGGGCCGCTCCGTATCGCGTAGATACCTTGGTACTTCCCCACCTCGAAGTCAGCGATCGTCGCTGCCTTCTGACCCCCGCCGGCGGAGTGCAAGAGGTGTGCCGTGCTCCTGGTCGTCGTCGTGGTGGGGTCCGTCGGATCGGTAATGCAAGGGTGTGTCGGGTGGTCGTCGTGCAGCTGCTCTCGGTGGTGGTGCCGGCATCGACGAGGAGACGATGAAGGCGCGCTTCCGATGCCGGGCCGGAGGGGCTGCGAGACCACACACCTCTGGCACTTTCGCGCCGGACCGACCCAGGAGCGCAGGCCAGGCACGAGGCCACCCTTCCAAGCCGTCACGGTGACGGCTTGTACAGTCGGGCCATGAGCGACGAACTGCCCTGGAAGCCGAAGACGCGCCCATGCGAATGGTGCGGAGAGCCGGTCGACCAGCTCGGCACGCGGGCGCCGCGGCTGTACTGCAAGCGCAGCCACCGGCAGCGCGCCTTCGAGGCCCGGCGCCGGCGGGAGATGGAGCAGCGCCTGGCCCTCGCGCAGGCCGCGCTCGAGGAGGGCCAGGCCCGGCGTTAGCCCAGCAATACTCGGGAGAAC
>Ga0164242_10007164_pt1 | contig 12214 bp, 12 predicted proteins | sample OricomgcompostMG_FD_108783 | JGI IMG/M metagenome (GOLD analysis project Ga0164242, IMG submission 108783) | Miracle-Growth compost microbial communities from Emeryville, California, USA - Original compost - Miracle growth compost (MG) ... | reverse complement strand
TACCGATGGCCGGACTCGAACCGGCACGATCTTGCGATCGGTGGATTTTAAGTCCACTGCGTCTGCCATTCCGCCACATCGGCAATCAAACGCCACAAAGCAATTTAAGGATAATCTATTTTGCGTTGGGATTCAATCTTATAAATCATCATTTTGCGGTTTTTCTTCCATATTTTTTCGCAGCAACTTTAATCCTTTGCGCAATAAGCGTGAAATATGCATCTGCGACACATTCATGGCGCGCGCCACTTCGGCCTGACTGTAGCCGTCAAAATAGGTATATTCCAAGGCGCGGCGCTCTCTCTTAGGCAGTTTATCCATCGCCATTTGCAACGCCGCCAAATCATCCATGTGCAAAAAAGAAGTTTCTTCCGGCATTTGATCAACCAGCGATCCCGCGCTTTCGTCCGTGCGCGGTTCGTCCAGTGAAACCGTGTCGCGCGAGCGCACCGCTTCCACACATTGAATAATTTCTTCTACACTCATTCCCAACGATGCGGCAATCTCGCGATAGCTGGGCGAACGTCCCAATTGATGGCTCAGCGTTTCGATTTTCATGGCCACGCTATGACCAATTTCCTGCACTTGTCGCGGAACACGAACGCTGTGCGTTTTGTCGCGAAAATAATGACGAATTTCGCCGATAATAGTGGGGGTGGCAAAAGTAACAAAACGCACTTCGCGGCTGGGGTCATAATTATCCAAGGCGCGTATCAGTCCAATGATGCCCTGTTGCTGCAAGTCATCTTGCGATTCGCCGCGTTCCGCAAAACGCCGCGCCAAAAAGCGCACCAGATTAACATGCATGAAAATCAATCTTTCACGCAACGCAGGATCACCAGATTCACGCCATTTAGCAAACAACAGGTCAAATTCCCGTTGCGCCTCATAATCGGGCGATTCTCCGAAAACCGGAGGATTCGGCGGAGTGGGAGTCATAAAAAATTCAAGAAAGAGAATCCACTTCGATGCGCGTTTCCACAGAAAGACGTTTTATCATGCGCATCACGGTATTGCCCTGCGGCGTAGTGCTTTGCTCCACTTCATCCATCAATGCTTCCATCAGCAACAAGCCCATGCCACCTTCGGGGAGTTCGTCCAACTCGATTTGAGACGAAGTCAATGGCAATTGATGCGGCTCCAACGAACCACCGTCAATCACGGAGATCTCCAAATGCCGCATGCAAGGCAGCCATTGCACCCGCACCATTTGACCGGCTTTTTCGGGTTGCGCATGAAGAATCGCGTTGTTGCAAGCTTCAGCAATGGCGAGCTTAATGTCCTCGACTTCGTCATAAGTGAATCCCATGCGGCTGGCGACGCCAGCTGTGGCAAGACGAACCACGCTCACCCATTCGGATTGCGCAGGAAATGTCAACTCCAGCGGTTGCCCGGGTGGAGAAGATGCGGCAGGATAATTGAGTTCTTTAGTTATCATCTCTTTTCTCCGTGCGTGAAAGTACTTTTACTTATCACTCGCACTGCCATTATCACTCAAAGTACTTTTCTGCTTCCTCCACCGTCTTTGCCAAGGGCAGCGCGCCAAGCAAACCGGTGATTTCAAATATCCGATGCACGCGATCTTTGGCGCCGACAATAATTAAATCTCCCGACGCTTCGCGAGCGCGTTTCAATGCGCCCACCAAAACGCCAATTCCGGTAGAATCAATGAAACTCACCTGGGTTAAGTCAACGATTAAATGAGGATCAGGAGAACCGCAAAGCAGGTGCAGTTGAGAACGCAGTTTTGGCGCGTTGTGCATTTCCACTTCGCCTTTCACTTCCAAAACGGTAGTGTCCTTTGGTGTATTATAAGTGCGTAAATCGATATCCATTTTTTCCTCCGGGTGATTTTTCTGCTGCCATTGGCGCAAACGTTGCTCCAGATTTTTTTCGTATCCCATGCCGTCCGGCTGAAAGTACTTTTCCTGCTGAAAGCCTTCGGGCAAATAATATTGTTCCACAAAATGACCGGGAAAGTCATGTGGATATAAATACCCAACACCGTTTCCATACGCTTCGCGCGATCCATGCAACGCCGTGGAGCGCAAATGTTGTGGAACTTTGGCAGGCAACTGTTCACGCACGGCTTTTTTTGCTCTGGCCAATGCCATATATCCGGCGTTGCTTTTGGGCGAACACGCCACATAAATGGTTGCCTGCGCCAGCGGAATTGCCGCTTCCGGCAAACCGATTTTTTCTACCGCCGTATATGCGGCAATGGCAATTTGCAAGGCGCGCGGATCAGCGTTTCCTACATCTTCGGAAGATTGAATCACCAGGCGGCGCGCCACAAATTTGGGATCTTCGCCGCTTTCGAGCATCCGCACCATCCAATAAAGCGCCGCGTCCGGATCGCCGCCGCGCAGCGATTTGATGTAGGCGGAAATCATGTCGTAATGATTATCGCCACTTTTATCATACTCTAAGGCGCGCCGTTTGACTGCATTTTCGGCAAGCTCCAATGAAAGTACTTTTGCGCTGCCCGTCAAATCAGCCGCTACGTCCAAGGTATTTAATGCCGAACGCGCATCACCCAGCGAACATCGCGCGATATGATGCAAAGCGCGTTCATCCACTTCCAAATGCAAATTGACAAGCCCGCGTTCATCGGAAAGCGCCTGCTGCAACACTTGCATAATATCATCTTCGCCGAGTTCCTCAAAACGAAACATCTGGCAGCGCGACAGCAACGGCGTGTTTAATGAAGCCAGCGGATTTTCGGTAGTAGCGCCGATCAGAATGACAGTGCCATCTTCCACATGCGGCAAAAAAGCGTCTTGTTGAGCGCGATTAAATCGATGAATTTCGTCTACAAAAAGCAGTGTGCGCTGATTGATAAGTTGGCGTTTTTTGGCGCGCGCGATGATTTCACGCACTTGCGCCACGCCGCCGGTGACTGCCGAGAAATCTTCAAATTCCGCCGCGCACAAACTGGCGCAAAGTTTGGCCAACGTCGTTTTGCCGCAGCCCGGCGGGCCGAAGAAAATCGACGACGGTAAACGATCCACATCCAGCATAGCCCGCAACGGTGTATCCGGCCCAACCAGATGTTTCTGCCCGGCAAATTCATCCAGTGTGCGCGGCCGCATTCTCGCCGCCAGCGGAGCATTAGGATCCGTAGCAGGCGAAACGCCAAATTCACTATCATCAAAAAGAGGCACGAGGAGAGTTTAATCCAATCAACCAGTGGGGAGGCACTAAAAAACCCGCCGCGCCGTGTGCCGATGTGTCATTGAACCCGCAAAAGCAGGTGGGTGCCGCTTTCGTCCTTCAGGATGAAATCATCATTCGCCAAAGCGAAATAACCGGTGAAGGTATTGATCGCATCATCCAGCTTAAAAAGTTGGGCTCCCTGACAAAATAGGTGTCGGTTCGAGACTTCAAGAGCATCACGAACGCCGCAGGTTACTTTGATTATACCACAGATTTGAAAAATCCCAAAATATCTAATTTAGGACTTACGCATAGAACTTATTGCAGCTACGGTGTCTTGCGTAAGTCCTATAATCCTATCTTTCTTGCCATTGAATCCAAAATATCACCGCTTTTTGCGTCAAAAACCACGCCAGTAATGGCGTGGTTCGTGGCACAAAAGTACTTTTACAATCCGCCCCAAAACCGTCCTGGCGAAAAAATGCCCGCGGCGTCGAATTTGTATTTGAGCTGTTGATGCAAAGCGAAGTCCGCGCGTTTTTCGCCCCAAACCAGCTCCGCGTTTTTTTGTTCTGCCGGCGCTTTTTGGACGATTAAGATGCCACCATCTTTTGTTGCGTGATCACGCAATTTTCCCACTAGCGCTTTAACGGAAGTTGCGTTTTCCCAACTTGCCAAAACCACGCCAAGCGCGGCATCCCATTGAATATTCGATGCGCCTTCGTCTTGCATTTTTTGCGCAAATGTTAGCGCGTTCGCCAATGGCATGTGGGCACGAATTGTCAAATTTGCATTTCCGGTGGAGTCGGAAACATTTTCGTTTTCTTCACTGGAAGGTAATTGTTGCAACTGATTTTGCACGCTTTCGGCAATTCCATCAAAACGTGCTTTCAGTATAAAAGTACTTTTATAGGTGAAAATGCGCAACAGCGCCGGTTCAAAATCGCCCGACAGAATCTGCGAAGCCATTCCCGCCGCCTGTCCCCAAGTGGTGAATGTTTGTTGCCACCAGGAAGTTTGTTCCTCCACCGGACGCAGCCGAATGGTGACGGAAGTCAGAAATCCCAAACTGCCGTAAGAACCGATAAATAATTTGCCCAAATCGTAACCGCTGACGTTTTTTACCACTTTGCTGCCGTTTTTAATCAAACGCTCATCAGAGAGAACTGCGGTCATTCCAACTACCAAATCACGCGGCGTTTTATAACGCAGTCGCATGGCGCCGCTGTGATTTGTCGCCGTCACGCCACCCAATGTGGCGCCGGGATACGTTTCAAAATCCAACGGTAGATATTGTCCTTGTACGCGCATTTGTCGATCCAGCCCCGCAAGAACCACGCCGCTTTGCGCTGTTACAGTGGCATTGCCCACATCGTAATCGACCACTCTATTAAGATGGCGACTGGAAAGAATCATGTCGCAACGCGAAGGCGGCGCGCCCCAGCCAATTTTGGATCCGCCGCCGCGCGCCACAATGGCAATCTGCTCTCTGCCGCACCAGCCCGCCAAAGCCTGCGCCGCCGCTTCATCAAGCGGCGCAGCCACCACTTGCGGACGAACTCCATCCACGGCATCATCGCCGCCAGCAGACGACACTTCCACAGTAGAGCCAAATTCCTGTTTGAGACGATCTTGCAAATCCATATTAGGAATTATACCGAGTTGCGAGAGGCAGCGTAAAAGTACATGTGACCCAGTCGGGGCAAGGCATGCCATACCCCGACTGAATTTTTTCCATCAAACCGGCACGAATTTCGCACGTCGTTATAAAAGTACTTTTACGTTAATTTCAACATTTATTTTGCATTATCAATTCAGCGTGGAACGCGCAATTAACATGAGCGTCAGACACTCAACATTTGTTAGAATGTAACTGCAAATGAGTTTAAAGTGAGGTTGTTTATCATGGCAGTCAATAAACCAGTCAATTGTTCGGTTTGCGGAAAGCCGATTCAAACTTTGCGTGAAAGCGGCATCGGCAAAGCTCCCGTGGTTTGCCGCGATTGTTTTGGAGAATCAACGTATGGCGGAAAAAGTGGGCACTGGAATTTCAATCAACCCTATGGTGATCGCTCTTCATCCGATGGCATAAGTAGTTAGTTTGGGCTCGGAGTTCTTCGTTCAGAATCCAAATCCAAAACGGAAAACCTTGAACCAAGAACTCTGAACCATAACCAGTTAAAATAGAACAGACAAAAATTTTAGAGGTGACATGAATGGCAGTAGCAGTAGGAATTGATCTTGGCACCACCAACTCGGTGGTGGCCACGGTCCAAGGCGGAGAGCCGGAAGTACTTTTGAACTCGGAAGGCAATCGCACCACGCCATCCGTGGTGGCGTTTACAAAGACCGGCGAGCGTCTGGTGGGCGAACTGGCCAAGCGTCAGGCAGTATTGAATCCCGATCGCACAATTCGTTCGATCAAGCGGCACGTCGGAACCAAAGAGCGAGTCACAATTGACGGCAAAGAACATTCACCCGAAGAAATTTCGGCGATGATTTTGTCTAAATTAAAGGCCGATGCAGAAATGCGTTTGGGCGAAAAAATCGCCGACGCAGTTATCACCGTACCTGCATATTTTGACGACAGCCAGCGTACTGCCACAAAAACAGCAGGCGAAATCGCCGGTTTCAATGTCTTGCGGATCATCAATGAACCGACCGCGGCAGCAATTGCTTACGGCATGGATCGCGACGGTAAAGAAGAAACCATCATCGTTTATGACTTGGGCGGCGGCACGTTTGATGTCACCGTTTTGGAAATTTCCGAAGGGTTGCTGGAAGTGAAGGCGACTGCCGGCGATACGCATTTGGGCGGCGATGATTTCGATGAGAAATTGACCAATTACATCGCTGACAGTTTTCAGAAATCCGACGGTATTGATCTGCGCAAAGATAAACAGGCCTTGCAGCGGCTGCAGGAAGCGGCGGAAAAAGCCAAGGTGGAATTGTCCTCGGCAACGCAGGCCAATATCAATTTGCCGTTTATCACGGCGGATCAAAATGGCCCCAAGCATTTGAATCTGGACATCACGCGCGCCAAGTTTCAGGAGATCACGCACGATTTGCTGGAGCGCACCCGCAAGCCGTTCGAGCGCGCGCTTAGCGATGCCGGATTAAAACCTTCCGAAGTGGACGAAGTGGTTCTGGTGGGCGGCTCAACGCGCATGCCAGCCGTGGTGGATCTGGTCAAACGCATCACCGAGAAGGATCCGCACATGGGCGTTAATCCTGATGAAGCGGTGGCTGTCGGCGCGGCCATTCAGGCCAATAATCTGGCCAATCCGGGTTCCGGTTCGGGCATGGTTTTGGTGGATGTCACGCCGCTGTCGCTCGGCGTGGAAACTGCCGGCGGCGTGTTCACCAAGATGATCGAACGCAACACCGCCATCCCGCACAAGAAGACGGAAACTTACACAACTTACTCGGACATGCAGCCCAGCGTGGAGGTAAAAGTACTTCAGGGCGAGCGCCCCATGGCGTCGGACAACAAGATGCTCGGCGTTTTCACACTGTCGGATATTCCGCCCGCGCCGCGCGGCGTGCCGAAGATCGACGTCACCTTCGACATCGACGCTAACGGCATCGTGCATGTTTCGGCCAAGGAACAAACCACCGGCAAAGAGCAAAAGATCACTATCACCGGTTCGAGCAGTTTGAACAAAGATGAGATCAACAATGCCGTGGAAGAAGCCGAAAAACACGCCGCCGAAGACGCTGCTCGGCGCGAAAAGGCAGAAGCCGAAAACAATCTCGACCAGGTAATTTTCCAAAGCGAAAAATTCCTGGAAGAGCAAAAAGACAAAATTGGCGAAACCGAAAAAGGCGCACTGGAAGCATCGCTCAAAGAAGCCAAAGAAGCGCTGGAAAGCGACGATCTGGAACGTCAAAAAACCGCGTCTGACGCGCTGACGCAAGCCTATCAAGCAGCCGGTTCCAGCGTTTACGCACAAGCTGCGCAAGCCGAAGGCGCGACGGGCGAACAACCGTCCGGCAGCGATTTCGCCGGATACGATGCAGCACCCGGCGACGGACAAACCTCACCAGACGGCGCTGTGGAAGGTGAAGTTGTTGAAGGTGAAGTAGAAGAAAAATAGGTTCAGAGCTCATGGTTCAGAGTTCAGAGTTAGGGTAAAAGTACTTTTAACTCAGAGCCCTGAACCATGCATCTAAAACCTAACCCGGAGGGTTTATGGGTCTGGTCAAAGCATATTCGCAAGAGTTATGGGATTTGCAACGGCGGATGGATCGTCTTACTGATCCGGGCGAGTCGCCGCTGTGGTCGCCGGCGGTGGACATCACTGAAACGGCAGACGAGATCGTGCTGGAAGCAGAACTAGCCGGCATGAACAAAGAAAATATTGACATTTCGTTGAGCGGCGAAACGCTGACATTGAGCGGCGAACGCAAGTTTGAACAAGCGCAAAACAGCGAACAATATCTGCGCATAGAGCGCCAATACGGCTCGTGGCGGCGCAGCTTTCAACTGGAAGTTTCCATCGACGCGGCTAATGTCACAGCCAGTTATGAAAATGGCGTTTTGACGGTGCATTTGCCAAAAGCAAAAACCGCCATGCCGCGTCAGATAGAAATTGATGTGAAGTAAGTTCGTTGTAGAATATTGCCCTTTGTAAAGGGGGGAGGGAGAATCTAAATATCTCACATTAAAAGTATTTTTGATAAGAGTGTTACCTTCAAAATCCTCCTATTTCCTCATTTACAAGAGGGAAATACGCTACTGTAAAAGTACTTTTATACATACTAAAAGGAGCTGAACAATGAGTCAGATTCGTTACCGCATTTATCCTCTTCATCCTCTGGTTAATCCTGCTCTGCAATCACACAGCAACTTGCGCCAGGAACAGGTTCTCGCTCCGATGCTCGTTAAAGATGCCGGTGAAAATTTGTTGCCACCGCTGGATGTAAAAGAAGATGCGGATGCTTTTTACGTGACGTTGGAAACGCCTGGCGTGGTGCGTGAAAATATATCACTTTCGTTGCAGGAAAATGTGCTGACAATCAAAGGCCAGAAAGAGCCTTTACCATTAAACGACGGCGCTATTATTAGTCGCAATGAACGTGATTTTGGGAGTTTCTCACGCGACGTGTTGTTACCACGCGACATAGACGGCAATGCCGTAAAAGCGCATTTGAACAACGGGATTTTGTTGGTTACTTTGCCAAAACTGGAAAGCACGAAACCACGGCAAATTCCGATTACGACTGTGAAACAGATAGACGCGGAAACATACAACACACGTCATTCTGAGAGAGTGACAACGACCGAAGAATCCTTCTAAGTAGAAACACACTTCGTCGTAAGCCGGGGGATTCTTCCACTTCGTTCAGAATGACGTTGACAAATAATAATATGGCCAAAGACTTCTACAAAATCCTGGGAGTGGAACGCTCCGCTTCCGAAAAAGAAATAAAAAAAGCCTATCGCAAACTGGCGCGAGAAAATCATCCCGACGTCAACAAGAACAGCGGCGCGGAAGCGAAGTTCAAGGAAATCAACGAGGCATTTCAGGTGCTTTCCGATCCCGACAAGCGCGCACTATACGATCAATGGGGCGAGCAATTTGACAAGGTGCCGCCGGGCGCTTCCGGCCCTGGCGGATATGGAGGCGGCATTCCGGGCGGAGTGGATCTGGGTGATATTTTTCGTCAGGCGCAAGGCGGGCAAGGACGCGCCGGTGTGCAATGGCAAAGCGGCGGCGATGTTGGCGATTTGTTTGAAGGGTTATTTGGCTTTCGCAAACGCGGTCAAGGCGTACCGCAACAGGAGCCCTTTCGCGGCCAAGCTGCCCCCAAAGGCCAGGATGTGGAACAGCCAGTGACGATCTCGCTGTCGGAATCGGTGCATGGCGCCACGCGCACTTTTGAGTTTGTATTGCAAGGCGCGCACAGCGGCCAAACTTTCCCGCGCAAAGTGACGGTTAAAATTCCCGCTGGCGTGCGCGAGGGTTCCGCTGTGCGCGCGCGTGGACAAGGTGCTCCAGGGCCGGGTGGCGGCGCAAATGGTGATTTGTTGTTGCGCGTTCATTTGCAACCGCATCCATTCTGGACGCGCAAAGGTGACGATTTACACGCCGAACTTCCCATCAGTTTTGAAGAAGCGGCGCTGGGCGCGACGGTGGAAGTGCCGACCTTGGATGGTTCGGTGAAATTGAAAATTCCCGCAGGCACGCATGGCGGACAGAACTTCCGTCTTTCGGGACGCGGCGTTCCAAAACTCAAAGGCGGCAAGGGCGATTTGTATTTTAAAACCAAGATTGCTATCCCCAAAGAATTAACCGCCGAGCAGCAGGAATTGCTGCAACAATTGAATCTCGAAAGCGGCGCTGCGTTGCGCGCTAATCTTTCGGCGCGGCTATAAAAGTACTTTTAAGGAGGTGGTGCATCGATGCCACGTGATACGCATAATCAATCCAAAACTCAATTGACGCTCAGCGGTTCTGACTGGCATGAGATGATGGAGTTGCTGTTTGAATCAGACGCACATTCCAATAAACGCGATGTGCAACGTCCGGTTTATTATATTTCCGTGGTGGCTGAGATGGTGGAAATTCATCCGCAAACATTGCGCATGTATGAACGCATGGGATTGATAACGCCATGCCGCACCGCCAACAATATCCGTCTCTATTCCGATGCTGATGTGCAACGTGTACGCCGTATTCAACATTTAACGCAGGGATTGGGCGTTAATTTGGCTGGCGTGGAATTGATATTTAATTTGCTGGGCGAGATGGAAAAGATGCATGAGGAATTGCATGGTGGCGATTAACTATAAAGTACTTTTACAGTTAATCCAATCATCTCAAAATCAACATAATCAATGGCACTATCATTAGCACAAAATAAATTGCAGATGCAATAGATTTTGTCTTCCAGGATATTCCGGTTAAAGCAAGAATAGTTGCCACATAAAAAATAAACGTAGGATCCTGCAAAATCTCAAGGTGTTTCGGGAGAGCAAGAACTGGAATAAACAGTAAACCCAAAATAGCGCCGACAAGGGAAAAACCTTGTGTCATTCCAAAAAGTAAATAACCCAAAAATAGGCCTACGAACGAACAACCAATTAGCCAAGCCATGACGATTGTATTAGCGTACGATGACCAATCATTCCCCAGAGCCAACCCAATTTCTTTCGATTGCGGAAAAAGTATGTTCAATTTTAATAATAACGCTATCACGATTACGGGAATACAAATTGTCCCTGCCCATTTAAGATGCAATTTCCATTCTTTAAAATTGACTCCGTAATTCCATGCGTTATATTTTTGATCACTCAGCCATTCTACCGGCCGCAGCCCTTGACCGAAAAAAAACCAAATAACGCAAACCGGTAGCACAACGTTCATCACCAAAAGATAGGCAACTTGAAGCCAGGGTTGGGTAAACGACGGTTGAGCTTGTATTCCCAAAATCAAAGCCCCGCTCAACAACACAAACACCGACCGCAAAAATAGCGTGGCGCGATTTTCGTCATCCTGCCAGGTGATTTCTTCTATTTCGTTTTCGGGAGAATTGGGAGTATCCATAAAAGTACTTTTATGCGATTGAATAATGAAGAACCGCGCGCGTCAGCAAGCGGAGTTTACGGGAGAATCAGGATATTTTCCACTTGCTCACGCGTGGCTCCGGCGTCTCGCCGGTGAAAAGTACTTTTGCTCTCCGGCGAGCCGCCAGAGCCACGCGTGATTCACCGCCGCAGACGCCACGGCGCGGGTTGGCCGTTGATGCTCCAGCCTTGTTTGGAAATCGTCAGCCATTCCACCACATTGCCTTTTTTGATAATTTTGCCATTACTAGTCTGGTCGGGTTCACGCGTGATGAGAACTTCGCCAATCTTGACATCTTCCATCAAACGCCATGACCACCACAGTGTTTTGATGAAAATATAATCCACCCAAATCGTGGCGGCGATGAAAAAATATTCGGCAAATCCCGGATTGGAAATAGTTCCCTGTGCGCGATCAATCCACAACAAACCGATCAAATATATCGTAAAAAAGAAGGCGCCAAACGCAGGACGACGCCAGGCAGTTTTGGCGCGATTTTCCAATTCAACTTTTTCCTCAGCGGATAATTGCCGCCGGCCGCTTTGCGAAATGTCCAGCGTGTTGCCGGAAATAATGCGCGCTGGTTCCACCCATTTCGCCGCGGTTTGCGCTTCCACCGGTTGCGGCGCGGTGCGTTCTTCCGGCAAAAGAATTTTTCTTTTAGGCGGTTCTCCATTAACGCGATATAATCGGCGCGAAGCGCTGAAAACTTCCAGCGTGATGGGCTGATCTGTCGAAATGGCGATTCCAAAAAGTTTCGGTTGGCGTGTTGATTTTGTATCTTGCGGCGCAGTTTCGTTGAGAGAAAAGCCAGGAGGAAAACCCTGATAACGCTTAATTTGTCCTTTCTCCAAATCCGCTTTGGCGGCTTTGCGCAGCAGATATTTATTCTTGGCGCGCACCAGAAAATAAGCGATTGCCACAATAAAAGCGCCGGTAATACCAACCACTACAGCCGGATGATTTTTCAAGTTATTGGGATCGCCTTTTAACGCCGAGTCAAAATAGACGATCAGCAAAATAACAACATCAAGAATCAGGTAAAACAAAATCGGCGCGCCGCAGCCCCAGGCAAAGCCGCGCTGCATTGATTGCTTTGCTTCCAATTGCAAAGCCGCGCGCTCTTCATCGGTGATCGCGCGTTCGTCCATAAAGGGAAATCCCAGGCAGGTTTCGCGGGCGGTGGATTGTATCGGTTCTTGTGTTTCCATAGGGAACGGGTAAAAGTACTTTTACCGCTGCATTCCATTTTACCCGCGCAGCCGCCACTGCGCAGGTTCGCCGTTGATTGTCCATTTGTACTTGGAAAAAGGCAACCACTCCATAACTTTTCCTTTTCCGACGAGTTCATCCCCATTCATCTGATCGGGAAAACGCGTGACTATTGCAATCCCTCGCTCCGCATCTTTATGAAGACGGTAACACCAAATCGCCAGTTTGATGAATTTGTAATTGCAAAAAAGCAGAATAGCAAAATAATAGAAAGC
>Ga0164242_10007163_pt1 | contig 12214 bp, 7 predicted proteins | sample OricomgcompostMG_FD_108783 | JGI IMG/M metagenome (GOLD analysis project Ga0164242, IMG submission 108783) | Miracle-Growth compost microbial communities from Emeryville, California, USA - Original compost - Miracle growth compost (MG) ... | reverse complement strand
TGACACAGGTAATAGGGGAAGGCAAAGGATAAGTTGGCGGCCGAAGCAAAAACGAAAAATATGGTAGCCGTGCAGAACAATATCGGCAATATCGACAACTCTCATCAAGGGGTCATGGGACAGCTCAAGAAACTAAACTCGGCAATGGCCACCCAACTTGGCAAGGAGGATGGTACTCGGCTGGGCTGTGGATACCCCGATCAACCGCCAGCCGAGACGAAACGGTCCTCCGAGAGATGGCTGAGGGCTAAGAGGAGGGCTGCGCTTCAGCAACGTAGGGAACAGTGGGTGTGAGCGTGTAGGGGTAGGGGGAAGTTGCCATGGCGTAAGTCCAGTCCGAGCGGATGGCAAGATTGAGGTGTGTCTAGTTGGTGCCTAGCCGCTCTTCTTCTCCTTTTGTGTTACGTTCTCTCGTGTGTTATTCGGAAATTGAGTTGTCTGAATTTGGACCCATGAGTGCCTCTTCAACTATGTTGTTTGGTAATCCTACGGTGTTCTACTAGATGCTGCCGTAGCCGTATCGGACATGAGAGGGAGGATTACACAATCCACGCTTCGACTTCTAGGAGTCATCTCTTGGACCCAGATCGCCCCTCCCCTTCCTCTGGGAGCCTCCCTTTCCCCTTTCTGAATCGAAACCAGTGCTGTGCTCGTACATTTCCTTTACACATCTCTCGGCGTGGCATGCGACTAGGACTCGACGGACATTCAAAGCCGAGGTGCCGATCACAGGATTCGAGTGGTATTAGCCCTAACCCAGGCAACCACCCAAAACATTTAGCGGGCTCCTGCGCAGATCAAGGGCGGAGTATGGGTAAAGCTTAGGCGAAGAGGTGATGGAGGATTTTAATGTACCATCCACTGTCACCGTAAGCTTATGGCGGCCATGTGCAGTGGGGTAGCGACGGATGCGGCCAAGGATTTTACCGCGATCCTATGAGCGGCGGAAGGTACCGGGGAGGTCGACTAATTACGTGTACAGGTGTATTAGATATCCAGGGATTTAGCGATTTAGCCAACCCAATTCCGTACGACCACGAATAATAATTTCCCATTCTCACGAAGGTAGACGACCACGGACGAAAAATAGGGGTCGTCTTCTTGCGGTAAGTGCTCTGCCAACCATGAGAAACCTAAAAATAACCATCTCTCTTCTTACCGGATCCTTCGCCATTTAATCTCAATGAACGTCGAGTGCGACGCCCTTGACAACAACCGAGCAGTCTAGGTGGTGGTATTCCTCCCTGCAAGTTAGGGCCGGAAACCCGGCATGCCTCGACTACCATTGAGACGGTCGCGGCCTACTACGAGACAAGTTTTGTATACTAGTTGAGGCATCAAAGATTACGAAAGTATTAAAATGGGGCACACAGGCACTATTGCCTCTTATTGCATCAGCTTTCTACAGCAGTCTGTCTAGTATTAGGCCTCAGTCTTCAGAGTCTGCATGAGCTAGCCAAAACATGGGTGTCCGTTCCAGAAATCTGCTCCTCGGCCTGGTGGCTGCCATCGGAGTGCGTGCTGGCCAAAAGCCCTCCAACCCCTTCGATCCTAATACTACACCGTACTGTACCTGGTGGGTAGACTACAACGAGGCTATCCCGTGCGAACAAGTTGTGGAGGATGAATATGTCACCAGTCTCGCAGACTTTGTACGATGGGTAAGTTGCTGGCCTCTCGGCCTTAACTGTTAACCTTGCTTCTTGTCATTAACACCTCGGTTACGTAGAACCCATCCGTTGATGCCGGCTGCACCAATCTCAAAGTTGGCTTCTCGTACTGCACCGAAGCCTATGGCGAGCCCGACTCCGGTCCCGGGGCGACCACGTCGTTGCCAGAGACACCAACAACAACACCAACCACAACCTCTCCCATCACCACCGGAGCCACCACCACACAACCATCTGGCAATGGCATTACTACACCTGAACCGTGGCAGTCCGGGATGGTTGACAACTGTAATAAGTTCTACTTTGTCGACTCAGGAGAGGACTGCGCTGCCGTTTTAAAGAAGAACGGGATCTCCCTCGCCGACTTTGTTTTTTTCAACCCAAGTGTTGGCGAGGACTGCACCAGTATGTGGGCGGAGACTTATGTATGTGTCGGCGCCGTTGGCCACACTGCGGCCCCTACTACCACCACCCCACCTACCACTACCCAGCCATCTGGCAACGGCATCACTACGCCCGAGCCATGGCAGCCAGGAATGGTTGACAATTGCAACAAGTTCTACTTTGTCAAGTCGGGAGAGGGCTGCGCTGCCGTTTTAAAGGAGAACGGGATCTCCCTCGCCGACTTTGTGTTTTTCAACCCAAGTGTTGGCGAAACGTGTTCTGGAATGTGGGCTGAGACCTACGTCTGTGTTGGCGCCATTGGTCACACCGCAACCAAACCCCCGGTGGCTACTCCCACCAACCCCGCCGGCTGGCCTTCGCCTATCCAAACACCAATCGACCAGAATTGCAATAAGTTCTACCTGGTGTCCTCCTCGTCAGCGACATGCGCCGCTATCGTGAAATCTAGCGGTATCTCACTGGCCAATTTCTACAAGTGGAATCCTTCCATCAACAGTGAGTGCACTAACCTCTGGCTGTCTTACTACGTCTGCACGGGAGTGAAATAAGAGCAACGCCCAGCCAACGATACTCGGGGGGAAGGGGGGGGTACGGTTTAGGGTTGTTGTTTCCATCCCCTGTTCTAGCCGGACACAAGTTGCGGTTTTGTTTATCTCAGTTTCTGTTTGATGCTCTGGCCAGATTTCCATACAATACGAATCTAGGAAATTGGGATGAAGTTAGTGTTACCATTTCACCAGAACTTAATGACTAAGCCATCCAACCACGTGACGGCAGCCACCGGGCAGCTCGTGCAAGTACCTAGGTACTCGTAACATGCGCCCCATCGACAGCGAAAACAGGGGAAGGTATTCACGTAGTATTTATGCTTCATTTACAAGCCTCAAGCAAGCTTAATTCCTATAGAGGTACCTAGGCATGCCAGCTTCTCCGTGTACCGCACGTACACGCACGCGCGAGAGATATCTCACTGCGCTAATGCGCTTGGATGCTCTGATCCAAAAACGCCCTCCCTCCGCAAACCCAAGGGGTATGAATGGGGTTTCCTCCCAAAAAAAGTGGATGCCTCTAGGGCCCAAGAATGTAGTAACAAGTAGAAGAAAAAGATTTAAAAAAGAAGACGGAAAACCAGGAAGAAAATAATGACATGTGCGGTAGGGCAGTTTGTACCTTCCGGGTTCATATATACCACCAGCCCCTTTCTATCCCCCTCTTCGCAACGCGACCTGGCCAGGGTCTCCAGCGCGCTATCCGTAGCCTCCTCACCCCTCGCAGGAATCTCCATACGCGTCCTAGGCGCTCTGGAAGTATGCCAGCGTGGCACAGAAGTTATTCCGGTTGTCCTTGTCGAGAGCGGCGCTCTTGCCGTCGAGGGTGAGCATGTTGACGGTAGCCTTAGTGCTGAGGCCGAACAGGTGGACCTTGCTGTTCTCGATGCTAACGACGTTCTCTTGGCAGGACTCGGTGTCGAGGCAGGTCTGGTCGTAGTTGTCGAAGAAGCTGTACAGGCCCGCCCCGTACACAAAGACGTCGCTCGAGTCGACGACCCTCAGGCCCCAAGACCGCTGGCAGCCCGACGCGTCGCCCGAGGGGCACGACGCCGCGAAGTCCGGATCGCCAAAGTCGGCATTGGTTTTGAAGGGCGTTGTCGCGGCTGGGTTACCTTGGAAGTAAGGCGTCTCGGTTTGGATGAGGGCGAGGTAGACGGCGGCCGAGTTCTGGATCTGGTAGTTGTAGAGGACCGAGTGCTCGCTCGAGGTACCGAAGCCCCAGACGGGACCTTGGGTGTCGATCAGCACGCCTCGGCCGTTGAAGATGTCGATCTGCTGGGACTTGGCCGACGGCTCGAGGCTGTGGTCGGCAACCCAGAACCAGGTGTTCTCGAGGTAGGCGCTGGCCTTGTTGGTAATATGTAGCAGCAAGAAGGAGCCGAAGCACTCGGGCTTGACGGGGTTGGTGATGTTGGGGTTCTTGGCGCACTGCTCTAGCTCAAGCTGAGTGCCCGCCGACCCGCCGATACGGAAGTGGACGTCCCACAGGCCGGCAGCTCCCTGGCTCGACTCGGCCACGTTCCACTCCATCATGATAGCGCCGGGCTGAGGACCAACGGTCTCGAACATGAGGTCTGACATCTCAACGGCACCGACATCACCAGGCTGACCAACCTGGAAGACGGGCTTGGGGTTGGCCTGGTCCTTGAAGGCGCTGTCGCCGCCAGCGAGGATGAGCGGCCAGATCTCGCCAGTGATTCGGATGTTCTTGGGGACCTTGATGGTGTCGGTGATGAGGTATGCTCCGTGGTCGAAGTAGACGATCTGGTCGGTAGTGACGGCGTCGAAGATGCCCTGGATGGCAGCGGTATCGTCGGTCTTGCCGTCACCCTTGGCACCGTTTGACTTGACGCTGACGAAGGCGTTGGCAGCAATGTTCTCGTACTGCGGCTTGGCGCGGGTGAAGACCTTTCCGGTAGCCTTGTCGAGGAGCGAGTCGGGCTTGGCCACAGGGGTCTGCGTGCCCTGGACAGCCTTTCCAGCGCCGGCGCCGTCGTAGGCGCGGCCCTGGGCGTACAGGTCAATCTTCTGGTTGCCAGCGAGGATGGTCTTCTTGGAGGAAGCCTCAGAAACTGCGACAGGAACGGCGGAGGACATGTCGACGTTGTCGAGGACCAGGGTGCCGTTGGTCTGAGGAGAAGAGGGATCGTAGGCGGTCAAGATACCAATCGGGGTGTTCTGGAAAACACTGTCGACAACGAGGATCGAGCCCACGGTCTGGGAGGCGCCACCATTGGCCATGTCGATTCCGATACCGCAGTTGTTGATCTTGATGTCCTGGAAGGTCCACGCCCAGTTCCAGTTCATGAAGATGGCAGTTTTGCAGTTGTTGAAGGTCAAGTTCCGGGTCGTAAACTGCTGGTTGCCAAAGAAGGCACCATACTTGCCGCCGTTGAAGGTAAGGTCGAGCATCATGCCGCCGGAGCCGTTGTCCATGAAGATTCCCTGCTGGGCGTTTGCGTCGCCGCCGTCGGTGCGCATGTTGAAGACGATGTTCTGCAGGCTCGTCGCCTGGGCGACTTGCCAGTGGATGCCGGCGCCGCTGGTGGCGGGCATACCCGTGAGGTCGATGACGAAGTTGCGGATTTGACGGAAGAAGTTGTTCTGGTTGACCCAGAAGTTGTTGCCAGTGTTATCGTAAGGATCGGCGTCGATGACGGCCATGCCCTCGAAGCTGGCGGAGGCCTTGATGGTGGGCGGGGTGATGGCGTCGCCAACAAGCTGGGTGTAGTACAGCTGGACGATGGGCTTGCTAACAACGTAGGTTCCCGGGGGGAAGTAGACAAGGGCAGGAGTGGTGGTGCTTGAATCGCAGCCTTGTCCGCAGCGGCCTCCGTCCGAGATGGCCTTGTTGATGGCGGCAGTGTCATCGGTGGCGCCGTCACCCACAGCACCGAAGTCTTTTACATTGCGAAAGACCTGGTAGCCAGCGGTGCCAAATGCCGGTGCCCCTTTCCGCTGGATCGAGTTGACCCAGTAGTCGGAAGCAGCGACGGCCGCTTCTGAGGCTTGGGGTGCTGGTGCTGGTGCTGCCAGGGACGGCAGCGCCAGTAGCGCGGTGATGAGGGTTGAGAATCCCAGCATGGCGTACTAGAGCCAGCCGTTATGAACTTAGTTTCCTTAATGAGTGTTCCTATAGACTATCGACAAGATAGTTGGTTAGTCCTTGGATCTGTAGGAGAGAGGACGTAGTTGCTTTGGGGAGTGATATGTAGAGTCGGGAAATATCTTGAATATAAGTCGGGATTTCGAGGGAGGGTGTGGGATGGAAGGGGAAGAATAGGGATTGTGTAAGGGGTCGCAACAAAGAGGAGTCGAAGAAAAAGCTGTTGTTGCATCGCAGTCCTCAAAGACAAATTGCCATAAACAGTAACATGAGAAAGCCGTGACGAGAGTGGAAGGAGACGAACAATAGAGCCGAAGCGTTGCTATTGTCCCTGGTTCTTTTGTTCCTCAATACCGCCGAGCTGTGAAGAAGCTCCAAGGATACCACCCCCCCCCCCTTTAGATGGCTCGTGACAATAGGCATTTGAATAGTGAAAAAAGGCCCACCCCGTGGCCACCAGGCATTGTCACCTTACTCAAGGTGAGAGACTGACCAGGGGAAATGGGGTGTGACTCGGCGCGGATCAAGAATTCGAGAGACAATCAATCATAGGAACCCCCCATCAAGTTACTCACAAAAAGTTTTGGTAGGCCCACGAAAAGCTACTTCTGACGAAGATCGGCGCAGATGCAGTCAGGGGTCGAAGTCAAAAGAGAGCAAGGGAAAAGGACCGACGAGTCAAGAATATAACGAAAGAGCCGCAACAAACGCGAAAAGAACGGAAGAGGAGGAGGAACGTGGTAGGAGAAGGTATCAACAGAAGTAGGGTCGAGAAATACCACCGCCGGACATTGTATGTTAAAGCACCTTAGGACGGGTGGGACCTTTCGGAGCCCCTTGGCCAAGATCTTATATTGCTCCGTCCTGCCTTACCGGGGCGCCTCACCCGCTCACCAGTCCAATTTTGTTCGCAGGCATGGGGGAGCCATGTCATTGATGCGCAGAAAATCACGAACCGCCGCATCCTGGAATGGTAGCTGGTCGCTCACAGGCTGGCTGGGCATGTTTCGTCGATCGCTCAGGCCCGATTTGGCTGGTTATGACAGGGGGAATGGGGGGATGATGGGTCGTCAGGGGTTGGGGGTGAGTCTGAAGTCTGAGCACCTTGGCGCCAGGGAGTCGAGAGAAACAAAAAGAGAAGGGCCCAGAAACATGTGCCACGAACGAATACCTCACCTCCCACGAAGCTGTTCAACTACTGGCTGGGAGTTCATCCACCTCAAACAGGCTAGTCGGCGCAAAAAAAAACAAAAAAACTACAATAAAAAGGAATACTTCAGGTTGGTGTCTCGCGTAAATTGAAGCGACGGCGCTTGTGTAGTCGCAGTTTGTTGCTGGCCTACCTCAACGAACCGGTCTGTACCTTGGCGAAGGTTCCACAGATATCGGTACCCTCCATGAGCCACTGAACATGGGACGAGAGAAAAGCCGAAGTGGTCGGGTGGGATTGGGGTGGATGACTTGCTCTTGAAGATCGTCGTCGATGGCTCGGTATTCTTGCAGGGTTGCAGGGGTATCAAGCGGCGACAAGGAGGGGTGGGAGATTGGGGGAGGGCTGCGGTTCTCGAGTAGAATTTCCTGCGGGGTGACCCATGCAAAGCAGGTCAAACGCTGAATAGCTGCAGGGGGTGGCTCCATGCCACCGTTCTCCCTTTTTCGTCTTTTGTTCCTCCTCTCTTGTTTCTCGTCTTTTTTGGCTTTCCCCTTTTCGTCTTGGCCTCTGGGCTCCTCTCGATGACCACCGCTTCAGAGACATCGGACGACGTGGGACATCCGATATCCTGCTCTTTGGGCTTCGATGACGCATCATGCATCACCACCCAATCTTGCTTGTTTGGTAGCCCAGGTGAGTACGGTAGCTAATGAAAGCTTGGGTATCATTGAGTATCTCGCAGTTTGCGGAGTAAGGCCGGTCGGTCGCATCATGCTTGCAGTAAACTACCTAGTGCCGATGACCAGGCGGGTCTGTGTGCAGAACACATCATGTGTCCCGTACATCGTGGAGTTCGTCCAGCGGTGGCCTTCCCTGGTTTCCCTTGACTTTCCTGGGGTGGCAGGGCAGTCGACGTGTAGATAGTGGAGCACATGCCAGTACTAGCCAAGCCCCCTGGATGGAAATCGGCCGAAGCTATCCCAGCTTTCCACCAGCTGTTATGGGGAGATGGAACCATGCGACGCAATGTGCAACTGGGCTGCCAAGTTTGGCTGCTCCACGTGCGGTGGGACTTGGAAATACCAGTGCCACCACAGGGCGGCCGCTGGCTCAGGCACAAGTGGCCGAGATCCCATCCAGGGGAGACGAAACGCGATGCAAGCCACAAGCGATGGCTGGAGGCATGGCGGGATTGGGTGGATCGGATGGATTGGCTGCGAAGGGCTCGGCACCTCAAACGCCGCACTAGGACGGAGGCGCCATTGTGGGCCGTGGCTTGCGTAGATAGGTAGTGAGTGCGGGGCGCCACGGGCGAAGATGGGCTAAGGAGTTGGCTGCAGGTCCCCCCAGCCGTTGGGATTCGCCGCATGTGTTTTGAAACACCACGGAGAAGGAAGGACAGTCCCAAGCCTATCGCACCACCCTCAGCTTGCTCTGTTGCCAGCCCCCCCAAGGCAGGGCGATTAACCAAGAATGTCCGTGTTACTGTGCTCGTGTAATGAACGGAAGTATTCGTGCAATGAACGGACTGGTGTCGCCGTACCACTCCGGCCCCAATGAGTCTCGGAGATTTTTTTGCCAGCAACCATTTCCCCGAACACTAAAGCCATCCCGTCGGCCCTTCTCCTTCCGTCCCGCACCACCAAGCACGCCCGCCACGGCTGGCCTTGTCCGACTCCATATCCGGTCCCCCGACCACCACGATGGAGACCCGTCGCCGCCCAGGTCGTGTCTCTGGGGATGCACGTAGCGTACAATTCACCCCTTTGTTGCATGGGTGGCCAGGCGCTTTCTCCAGTTTGGGGAGTGGCGAGGTTGCGACGTCGCGAAGAAGATACTGGGCTAGATCTAGCAACCATCTAAATACCGTGGGTAGGCGAGAAGGAGGAGTCTGGCCGTTTGGCGAAGGTGTAGGTAAGTTGATTTGGAGACAGTGACGGCGAGTGACAGCGCGCAGAGCTCGTCGTCTCAAGTCTGAGTCTGTACGTGGATGTCCACATAAAAACAGAGGCTCATCGTAGTATCCCGTACATGTCATTCCGAGCCATCTCTGGAGTTGAGATTCACGGTGTGTGCCAATCACACCCCGTCGGCGCTGAAAAAGGGGTACGACTCATGGCTGTCGGCGCGGCAATTTCGTACTTGGTCACCCTCAACCCATCCATGCCTTCCCCTGAGCGATGCGGCATGAATTACGGATCCGTAGATAGGGAGGTAATTATTCAGTATTGCCGTTGAAGCTACCGTTCTGGCGTGACCCCTGCACTCTTAGTACGTATCATATTATCTCCGCGCCCTTCGTCTTTCTCATAGCCATCCTCATCTTCCTCAGTATTGCCTTCAGTGTCGTCAACTCCTTTTCTGCAGAATTCATCTCCGAACTCCCCGAGAAGCATAGTAAAATCGTGCCGCGACGTCAGTGTCCCTGGGTTGTCCGGCCTAACTCTCGCAGCTAGCCCTGAAGCGCATTACCAAAGGCTTCCTAGCCTCCTCGAACCGGTAGTTGAAGGCGTACATATCCACCCGGCTGCCGTGGATCGTGAGACCTCGGGCTCGTCGTGTTTCTGGCTCTCTAGCTCTAGGCGGTGCCTAACTAGCCCCAAGGCGGAATGATACAGCTTTGCTATGTCCTCGTAAGCAAGTGCCAGGTTGTATCACACCGAGATGTCTCCAGAGAGGCGGCATCCTTGCCAGGGTACCCGTCCATAGCCCGCCTGTAGAGCAACTCATTTCGCCCTGGAAGCACTTCAACTCCAAGGTCGTACCTAGAAACAGATCATAATGAGCCTCCCCGGAGTGGCTGGCAGCTCGGGCTATGCACCCTGATAGCCGCCGTGATCCATTAGGGCAAGCATCTCGCATGGGTCACCCGTCCTCGGCCTGGCTCAGCAACTATAGCACTAGCCATACGGGGGCCTTTCAACGACCGCCATAATGGACAATGATTATGCGGAGATCGTTGGGCTATCCATGACTGACGGTACCGCCCCACAAGAAGAACATAAAGGGTAGGCTTCGGCTTTTCGGTGATCGCTCCTAATCGAGCTCCACTTCGCGTGGCGATATTAATGATCCACAGCAAACCTACGTGTAGGACTCTCTGTCGCGCTACGACCCAAGATATCGTCTGGAGACGCGTCACGCTCCTGTTTGGGGAATTGCAAGTCCGTCGACGAAGTTAAAGGACAATAGCTCGCTTCTGGTGTGTTCGATAAAATGGACAAGAGGATGTCATCTCAGACAAGCACTGCAATGACGCCTTGCGGTACTCCCAGGGGCCGAGTTCGGCTGCCCACCCCAACAACGCGGAATGCAATTGAGTCTGTCAACAACCATTTTCCTTGCTTACCTAATTGAAAGCGGTGAGATCGTCCAAAATGTCCGGCCCCGCCAAACCGGAAGAAGCCCCACCAACCCTGCCTGACTCACAACGGGGCCATATCTTTTTACCAACCCCACCAAAGAACTCACCAACAGCTCACATTCCGACTGCAGCTCAGCGACGAATCGGGCGCAATGTCGAACTTGGGAGAAGCCGAGAGGCTTGCCCTCATCCGTGAGAATCTCGCCGAGGTCCTAAACCCGGAGATCATCGAGAAGATCGTCGCCGAGGGCCGGAGCCCCAAGATCTACTGGGGTGAGCGCCGAACCCCCTAAACTTCGAAAACCGCAATTGGCGGCGGCAATTCACGTGGAGAGACGGTTTCTAACAGTCGCTATAACTAAAGGCACCGCGACCACGGGGAAGCCACACGCCGCCTATGCGGTTCCGGCCATAAAGATCGCCCAGCTGCTGGCCGCGGGGTGCGACATCACCATCCTCCTAGCCGACATCCACGGCTTCCTTGACAACCTCAAGGCGCCTCTCGAGCTCGTCCAGCACCGTGCCGAGTATTACCGACTGATTATAACCGCGCTTCTCGAGGCCGTCGGCGTGCCGACCGAGAAGCTACGGTTCGTCCTCGGAAGCTCCTACCAGAAGAGCCCCGAGTATGTCATGGACGTGTACAAGCTCTCGTCCCTGGTCTCGGAACACGACGCGAAGCGAGCTGGCGCCGAGATCGTCAAGCAGAGCGATAATGCCCCGCTAAGTGGTATGAGACCCCCCAGGACCCTTCCGTTTGGCCTCGTCTAGCAGATTGAGGGCGATTCGAACCGTATTCTAGCCAGGGGCTAACTGCTATTTTCTCGATAAGGCCTGCTTTACAGTATCCTCCAAGTTCTTGACGAGGAGCACCTAGGAGTTGACGCCCAGTTTGGAGGTAGCCATCCCCTGCCAATCACAATATCCTCGACTCAGCTAAAACCCGCTAGGTCTCGATCAACGAAAGCTTTTCGTCGCAGCAAAGGAATGGTTACCGAAGATTGGATACAGAGAAGTCAGTTCACGCATCTCCCGCAGCCCTAGTCACCTGAGGCTCACATATTATAGCGTGCCCATCTACTCAACCCGATGGTTCCCGGCTTACACGGCGGCAAAATGAGTAATTACCCCCCTGATATGAATTATTCATGTTCAAGCAAAGGACTATCGCGCTAATGGCTTGTGTTCCTCTACGTCTAGGCTCTAGTGACGAAGGTAGATCATTCATCCTTACCTATCTCGCGATGAACCTACTAACGCCCGAACAGACAGCAAGATCGACCTACTAGACCCCCCCGACGTTGTCAATCGCAAGATTCGCAAGGCAGTTGCGGTCCCTAAAGTTGTTGAGGAGAATGGCCTTCTCGCCTTTGTCGAATATGTCTTGCTTCCGGCCGCGGCTCTACGTGGAGACCGAGAATTCCGTGTCGAGCGTGAACGGGACCAATTAGATCCGTTGGTCTACACCACGATTGCCCAGATGCATGACGATTACAGGAACGATGTGGTATGTTTGATGCGTCCGTCGGCCTTGGTTTTTGCTGCAATACTAACCAATTTGCCACAGTTGACTCCCCAACTTCTGAAACCCGCAGTGTCCAAGGCTCTGAATGCCATCCTGGCACCAATTCAAGCAGCCTACCAAGCTTCAAGCGAATGGCAGGAAATAGCGCTCAAAGCGTACCCGCCACCGGCGAAGAGAGAGAAGAAAGTTAAGGACAAGGGCAGCCGTCACCCCGGACACCTGGCGCAGAAAACTACGGAGAAAGCTACCGAGAAAACTACCGAGCTCCCCGTCCGGCCGGCAGAGAACTAGCCAAAGATACCTACGTTTCTAAGTCACGGCCGCGTTAGAATACAAAAAATAAAAACAAAAACATATGAACACAACTGAGGTCGCCGGTATTAAAGCCGAAGCGTTGCCATCCTGAAGTCATTAGCTCCTGCTGCTATATGAACCGCCGT